>Ga0209064_1001184_pt1 | contig 44915 bp, 35 predicted proteins | sample Inofromicrocosms_FD_187498 | JGI IMG/M metagenome (GOLD analysis project Ga0209064, IMG submission 187498) | Mouse cecum microbial communities from Vienna, Austria - Inoculum for glucosamine and mucus D2O microcosms (SPAdes) (version 2) | ecosystem: Host-associated > Mammals > Digestive system >...
CGTTCTTTCATTTTTCGTGATATAATAATTGTACGATAAACAGTAATTTAACGGAGTATGAATATGGCATTTGATTATAAAAAAGAATACAAAGAATTTTATATGCCGGCAAACAAGCCGTCTATCGTTACTGTGCCGAAAATGAATTATATAGCGGTACGCGGTAAAGGTAATCCCAACGACGAAAGTGGCGAGTATAAAGATTCAATAGGGCTTTTGTACGCAATAGCCTTTACTATTAAAATGAGTTATAAAGGCTCTCACAAGATTGACGGGTATTTTGAATACGTTGTTCCGCCGCTTGAAGGTTTTTGGTGGCAGGAAGGCTCAGATACAATTGATTATGCGAACAAGAACGGGTTTAACTTTATATCACTTATTCGTTTGCCCGATTTTGTAACGAAAGCCGATTTTGATTGGGCGGTGCAGGAAGCGACGAACAAGAAAAAAGCGGATTTTTCAAAGGTTGAATTTTTGACCTACGACGAGGGCGTTTGCGTTCAATGTATGCACGTCGGCTTTTACGATGACGAGCCGAAAACGGTAGCACTTATGCACGAGTATATGGCGGCAAACGGCTATGTGTTGGATATAAGTGAAAGCCGTTATCATCACGAGATATATTTAAGCGATCCGCGCAAGTGTGCCGGAGAAAAACTTAAAACCGTTGTAAGACACCCGATAAAGAAGGTATAGGATGCAACCTAACGATATACTTAAATACTGTTTTGAAAATCTACCCGATACGGTTTTAGTAAGCAGTTGGGGCGAAAGTGGAATTTTTTATAACCCTAATAACACGCTTAAACGCGGAATTTATGTTTTGACTGTCAAAGAGAAAGACGGCGACAACGATAAAAGTTCGAATTTGAATAGAGAGAATATTTATCGTGTGAATATCGGAGTTCGCAAAAATACTTTTATAGATATGTTTGGTACAGTTCCTGCACGTCCGTCAAAAGGCGGAATTGTGGATATGCCGTATGATTTTACGCAAGCAGATAAAATACTGCCACACCCCGTTTACGCTTGGATGAGTTGGGTGTGTGCACTCAATCCGTCCGATACTACCTTTGAAAGATTAAAGCCGTTAATTAAAGAGGCTTATGAGTACGCAAAGGAAAAATATTCTAAAAGAAAGTAAGAGAAATTTCAATTTAGCGACGTAAAAGGAAATGAAGATAATGAAAAAAATACTATATGTAATCTTGGAACAATGGGCTGATTGGGAGCTTGCTTATATTTCGTCGGCGGTCAATATGCTCGGTGGCGGCAAGTTTGAAAATAAAACTGTATCGCTTACAAAGAACGCCGTTACCTCTATTGGCGGTGTTAAGTGTTTGCCTGATTATGATTTACTTACATTACCGTCCGATTATGGTGCCGTAATACTTATCGGTGGTATGTCGTGGCATAACGAGAACGCTATGCAAGTTAAGCCGCTTATTGATGCTTGCATTAAGAGCGGCAAAGTGGTAGGTGCGATTTGCGATGCTTGTAGATTTTTAGGCTCTATTGGGGCGTTGAATGGCGCAAAACATACGGCTAATGATTTGAACGAATTAAAACAATATTCGTCTTATACAAACGAACAAGGCTTTGTGCATAGGCAAGCGGTATTGGACAATAATGTTATCACGGCAAATGGAACGGCAGCTCTTGAATTTGCGCAAGAAGTATTACGAGCTTTATTGGTATCAACCGAAGAACAAATAAAAGGCTGGTATGATTTTCATAAGCTCGGCTTTTACAATGCGCCTATGCCGAAAATGTAACTACGATAAACAGTAATTTAGAGGACTAAATGATTTGTGATTAAGGAGGAAGTCTTGTTATGGGACTAGATATATATGCAGGGACATTAATTCGTTATTATGCGCGTAATTGGAAAACAGTATCACAACAATTTGCCGAGGCTAATGGAATAAATTTCCGAACAATAAGACCACAACAAGATAGTGAAGATAAACTTTCTTTACAAGAAATTCAAGAGTTAGTAACTCAATGGCAAAATGCTATAGTAAAAGGTCTTAATTTAAATCCTGTTCCATTATGGAATGAGGATTATGAGGTTACGCCATATTATACAGATAAGCCGGACTGGGATGCCTTAAATGCTTTATTACTTTACATTGCTTCAAAATACAGTAATAAAGAAGTACCTTCTACAATTATTAAGAATTTTGATATTTACAAACACCCTATTGTATCAGAATTTCTTGAAACGAAAGATTTTCAATTATCTTTATTTGATGGCAATGGTTGGTGGCTTCCTATTAAAAGGAATATAATGTTTAATTATGTTTTACCAAATTCAGAGGAAAGTATTTTGGCAACAAGTAGTTTACTTCTTGAAGAATTGAAAGTATATAATTCTTTTGAATGGAATGCCGATAGAAATACTATCATTTCGTGGAGCAAAACAGAAGGTTATTCTGCTGATATGGTATATAGCAAGGAAAACGGAATAGAAGAAGCACATAAACATATGACATATAATACAGAGTCTTTAGCAAAATTTGCTTTTTCTATTTTATGGCAAGCAGCTGAATTTTCTCTTGAACACGGTGTTGTTATTGTTTACGATTTTTAATATCAAGACAAGCACAAGAAACAGAACGATAAATTTCAATTTATCTTTCTAAAAGGTTTGTAGTGAAAAGCTCTCGAACATATCGTTCGAGAGCTTTTGTCCTTGCTTGAAAGTATAACTCTTAATAATTTAGTTTTTTTATTCCCTATGGGAAGTGCGCTTTTCACAAGTCCCTTTATAACGCCCCGTATAAAATCCGACCTTACTCTTCTTCGTCCTCTTCGGGCAGTTCAACGTTGTGGTATATATTCTGCACGTCGTCGTTTTCTTCCAGCTTGTCGAGCATCTTCCGGAAGGTTTCGAGCTTTTCGGACGCAAGCGTAATTTTGTTCTGCGGTATCTGCGTAATTTCCGCCTGCAAAAAGCTTAAGCCCTTCGCTTCCAGAAACCTACGCGCTTCGGAAAACGCCGCAACCGAGGTGTAAATTTCAAACGCGTCGTCCTCGGTAACCACGTCGTCCGCGCCCGCCTCGATGGCGTAATCGGTAACTTCGTCCTCGGTAAGGTCGGGCGTGCGCTCTACAACGATGACGCCCTTGGTGTCGAACATATACGAAACGCAACCCGTCATACCGAGGCTTCCGCCGTGCTTGCTCATAATCGCGCGCACGTCGCCCGCCGTACGGTTGTTGTTGTCGGTAAGCGTGGTGATGATCACCGCCGCCCCGCCGACGCCGTAGCCCTCGTACGTGAGTTCCTTATAGTCCTTGTCCCCCACTTCGCCCGCCGCCTTCTTGATCGAGCGTTCGATATTGTCGTTGGGCATATTTGCGGCTTTCGCCTTGGCGATAACGTCCGCAAGTTTGCTGTTTGTCGAAGGATTGGGATTCCCCTTGGCTGCAACCGCCAGCTCCCTGCCGAGCTTGGTAAAAATTTTACCGCGCGCTGCGTCCGCCTTGCCCTTTTTTGCCTGAATATTATGCCATTTGCTATGACCGGACATTTTCTTTACTCCTGTTCAAACATTTTCTTTTTTAATAGGTACATCAAAATTCCCGCCGAAACCGCGGCGTTCAAACTCTCCGTGTGCTTGCCCATGGGAATACGCACCGTCTTTTGCGCCTTCGCCGCAACCTCTTCGGAAAGCCCGCCCCCCTCGTTGCCGATGCACAGCGCAAACTTTTCGGGAAGGATTGCCGTGAACGCGTTTTCTCCGCTCATATCCGCCGCCACGAGCGGAACACCGTTTAATGCGGTTAGCACCTCCGACCGCGTGCCTCGCATGATCTTTGCGAAAAACACTCCGCTCATGCTCGCACGGACGCTCTTGGGCGAATAGGGATCCGCCCCGCCGATACAGTAAATTTCACGGTAGCCCGCCGCCACCGCGGTGCGCACGATCGCGCCCGTATTCGACGGATCGCTCACCTCGTCCAGAACGATACACGCGCCGGAAGGCGGCGCCAGCGCGCAAACGGGAAGCTTGACTTCCGCGGCGATCCCCTGCGGCGTCTTTTCGTTGCTCACGGCGGAAAACGCATCCGCGCCGAGCGTAACGGTCGGAAGGGAATACGTTTCCCCCGCGTAGTCCTCCCGCACGACGAGACGGACGATCTGCATTCCGCCCGCAACGCATTCGCGCACCATTTTTATCCCCTCGACGAGAAAGGTTTCCGATTTTTGCCTGCCCTTTTTCTCTTTGAGGGAAACGAGTTCTTTGACGAGCGGATTGCTCTTGGATACGATAACCATTACTTGATAAAAAAAGCCTTTTACAAGGCTTTTCTCTTCGTTAGATTGCCGCTTTCGCCTTGGCGCAAAGCTCTGCGAACGCTTTTTCGTCGCTCACGGCAAGCTCTGCAAGCATCTTGCGGTTGAGTTCGACACCCGCGGTCTTTAACCCGAACATCAGCTTGGAATAGGAAAGTCCGTTCAGGCGCGCACCCGCATTGATACGGGCGATCCACAGCGAACGCATATCGCGCTTTCTGCGTTTTCTGCCGATATAGGCATAGTTAAGCGACTTCATTACCGCTTCGCGCGCGATACGGTAGTTCTTGCTCTTGTTTCCGAAATAGCCCTTTGCAAGTTTAAAAATCTTTCTGCGTTTTTTAACGGCGTTTACGCCTCTCTTAATTCTCATCGTCGCCCTCCCTTAGTCCTTATAAGGAATCATTTTCTTTACGGTATTTTCCTGCGTGGAAGATACGAGCGTCGTCTGACGCAGGTTTCTCTTTCTCTTTCTGTTCTTGGTTTCCGCCTTGTGGTTCTTGCCGCCGTGAGGTCTGTTCACCTTTCCGCTGCCCGTGAGCCAGAAGCGCTTTTTCGAACCGCTGTGCGATTTCTGTTTCGGCATATTCTTGTCCTCCAATTTTTATACGATGTTATTTATCGTTTCCCGCGCTTATTTCTTTACGGGTCCCAATATCAAAATAAGATTGCGCCCTTCCATATTGATGGGCTTTTCTACGGCGCACACGTCCTTTAACGACTCGGCAAAGTTGTTCATCACGTCCCGCGCGAGAGAAGCGTGCGCCATCTGCCTGCCGCGGAGACGGATAGATACTTTGACCTTGTTGCCCGCTTCGAGAAATTTGCGCGCCTGCTTTGCCTTAACGTTCAGATCGCCTACGTCGATCGTCATAGACAGCTGGACTTCTTTGAGTTCGACCACCTTCTGGTTGCGGCGATTTTCCTTCTCCTTTTTGGCAAGCTCGAACTTGTACTTGCCGTAGTCCATGATCTTGCAGACGGGCGGAACCGCGTTCGGCGAGATTTTAACCAGATCGAGGCTCTCGTCCTCGGCAAGCCGCAAAGCCTCGCGCGGCGACATCACGCCGAGCATCTCCCCCGCGGACGAAATCACTCTGATTTCACGGTCGCGAATTTCTCCGTTTAACTGATTCTGCGTTTTAATAATTCCACCTCTCAAAAAAATACGGGTCGTGCAAAGCACAACCCGCAAATTTCCCGAATAACGTATACGGACAAAACCGTACCGTTCCGAAATATCGACCCGCTTTGCCGATTGCAAACGCGGAGAGAAGGGTTATCCTCTGCTTAGCTTTTATATTTTAGCAGAACCCACCCCGTTTGTCAACGGTTTTTACGGGTAAATTATAAAGTTTTTACGATTTCGTGCCGTCCGTATCGTCCGCGGCGCCCTCTCCCCCGCTCGGCGGCTGCGCGCCGACGTCGGAAGGCGAATCAAACTCGGAAAACGGCGAATCGGCGTAGTCGGAAAACGGATTGCCGTCCGCACTCTGTCCGCTGCCGCCTTGCGCCGTCGGCGCGCCGTTTTGACCCATGATCGTTTCCACCCGCGCACGGATATACGATTCGTAATCGACGGGCTCGTTTCTTCTCACCGCAAAGAGAACGATTCCGCGGACGGGCAGCATGACGGAAAGGAAGGTCATCAGGAAGGGTGAACGCACGTAGTACTTGCGAAACAGCGCGTTGTACACGGTACACAGAAACACCACGAGAATGAGAAACGCCACCATCGCCACGCCGGGCACCCAACTCAGCCCCGCCACCATCCAACGGTAATGTGCGGGAATATTTTCCATTACCATTTGCCGCGTATAGCTTTCGCCCACCGACCTCGTTTCGTAGTAAGCGGGATTGGACAAAATAATGCTGATAACGAGGGAAAGGATTTGCAGCGCGACGTACAGGATTTCAAGCAGCATGGCGTACAGCCCGCTCCGCTTCATCCTCTGACCGAAGAGCGCCGACTCTCCCGCGACCTTGCCCGCATAATAGGTGTTGGCAAAGGGAAGGAAGGCGAGCCAGGCGTGTTTTATACCCTGCCGCGTGCCCATCACCCAAAGCCCCAGCCCGCCGAGCAGCAGACAAACGAGGTACAGCGCGCCCGCAACGCCCATGCAAATATAAATCTGATCGAGCGTAATGCCGCCGAACACGTACTGCATAAAGTACTGCGGTATCAGTAACCAATTGAAATATTCCATTTAATCTCCCCCGCCGAACACCGGCGTTTCGTACTCCGTTTTTAAGAGCGTTAAGCCCCTGGCGGGCATCGTCGAAGCAAGCAGCTTGCGCTCGCCCGTTTCAAACGCCCTCAACATTGAATCGGTGTTCTTTCCGAACCCGATTTGAAACAGCTCGCCCGCGAGAATGCGGACCATATTGTATAAAAAACCGTTGCCGCATACTTCGATTTCGTAGTGCGTTGCCCCCTCCTCTTCCCGCGCGCGGCACGAAGCGGAATACAGCGTGCGCACCGTCGTCTTTGCGGAAGAGCCCGTTGCCCGAAAGGCGGCAAAGTCGTGTTCGCCCGTAACGAGCGCGCACGCCGCCTGCATGGAAGCCAAGTCGGGCTTTTGCGGCAGACGCACCGCGAAGCGCTCGGAAAGCGGCAATTCGCTCTCGGCAAAGTAGGCGCGGTAGACGTAGGTCTTTTTCTTTTTTGCGCGGGTACAGTCGAAGCCCTCGTACGCCCGCGCGCTCTTTAATATACGCACGTCGGGCGGAAGAATACGGTTGAAGCATTCGCGCAGCTTTTCGGCAGGAATATTCGTTTCGCCGTCCAGCTGGCATATCTGCCCGAGCGCGTGCACGCCTGAATCGGTACGCCCGCTACCCGTAATTTTGACCTCACCGCGAAAAATCTCCGCAACCGCCTCTTCGAGAACGCTTTGCACCGTACGCGCGTTCGACTGCTTTTGCCAGCCGGAAAACTCCGTTCCGTCGTAGCTGAGGGACAATACGTATCTCATAGCGGCGCCCTCAGATAAATGCCCATGAGGACGACGCCCGCAATCAGCGCCGCGCCCAAGAAAAACGCGATGCCGTCGCGCCAAGAAAAACGCAGCTTCTTATATTTCGTGCGCTTTTTCCCGCCCGTGTAACAGCGGGCGTCCATCGCGTCGCCGAGCTCGTCCGCCCGACGGAACGCCGATAAAAGCAGCGGCACTAAAATGGGCACGAAGGAGCGCACCTTCTTAATGAGTCCGCCCTTCTCGAAATCCGCCCCGCGCGCCTTCTGCGCGTTCTTGATCCGCTCCGTTTCGTCCATGAGAATGGGGATAAAGCGGAGCGCAATGCTCATGATGAGCGCAAGCTCGTGCACGGGAAAGCGTATCCATTTCAAGGGAGTTAAGAGAGCCTCGATCCCGTCGGTCAAAGCGACGGGCGTCGTGGTATAGGTGAGCATACTCGAACAGGTAACGAGCAACACCAGCCTTACGATCAGGAACGCCGAAAAGACGATGCCCGCCTGCGAAACGCAGAATATTTTCCACTGCCAATATACGGCGGGACCCTTCCAATACACTTCGTCGCCCCCGTGAAAGAGCAGGTTGATCGCCGCCGTAAACACAACGAGGAACAACACCCCCCTCACCGAGCGCAGCACCTTTCCGAGAGGCACGCGCGAAAACGCGACGATGAGAATTAAGACGAACGCGCACGCCGCCAGCCCGTAAAAGTTTTTCGCTAAGAATATCGCTACGATATACGCGATCAAAAACAAAATTTTCAGGGCGGGGTTCACGTTGTGCACGAAAGATTTTACGGGATAATACTGCCCGAACGAAACGTCCTTCACGGCTTTTCGCCCTCCCCCGTTTTCAGGGCGATCACCGCCCGAATAAACCCGTCCGTCGTAAAGTCGCTGTCCAGGCTGACGCCGCGTCTTTTCAGCGCGTCGGTAAGCTTTGCGGTCAGCGGCACGTCCAGCCCGAGCGCGCGCAACTCTTCGCTCTTGCGAAAGAGCTCGTGCGGCGGCAGAACGTATTTTGCCGCCCCGTCCGCAAACACCGCGACGCGCGTGCAGTTTTCCGCGATTTCATCCATATCGTGCGACACGATGATCACCGTTTTGCACCACTCTTTGTGCAGCCTGTGCAAAAGGTTCATGATTTCCTGCTTGCCCACGGGATCGAGCCCCGCCGCAGGCTCGTCGAGCACGAGCACCTCGGGGCGGGTTACGATGACGCCCGCAATGGCGACGCGCCGCTTTTGTCCGCCCGACAGGTCGAAGGGCGACTTGTCCTTGATTTCGCGATAGTCGAGCCCGACGATTTCGAGCGCGTCCCGTACGGCCGACTCTATCTGCTCCTTCGAAAGCTTTTCCTTAGTAAAGTTTTTCAGCCCGAACGCGACGTCGTCTTTGACGCTTTCGGCAAACAACTGATATTCGGGGTATTGGAATACCATGCCGACGCTCTTTCTGAGCGCGCGGAAGTCCGTTTTTCTGTCGGACAAATCGAACTCGCCCACGCGGAGAACGGGCTCTTCCTCCCCCTCCTTCCTGCGCTTTTTACGCCGCTTCAGAGAGGAGGGCAGGCGCAGCAGTCCGTTCAAGTGCTGTACAAACGTGCTCTTTCCGCTGCCCGTATGCCCGATGATACCGAAAAACTCCCCCTCTTCGACGGTGAGCGTTACTCCTTTTAACGCGGTCGTGCGGAAGGGCGAGCCTGCATTGTAAGTATAAGTTAACCGTTCCGCGACAATACGCAATTTGCTATCTCCTCGGCGAGCGTTTCAACGTCGAGCGTGTCATTGACGCCGAAACCGTTCTCGCGCAGCGTTTTCGAAATGTACCCGATGCGGGGCAGGGAAAGATTGTAGGTCAACAGCTCCTCGTGCCGCTCGAAGATATCCGCGGGCGTCCCCTTCATCACGATTTCGCCCTTGTTCATGACGATCGCCCTGTCCGCAAGCAACGCTTCTTCCATAAAGTGCGTGATGAGCACGACGGTGATGTGCTCCTCCTTGTTCAGACGGCGCACGACCTCCGTAATTTCCCGCCGCCCGCGCGGGTCGAGCATGGCGGTGGATTCGTCTAAAATCATGATGCGGGGCTTTAAGGCGAGCACGCCCGCAATGGCGACGCGCTGCTTCTGTCCGCCCGACAGGCGCGACACTGCGGCGTTTCGATACTCCTCCATTCCGACCGCTTTCAACGCGAAGTCGATGCGCCCGCCGATTTCCTCCCGCGGAAGCGCCACGTTTTCCGCGCCGAACGCCACGTCGTCCTCCACGATGGAAGCGACCGTCTGGTTATCGGGGTTCTGAAAGACGATGCCCACCATTTTACGGACTTCGTACAAATTTTTATCTTTTAACGTTTTATCGAAAACGCGGATTTCACCCTTGTCCGCAACCAAAAGTCCGTCGGCAAGGCGCGCAAGCGTGCTCTTTCCGCTTCCGTTATGCCCGAGAACGGCAACGAATTCGCCCTCCTCCACCGAAAAATTGAGATGTTCGAACAGATATTTGCCCTCTTCATAGGCAAAACTCACGTCCTCGAATGAAATCGCTTTCATATTGCTCCGTTGTTGATCCAGAGTATTATACCAAATTTTAGCGCGTTTTACAATGAAATCCCTATGAAAATTGAAAATTTTTCGAAAATAGGCAAGTTTAACTTTTCTATCCCGTCATCGTCCGTACTACGACGGCAGCGATGATATCGCTCCGTAGTTTGCGGCAGGTACGGTCGGAATAGCCGACGACGCAATATTAACGTAATTTTATAATCGACCGAAATCACACAAAAGGCTCTTGGATGAAATTATCCAAGAGCCTTTTATCATTGCTTTGATTTTGACCGTTATAAGTTGTTCAACTCTTCGATGAGCTTTCTCAGCGTTTCGCGCCGTTCGTCGATCAGGTCGGTAAATACGCGGAAATACTCTACGTCCGTCGGATTGGGTTCCTGCTTTAAGACGACCGCCTTTAACAGCACCGACTGCGAACGCGCGCGCTTCTTCTCCAGCGCCTCGATTTCGCTCTCGGTTTCCGCAATTGCCTTCTTCAAATCTCTTTTCTTCGACATGCTTCACCTCACTCCACGGATTCGCCCGTGCTCGCGTCCGCCGTATCCTCTGCGTTTCCCGCAGTTACCGCTCCGTCGTTTGCCGCAGCCACCTCTTCGGCAGGCGACGCTCCGACTTCGCCCGCATTCACCTCGCGTACTTCGAAGGTACGGGAAGAATTGGTAACGACGCGCTTGACAAGTCCGCGGTTCATCAATCCCATCGTGCCTTCGTAGGCAACGTAATAATCCTGCGCTTCGAAATTCGGGTCTTTGCGGATAGCAAGCTCCTTCATTACGGCATCGACCATTTCTCTTGCGTACTTCGCACGGCGCGCGCTCTTGATACGGAACAGACAGGGCGTGTCTTCCATGGAAGCCGTCGACGAAACGTCCTCCACCGTGTATTTTGTTCCCGCAAATCCGCTCGGCTCCACCGCAAGCAGCAAGCACAGCGTTTTTCCTCGGACAACGAACCGCGCAACCGTATTTCTGCCCAAACGGAAAGTTTCCCGCTTCCAGCTGATACGGCTCTTTACTTTCTGATAGGAAAGCAGCTCGTTCTTGACCTGCGTATACCATTCCTTGGAATCGTCCTTCAACTGAATGATCTTCGCCATGAAGCTACGGTCGTAATGGACGCGATCTTGTCCCTCCGTAACGAAGGACACGTCATCATCGTCCCCGTCCTCTTCGGGTGCGGGCGCGGGCTTCAGGGCTTCCGCAGGCTTGGGCTCCTCGGCGGGCAATCCCTCCATCGTAAGCTGCTCTGCGGCGGGCTGTTCGGGTTCGGACTCCCCGACGGGCTCGTCGTCCTCTTCCTCCGGTTCCGACGCGCTCTGCGAGGGCGGCGCCATCACCACCTTGATGACGGGCGCGCGCTTGCGCAACGCTACGATGAACACGATCCCGAGTACCGTCATAAGCACCAACAGCACGCCGAGCACGACCATCAGTATCAAAAGCAAAGTCTGATTTTTAATCAAAAGCGAAGCTTGATTTACTGCAAGTAAAGTTAACATTCTCTATACCTCCTGATTGCATAATAAATGACTACTACGGTAAAGATTGCCACCAAGCATCCGAGCACGATGTCCACGATCAAGAACGTGGTGTCGTAAGCGGGCGCTACGGTGAATGCATATTCGGCGGTAAGAGTTTCGTAACCGTCGAGGGCGAGTTCGGCGTACATGATGTAGCTGCCTTCCTCCGTGGGTCTTTCGGTGAATCTTACATCGGGCGCGTCCGCGCGGGCGTAAGAATATTTGATGTGTTCCGAACCGATCAGCGCCGCCGCCGTCGGATCGTTGGGCGCGAACTCCGCCGTCCATTCCTTAATGCTCGGAGCACTTACCCAGCTGTTGGGGGAAAGCTCTACCGTGAAGTCTGCATATTTGCTGATTTCTCCGCAGAACAACGCGGTTGCCGTAGCGACGAGACGGTACTGACCGGGAGCTGAAGGCAATGCGTCGCTGACTTCGCCCGTGCCGAGGTTGATAAACGAGTAGGTAACTTTACCCTCGAGAACTTCCGCGGAATGCGCGCCCCAGCCCTCGTTTGCCCTGTCGCCGAGATACAGCAAGGTATCGATGCGGGGGTCTTGCGTAAAGCGGTTGGCGCGTTCGTAAATGTCGAACTCGATTGCCCTCTGCGGCTCGAGCTTATCGGAAGCAACGCCCTCTCTTTCCGCATATGCAAACATAAAGTAGTGTCCGGGCGCCATGGGAAGATACCAATCCTTGAAGTACGTTGTACCCTTGTCGATCCTGACGAAGTAATCGGACGCCGCCGTAATTTCCTCGCCCCTTTCGTACTTGCCTGTCAATGCGTTCAGCTCACCCTTATAGAACACGAAGTAAGGCAGTCCGCGGGCGGGTTTTCCGATGGGCAGATAGCTGTCGAGGATCTCCTCTTTATCCGTCGTTGCCGTCCAGTAGGAAATCGCGGGGTTGACGGTCCAGTAATTGACTTCGTCCGACGAACCCTGAACGAAAATCTGGAAGCGCATCGAACCGCGAAGCGATTTGTCGCTCTGCGTTCCCTGATACTTGCCCTCCGCCGCGGGGACCTCCGCCGTCATGGTGTACCAGCCGATTTCGGCAAGATTGAGCTTGTTGATTTTAACGACGTACTTACCCTCCGTTTCATCGTAATAGCTGTAATAGTAAAGGATGTTGCTGCCTTCCTGCGTAATGCTGATCGTAACGTATCCGTACTGCGCTTCCGCAACGGGAGAATTTACTTTTTCGTCCCACTGGTTGAGAGCCCAAGGCACCACCGACGGAATCGTCGTCCACGTGTTCGTGGCAACGGTGATAACGAAATCCACCTCCTCGTGAACGGGCAGGTAATTCTCCGTTTCGGAGACGCTTGCGCGCAACTTATAGGTTGCCGCCGTCAGCTTGTTGAGATAGGGAACGAACTTCTCTTCCACCAGCCGTTCGCCGAACACGTCTACGAGCTTCATGCCTTCGAGCCGTTGTCCTTCGATTTCGACGACTTCGCCTCTGCCGTTCAGCACAGCAAAGGTTACTTCACCCTCCTCCGCAGTTGCCGCAAAGCGGTTGACAGTACGGTCGAACCGTTCCCAAACCCAACCGTTCGCACTGATATGCTCAATAAAGAATCCGCTCGCTTTATCGATCGTAATCTTTACGTCCTGCGTGATCGTCTGATAATTCGGCGCTTTCCCTTCGGGCGTATCTTCTTTCGCGATGAATCTGACGATATAACTGCCCGCCGCCGTAGGCATTTCGGAAAGCTTGCTCGTACCGTCCGCACCGAAATACTCCAACGTGATTTTGCTGCCGAACGCATCTGCCGCGGAAAACGTTACCGACGTGCCGTACGTCCAGACGTAAGCCCGCTTCGCGCTTCCTTCCTCTTCCTTCACGCCGTTGCCCTCAATTACGGGATCCTTCGTCCAGCGGTTCGCCGCCGCTTCGATCACGAAGTCCTTACCCTTGGACAGCTGATTCCAGTTGGCGCCCGCAGGTGCGGTAACCGTGATCGTGTACGTTCCGACGTCAAGCGATTTCAGCGCGCTGTTGATGCTCCTGATTGCGCTCTCGCCGCCGTCGCCGCCGTTCTCCGTGCCGTAATTTACGGTAATGTAATACGTTGCGCTTGCCGCACCCTGCTTACGGATCTCAACGAATACGGTGTCGCCGTACACGGGAACTGCTTTGTTCCAGGTAACGGCGCTGCCCCACGCCCACGTTGCGTTTGCGCGCACCGTTGCTTCGGGAATATTCAGCGAACTATCCGCCGTCCAACCGTTCTTCCAACTGTTGGTCGCCGCCTCGATATCGACTCGAATGGTAGTATCCGCCAAACCTTCGTATTCATTCGTCCCCGTAACGGATACTGTAATATTGTACGCGCCCGCATTCTGCTCCTTCAAATAACCGACGATACCGGCGTAATCGTAATCCGTTCCGTTGTAATTATAAACGACTTTGCCGCGATCCGCCTTAATTTCCGTAAAGTCCGAAAGATCGTTTCCGCCCTCCGTCGCAGCGAGCCAGCTGCCGCTGACTCTGTTGTGTGCGGGCAAGCCTTGGAATGCGTTACCCAAACGGGTGATCGTCAGCGAAGTATCCGCAGAGATTGCCGTATAATTGCAGGACACGCCTACGTATGCACGGATAATGAAGCTGCCGTAACCGATCTCCTGTAATGCCTTCAGTAAATCCGCGTATGTTAACTCATTGTAACCGTCCCCGATGCTTCCCTGACTGCTGTTAAGAACGGAGAACATAACGTTCGTTCCGCTTGCCGCCACGGGGCGGACGAAGTCAGTAAGAGCGCCGATATCCGTCAAATCCCGCAAAGCCGTATAATCTATGGAAATGCTTGCCGCGGGCTTACCGCCCTGACTCCATGCGTTTTCGGCGCGCGTTACGTTGAATACGACGAGGTACGAAGCCTCTTCCGAATAAAACGCGCCGTACGTTGCGCCTGCGGGATTCCACGCGCGCAGAACGTAAGAGCCTGCGGGAAGAGTTTCGATATATTTGGCAATGTCGGCTGCCGACCGCTTCGTTCCCGCCTCCTTTCCGCCGACGGAATTTTTGTCGTTGTCCTGTCCTGTTACGCTGTACAGCACGCTGCCCGTGCCGTACTTGGTTTCGCCCGCTCTGAAATCGGAGGCCGCGAACTGCCCGTATACGAACGAGAGCACGTTGGGCGTAAGCGTCTGGTTTCCTTCCGTCTTCCACTCGTTATTCGCAGGAGAAACCGTAAATTTTGCGGTGCCTTCTATGGGCGCAAGGTTTTCACCGCTCGGAGCGTTTGCAAGCAGCAGGTACTTTCCCGGTCTTAACACGTTCAAAAGCTTTGCAACGGTATCGGATACGATCTTCATGTCCGAACCTTCGACCGTAATCAGAGTAAATCCTTTTTCATTAAACTCTGTAAGCCCCGAAACGTTTGCGGTAAAATCGCTCTCTTTTAAGGGAACGCCCGTTTGACTGCCGTCGTCAACGGTAATTTTAAACGTTACCTCCCGGTTGCTGCGCGCAGAGCCGCTGAACAGGTTTGCGTTGATATCGTATCCGTTCCAAGCCCAAGGAATAACGCCCGGCATATTTACCCATGCGTTTTCGGCTTGGTTAATCGCAAACTTGCAGTAGCCTACCAACACCGCATAGTTGTCTGTTGCGTCAACGACCGCCTTTAACCAATAGGTATCGGCAGCCATGGGAAGGTTTTCCGTCCACGACTTCTCGGAAATCGGTTCCTTAACGCTTTCGCCGACTTCTTCCGCCGCAACCGCCGCATAGTAATATTTGACGGTATTGGCGCCGTATTTCGCCTCACTCGTCGGCTGCGCAGTCGTGCCATCGTAGTCCCAGCCCTGAATACGGGGCGTCGTCGTCCAAGCGTTCGTAGCCTGCGTTACGGTAAATTGAACTCTTCCGCTGTTGAGCTCGTCGTAGTTTTCGCTGTAAGCAACGGTTGCCACCATATAGTAATAATCGTTTCCGCTTACGACGTCTAAACCGATGATTCGGTTATAGAGCGCGCTGAGTTCGCTTTCGAGCAGCTGTCTGTTCTCGCCGATAAGATTGAGCGTATAGGTAAACTCTTCCGCCTCACTCTCTATGCCGCCGTTTACCGTAACTTTATATACGGAAATGACGACGCTTTCGCCGTGCACGGGAATGGGCGCAACGAACGAGAAGTTTGCGTTGACAAACTGGTCATACCCGTTGACCGTCTTGTTGTCCCACGTCCATTTATTCGTTGTTCCGTTTTTCGCGGTAAGACCGAGGCTCTGCGTCCAATCGTTGCTCGTCCGTTTCACCGTAAGTCTTACCGTGCGGGTCAACCCCGAATATTCGCCGTCAGCTTCCACCGACGCGATAATCGTGTGCGCCGTACCCTGCGCCGTTGCGCTGAGCGTAGACAGATATTTATTTAATTTATCGGTGAAGGTCGCACCTTCGAGGTTCTTGATATCTTCCGTAACGTTGCGTCCGTTTACGGTGATCGTCAACGTACCGTGGTTCTGGTTAAAGACGATAGCCTGATTCTTGCCTGCGCCGACGCCCGCTTCGTAAATCCATTCGACGTCCTCATTATCGGCGGTGGTATCGTCGCTCCAACCGTTTGCGGCGCGGCTGACCACGAAAAGCACGGTTGCCGTTTCGGGCGCGTAATAGACGTCGTTTCCCGCAATGGACGCCGTAACGGTATAAGTACCGGGTAACAGTTTGTTGAGCGCTGCGATCAATGCGTCAAATACCTTCTCTGCCGCAACGGCGGGCAGCCATTCCGTATTGATAAAGGTTTGCGGATCGATCGGCTTGCCATCCACCGTTTTCCCGCTGAGGGTGTAACTGATTTCGTCGTTGCCGTATTGAGCCACGGGTCTTTCGATCGTAACCTTGCTGCCCGCTTGGTTTACTTTCTCGCCGTAGACCCACTCGTTGCCTTCGAAGGGCGTCGTCCAGCCGTTCGGATTAGGCGTAAGCGTAATCGTGAAAGAGGTTTCGAGCGGTTCGTAATTCTTTTTATACAGATTCCATGCGCCCGTCAACGCATCCGAAGAACCCGCAGGCGCTTCGCCGACGCCGATACGCGCGATTACGGTATAGGTGCCGTTGGTGAGCGCGGCAATCGCATCCCGTATCCCATCCGCGGTATAGGTTCCGCGGGACGTGCCGTCCAGATTTTTGATTTCGTAACGAACGAGCGACTGACCGTTGATTCCGAAAACCCGTGCTTGGGGAACAACGAGCTTTTCAATATCGACTTTGCCGGTTCCGACATAGTTCGTGATAGCGTCTTTATTCGTCCAATCGTTGACCGTTCTTTCAATGACGACGGTACAGTTGCTGACCAGCCCGTTATAATTACCGTTTTCGCCCGCTTCCACAGAGAAGCGAAGCGTATATCTTCCCGCCGTCAGATCCTGACCTGTAAGATACTCATTCAGACTTTCGGCGTCCCGATAGGTCAACGACGCACCGTTAAACGACACCTGTACCGCGCCGATGACGGCAGAGGCAAACTCTACGTTAATTTGCAGACGATCCGAAAGCGTATCGTCGCCGCGCTTATACGTCCAGGTATATCCGTCCGTCCACTGCGCCGCGCTCACGTTGTCCGTAGCCCGCCAGACGTTGTTGACCGCTCTGATGAACATACGCACCGTGCCGCCCTTCAGACCGATATAGTCGAGCGTATCGGCTACGGAATAAGTAATGACGTAGTCGCCCGTGTTCAACGTTTTGACGAAATCGGACAGCGTTCCTTCGATTTCGTATTCGGTGCCGCGGCTGTCCGTGATTTTAATTGCAATCGGCGCTTTTACGCCTGCGCCCGTAATCGACGGCGTGGGCACTTCGATCTCACCGTAGGCGCCGTCGTATTCCGTCTTTTCGAAATCAACGTCCCAAACAAGCTGCGCACGCTCCACAACGACCGTTACGGTATAAATAAGCGTTGCATAGTTCTCATTCGAAGGCGAAAACGTTGCTTCGATCGTGTAAGTCCCCGCTATCGCCTTGCCCGTTGTATCGTTCATCCAAGCGTAAACTTCCGTAACGCTCGAACGGGTCGTAGGATTGATAGCTTCGTCCTTATAATTCTTATATTGCAGCGTATAGGTCGTCGTTCCTTCTTTGCCCACGGGAAGCGTTACGTTGCCTGCGCCGAAGGACAGAGCGTCGGTATAGGCAAACTCGTGCTTGTGCTCGTTGGCAGCAAGTCCGGGAAGGACGCTTTCATTCGCCCAGTAGCTCGGTAAACCGTTTACGCGAATCGTTCTCTTAACGCTCAACCCGTTGTATTTGCCCGCCTCGCCGATCACGACGGTATAGAATACGTATTCGCCCTTGCTAAGGCTGTTTGCCCAAGCGTTCAAACCGTCAATATCTTTAACGGTCGATCCGTTGAACGTAATCGTGCCCGTGCCGTCTTCATTCAGGGAGTACACAACGGTACCGAAATCCGCTTCCGCGTCCGCAATTTTATTCTCCAAATCGGTTCCGTACACTCTCGTATATACTTCGTTGGCTGCGGGCGCGGGATTCTTCCAACCATTCGTCGCCGCATTGATCTTGACGGTAAACATATTTCCCGTCAGGCTTTCGTAATTCGTTGCGGGATCGTTCTGCCCCGCCACCGTCTTAACGTTGACGAAAACTTTATATTCGCCCTCTGTCGCCTCGGTCTGCAAGAATTGCAACAAAGTTTCGAAAGTACCGTAAGTGGTGTTGTTTAAGGTGTATTCAAGCGTAACTTCCGCACCGTCCACGTCGCTTACCGTCGGTTTGACGAGCGTCTGCGCGGAATGGTCTTTATCGTCCCACTCCCAAGTAGCGCCCGCAGGATTCGTACCCCACGTATAAGATGCCTTGCTTATCGTAAAGGACACGGTTTCGTCAATCGGGGTATAGTTCGCAAAGCCGACCTCAATTCTTACTTCGTACGTCCCTGCGTTCAGCCCGTACAGCGTGTTGCAAACGGTGGAAATATCCGCAATCGCAGTCCAGTTTGTGTCGCCGCTTTTGCGGTAGCCGTATTTGACCGCAGCGTCGGCTTCCGCCAACTCGCCGGAAAGTACTTTGCCCACCTCTGCCAAGGTAAATAGCTTGTCGGCGGCGCCCCAAGTCCAGCCGTCCGTAGAAGCGTTCGTAAACGTGAATTCCGCTTCCGTTACGGTAATGCGCGACGGGCGGGTTTCGTAGGTGTAGTTGTCGTTATCCGCCGTATCGACGAACACGGTAACGTCGTAAACGCCGACGCTCAGCTTCCGAAGCGTATCGAGCAAATCTTCTTTTCCGACCGTAATCTCCGTAAACTGCGTACCGCTCGCGCCTTGAATCGTATACCGTATTTTAAGCGTTTCGGGCGGGTTTACCGATGCGTTATACAAAGCCGTCGCCTCGATTTCCTCCACGGCAACGCCCCACTTCCACGTAAGCGTCAACTCGGGCGCGATTGCCCAGTGGCCGCTACCGCGGGCGATCTCGAAGATTGCCGTATGAACGAGGGGCAGATAGTTCTTATCCCCGTCGACGGACACGGTAACGACCATGGCGTACGTGCCGTAACCCGCCGAAGCAAGATCGGTAACCTCTTGCGCGGTGGCGACCCATTCGCCGTTGACGTTTTCCGCCTTGAAATATTTCGTTGTTATGCTTGCGCCTTCCTTCACAACGGGATTTGCCGAAGTAGCCGAATGAGGCGTATCACCGTACGTCCAGCCTGTGATCGTGGGCGGCGTATTATTTTCCCATGCGTTGGCAGCCTTGGTTACGATAAAGCGCACCTCGTGCGTAAGCGCGTCGTAATTTTCCGTCTTTGCAATCGAAGCGACCAGAACGTACCTGCCCGCGCCCAAAGAATTCAGTTTTAAAACCAATTCCCCCGCAGTAAACGCCGTCTTTGTTTCACCGCCTTCAAGCGTTTCGCTTAAAGCATACGAACCCTGAATGATATTGCCTTCTTCGTTTACGTTCAAAACGGAATACCGCAGCGTATCCGTGCCGTACAGCGCGTCGGCGTCGCCCAATAATCCTGCGTCGAAACCGTTGTACGTCCAGCCCGTGATCGACGGGATTTTTCCCTCCGTCCAGGTATTGCCCGTGCCCGTTACGTCAAAGGAAGCGTAGAGGAAGAGCTCGGTATAATTATCAGCCCCCGCGGCAAACGCCGCGAAGTAGTAAGTACCGAAGGTGAGCCCGTTAAGGTAATCCTTTACGTCGTTGATCGAAGTAAAGGATTTTCCGCCGAGAGCGTCAAACTCCGTCTTCTTGGTAGGCACGCTCGTCGGTACGGCGTTCAAAATCGCATAGTAGACGGTGCCTCCTTCCTCGGGATAGGTAGGAACGCCCGCAAGGAAGTTCGAGGTTACGAACCCGTGGTACGGGTAGGAAGTCAGGCGGGGCTGCGTTGTCCAACTGTTGGTAAGCCGGGTTACGAGGAAGGAAATGCGCTGTTCGAGCGCACCGTAGTTTCCCTGCGCATCTTCGGAAAGCGATGCAACGAGCGTATAGGTATCAACGGCGAGCTCGTCCAGATACGCAATGTCTGCCGCGGAAAGCGCGCCGCCGATTACCGTAAGCGTTTTTAACGAAGTATTGGGCAGATCGCCGAAGGTGCAGTCGCCTTGGTACAGCGTATAAACGACCGTCCGTTCCGCACCGAACGTAGGAACGCCCGCGCGGAAGTTGGAGTCGGAAAACGCCCGATACGTCCAGCCCGTTAAGCCGGGCTGGGTTTCCCAGGTATTGACCGCCGACGAGATTTTGAACTCAAGCGACGAATCTTTGATTTCTTCGTAATAATCGGTACCGCCGATGGAGGTATGCAATATATACGAGCCCGCAGCAAGGCCGCCAAGAATCTCCGCTACGGTTTTGCTCTTGCCGTCGACGGTAACGGTGTCGTTTACCGTCTTGAAATTCCCCGTGATCGTTTCCCCTGCTTCATTTGCGATATAATAGGTGATTTCGGGCAAATCCGTTCCGTAGGAGAAATCGAGGAAGCCCGCGGGTTTCAGCGTAGGATAAACGGAGGCTGCGAAAATCGTATTCCGATCCTTGTTATAGGCGCCCCAGTTCCAACGCATCACGTTGGGAGTGCTCGCCCAACCGTTGGTTGCCTTCGACAGCGTAACCGCCGTAAGATAGGTCTTTACGACCGTTCCGTCATCGCCCGTCGATTCGATGTTGCTGATAAATTCGAATCCGTTTACGTTTTGCACTTCTTTTCCGTTCACCGTTTCTACGATGGGATCGACGAAGCTCTTCAAATAATACCGTTGCGGTTTGAGTGCGTTCAGCTCGTTTTTCGCAGCCGCCCCCACCACTTGCCCTCTGCCGTCTACGGTGAAGTAAACGATGCCGTTTGCGTCCTTTACGGTTGCCGTATTAAAGTCAATCGCCATAGGATCGGTAACGGTTTCGGGAATGAGCGCAAAGCGGTAGCTTGCACCCGTAAATTTCAATCCCGAAGAAATGAAGTTGACTGCAGGATCGAAGCCGTTAAACGACCATGCGGGAATCTGCGGCGATACGCGCCAGCCGTTGTCTGCGGGGGTTATATGATAGAACAGCTTTAACTTACCGTCTACGATTTGGAAATAGTCGCCCGCTTTGTCGATTTGCTCCTGCGTAAAGCCGTCGGGCTCGCTCTCCGATTTCAGCGTAAGCGTCGCGTTCCAACGGGCGAACACGTTGTTGTAAAGCGTAAACGTAACGGATACTTTGCCCACGTTGACGTAATCCGCATCGTCGAAGGAATGCCTAAAATATTGGTTCGGCTGGATAGACGTATAAGCAGGCAAGCCCGTGTATTCCACGTCGCGCAAATACAGCCTGTTTTCATCCAAAAGTTCCTTATAAAAACTCGCAACTTTGATATCCTGATACCAAACGGTGTTGAAATTGTACTTCAAACGGTCGGGAGAATCCGCCCCGCTTTCCGCTCCGCCTACGGTAACGTAGTTTTGGGCGGCGATGCGGAAGTAGAAGGTGTATTCCCCCGCAGCGACCGTTGCTACAAGCTTCAACATATCTTCTTCCGAACTGTAAACGAAATTGCCCGATCCTTCGCGGTTGTAGGTAATTTCAACCTCGGAATCGTAATAAGTCCGCGCCGCTTCCGTAGCCCAATAGCCGGACTTGGCGTCGAGGCAGTGATTCAGCGTGTTTTCGAGCGCCGTTTTTTCCGACGCGATGCTGCCGTGCAGCTTCTTCGCATCCAGCGCATAAGCGTTACCCCCCCCCTGCATTGCTGCGTGCAACCTGGCAACCGCTTCGGCATCCATCTCCTTGGGCTTTACGGTAATTTCGTACGAGTTGGTAATTGCATCGTAAGATTTTCCGTCCGCGTCCTTTGCCGCGTCGCCGTAGAACGTAACGACGTAAACGCCCGCAGGCATTGCGGTGTTGATATAGTAACTCATATCGTCGAGCGCGCCCTTCGATTTCAGCGTAACCGAACCGCCGCCCACGGGCTTATAGACGATTTCACTTTGAATATCCGAATTATCCGCCTTGGCGCCGTAAGCAAGCCTCGGCGTTTTTACGTCGATTTTGTCCTCGTAAACCCATTCGTTTACGGGAACGTTGTCCTGAAAAGCAAGCGAATATACGGGCGTCTCGTCATTGGCTTCGCCCGTAACGCTGCTGTCTACAAAGAAATTCGTTTGCGAAACGATATACCAACGCTTGCGCAGGCGCGCACTCGTTTCGTCCTTTCTGTCGACGGTAACACCCGTCTGGGCGTCGGACATCGTATCGCTCGATTCCCCGAAATCGAACGCATAGTTCGTTTCGTAGTTGTTTCCCGACAGCGCCTCGCTGATGGGATTCGGGCGCAGCGTGAAATAGGAAACGTAAACGTTCGAACCGATTGCGGAAAATTCACCGTTCGGCTCGGCAGTATATTTCAGCTCGTTTATGCCGCTCAACTCGATGGAAACGTTATTTCCCGTATAATAAACGTAGGCGTTCGTAACGTGAATATCCTCGTTTTCATCGAACAGATCCAGTCCCTCCTGCTGCGTAAGGAAGTAACCTGTACTATAATGGTATAGCTGAGTATTTTCGCCGCGCAGCTCCGTGCTGTCTGCGCCTGCAGTTACGAAACTCGGTAGCTTCCCGAGCGAGGACAAATCGATTTTCCGACGGGCAACCGTAACGGTTGCAGTAAAGATGTACTCGCCGTCGTTGTATGCGGTGTCCCACTCGCCCCAACGGGGATCGAGCCGCACTCTCAGATAATACGTTCCCGCATTCTGAACGTATGTAGGCAATTTATCGCCCGAACGAGGCGAATTATTACTGGCGTAAACGAAGGGGTTGACGTATCCGATATAAGCCGAATTGTTCCTATCGTTTAACTCAACGACGTAGTCTTGTCCCCCGTTGTCCGCTTCGGGTAAGCCAAGCGCGGCTTCGAACGTTGCGAAGGCGTTATCATCCAAAACGAAGTCCTTGCCGTTAACGGAATTCGTTTCCCCAAATGCGTAATCTTGATCGTTGACGGTAGGTTTCGCAATATTTTTCGTGTAAAGATTGATCGCGCCCGTTTCTTTGCCCGTAAACATCGTACGGACAGATACCGCCTCACCGCTGTAATCGGCGTTGCCGTACCAAACGGTACTTTTCATGTTGCTCAGTACGGGACTTGCAAATGCGTTGGCATTGTCTTGTCCCCCGTTCGCCCAATCGCCTGTAGGATATTTAATGTAAGTATAGTCATAACCGCTCAATCGTTTAGTGTAAGTAATGGCGGAACTGCCGTTTGGCGCTATCGTCGAGTTAGGATTTTTTACATAATCGGAATCGTTAAAAAAGCGTTCCGCCATATCGTTCTGGTTTAAAGTAAGCGATACGCTGTCCGCGTTGGCAACGTTGGCGACAATAGGAATCTGATAATGCTTTATACCGGAAGGCAAATACCCGTATGAACCGTTAAACGCTTTATATAATTCGTAATCCTCAAAAATTACGTGCCGCGTTTCCGACCCCACAAAAGCATTCGATGCAATCGAATAATCGGAAACATCGTACTTTCCGTTCGCTCCTTTCGTCTTATGAAAATAAAACCACTGGTCAACCGTTTCCGTTCCACCGCCGAAAGCGTTTGCGCCAATCTTCGTCGCATACGTTTCCAAATAGTTCACGCGTGAATTATAGAAAGCATTTGATCCAATCGACTTGCAAATTTCCGGCAGAACGACTTTTCTGCACCAAACGTTGTTTGCAAAATTATCGGCAATCCCGTATTCGTTCACTTCATCGTCAAATTTATTTTTTCTTTTTTGCCCGTCGCAGTCGATATAATCATACGCTACTCCGCGACGGCGGTCGCTAAGCTCCGAAAAGTCTTCTTTATCGGGAAACACGAACACTTTACTCGTATTCTCACCCGTCTCCCCCGCAAGCGAAAGCGCAAACCATCCCGAGGAGTTTTTTGAAAATAAAAAACCGCTCCGTCCCGTATCGAGCACGCCGTTTTGCGGTGCGCCGCCAAACACGTACAAGGTACTGTCTCGATAGGCTTCTAATTTCGTACACCCCTTAAACACGTTCGGTTCCATTGCAAGTCCGCTCGGCGTTTCCACGTGCAGTAAGGACTCGCACGACGCAAATGCGTAATCGCCCAAAGACGTAACGCTCGTCGGAATATTTACGTCAATCAGCCCCATTCTGTAAAGGGCATAATCTTCTATGGTCGCAACGCCCGTTGTATTTGCAGTGGAATTTGCACCCGGCAAAATCATAAAAGACATTCCGCAGCCCATAAACGCGCTCTTTCCGATATCTGCTTTCGTCGTTCTGTTAACGCGTTGTTCCGTTTCCGCATGAGCTGCGTCGGTTCCCTCAATGTAAGACAATCTACTGTCCTCGGGGAAATACACGCCCGCCAAACGCTCGCGCGGTTGCCAAAACCAAGGCTCCGTATCGCATAAACCGATTTGCCCAGTCAAAAAGCAACCAAAATCGGTAAAGTCCGTTTCGGTCGCAGGCTCACGAATTATTGTATTGAAATTCTCTTCGGACTCAGCAAAATACTTCCAATGATTTGCGACATATGCGGCACTGCCTTTTCCTACCCCAACGACGTCCTTAGGCACGATCAAAGCATACTTAACACTCGTGCCGGCAAGCTGCGTCGTGCCGGCAAATTTCACATAAATGCCCGTAGAAGATGCGGTATCTCCAAGCATACCGCTTTTAATTTCACCGTTTTCGGCAATTGTGTCTGGTTGGTCGAGCTTAGAATAATCAACACCGTGAATATCCGCTTTCCAACCGTAAAGAACACGCCCCTCCTCGCTGTCCTTTTCGCCGGTCGTATAAATATAAGATTCCACGTTGAAATACTGATTAGCGGGAATTCCGTAAATATTATTCGTCAGCTTATAGCCGTCCTCATCCGTTTGGTGCGTGCAGTAGATTCCGTCGCTCTCACACGTATCCTTTACTTTATTTCCAAAAACATCCTTTTCGTAATTGGTCTTTTTATAATGATATTGTCCGGCGTGTATCCCGTCGGGGTACATATCGCCGCGGTCGCCGATTTCATTATTGTTGTTTTCGTCCTCGACGTCGACGGGACCCAAAACGTAGTCGATAGGATAACGCCCCATCAAATCGAGCATCGTTACCCTGTCGCCCTCCGCCGCCTTTGTTTCCCGTTTCGGAACGAACACGGTCAGCAAAACGGCAAAAGCCAAAAATACCGCCGCAAGCACCGCGACGATTACCGTAACTGATTTTCTCTTTGATTTTACTTGTCTCATACCCTCACTCCTTGAAAACGAAAACTTCTTCTGAGCGTGCCGAACGCTAAATTTGTTAAAAATCCAAACATAACCCGATAGTTTTCTCTTTCGAGAATTTAAAATTACAATATATTTATTACCGAATAATTATATAGTACGCCAAAAAATTTTCGCCGTCAAGCAAAATTCGACATTTATTCACATATATTTACAACTTTTTTAGTAAATTTCAACCATATGCGTTTTTTAAAGGAAATTCTTACTATATCTATGCCGTTTTGCACCCCATATGCCCTTTTTTTCACCAAAACTCAACTATGGTGTCGAATTGCAAAAACCAACTTTCCACACTGCTTACGTTTGCATTTCACGACACAGGGATGGGATTACCGCAACAAACACGGTACGTTATCTATATTTGCTTGCCCGAAATTGGCGGGCAGTAATTGCGTTTGAACGTGGACGGAATACGCCGCCTTGACAAATTGTAAAGGGCGACGCTTTATCTCCCGTTAGGCATAAAACCGTCGTCGCCTACGGCGCAAACCCTTGACAATTTATCTGCGGCGGCATTTTTGGCTGGTTAAGACGGTAAGCACCAAAGCGAACAACAAAATTTTTAAGCCGCAGTCCGCAACGGACATATTTTGTTTAATAATAAAACAAAACGAGATTTGAAATGTCAAACCTCGTTTTTATTTACATATTATTTTTATAGTCCGTTCCCCATTCAAACATTGCGTCTAAAATTGACTTTAACGAATTACCGAGCGGTGATAAAGAATACTCTACTCGCGGCGGCACTTCGGCAAATACTTCCCGCTCTATAAGTCCGTCGTTTTCCAAAGAACGAAGATTATCGGTCAATACTTTTTTGCTTATTGCGGGAATAGTTTTCATAAAATCTTTGAAACGCTGTTTTCCATCGAACATTAAATTGCGTAGAATAAGCAATTTCCATTTGCTGCCGATTATTTGAACTGTTGTAGCAACGGGGCATTCAGGTAGTTCCGATTTTGTCAGCATAAGTACAATTCCTTTATTTTTTTATAGCATATCATAAAATAAAAATAAAGTCAATAGTTCAATAAGGAAACTATGTTACTTTTTTATTATCTGATAATAAAAAAGTAACGATATTGAGTTATCGGTTGATTTTTGCTATAATAAAAATACAAATCAATTTTGGAGGTTTCACTATGAAAAATTACAGTAAAGTCAGCGTTACGAAAGACGCCCGTATCGAACTTCACGATAAACTTTCTCTTACGGGCGCGGAAGTAAGCATAAACGAATTACCTGCGGGCGCAAGCGTACCTTTCATTCATTCGCATAAGCAAAACGAAGAAATATATGCGATAATAGACGGCGAAGGAACGGTTGAGATAGACGGTGAAAAAATAACCGTTAAAGCGGGAGATTGGCTGCGTATAGCACCCGTTGCAAAAAGACGGTTTTTTGCCGCATCCGATAAAACGATAAAATATATCTGTATTCAAGTCAAAGCCGATTCGCTTACGGGTTATACGCAATCCGACGCAATAATCTAATCGAAAACGCTGAACGATTTTTGGCTACATAAAATGTCCGAAATGCGATAGAGTATTATTCGTAACGGAACTATAACGGTTAAAACAAATCATTAGGAAAAAACGTTATGACCTATTACGTTGTATGTCCCGAATGCGGGTATAAATGAAAAATGTAAATCTATGACAAAAAGTATCTACTATGATTTATGCTCCATAGGGCGGGTTCTCTTGGGTGGGAGATAGAAAAAAGCAACGTCTTTCCGTTGCTTTTCTCTTTTACTGCGCTCTGACAAATTTCCGTTTTCCCTCAAGTTGTAGTTGTTTTCATACGTTGGCGGTTTGGGTTGCCATTCGGCAATCAAATCTTCAAGTTTAATTTTGCCATAGTAAATTTACAAATGTAATTCTTGATTGAAAATTTTAATTAGTTGCAATGCTGTTTCTTTGGTTATATGTAGCGTTTGAGATACACCCGCCTTTCTACTATTGGGATTATAAGTTTTCAATACAACACAGGGTGTGCCATCAGATAGACAACCTTTTTCATAAATGCAGTTTACATTAACTATATTGCTATTACGTGATGCAAAAGAAGACGATTTAGAAATTTCGAGTATATTAGCCATAAAAAACTCCTTTGATTTCTATTTATTATAGCATATTTTTTAATTTTAGGCAACAATTTATATTCAATATGGTGGGTTTCTCTGGGTGGGAAATAGAGAAAAGCAACGGGGTTTCCGTTGCTCTTTTGTTTTACTGCGCTCTGACAAACTTTCCGTTTTCCCGAACATTGCAGTTGTTTTCATACGTTAACGGTTTGGGTTGCCATTTGACAACAAAACCCGCAAGTCCGTTAATGAAAATGTACTGCATTGTATCGGCGTTAGAACGCGATTGCTCTTGGCGGAAGGTGAGGGATTCGAACCCCCGAAAGCTTTCACTTTAACGGTTTTCAAGACCGCCGCATTCAACCGCTCTGCCAACCTTCCGTTTTGAATTTTACCGTCCCGCTCACTTGCTTCGGATTGACGCGATTGCGGTTTTGCTCTTTCGCTTCGCCCCTCTCGCTTTCCGACCAATCGCTATTTGGCGTTTTTTCGACAAAATTCGACGGATTTTTCTATGTTTAGGCAATATTATACAAATTTTCGACTAATTCGTCAAGCCCTTCTTACTGCAAGACGGAAAAATTTTTTACGCGGACGGCGCGGAAGGTTAAAGTTACCTGATATCCCCCCTTCGCCCGTTCCACGGTGAAACGCGGCTCCCCTTCCGGTTCGAAATATTCGCCTGCAACGCGCATAAAGTCCGCTACCGCCGCCGCCTTACTCGCCTCGTTCATTTCCGCCTTGTCTTTATCCAGCATTTCTACCAATCTGTCTTTCGGATTATTTTTCATCGTTCACTCCTGCATTTAAAATTTTATACGGCGGGATGAAAAAGGTTTCCCGTCCGTCGTCCCTTCGGCAATGCACTGCGCAAATGCACGAAAAGAATGGGAACGCTCGACGACGTTCTCCAAAAACACCTTATCCTCTTCGGGAATAACTGCAAGCAACGGAACACGGAGCGTCGCCGCAATTTCAGCGGGAAGAAGTATTTCGCCCCGCCGCGCGAAGTCCTTCCGCACGAGATTGACCGCAAGCCCCGTACTGCTCAGACGATAACTCTTTAACATTCCCACCACCCTGTCGGCGTCGCGCATGGCGGAAATGTGCGGGGTGGTTACGAGGATCCCCTCCTCCGCGCACGAAACGGCACGATGAAAGCCGTCGTCGATCCCCGCAGGAGAATCGATCAAAATAAAGTCGAACTGCGGGGAGAGGGAATCGAGGATCAGGCGGATCGCCTGCGGGGAAACGTAACGTTCGGGCACGCGGTTGCTCGACACCACAAAGAGCGTGGGATAACGCGGGTGCTGAACGAGCACCTGCCGCGGACGGCAGCGCCCCTCCACGGCGTCCGACACGTCGTACGAGGCGCGGTTTTCCACACCGAGCGCCACGTCTACGTTGTTCAACCCAAAATCCAGATCGCAGATGATAACGCGGTATCCCCGCCGTGCCAGTTGCACGCCGAGATTACAGCATACCGTCGTTTTTCCCACGCCTCCTTTGCCTGACGTGATTACGATTTTTCTTGCCATTGTACGCTCCTACGGCATTTTAAAAATCATACCATATCCGAAGACGATTTTTTACGGGAATCGTGCCGAAGTTTAAAAGTTTTTGGAGAAATCCGAATAAACGAAGTTTTCCGCATTCGTTCGGAATGAGCGGACGGCACAAAAAAAATCGGAGTTTTCACTCCGATTTTTCAAGCAGGGATTGAAGATACTTTTCGTACTCTTCGTCGGTAAGTTTTGAGATTTTCGTCTTTTTAGCCATACAATAACCTCGCTTTGGTTTTTTACAGTATGACCTATCGCCGTGTTTTTTATTCCGTCCGCAACGCGATTACGGGGTCTTTTTTTGCCGCCGACGACGCGGGGATCAAGCCCGAAATCAGCGTAAGCACAACGCTGACGCATACCATGACCAATGCGGCTACGGGCGAAAGCGCAGCCAAGCCGCGGATTCCCGTAAGCACGCCGAGCACGATGTTGATAAATATAGAAAGAATATACGTTACTACCACGCCGAACAGCCCTGCGCCGAGCCCGATAATGAACGTTTCGGCATTGAACAGATTTTTGATGTCCCGTTTCCTTGCCCCGAGCGAGCGCAGCACGCCGATTTCCTTGACGCGTTCCACCACAGATACGTAAGTGATAATGCCGATCATGACCGAGGACACGATCAGCGAAATCGCGGTAAACGCAACAAGCACGTAGGTGATGGCGTTCAACATCGTCTGCACCATGCTCATCAGCACGCCCACGGTGTCGGAATAAGTGATTTTATCCCCCGCCGTCAGCTTTACGCCGTCGTAGATTTCGCCCGCCTCGCACATTACGTTCCACGCATCGAGATAATCCAGCATCTCCTCTTTCGACTCGAAATCCTTTGCGTAAATGGCAATCGAATGGTAACTGTCGTCGCCGCCGAGATAGCTGACGACGCTTGAAATATCGTTGGCGATTCGTAAATTTTTGTAGCTCTCGGGCAAGCCGGAGAGATCCACCCCGTACTGAGCCAATTGCGAAATTAAAAAATAGTGGTCTTCGAACTGTGCCGCATTGCTGGGAGCACGGTAAAACGTTCTGCCCCCTACGACCACCTTGGATTCGTTCTTGACCCAATCTACGATTTTGGAATCCATATTATTGGCTACAAACGAATCAACCGCCGCTTCCGTAATATTTAAACCGTTCGTAAGGCAACCGTAATTCAAGCCGTCCTTTAACCGAAGAATCGCGGTAATCTTTAAGGGGATCCCCTCGCCCTCGGCAACGGCAAGCCCGTCGCGCTTTCCGCTGTAACTGAACGGGGAGAGCACGTCGTCGGTCTTTTGATAGATCGCATCGTTATAAAACAGCGCATAGTCTTTTCCGATAATATCACTATAATCGACAAAAAGAGGCTGTTTCTGCTCCTCCGTCGCATCGCTCCCGCCCTTGTTGAACAGGTTTAAAAAGTCTTTTTCCTGAATAAACCCGAGTTGCGCGAGCGTTAAGTCGGTTGCCGAATCGTTTGCGGAGATAACGAGCGCCGCCTCGTTTTCGTTTTGCGGGAAGTGCGCCGTCTCTCCGCCGAGCACGTCGTACTGCGACAGCACATACTGCGCATAGTTTTCGTCGGAAAAGTCCTTCGTCCCCGGCATTTTATTTACGATGTTTCCGAAAAAGTCCGCCATAGCGGTAAGCTGCGAATACTGCGGCGCGTATTTTTGCAATTCATCGATATAAAATGCTTTCAAAGAGTTCAACGACAGATACTTCGTCGACGGCTTCACGTATTCCCCGCCTATACTCACGTCGCCCGTAACCACTTCCGTAAACAGGCTGTCGGCAAGTCCCGCGCCGTAGCCGTACTGCACGGCGGAGTACCATTCGGGATTCATGTCGCCGACGTACTTTAAGTAGTGCTCGGACACGTTGTTCTTTACCGCCATACCGTTGGCAAGCCCCGTCAGGAAGGAATCGACGTAAATCTTATCTTCCATCTTAGACATATCCGGCATCTTCGACGGCGCGGTGAACGAAGTCATAATGGACGCCATGTCGAAACTGCTTTCCGTAACCTGCACGGGATAGTAGGAAAGCATATCCTCTTCGGTACGCTTGATGTAATGCTTGAACCCGCTGGACAGCGCAAGCACGAGGCATACGCTGATAATACCGATACTGCCGCCGATGGCAGTAAGCGCCGTTCTGCCCTTTTTGGTCAGCAGATTGCGGGCGGAGAGCGCAAGCGACGTAATCCAGCTCATGCGCGTACGCGTCTTCTTTTCTTTCTTCGGCGCCGTCTTGCTCTCCGAATCTTCGGCTGCGTTATCCGCTTCGGGAAGCGGGGATTGCGTCTGCGCCTTGCCGTCTTCCGCCTCTTCCGCGATATAAGGATTGCTGTCCGATTCGACGAGTCCGTCTTTCAGGCGCACGATGCGCGAGGCATAGTCCTCCGCAAGCTCGGGATTATGCGTTACCATGATCACGAGACGTTCGCCCGCGATCCCTTTGATGAGGTCCATGACCTCGACGCTCGTCTTGCTGTCGAGTGCGCCCGTCGGCTCGTCCGCAAGCAGGATCGCGGGATTGTTGACAAGGGCGCGCGCAATGGCGACGCGCTGCATCTGTCCGCCCGAAAGCTGATTGGGACGCTTGTGAAGTTCCGCCCCGAGCCCCACGCGCTCCAGCGCCTGTTTCGCCCGCTCCTTCCTCTCCTCTTTGGAAACGCCCGCGATCGTCAGCGCGATTTCCACGTTGCCGAGCACCGTCTGGTGAGGGATCAGATTATACGACTGAAAAATGAAGCCGATACGGTGGTTTCGGTAGACGTCCCAGTCCCTGTCTTTATACTCTTTTGTGGATTTTCCGTCGATGACGAGATCGCCTTCGCTGTACTGATCGAGACCGCCGATAATATTGAGCAGAGTCGTTTTCCCGCACCCCGACTGACCGAGAATACATACAAATTCGTTTTCACGGAAGTTTAGGCTGATACCCTTTAATGCGTGTACGCGCGTATCGGCAACCTTATAGTCTTTTTTTACGTCAATCAGTTGTAACATAGACCGTGCTTTTCTCTCCTTCTTGTCTGAAACTTATTTCTGTTCGCCGAAATCGAATTCCTTGCGCACAGTTTTCAGCGTCTGCGCGAATTTTTCACAAGTAGCAATCAGATTTTCGGTGTTCTCCACCCCGAATTCTTCTACCACACGGTCGACGAAGGCGCTCGCCTGTTCCCACTGCCCGCGAAATTCCTCCGCCGCCTTATCCGACAGATCCACGTAAAAAATCTTCCTGTCGGTGGGAGAAGCCACTCGTTTTACCACGCCGCGTTCTTCCAACTTCGTTACGAGCTGAGAAACGGCGGAGCGCGTAATTCCCAGACGACGCGACAGCTCGGACGAGATGATCTGCTTTCCAAGTTCCTTTTCGATGATGATTTCCCGCAACATACGGAATTCCGTCTGCGATAACTTTACGTTTACGGGCATCAAAGTCAGCTCCTCCATAAATTTTATGGTGAGCAGAAGTTTATTGAGATACTTGCTGTTTTCCACGATTTTTTCCTCCGCATTGTAAATATAGAAACAATTATATTATACACGCGTTTTTCGCCGATTGTCAACGAAATGAAACAATAAACGTTGAAATTCACTTAACTTTCACGGGAAAAACAATTTGAATGCGCACCTTTCACAGGGTGCGCATCGTTTTTCTTTTCTTATTTTATTCTTCCGTTTCGTCCACCGTTTCGGGCGTTTCCGGTTCGGGAATATAGGGATACAGCGGCGAGGTTACGGGCGTTAAGTCGTACTTGTCGTCGATGTCCCCCAACAGCTCTTCTACGATGTCCTCGCGGGTGATCAGCCCGAGCGAATTCCCCTCGGCGCCCACGATCATCATGTGCTCGCGGCGCGTCTGCATCTGCTTCATCAGGTTGGAAATTTTAACGTCCGTCGTCGTAAACGACACGGGACGCACGATGTTGTCGAAGTTGCGCCTGCCCGCCAGCATATTTTCATAGAAATCGGCGCGGTACAGAACGCCGATGATATTCTGTTTCGTACCCTTATACACGGGGATGCGCGAAAAGTTCGTCTCGCGGAAAATACGGTACACGAGGTGCGGGTTGTCGCGGATTTCCACCGTGATCGCCCTGTCGAGCGGAATCATGCACGATCCGACGTGCAACTCGTCGTAGCGCAGGGTCTTGGTGATCAGATCGTGCTCCGTTTCGTTGAGCGTGCCCTCGTCCTTAACGTCGGATACGATCATTTTAAATTCCTCTTCGGTTACCTTCGACTTCCCCTTGTTCAGGCGGAACATCCAGAAGATAAGCTTTTTCCAGAGCGAAAACAAAAAGGTCAGAGGATAGAAAACCCACGATAAGACGAGAAGCGGATACGCCATAAAGCGCGCAAATTTTTCGGGTGCTTCGCGCGCAAGCGTCTTGGGCGTAACCTCGCCGAATATAAGTACGACTACCGTCAGTACAACGGTGGAAATCGTAGGTCCCAAGCCCTCGCCGCACACCTTGGTAAAGATGACGGTGGAAATGGAAGCCGCGGCAATATTAACGATGTTGTTGCCGATAAGGAGCGTGGTTAAAACCCTGTTGAAATCCTCGCTCATCTTCAACGCCACGCGCGCCGTGCGCTTTTTCTGCGCAATGCGCCGCATACGCACGGTACTGAAGCTTGTATACGCCGTTTCCGTCGCGCTGAATATCCCCGACAGAACAACGAGTACGACGAGGGCAATGATCAACCCTATCAACCCGCCTGCCAAATTTCCGCCTGCCAAAAGACTGCCAATTATACTGCCGTCCGGACTGCCGTCGCCCATGAAAAAACAAATCCTCCGTGATATGAAATATTTATTTTCGTTTTCGTTTGAGTTTGAGGACGCACGCATCCCCCGAAATCTTATTTATCTTGATAACGCCGCGCGGACGGGGCGTTTCTTTCGGTGCGGGTATCGTTCTTTTACGCACTTCCTTGCAAGTTTCCTGCGCCTGCGTTTCGTCCAAAACGGGCGCTTCGTTTCCCTGCGCCTGCGGTGCGGGCTCCGCGAAAAGCTCCGGTCGATACTGCTCCGCGCCGTCGGATTCCGCGTAAACGGTACCGAAGCGTTCGATCACGGGCGGTTCGGGAACGACCCATTCGGGAATCCCCTCGCCTTCCAAGCCCACCGTACGCACAAGCGCGTCGAAAGCGTAAGCGCAGGGATAAACGGACGAGCGGTCGCAATAGGCGCAACGTGCGTACCTGCCGCACATATCCGCGCCGCACTCCGCGTCCGCGCGCCACTTTTCGGTGCGCAGATACTGTTCGAGTTGACGATAGGTCATTTTTCGCCTCCGAAGCCGCCTTACCGACCTGCAAATATGATACTATTATACGCGATAGCGTACGAAATATCAAGCGTTCGGGCAAAAATTACACCGATTATTCATCTTTTTTGCCCGATTTTAAATAGTCTTTCACGCTGTATGCCGCAACGCAACCCTCGCCCGCTGCCTTGGCGAACTGATAGGGCTTGCCCGTAACATCGCCCGCGGCAAACACGCCCTTCACGCTCGTTTCACCGCCGCGCCCTACGACAACGCTTGCGCCTTCCGTTTTCAGTCCCGCAAACAGCACGTCGGGCGGCAACGCCTTCCCGAGAAAAAACACCCCCGAAACGGGGTAGGCGCCCGCGCCCGTTACGACGCGCTCCACGCGCTTTTCCCCCTCGACGGCTACGACCCTTTCGGCAACCGTTCTTATGTTCTTCGCCTTAACCTGCACGGGCTTTGCGGAAAACAGCAGCACCTCCTCCGCAAACGAGGCAAGGTACTCCGCCTCCTCCGCATCGTCCGATGAGAGGAGCGCCGCAATCCTCTTGCCGCGGTACAGCGCGCCGTCGCACACCGCACAGTAGCTCACGCCTTTGCCGAGAAACTCCCGCTCGCCCTTTACGCCCGCGCCGAGCTCGACGCCCGTTGCGAGAATCACCGTTCGCGCCGTATAGTTCTCTTCGCCCGACGTGAGAAAGAATCCCTCCGCCGCTTTGTATACGCCGTCGATCCTGCGTTCGGTCAATACGATTTCCTCCGCCGCCTTCTGCTTTTCGAGCGCCGCGGAAAACTCCGCGCCGCCGCCCGTAAACGACGGATAGTTGCGTACGTACTCCGCGGAAGCCGTCTTTTTGCCGAAAGCCTTCTCCCCGAACCACACGTAGTCGAGCTTTAAGCTCTTTGCGGTAAGCGCGGCGGAAAAGCCCGCAATGCCGCCGCCGACAATCGCCGTATCGTAAATTTTGTTCATATAATTATTATACCACGGATCCGCGCGTATCAAACGCCCCGTCGGAACTCCGACGGGGCAACTCTTCCTTTTATTTTACGAATCTGCCGTACACTTCCGAAGTGGACGTGAAGTACGCAAACGTTCCGGGGTACTTCTTTATGATGCGCTGCAACTGCGCGATCTGGCGTTTGCGGATGATGCACACGAGCAAACTCTTTCCCTCGTGCGAGTACATTCCCTCCGCCTCCATTTTGGTAACGCCGTGGCGGGTTTCGCGCATGATTTCCTCGGCGAGCTCTTCGGGACAGTCGGTAATGATTTCAAACTTATATGCGGTCTTAAAGCCGTGCAGGATCGCATCGCTCATCTTGCTCGTTACAAACAGGGACACGAGCGCAAGCAGCACGGGGTCGAGAACGCTCGTAAACGAGCCGTCGTTATATACGAAAACCGAGGACAGCACGACGATCGCATCCAGCACCGAGGTTAAGCCGCTGACGCTGAGGTTGCGAAATTTTTTGTTGACGAGCGAAGCGAGCACCGTCGTTCCGCCCGAAGTGCCGCAGCTCTTAATCATGATCGCCAGCGCGATCCCGAGGAAAATACCGCCCGCAACGGCGCCGAGCAAGCCGTGCGCAACGTTTCCGTCCCCGCCGTATGCGGGCAGAAACTGCATTGCGGGAACGTAGCGCACCAGAATGGAAATGCCTGCGGTCAAAAGCATGGAGAGCGTAGACAAAATCGCCTCGCGTTTGCCCAGAAAGAAGAACGCCAGAAAGAACAGCGGAACGTTGAATATCAAAAGAAAGATACCCCAGTTCCAATCCGTTACCGCTTCGAGCAGGACGGACGCGCCGTTCACCCCGCCGGGGGCAAACTTATTGGGCGTAACGAAGATATTGACGCCGAGAAAGCGGATAAGACCCGAGCCCAACACCGGCAATACCGCAGTCAGCATCAGGCTTTTCAAGACCGACCGGGAATTCCGATTGCCCTTTTTCTTTTCCTTTGCTTTTCTTTTTTGCGTTTTGCCGCCGTCCGCATCCCCTTCCCTCTGCGGTTCCTCTGCGGAAGTTTGTTGAATTTCTTTGCTTTCTTCCGTTTTTTCCGTTGACATAATACACGCTCCCGAAGTATTATCACTATCTTAACACAAACAAGTAAAGAAAGCAACGCATTTTAAAAAAATTCCATGAAAAAACCCGCCGTTAAGGCGGGTTTCCCGTTTAAGATCAAGATTTCTTGACAAAATTCATAAAGTTCTGGAACGTGCCGGGGAAGAACATCAGAATGATCGCCGCGGCAAGCAAGATGCCGAAAATAATCAGCCAGACAATCGGATGGCGCGCGCTGAACACCGCTTCCAACCCGACGAGCGCGATCAGGATAAGCACACCGTAGTAGAACACTCCCTTGAAAATATTCAGCAAAACGGGAACCTTATCCAAAAAATGAAGATTCGCATCCAATAATTGTACGATCAAGACAATCAACAGAACGATTGCCAAAATCTTAGCCAATACATCGCAAATTTTACGCAAACCGTTTTTCATACCTATCGTTACCTCCTGTGAATAATATCATTATAATATAATTCTTTGAGGTTGTCAAGCCTTTTTTAAAACATATTTTATTCGGCTTTCGGCACGTAAATTGCAAACGCCGCTCTTGCCGCCGCCTCCTGCCCCGCGATCGGGGACGAATCGGTTTTACCGAGATTGAACGCCCTGTAAAGATACCCTTCCCACCATGCGTCGTCCACGACCGTCAGCGGGATCGTAACGTTTGCGGGACGCGCCGCTTGCACGGCGTCCTCCTTCCAGTATTCGGGACGGTACTGCCATCCGCTTTCGACGATGATGACCGAGCCTACGGACAATTCCTCCTTTGTAAAGCGTTTGGTCGCATAGAATTTGGGACTCAGCGACGCGTTGTTTGCAATCACCGTAGCGTAATTGACCTTATCCGTGCTGTTGTAAAAGCCCTGCGTTAAATCGAACGTGAGCTTAGCGTAGCCCATTTCGGAAAGTACCGCTTCCGTCGTTGCTTTGGGCAGATAGATCCTGAACGCCGCCTTCGCCTCGGCTTCCTTCCCTTCGATGACGGGCGTGCCCACTTTCGACACGTTGAACGCGCGCTTCCCGTATCCGTTCCACCACTCCGGCGTAACCGTAACGACGCGCGTCGTTACGTTGGCGGGACGGGAGGACTGCCTTTCTTCGCCCTTCCACGCCTCCGGACGGTACTGCCAACCGCTTGCAACGGTGATGACGGTGCCGACGGGCAATTCTTCGGGCGTAAACCGCTTGGTAGCGTAAAATTTGTTGCTCAACCCCTCCACGTCCGTGCGGACGTTGAGATATTCGGGCGCATACGTGCTGTCGTAAAAGCCGAGCGTCAGGTCGTAATCGAACGCCGTGTAGTTCTCCGCGTCGAACAGCGACTCCTGCGTGTGAGCGGAGGACGTTACCGCAAAGGGCGTTTTCACTGCGTTTGCCGCGCTCTCCGTTGCGATTTTCGCATCCTCCGCCACAACGCCCGACGGAATATACGCGATATTTTCCACAGACAGCCCCGTCAATGCGTGTATGAGCGTCAGCCCCGCGATATACCGCCCCGTATCGAGCGTAAGATGATAGCCGTCGCGCGTAAGCGAATCTCCCAGATAAGAGGTGCGCGCGTTCTGGATTGCCGTGCCGCAGGGGATGACGGCGGAAATATTTCTATTCGTTAAGATATTGCCCTGAACCGCTTCGACGATTTTGGAGTACATCGTCTCCTGCGAATTGCCGTACTTGGAAAATTCGGCGTGCGTGCTCGTCGACTGATACGCCCACGTCATATTCCACACGATTTTCGCGTGCGCGGTTTTCGGAAGCTTGCTCCTCACGTAATCGACGAGCTGCTGCACCTTGCCGTAGGTCGAAGCAACGCCGCTGCTGCCGCTCGCCTGTTGCAGCGACACGAAGTCCCAATCGCAGGAAGCGATCGCATCCCCCATACGGTAGGATTTGGCGGTGCTCCAAGTCCCGTTCGAATTCACGCGGTACTCGTACGCCGCGCTGTCGTTTGCGGCGTTCGACGCGTGCGTGTCCAGCGTGCAGCCGCCGATATAGAGATTTCCCAAATAGATTTCTTTTACGCCCAAGCTGTCGGCTATCTGCCATGCGTATTCCATTGTGTCATCCGAGAAGCTGTTGCCGACGGTCAGAATTTTCAACGCGCCGTCATCCTCCCACGAATATTCGGGCTCCTCCTTCACCGTAACCGTATAGGTCTTGGAAAGAACGGTATTTTTCAGCTTTACGATAATGCCGTATTCGTTCGGGGCAAACGCGTCGTACGCCGAAAAATCCAATTCGTATTCCGTGCTCTTTGCGGCATACTCCGTATCGTTGGAAAGCGAAACCGTTACCTTCAGTCCGTCCGACGAAAACGCTTCGCCGTATTCGAATTCCGTTTTCATTCCGGAAAGCGTGATTTTCGTTGCTACGGGCACGGGTTTCGCAACCGTTACCGCATACTTTTCGGAAATTCCGCCGTTTTTCAGCGTAACGGTGATTTCGTACTCCCCCGACGTTTCCGCGTCGTACGCGGAAGAATCGACTTCGTATTCCGATTTCTTCGCCCGATAGCTGTCCCCGTTTTCGCGCACCACCGTAACCACCAGTCCCTGCGCAGTAAACGCCTCGCCGTACGCATACTCCGTTTTCATGCCCGACAACGTGATTTCCTTTACCGCCGACGGATGCTGCGTTTCGCCCTCGGAGGGCTTCGGCGTATTCCGGCAGGCGGCGAAAACGCACGCAAAACAAAGCGCCGCAAGCAGCGTCGCAACGAGCCAACGAATTTTTTTACCCATAATTTTTCTCCTTGACAAGTTCTGATAAAAACATTATAATAGAGAAAAAAGATTCGTTCAATAGAATAATCAAACCGAAAATTCTAAAAAATAAACTTTACGGAAAAAATTCTATGCCCATTATCCAATCAAATTTTTCGTTTTACGAAAACCAGACCCAACGGCTGCCCTGGCTGACGACGCCGCAAAACAAGGAATTGCTTTATTATGCAACCTCCGCAGGACGGGAAACCTGGAAAAAAGGTTACTACATGAAGCGTCAGGACATCAATCTGTACATGGTGAATTTCGTCGTGGGCGGCGCGTACAAGTTGACGGTAGACGGGCGCGAAATGCAGGTAACCGAGGGCGATCTTTGCTTTTTGCACCTCGTGAACGAACACGAAATCGTGCCGCTCGAGGACAAAACGGAAATCATTTATTTTCACCTGCTCGGCGGACAGGTCAAGCAGATTTACGACGCCTATCTCGAAAAGGGAGACTTTGTCATTCACGGTGTGCCCGCAAAGCTGTTAACGGACAGCTTTAACAGCTTTACCGCCGCCGTAGACACCGAGGACGGATTTTACACGCAGTCGCGTACGATTTACTGCCTATTAACCGAATTGCTGCGGCTGCGCAACGTGGAGGCACAGAACAAATATCCGAAGCTGATCGAAAAAATATTGTGCTATATTCTGTACACCTGTCCCCTGCCCTCGCCCGCCGAGGTCGCGCGGCGCTTCGGGTTCAGCCAGATATACCTCGAACGCCTGTTCAAGAAGTACGTCGGGCAATCCGTTCAATCGTATATCTTAAAACAGAAATACGCCTTTGCCTGCCGCTTTCTTGCCGATACCGATATGTCCGTGGCGGAAGTCGCGCGCGAAGTCGGCTACGCAGATTCGAAGGGACTCATCGTCCTCTTTTCCAAGTTCGGCAATCTCACACCCCTGTCCTACCGTAAAAAAATGCGCGAACGGCAGGCAAAGCAAAACAAATAAAAACATCCCCCGAAGTCGTTCGGGGGATGTTTTATCCGTTAGTTTTCGTACCCGTTGGGGTTATTCTTCTGCCAATTCCACTGATCGAGACACATCTTTTCAAGGTCGTATTCCGCCTTCCATCCGAGTTCCTTCTCCGCCTTCTCGCTCGAAGCGTAGCAAGAAGCGATGTCTCCCGCGCGGCGCGGCTTGATATCGTAAGGAAGGGTCTTTCCGCACGCCTTTTCAAAGGCGCGGATCATATCCAGAACGCTGTATCCGTGCCCCGTACCGAGATTGTATACGTGCACGCCCGCCGTCTTTAACGCTTTGATTGCGGCAACGTGTCCTTTTGCCAGATCAACGACGTGGATATAGTCGCGCACGCCCGTGCCGTCGGGGGTAGGATAGTCGTTGCCGAACACGCCGATACGCTGTAGCTTTCCGCTTGCCACCTGCGCTACGTAGGGCATCAAATTGTTGGGGATCCCCTTCGGATCTTCGCCGATAAGCCCGCTTTCGTGCGCGCCGACGGGGTTGAAATAACGCAAAAGCACGATATTCCATCCGTTATCCGCCGCGTATACGTCCTTCAGCATCATCTCCTGCATCACCTTGGAGGTGCCGTAAGGGTTTGTTGTGGGATTGAGCGGAGTCGTTTCCTTTATCGGGAGCTCGTTCGGGTCGCCGTACACCGTCGCAGACGACGAGAATACAATATTCTTGCATCCCGCGTCGCGCATGACTTCGAGCAATACGAGCGTGGAAACAAGGTTGTTATCGTAATACTCCACGGGCTTTTTGCAGCTTTCTCCGACGGCTTTCAATCCCGCGAAGTGAATGACCCAATCAATTTTTTCATCGGCGAAAATCTTTTCCATTGCCGCGCGGTCGCGCACGTCAACCTTGTAAAAAGCAACCTTTTTGCCCGTGATCTTTTCGACGCGCTTCAAACTCTCCTCCGAAGCGTTGCATAGATTATCCGCAACCACCGCTTCGTATCCTGCGTTCAACAACTCCACGACGGTATGCGATCCGATAAAGCCCGCACCGCCCGTAACTAAAACCTTCATACTTCCTCCTGATTTATTTATAAAAATTTTTCACCCGATTTAAACGCCTTCGCGGATAATTCCGTCCGAAAGCTCCGCCTCGTAAAAGGTCGGTTTGTAGCCCGTTTCGCTCTCGTAGCGCGCCGCAACGAACTTTTTAAAGTCCTCCACGCCCTCTTTCTTCACGAGCGATACCGTGCAGCCGCCGAAACCCGCGCCCGTCATGCGCGAGCCGAGGCACGCCTCGTGCGCGTTCGCCGCACCCGCCAGCGAATCGAGCTCCTTGCCCGTAACCTCGTACAGATCCCGAAGGGACGCGTGCGATGCGGCAAGCAATTTGCCGAACTCCTCCGTCCTGCCCGACCTCATCGCCTTGACGGCGCGGCGCACTCTGTCGCATTCCTCCACGACGTGGCGCGCACGGTCTTTGATTTTGCCGTGCAGGGCGGCGCCGTATTTTTCGAAGTCCTCTACCGTCAAATCGGCAAGGCAGGAAATCTCCGTCTTCGTCTTTAAAATTTCAAGCGCGCTCTCCACCTCTGCGCGGCGCTCGTTATATTTGCTCTCCACAAGATTGTGCGGCTTGTTGCAGTTCGCTATAACGATTTCGCAGTCGCCCAAACGCACGGGCACGTATTCGCGTTCGAGCGTTTTGCAATCGAGCAAAATCGCGCAATCCTTCTTTCCGTTTGCGGACACGTACTGATCCATAATTCCGCAGTTAACGCCCGCGTACTCGCGCTCCGCCTTCTGTGCGACGAGGGCGATCTCCACCGAGTCGGGCTTTTCCCCCGCCGCCGTCGCCATCGCCGCAATCGTGGAAACCTCGATCGCCGCCGACGAGGACAGTCCGCTTCCGAAGGGAACGGTGCAGTCGTGCAACATATCGCACCCTACGATCTTATGTCCTGCCTGCTGCCACAGATACAGGCTCCCCGCCTGATACTTAGCGTGCTTCAAATGACGGTATTCGCCGAGCCTGTTGACGTCGAGCTCGATTTTGTCGGGCAAATCCGTCCAGCTCAGATTGATTTTATCCGTGCCGTTCGGACGGATATATACGGTGTTTCGCATACTCAGCGCGGCAGGCAGAACCTTGCCGCCGCAATAATCGACGTGCTCGCCGATCAAATTCACTCTTCCTGCCGCCGATACCTTATAATCGTAGCCGTTAAATTGCATAAAATCCTACTCCTTGGAGAAATTCCGCCGTTTCGCGGTGTGTTTTGAATACTGCCGTATTGTTCAGGATCCGTTGACAGATGCTGCCAAGTTCCTCGTTGATCGCATCCAACGCCGTCTCTTCGGAAAACGTTTCGCCCGACTGCGTAATTTCGTCGTACAGCAACCGAAACTCCTTAGAACCGTCCGAAAGCTTACCCGCCGCAATCGACTTTGCAAGCTCGGCAAGCTGCGCTTTCAGCCGTCCGGGGAGAATGAACAGTCCCTGCGCCTCGATGAGTCCGATGGACTCCTTCTTTATGACGTGAAATTCGGGATGCGCGTGGAACACGCCGTCGGGATACTGCTCGCTCGTAACGTTGTTGCGCAGGATCAGCGTCATTTCGTACTCTTTTCCGGACTTGACGACCGTGGGACTGACGGCGCTGTGCACGCCGTCCGCGTCCTCGGGGATGATCCCGAGCGCGTCGTTGCGGTAGTTCAGCCAGCTCGTGCGGACGTATTCGGACAGGACTGCGATCGCCTCGCGGTTGACGCCCGTCAGCCGCACCGCCGTACCGAACCAGTCGAGCACGGACACCGCCACGTCGGGAAAGCTCTTGTGCCTCATGTCGATCGCGCTCTTCGCGTCGAAGATGGGCAGACGCTCCCCGCCGCCCTGAAAATGGTCGTGCGCCAAAACGCTGCCGCCGATCCGCGGCAGAGGCGCGTTGCAGCCCAAAAAGTAATGCGGGAAGCTATCCACGAAATCCATAAGCTTCAAGAACGTGTTCTTATCCACGTGCATGGGCGTATGCTCGCAGTTGACCGCAATGCCGTGCTGCTTGAAATAACCGTAGGGCGAATACTGCCAAAACCAATTTTCGCCGCCCAGCTTCAAGGACACCGTGCGCAGAGTCCGCTTATTCCTTCCGCCCCAGCCCTCGTTCTCGCGGCAAATGGAACACTTGGGATACCCCCCCTTCGTCGCATTTCCGCTTGCCGCCTTTTTGGGATCGCGGAATTCCGGTTTGGCGAGATTGATGGTAACGATCAACCCGTTTTTCGCCCGAAAACGGGGATTTTTATCAAGTTTTTCCTTTTTGACGTAATCTGCGTTGACGGAGTACTCGTAAAACCAATCCATCGCGCGCACGGACGAATTTCTTAAACGGAGCGCAAACGCCTCGTCCGTCTCCTTCGGGGAGATCATCAGCGCGCCCATCACGGCGTCGGTAACGCTTTCGGCGTCCTCTTCCGAAAAGAGTCCTTCCTTCGTGCCCGCCTCCGTCAAAAGGGACAAAAGCTGCGCAGAGCTTTCGCCCGCGTACGGCGCGCCTTCGTCGGCGTAGGACTCCAAGCCCAGAATGCCGAGGACCGCGTTGCGCGCGTACAGTTCGTTCCGCTTGTCGAGCATAAGCTTTGCGCGCGCGAACCCGACGAGCTTCTTTACGATTTCCAAACAGGTCATAACCCTCCCTTCTCATTCCCGAAAAAAGTTTTGTTTATGACAAAGAGGCGGCAACTGCCGCCTCTCTGTCCTATCATATAGGGGGAATGAGGAAGAACTAATTCATCAAACGATTGGTACACACGGCGGCGTCTCCTTTCGTTCTTCGTATATCATTATACACGATTCACATAACAAATTCAAGCAACCTCTTGTCGAAAAATAGACATTTATTGACCTGTGTTGATTGACAAGTGAATTATTTTATTTTATAATAAAAGAAAAGGTGGTTTTATGATAGCAAAACGGGAAATCAGGAATTACATTCAGTCGACCAAGGTCTGGGCGGGAAAATACAGAAATTCGCACAATCTTCTGCACTGGCATTACGACTGCGAACTTATTTACGTAGACAACGGAAGCATCGACGTCAACTGCGAAAAACGCACGCACCGCTTAAAGCAGGGCGACGCGCTCTTTGTAGACAGCGGACAGGTGCATTTTCAGCGTGCGCGCGACAGGGAAACGGTTTTAACGCTGATCATCTTCGATTACGGCATCGTAAAGCCCTACTTGGGGGACGTGCGGCTACTCTCGCCCAAGCTTTCGGGCGATTACGAAATCCCCGCGGCGTACGCAAAGCTGCGCTCTATCCTATTGGGCAAACAGGAATTTTACGGCGCGGAGGCGGCAAGCGAAGTACTGAGGCTGATGGTAAGGATATTTCGGGGGGAACCGCTGACCTCGCGGCGGGAAACAGACACTTCGAAAACGTTCAAACGGCTCTTGGAGGACGTGGGCGAAAATTGCAGCGACTACACCTTCGACGGCGCGGCAGCGTTCATGAACATGAGCGACGCGTATTTTTCGCGTTACTTTCATGCGGCGACGGGCATCACCTTTTCGCAATATCTGAATTTCGCGCGCACGATGCAGGCGGTGAAGCTGCTGCACGCGGGCGAGGATTTGATAACGGACGTTTCGGAAAAGTGCGGCTTCGGCACGGTACGGAACTTCAACCGTATTTTTAAGGAACTTACGGGCTACACGCCCAAGACGCTGCCCGCGGATTTCACTTTGGACGAAAAATTTCTGTATCCGAGCGAAGAATCGTTCAACCCGACGTTATACGACTGCGAACTGATTGAATCTGCGGATTGAGCGACTTGCGGCTTCGCCTTTCGGTCATTCTGAGCCCCTCTCCACCGTCATTCGAAAACAAACGCCCCGCAAAAAAATCCCCCGAATCTTCGGGGGATTTTTTGCTTTAACCTTATTCCTTGGGTTTTCTTCTTTTTGCCGCCTTCTGCTCTTTGAGGAATTCGATGTCCTTGTCGATCTGCTCCATGCAGACCTTGATGACCTCTTTGGCAACGTCGAACGTCGAGCTGTCCATTACCTGCAATTCCGATAGCTTGAAGC
>Ga0209064_1001187_pt1 | contig 44719 bp, 38 predicted proteins | sample Inofromicrocosms_FD_187498 | JGI IMG/M metagenome (GOLD analysis project Ga0209064, IMG submission 187498) | Mouse cecum microbial communities from Vienna, Austria - Inoculum for glucosamine and mucus D2O microcosms (SPAdes) (version 2) | ecosystem: Host-associated > Mammals > Digestive system >...
CCTCTTTCGTTACCTCGTCATTACACCTCGGTCACATAGCCACAGCTATGCTCCCTCTGTGTAATAACGAGTTAACTGAAAGATGCTACCACTTTGGATTAACATTTGTTATGAAACGCCCTCTTAACCATGAAACCGATTATGTTCACACAGTAATCAGGCTGATTCACACAGGACACTCCGCAATATTTGGAAAACTCCATCCCCGCCGCTTAACTTTGCAACATAATCATTAACACAAACATTTAAACTCATCACCATCATGAACGAGACTAAAAGAACCACCACTCCTTTTGACAACAAAGGCAATCAACCCAAGTGGAAAGAAATAGCAATCGGCGGAACAACAGGTATCCTGCTTGCCGGCGCGGGAATCGCACTGACATCATTTGACACCCATGCCGAAGAACCCGGAGCGTCATCTGAAGACAATCCCGCCGATAACGGCGAAACTGCGGCTTCAGGCAGTGCCCACGCCGCGACTTCGAGCTATGACGACATGTCGTTTGCCGACGCTTTTGCAGCAGCTCGTTCTGAAATGGGCCCCGGCGGCGTGTTCACATGGCACGGAAACTCCTACGGCACTTACCTCAAGAGCGAATGGGACGCAATGAACGACAGCGAGCGCAATGACTTTGCCGACAACCACTCGTCGGGCAACGACCAGCAACCCGCCGACAACCACGCAGAGCCTGACCACACCGCCACCGCCCAGCATCAAGAGAACCAGCAGCAGGCTCCCGCGTCTCAGAATCAGACCGCCCAGAACACCCAAACCGAGAACAATAACCCCGAGAACGCCAACACCGAGAATACCAACACCGGCAACAACGAGCCGGTAGCGCAAAATACCGGCGGGGAAAACGACGGCACTTTCAACGTTGACTCTGACATCGAGTTTGTCTCTTTTGAACAGGTCGACCTTATGAACAACGGCACGATGTCCAATGTCGGCACCGCCATCGTTGACGGTCAGGAAGTACTCCTTATCGATGTGGACGGAGACGGTGGAAACTTTGACTTCATGGCCGCCGATTTCAACAACAACGGCCAGCTTGAGGACAATGAAATTGTCGACATATCCGGCCAGCAGATCAGCGTCGAAGGATTTGCCCAAACCGTGGGGGCGGCAGCCACGTTTGACCCGGAAGGAGAAGGGATTTTCATTTCCGATGAAGAACTCGGTCTCAGCGGTGAAAACGACAGTGCCGCTGACACGGCAATGACCGACGATTCAATGCCCGACTATGTCAACGATGCCGATCCCGGCGACTTCGTAGGATAACCCTTTCCCCCTGCATGAATCCCAAAAATCTTATAACGACGGTTCTTGCAATCATGATATTGCTGCTGCCCGGCAGGCTGGATGCCGCTATCCGCCTGCTGGCAGTAGGCATTGCCGACTATCCGGGAACATCGAGAGACCTCTCCCTGCCGGCCAACGATGCCCGCATGATAAAGACCCTCTATGACAAAATCCCGGGAACGACCACAACCCTGCTGCTTAATGAAAACGCCACAAAGGCAGCGGTAAGGGAAGCCATGACAAAAGTGTTTGCCTCGGCCAAACCCGATGACACAATAATACTTTTTTTCAGCGGACACGGATATGACGGAGGTTTTTCAACCTATGACGGTCACCTCAACTATGCCGAAATCAAAAAAGGCATGGCGGCAAGTCCGGCTAAGAATAAAATCATTTTCGCCGACGCGACATTTTCGGGAAACCTTAGACGCAACAGCGAATCAGTTTCACCGGACAAGATAAAAGATGCTAATATAATGCTGTTCTTGGCATCACGCAGCAACGAGCAATCCATCGAAACCCCGTCGATGAAAAGCGGTCATTTCGCCACAGCGCTGAAAGAGGCCCTTTCGGGAAAAGCTGATTCCAACCGAGACCGCACCGTTACGGCCAAAGAGCTTTTCACCTATGTCAGCACCCGGGTCAAAGAACTGTCAAGAGACACCCAGCATCCCGTGATGTGGGGTAAATTTCCCGATACAATGCCGATTGTGAAATATTAAGAGGGCGTTTCATAACAAATATTAAATCCGACGCGTGAAAACGGGTGTGACAAAGCATTTGTCAGTGACAGCCTCATGTTTAAATTTTGAAATTAATATCTAAATGAAGGATATTGCCACTTTGGGTTAACATTTGTTATTAAACACCCTCTAAGTCCTATAAAGTGCCCATGATGTCGAGACAATCTACATCGTTGGGCATTTTCTTTCAAGAAAAAGTATTATCTTTGTGAGAAATTTTAGGAACATCTTATAATGAAACAGAAATTAGCAATAGTTATCATAGCGATTCTCGCCTTGTGGGGTTCGTCGACAGCCAATGCCCAGTTCCGCTACGGTCCTGCGGCAGGCATCACCATCTCTGACCTGAAATTCAGACAGGATCTTTTCACCGTAGACAACAGCGTGGGTTATGCAGCCGGTGTGCAAGCCGAATTCATGTTTCCCGGAATCGGATTCGGACTGGGGCTCGGACTGATGTACAACCAGCTCGGTGCGACCCTGAACATGGGGGAAAAACTTATCTGGTCATCACAGGGTTACGGGAAAGAGCGTTCCTATTTGCATTATCTTGAAATCCCGTTCCACCTCCGATTCAAATACACCCGTCTCAATGGGTTTGAGGACAAACTTGCCCCACTTGTGTATGCCGGTCCGACATTTGGCATCCAACTTGGCCACAGCGACATCAAAGCGTTGAAATATTCTGGCGGCGACCTTGGAATCACAGTCGGCATAGGTGCCGAAATCTTCAAGCACTGGCAGATTACCGGCAGCTACACTTGGGGGATGACCTATGCCGAAAAGACCCGTCTTCTTACTGATTTCAGTGCCCGCAGCTACCACTGGGACATCCGAGTAGCCTATTATTTCTAATCGCAGTACTGCTGATTAGCGCGTGAGTCACGCCATAATCGGCTGTCTGTCCATAATTTGCAGTGTCTGCAATCATTTTCAAAGATTACATGTTTTATTCCGGCATATAATTGAAGTTGTCAAATATGTCAAATCCAAACAAGCCTTGTCTGTAGCTTATAATGACTTCGCTTTGGGGTGGCACATTATATAGTCCCACATCGTCAATAAATCATCGGCATACATCGGCTTTACAGTAAGCCGCACTTCATCTGCCCCAAAATACAGACAGAAAAAATAACCGTCCTCAACCTTGAAATTGATATAGGAACTTTGGCGAAAGCCATATCTACGGCTCACGCTACGCCTTGCATCGGCTGACATCTTTTGATATTCCCTGTTATTCATAAATATTCAAAACACGACGTTAAGAGGTTGTTTAAATACATATGTGAACCCAAAACCGTTATATTCAAGCAATTCGAGTTTTCGAGTTTTCAGTTTATTGTAGTTTGAATAACGAGCAAAACGTAGAAAAAATATATCAGCCGCAATGAATGGCAAGAACAGCAGCATGGCGGCAAAGCCTTTGGATATGTCATCAGAAAATGCCGACATGGAGACAGCAATTAATGCCGTCAAAAGACCAATATTCCAAAAGAACATAACAATCAGAACCAACGTATGTGGCCCGATGCTTAAACGGACCTTACATTTATTGTCACCGAATGGTTCAACATAGCCGACAGCTTGCGACTCAAATGAATTCCAGTAATATGTGTTCAATGCTATCCTGAATCTGTTTTGCCACACATTGCCACGAAATTCACCTTTCTTGCCGTAATTCATTCTATCGCATTTGGTAGGTGAATAAATCAAATCGGTCATAGCCGAGACCTTCGAGGGACTTGCGGCTTTTCTCGCGGTCTGTATCGGTGTTATAGTCGGGAATAAGCGGTAAGCGCACAATACAGTCGCGCTGGCGACCGGCATCGGCTATCAGGCCGAGGTTGTCGAGAACAAGGCCGTTTGACTTCCCCGTGTAGCTGTGGTAAATGTCGGGGTTCATATCCTTGATGTCGATAATCAGGGTATTGACCATCGGGAGCAAAGCCTCGACGTTGGCCGACGGCACGTTGAGCGACGTTTCAAGGTTTAGTTGCCACTTCGGACCGCACAACTCACGGAACTCATGGATAAACTGCGGGCGCAGACATGGCTCACCGCCGCCGAAAGTCACGCCGCCGTTTGTGGCTATGAAATAAAGCTCGTCGATGCGCGTCTCGGCATACAGTTCCTCCGGCCAATACTCTCGGAAACGACCGCCGTCGCCCAGCGACTGCGGGTTAAGACAATAGCGGCAACAAAGCGGACAACCGTGGAACGCCACAAGCGTGGTGACACCATCGCCGTCGGTAGAAAGGCGATGCCGTGCAATGCATATTATCTTAGCCGGTTGTATCTTCATGGAATTATTACTTGTAATCAAGCAAATTTACAACAAATAATCAATATTATATACAACAAGCATCACATTATGACAAAAAATCTCCATTTGCCTCATCATGCCAAAATACAAGTATGTGTTTTATGGCAAAAGCGGCGGAAAGGCTGCCGATTGGCACTGTCTATCCAGTCTGGACAGGGATAAGCGCATATATTTCCACAGAGCCGTCAAGGGGCATAAAATCGAATGTATCGAGGCCGATAGCCGTTGCTCGTTTTGTGTTGTCGGACAAGACATGATAATTCCCGACGAATTTACAACTTATTTTCGCAGTGTCATTGTAAAGGGTTCAATCCATCCGGTCACCGATTGTGACGAGATAAAAAAGGACTGTTGCTATTGTGTGAGAAATACTCACCCGGAATAGACCCTGATGACGAGATTTCAAAATGTATCAGCCATGTAACTGTGCTTCGCCTTGACATTGACTGCATGACAGGAAAAGAAGCGATTGAACTTGTCAGAAAACGTAAATAAATTTTCAACATTTTGACGCATTTGTAGCATTTCCGACAACTGCATTTCCTTAACTTTGCGCGACTCAAAACCAATCATTACATTATGAAACGATTTTCTACTGTTATAGCCTGCGGTCTCGTTGCCGTCGGGGTAATGGCGGCATCGGCATCGATGGAACGTGCACGGCGGCACGCCATAGCGATCGACCGGCCCCGCTCCGGGATTTTTTGAAGGCGCACTGCTGGGTAACGGCGGCATGGGTGTAGTGGTGACCACTCGCCCCGACGCAGTGTGGCTCCATTTCGGCCACAACAACGTGTGGGACATCCGCGTGACCGAGAAACATCAGGACGAGTTCGGGACATTTGCCGAAGTGTTTGCCAAGGCCGACCGCCTTTCACCCGATCTGCCCTCGATTCACCACGACCCGGAGTTTGCGGCCTACCTGTCGATGACCGCCGACAACTACCGCAGTCCCTACCCGCGCCCGTTTCCGTGCGGCTCGGTAATTCTCGGGTTTGACCGTCGCGAGGTGGAACTGATTGGCCACCGTCTCGACGTGGCCGACGGCACATGCGACGTGGAGCTACTGCGCCTTGCCGACGGCGAGAAACTGACGCTCAGCCTGTTTACCGACATAGAGCGCGACGGGCTATGGGGCGAGCTGACTGACAGCGAAGGACGGCCCGTGCAGTCTTGTTTCAACCGTCTGCGCCTGCTGCCCGACCCCTCGACACCCTCTGACATCCCCTCTCCCGTAACCCTCGACGCGGGCAGCCACGCCCTCGGGTTCTCGCAACGACTCCCCTACTCGACCGAGGCACCGGAGCCGGAACGCGACCGGGCCATGGAACCGATGCGTGACGCAGTGATGTTCCTCGTCGACTACATGAGCCGTCCCGACGCGCAGGGAAACCGGTGGGGCAACGACGGCCTGTGCCACATCTTTCCCTCGGTGCCTCCCGAGCTTTACGGGTTGCAGCCGGGGTTCAAATTCAACTATGACACGCAGATTGACCTCGCGCTGACCCGATTCCTGTTCAACGCCTATCTCGATGCCGTCAACATCCTCGGCATCTCCCGACAGGAGCGCGCCCTTGTCAAGGAGGTCAAGACCCTGCTCGGCCGCATACCCGGCTACCCCGTCTACGACTCCCCGCGCTACGGCCGCATCTACACCTCGGTTCCGGGCGAGAAGGACGAGATTGTGTTCAACGTCCCCGCCTGAGAATTTTTCCACTATCAATTGTCAATTTTCAATTCTCAATTCTCAATTTATCAATAATAATCCTTACCTTTGCACGTTGAAATGAAACGGAGCCGCTTGTATGGCTCCATAAACCAACCAGATCCAATGATTAACATAACTTTTCCCGACGGCTCGGTAAAGCAGTTTGAGAGCGGTGTTACCCCTCTGCAAATCGCTGAAAGCCTGAGCTCACAGCTTGCCAGAGACATTCTGGCAGCATCGGTCAACGACCAAGAATGGGACATCACCCGCCCCATCAACGAGGATGCCACCATACGCCTGTACAAATGGGATGACCCCGAGGGCAAACACGCCTTCTGGCACTCGTCGGCACACCTGCTGGCCGAAGCACTTCAGGAATTGTACCCCGGAGTGAAATTCGGCATCGGTCCCGCTATCGAAAACGGGTTCTACTACGACATCGACCCGGGCGAGAATGTCCTGACAGCAGCCGACTTCCCCAAGATTGAAAAAAAGATGCTTGAGCTCGCTCAGCAGAAAAATCCGATAGTGCGCGCCGACATCTCCAAAGAAGATGCCTTGAAACTATTCGGCGACCGTGGCGAGGAATACAAGTGTGAACTTATCAGCGAGCTTGAAGACGGCCACATCACCACCTACACTCAGGGAGCGTTCACCGACCTGTGCCGCGGCCCCCACATCGCCACCACCGCCCCCATCAAGGCTGTGAAAATAACATCGCTCGCCGGAGCCTACTGGCGCGGCGACGAAAAGCGCAACCAGCTCGTGCGCGTCTACGGCATCACCTTCCCCAAGAAAAAGATGCTCGACGAATACCTCGTGCTGCTTGAAGAAGCCAAGAAACGCGACCACCGCAAGCTCGGCAAGGAGATGGAACTTTTCGCGTTCTCGCAGAACGTGGGCGCCGGACTCCCCCTGTGGCTCCCCAAAGGAACCGCCCTGCGCGACCGCCTCGAACAGTTCTTGCGCAAAATTCAGAAAAAATACGGTTACCAGCAGGTTATCACGCCCCACATCGGCAACAAGAACCTCTATGTCACCTCGGGCCACTATGCCAAATATGGCAAAGATTCGTTCCAGCCGATCCACACCCCCGAGGAAGGTGAGGAATACCTGCTCAAACCGATGAACTGCCCCCACCACTGCGAAATATTCCGTGCGCTCCCCCGCAGCTACCGCGACCTGCCACTGCGACTGGCCGAATTTGGCACCGTCTACCGCTATGAGCAGAGCGGCGAGCTCCACGGACTGACCCGAGTGCGCGGCTTCACGCAGGACGACGCCCACATCTACTGCGCCCCCGAGCAAATCAAAGACGAGTTCCTCAAGGTGATGGACATCATCTTCTACATCTTCAAGGCTCTTAAATTTGAAAACTTCGAGGCTCAGATTTCGCTCCGCGACCCCGCCCACAAGGAGAAATACATCGGCACCGACGAAAACTGGCACCTCGCCGAAAACGCCATCATTGAGGCTTGCCGCGAAAAGGGACTCAACGCCCGCACCGAGCTCGGTGAAGCAGCATTCTACGGACCCAAACTCGACTTCATGGTCAAGGACGCCCTCGGCCGCCGCTGGCAGCTCGGCACCATACAGGTCGACTACAACCTCCCCGAACGTTTCAAACTCGAATATACCGGCAGCGACAATCAGAAACATCGCCCCGTCATGATTCACCGCGCCCCCTTCGGGTCGATGGAACGTTTCGTGGCCGTGCTGCTTGAACACACCGCCGGACGCTTCCCCCTGTGGCTCGCCCCCGAGCAGGCCGTCGTGCTCCCCATCTCGGAGAAATTCAACGACTACGCCGCCAAGGTAGCCGAAGAACTCAACGCCGCCGACATCCGCACCATCGTCGACGACCGAAACGAGAAAATCGGCAAGAAAATCCGCGACAACGAGCTGCGCCGAATCCCCTACATGCTCATCGTAGGCGAAAAAGAAGCAGAAAATGGTGAAATTTCTGTAAGAAAACAGGGCGAAGGTGATAAAGGTTCGATGAAAATTGCTACCTTTGCAGCGGATTTGACTGAAGAAGTCAACAACATGATTAATCAATAACCCCACTGAATGGAGAAAAAACCCTTCACCCCGCGCCCGAGACCGGCCAATAACGGTTCTCGCCGCAACGACAACAACAAAGACCCCTATCTGATTAACGAGCGCATCCGCGCCCGCGAAGTACGCCTTGTAGGCGACAACGTGGAAACCGGAGTCTACCCCATTCAGGAGGCATTGAGAATCGCCGACTCGCTCGGCCTCGACCTCATCGAAATCTCGCCCAACGCCGCTCCCCCGGTGTGCAAGATTCTCGACTATCAGAAATTCCTCTACCAGCAGAAAAAGCGTCAGAAAGAGCAGAAAGCCAAGTCGACCAAGGTAGTCGTAAAGGAAATCCGATTCGGACCGCAGACCGATGACCATGACTACAACTTCAAGCTCAAGCACGCCGTCGGCTTCCTTCAGGAAGGCGCAAAGGTCAAAGCCTATGTCTTCTTCAAAGGCCGCTCAATTCTGTTCAAAGAACAGGGCGAGGTTCTGTTGCTGCGTTTTGCCAACGACCTTGAGGAATATGGAAAAGTCGACCAAATGCCAGTTCTTGAAGGCAAACGCATGATTATCATGCTCAGTCCCAAGAAGAAATAACACCCGGCACATTGAAAACCAAAGTCCCCGCCACGGGTTGACGGAGACTACATTATAACTCGAATTAAAATCTTTAAAAACTAACAAAATGCCAAAGATTAAGACTAATTCCGGTGCCAAAAAGAGGTTCGCCCTTACCGGATCAGGAAAGATCAAGAGAAAACATGCCTTCAAGAGCCACATCTTGACCAAGAAGACCAAGAAGCAAAAACGCAACCTGACCCACTCCGGCCTCGTCGCTCATGCCGATGCCTCCAACGTCAAGGAACTGCTCGCGCTCAAGTAAAAAGCACCACGCAGGAAGTTTTCACTTAATTAATTCGTGATTTATAAATTCATTTTTTAACCGAATGTACAGCACCCCTAAGAGCAAAAGCCGCTGACATTCAAAAATCATTACTTCAATGCCAAGATCAGTAAATCATGTAGCTTCAAGAGCTCGCCGCAAGAAAATTCTGAAACTCACCCGTGGTTACTTCGGTTGCCGCCGCAACGTGTGGACCGTTGCCAAGAACACTTGGGAAAAAGGTCTTACCTACGCCTACCGCGACCGCAAGGACAAAAAGCGCAACTTCCGCGCTCTTTGGATTCAGCGTATCAACGCAGCCGCACGTCAGGAGGATCTTTCTTACTCCAAGCTCATGGGCCTCATCCACAAAGCCGGTATCGAGATCAACCGCAAGGTTCTCGCCGACCTCGCTCTGAATAACCCCGCAGCCTTCAAGGCCGTAGTTGAAAAGGTAAAGAACGCCTAAGCGTCGCCTCATACTTCAGAGAAAAGAACTGAACTGAACCAAACTGCCCTGCAAGACCTCCCCGAGGCTCATGCAGGGCAGTTTTCTTCACCCCCACCTCAGCCAAATCACGGAACAGGACTTTAATGCAGACAACACATTTATAATCATTTCAACAATCCGCAGCACTACCGGTCATATTTGTCAATATGATTTCGTATATTTGCATATTCTTTGATATTTATCCCCCACTAAAATAGCCTTATCATGTCACGTTTCCTCTCCCCAGTCTTGACGGCGGTATTATTATTGACACCGGGAATCCTGTCGATACAGGCATCGGGAGCAAAGCCGCAGTTAGGTGGTAAATCCGAGGCTGGATTATGCAGAGCTATAGGTGCCGCATACCGTCCCACGCAACTTGTCGCCGACCCTGTCACAGTGTTTCCACTGACCGACGGCAACGCGACCCGCACCGCCCTGCGAGACCGGTTCAACAACCGCTGGGCGAGCATTGACGACGAAACCCTCGCGGCAGTCAACATCCTCCCCGCGTCATGGTGGGAACGCAACAATGACATCGCCATAGACCTCTACAACACCATCCCGGGACCACAGGAGGTAAACAGCGTGAAAAAGAACTATCCCCCGGGAATCGTGAACGCCCCGGAATGGGACAACGGCGTGTGGCAAACTGGTACAACCACAGTCTCGGGAATCGACGCCGCCTTTTATGCACCTCCTGAAAAGTTCAAAGGTGACTTTGCCCGTGCCGTGATGTATGCCGCGACACTCTACAACACCGGATGGCTCGCCTCTATCGCCTTCACTATACTTGACGGCACAGATTATCCCGCCTTGACACCCTACGCCTCCCGCATACTACTCGACTGGCACCGCAGCGACCCTGTCGACGACATTGAGACCGAGCGCAACAATGCCGTCGAGGCCCTGCAAGGCAACCGCAACCCATTTGTCGATTTTCCCGACCTTGCCGAGTTTCTGTGGGGAAACCGCAAGGGGGAACCCTACGCCGCCGAGGGTGAGAAAATGCCTCTCCACTCCACCTACCGTCTCTCCGCCGACGATAAAATCCATCTTGTTTCACCCGAAATCCCTGACGATGCCGTCTGGACAGTCAACGGCTCCCCGGTCTCGACTGCAACCCTGCCGGCAACCGCGCTCGGCACAGGCTCACACCATCTTCGTTTCCGTTCACCCTCAACCGGCACGTCAGGATGCCTGATGATAAAAATCGTTCCATGAAACTCCCAGCCCTCATCATAACCGCAACCCTCGCCATGTCCGTGTCGTGCGGCCATAAAGAGCTGCCTCGACGCGGCTCATCGACTGTGCAACCCGAAACGCCGGGAGGAGTCCTTCCTGAACCGGAACGCCCCGGACACAACCCCTCCGATATCGCGGCTGAACTCAATGACCCTACACCTCGTTTCATATACGGTGGCATCACGCTAAGATATGACGACGGCGGAATCCTTTTCACGCGCTACCCCGACGGCTCCACCGTCATCACCGACCTTGACGGCATAGACCGGATTACGCTGTCGCCCGGAACCATGCGCGAAGACTCCACATTCTTGTCACCGAGACTCTCAATGACTCACGGTGAAATGACGATAGTCTCCCTCTCACTGTTAAAACGCGATGACAAGGCGGCATGGTACTGCGCCATGTTCCCCGACTCGGCATCTACAATAATAGTACTCCCGACTGATATATGACCTCATTTCTTTCAAGTCTCAACCGCCTCACTCCTCTCACCCCCGCCTCGGGTCAAGAAAAAGAACCTGATTTCCATTTCATGCTGTCAGTGCGCGACGGAAACGCGATACTTGCGACCGTCGACAAGAACATGAAAGCTGTCACACCCGACTATCGCAACTATCCGGGCGATACCGGCGCGTTGCTACGCTCCATCACCCGCCTTTCGGATAATAGCTGGTCATCGGTATTATGGGATGACAACTACACCGGAATCAGCCTTGCCGACAACCCGCACCTCATGTATCAGCTCATCCGCTGCCGCAACATCGTCAGCGACAAAGGAAATGCAATCCACGTCTCTCCAGCAACGGCTTCATTAAACGTGATATTGCGGGAACTCGACGAAGGGAAAACCCTTAGTCCCACAATCGAGGCCCATTGCGACAGCTTGGAGCTTAAATCAGTCAGATTCCTGACCGACAGCTTTATACTTGCCGGTCACACCATCTATCCCGCCGGTCCCGTAGGCGACAACTTTGCCAACCTCTCCTTCTTCCTCACCCCTTTTGAGGCAGCGACGCTCGACATGTTCCTGTCTGTGTTCTATTCCTGTTTTGACAATATCAACGTCATTTATCGCGACTATGAAACAAGGTTCTCACGCGAAACCGTCATGGCTGTCCCGACCATAGTGTTTGAAAAAGTATATCCCGACAAAGCCGTGCAGTTTCACGTCCTTCAGACAGCCGACGGTGTAAACGAGGAGTTTGCCCGGCGTTTCAGCCTCACCCGCATCGCAGACATCGGTACCGACAAGACCATTGTTGTCAAGGACATCCGTTACCCGTCGCTCGATGAAAAACTTGACCTGCTCGACAAGAAACTGCGCGCCTACGCCCCGTCGCGCCAAGCTGCCAAGGAAATATACCGTGACGGCAATTCATTCATAATCCCCGCTGCTACCGCCGGGCCGTTTCTGATTCAGGGACTCCCCGCGCTACTGGCCTCATTCGACATCCAAGGTCTTGACAAACTGAAAGAATACAACGTTCTCCCTGTCAAGCCGCGACTGAAAGCCAGCCTGTCATCAGGAATCGATTTCCTCGAAGGGTCAGTCGATGTCGAGATAGGCAACGAGGTTTTCTCACTCAAAGACCTCCTCGACCAGTACCGAGCCAACCGATATGTGCAATTGAAGAACGGCGTCCGCGCCGTCATCGATGACAAGTATGTCCGTCGGCTTGAACGTATCTTCCGCATCAAAAAGGGGAAGAAAAACAATGTCGAAGCATCGTTTTTTGATATCCCCGAGATTGAAAGCCTCCTCGACGAGTCTACCGACAGCAAGAGTTTCAGACACTACCGAGAGTTTTACGAAGGATTCAACCGGCTACACGACGAAAAACTCGACATTCCCGGCCTCAAAGCACAACTGCGTCCATATCAGGCCGAGGGCATTAAATGGCTCCGCTATCTTCACGACAACAACATGGGCGGCTGCCTCGCCGACGACATGGGCCTCGGCAAGACCATTCAGACCATCGGGATGCTCTCGCTGCTCTATCCAGCCACAGCCGAGCCAACCCTCATCGTCATGCCGCGCAGCCTCCTGTTCAACTGGCAAAACGAAATCACACGTTTCAACCCGTCACTAAGCGTCTACACCTACTACACCCAGTCGCGAGACCTCGACGAAGCGATGAAACATCAAGTGATACTGACCACCTATGCCATCGTGCGCAACGACATCGAGGCATTGTCAGCCCGACAGTTCCACTACATAATCCTCGACGAGTCACAGAACATAAAGAACCTCACCGCCCAACTCACCCGGGCCACATTCATGCTCCACGGCGCCCACCGCCTCGCACTGAGCGGAACCCCCATCGAGAACAACCTTAGCGAGCTGTATTCCCTGTTCCACTTCCTCAATCCGGCGATGCTCGGGTCGCTCGACGACTTCAATTCACGCTATGCCAACCCCATCCAGCGCGACAACGACAAAGATGCTACCGAGAGTCTGCGCCGCAAGATTTTCCCCTTCATGCTGCGCCGTCTCAAGAAAGATGTGCTCAAAGACCTCCCTGACCGCATCGAGCAGACCATGTATGTTGAAATGGAATCTGAACAGAAGGCATTCTATGAGCAGCGACGGCGTTACTACAAGGAACGAGTCACACACACTCTTGCCACCGAGGGGTTACAACGCTCCCAGTTTGTCATGTTTCAGGCCCTCAGCGAGCTGCGCCGCATAGCCTCGGTCCCCGAAAGTCTCACCGACGGCAAAATTCCGTCACCGAAGGTCGAAATGCTCGTTGAACGTCTCGTTGAAAGCGTGGCAAACGGCCACAAGGCAGTCGTGTTCTTCAACTTCATCGCCGGAATCGAACTCGTCGGCGAGCAACTCGACCGCGAGGGTATCTACTACGCCTCCATGACCGGCTCTACCCGCGACAGACAAAGCATTGTCGAGCGTTTTCAGAACGACCGCGACTGCAAGGTATTGCTTATGACGCTGAAAACCGGTGGTGTGGGCCTCAACCTCACCTCGGCCGATACTGTATTTATATTCGAGCCTTGGTGGAACAAAGCCGCCGAGGAGCAGGCTGTAAACCGCCTTCATCGCATCGGCCAAAAAGCCAAAGTCATGAGCTATTCAATAATTACCCACGACACAATCGAGGAGAAAATCATGCAACTGCAACAACAGAAAGCACAACTCTTTGACAGTCTTATCAACAGCGACTCGTCGGCAACCAAACTGCTGACCGAGGAAGAAATCAACTTCATTCTCAGCTAATCCCGCATCTCAATGGCAACCCGCACTGTTACACTATATGTCCCGGCAATACCACTGCCTTTCCAGATCCAAAGCATGGGCAAGAACATCATTGACAAGATGGTGAAAATATTCAAGCCTGCAATCAAGGGGAAAACCGTCAGACTCGTATCGGCCAACACCGGTGCCGAAAAGCACGACCATGAATTGTCAATGTGCTTTAACAAAATGGTATTTCCAACCAAAAGCTTGTCTCTAAAAGCCTTCGGAATCCTATTTGGCGACAGCCGCAACTTCAGCCTGTACCTTCAGGATTGTGCAAGTCCCGAAATGAGGCAAGTCATAAGAGAGGTATATGAAAACTTTTACATCTCTGCCAGCCGCGCCAAATATATTACCGGGGAAAGTGTGCTTAAAAGTGAGTATGACCATTATTACTATTCCGACTATGACCGAAACTCCCTTTACAACATCTTCCTGCTTATGCTCAGCAAGGGGCCGCATGGAGATTTCGACACCCGTTACGCACTCTATCTCGACCTGCCCGACTTCATCCGCTACCCACTCGACCGACTGTATGGCAAAGAAAACCGGCAAATCACCGCTGTCGACGATATTGACGGAAATCTGACCGTTTTTTCAGCCGAATCAGAGGCCATGATAGCTATGCAGACCGCCAAAAACCTTGCCAAAAACAAATTGATAGACCTGACAAAGCAAAAGTTTACTCAGGCCGAAATCAAAAAGCTCGCCAAAATGATTCCCGTCAACGAGTTTTTCCCTGAGACCGACATCAAAGAGTATGCCCACCTGCGACTGCAATGGATTCTCGCCTATATGGCCAACGCCAATCCGGTTCTTCCCAAAAAACCGGTAAAAACCACGCCAGTATCCGACCAGTTACGCTCTGCTTGGGAAAAGCGCCCGTTATCAGCCGAGCTGTTCTATCAGCTAAGTTTTGTCAATATAAAAGGACTGCGTAAAAACGTGCTTTTAAGTTCCGGCATAACCGACCAGTATAGGATGACAACCAGTCTGTTGACTCAATTGAAAGGTGATAAATGGAACGATATACAATCCATCATTGATCTGCTGCATTCGGGAGAACGCTCGACTTGGCGAAACACTATATTCCACCCCACTGATTTCGACAAGATGGATATTGTCAACAAAGTGACCGACGACTATATTTACATCAACGAATCCTACCGCCAGCTCGGTGTGCCGTTAATCTGCTCCATCTTCTTTGGCCTCGCTGCAATCGGAGCGGTAGACATAGCCTATTCCGATGCCAAAGACTCGGAATCCCCCTACATGGGGTTGAAATATGTCAGGATGACTACATTCGGAGCCTATCTGACCGGTCTGATACAAACCTATAAGGCCCCGGAAATCGACACGGCCGACGCTCCGGGGTTCCAGCTTGACGACACAACGCTGACAATCTATTCCGAGCCGGGCAACAACCTTGAAACTCTCATGAACCGGTTTTCCAAACAGATAGGACCGCGGCGTTTCGCGTTAACAGCACAATCATTCCTCCGTGACTGCTACATCCCAGAAGATGTGACGGCCAAAATAGACGAGTTTAGGCACCTCTTGCCGCGTGAAATGCCGCCGTTATGGAACGACTTCTTTGACATGCTGAAAAAGAAGTCCCATTCGGTCAAAAGAGAACCAATCTCAGGATATTACCTATTCCGGATACCATCCGACGACAAAGAATTGCAGCGGCTCCTATCGACCGACTCTGAAATCAGGCAATATGCCATAAAAGCTGAAAACTATATGATACTTGTCGCAACTGAAAACTATCCACTGCTGAAACAACTACTCAAAAGGCACGGATACATCCTTTAGAGGGTGTTTCATAACAAATGTTAATCCAAAGTGGTGGCATATTTCAGTTAACTCGTTATTACACAGAGGGAACATAGCTGTGGCTATGTGACCGAGGTGTAATGACGAGGTAACGAAAGAGGCTGCCATGAGGACAAGGTAACTTCATTCAGATATTAATTCCAAAATTTAACTATGAGGCTGTCACGAACAAATGCTTTGTCGCACCCGTTTTCACGGTCGCCTTTCGCCCTGAATCTCGGTCACATAGCTACAGCTATGCTTCCTCGATTCATGACGAAATCCGACGCGTGAAAACGGGCTTTGGATTTAACAGTTGTTATGAAACACCCTCTTAGAAAGAACAATCCGATTTGGCGACATCGGCGGTTATTGCTAACTTTGCGGCATTAAATCAAAAAGAAATTTAGAGAAATGAAATTCTGTTGCAAAGTTCTTTTTACAGCATCGCTTACAGCTGTCTGTGCCTTTTCGTCAGCAGCCGAAGATACTGTCAACTATGTTCCGCGCATAAACGGCGCGATACGGTCACGCTGGGAAATGGACCTCGACAATGATGCCAGCCGCTTTCAGGTCAGAAACGCCCGACTGAGCATTGCCGGAAACATTGCCCCGACAATCGATTACTTTGTGCAGACAGACCTCTGTGACCGTGGCAAGATGAAAATCCTTGACGCTTGGGGCCGTCTCGAACTCACTGAAGGACTTAAATTTCAAGCGGGTCAATTCCGTATGCCATTCGGAGTAGACCCTTTCCGCGGACCGGCCAACTATTATTTTGCCAACCGCTCGGTCATCGGGAAAGAGGTGTGCAACGTCCGCGCCGTGGGAGCCAAACTGTCCTATGCGTTTCCCCGCATCCCGCTGACACTCGATGCCGGTGCGTTCAATCCCACTTCAATCGCCGACCATGACGTGTGGGTCAAAACACTCTCCTATGCGGCCAAGGCCGTCTATACCTTCCGCAATGTCACCTTCTCGACAGGGTTCCAGACCATTGTCCCCGACAATGACCGCATCAACCTTTTCGGCCTCGGAACGACATGGCGGCACGACCGATGGATTGTCGAGGGTGAATACATGAACAAGCACTATACCCATGACTCTCACTCGACATGCCATGCCTACAACGTTTTTGCCAGCTATGCCATGCCGGTTAAAGCAGGCATATTTAACCAAGCCTCGTTTCAAGGACGATTTGACGGCATGACCGACCACAGCAACGGCATCCGCAACAGTGACGGAGTTCTGACCACCACTGACCCGGCCCGCAACCGCATAACCGTCGGCGGCACCCTGACCCATGCCTATAAAACCGTTCACGCCGACTTCCGCCTTAACTACGAGAAATATTTCTACCACCACGGCACAACCCCTGCCGAAGGTCAAGGTGACCGCCTCGTCGCCGAACTCGTCATCCGATTCTGATTCTATAAGAGGGCGTTTTAAAAACGACCTCTAAGAAGGTGTCTCATAAGTTTTCAGGATAATTTTGCACGCAAGTAGAACCAACTTCAACTTCCGCGACGCGACCCGTCACATTTCTTATCATTATTTAGTTGTAATTATGGAAAGATTTCCTTAATTTTGCGTGTCAATAATTTGAACAACATATCTTAAAATTTAAAATATCAATCATCAATGACTATCGATCAGTACAACTTTGCCGGAAAGAAGGCAATTGTCAGAGTGGACTTCAATGTGCCCCTCGATGAAAACGGTAACATTACCGACGATACCCGCATCCGCGGCGCTCTCCCCACCCTCAAGAAGATTCTTGCCGACGGTGGCAGCCTCATCATCATGAGCCACATGGGCAAACCCAAAGGCAAAGTAAACCCCAAATTCTCACTCGGCCAGATTAAGGATGCCGTTGCCAAGGCACTTGATACCGAAGTTGAATTTGCCGAAGATTGCGCCAAGGCAGCCGATCAGGCCAAGGCTCTCAAGCCCGGCGGCGTTCTCCTGCTTGAAAACCTCCGTTTCTATCCCGAAGAAGAAGGCAAACCTGTCGGCATCGACAAGGAAGACCCCGGATATGACGCAGCCAAGAAGGAAATGAAAGAACGTCAGAAAGAATTTGCAAAGACCCTTGCAAGCTATGCCGACGTTTATGTAAACGACGCATTCGGTACTGCTCACCGTCGTCACGCCTCGACTGCTGTTATCGCTGACTACTTCGACGCTGACAACAAGATGCTCGGCTACCTGATGGAGAAAGAGGTTAAGGCTGTTGACAACATCCTCAAGGACATCAAGCGTCCCTTCACCGCAATCATGGGCGGCTCAAAGGTTTCGACCAAAATCGGCATCATCGAGAACCTCATGGACAAGGTTGACAACCTCATCCTCTGCGGCGGTATGACCTACACTTTTGCCAAGGCTATGGGCGGAAACATCGGCCTGTCGCTTTGCGAGCTTGACAAACTTGATCTTGCTCTCGACATCATGAAGAAAGCCAAGGAAAAAGGCGTTAATCTCGTTCTCGGCACCGACTGCGTCGCCGGTGATGCATTCAGCAATGACTGCAATACCATGGTGTGCTCGGTAATGGAAATCCCCGAAGGCTGGGAAGGACTTGATGCCGGTCCCAAAACCCGCAATGTGTTCGCTGACACAATCCGTCCTTCCAAGACTATTCTCTGGAACGGTCCGGCCGGAGTATTCGAGTTTGACAACTTTACCGCCGGCTCCCGTGCAATCGCCGACGCAATCGTCGAAGCAACTGAAAACGGCGCATTCTCGCTCGTTGGCGGTGGCGACTCGGTTGCCTGCATCAACAAGTTTGGCCTTGCCGACAAGGTGAGCTACGTTTCAACCGGCGGCGGTGCACTTCTCGAAGCAATCGAGGGCAAGGAACTCCCCGGCGTAGCAGCCATTCAAGGCGGCAAGTAATAAACCGTGTGTGAACCATTCCCACATGGGGGAATGGAATGCATAAAAACAAGCTGAGACTATCGGCAACGAAATGCCGACGGTCTCAGCTTATTTTTCATCGGTATTTTTGCGGGATTTATCGAAATATTTTAATATATTTGCGAAAAATCTGTCAACCCAACCATTATGAAACGATTATTTCTCGTCTGTGCCATCGTTGCATTCTTTACCGGCACTGTTTTCGGCTCAGGCCCGACTGTGACCTATAATTTCATTCAGGGACTGAATGCAGCCGATCTGGGGAACTATAACGAAGCATTGAAATATTTCTCTACCGAGATTGAAAAGCATCCCGGCAACGGTTTTGCCTACGCATGGCGTGGTAAAGTAAACGAGACTCTCGGCAACGATACCGACGCGATGGCCGATGCCAACCGCGCTGTAGCCAAAATACCAAGGAAAGAAAAAACCTATCGCGCATTTGCCCATAACCTGCGCGGGCGCCTGTTTCTCAAATCGGGCAACGCATCTCTTGCGGCCGACGAATTTTCAACCGCGACAACGCTGCTCCCCGAAGTCGGCGAATCCTACGCACTCCGTGCAGAGGCTTTAATCGCAATGAACGACTACGAGGGTGCAATCAACGACCTCATTACAGCCATCGGCAAGGGATACGTCGACACTGTTCCACGAGCGATGCGCCTCCTTGTGGGGAGTGCCGGAAACGAGAAACTTGAAACCATCCCCGCCTACAAAACACTACTTGAAAGCCTCGCCGGACAAAAATAAATTAATTCATAATGCACAATGCATAATTCATAGTGCATTATGAATCGTTATTCGACTTCTGCTTTTGACATCTCGTCATATTCCTCCCAATCCGGATCATTTTCACAATAAATCTTGAGAGGGAGAACAGGCATGTCGGCAAGAGCCTCGTTGAGCTTGCGTCCGAAAATATGGGTGCTGAGCGTGTAGAAGATCCAGTTGCGCTCGTCGGCCCCCGTGTATATTCCGGTCAATACTGCAACCGGGTCCTTGTGAAATTCCCGCGTCAATCTCGCCTGAACCTCGTCCATGAGTTCCGAAGTCTCCACATCGGGCATACCGTTACGCCCTTCATAGGGCCAAGAGACTTCAACCCTGATGCTAAATCGCGGATTTTCACGGAACTTAGCCACATCCTTGCGTCCTGTCACCATGACGAGACGGCCATCCTCACTCTCGGCAGGAGCAGTCCACCACTCACCGTTTTCAATTATATTATCCATGTTGTAGTAACTTTTTGCATCAAATTTAAAAAGAATTTTCCAAATATTGAGTAAATTTGCCCTTTCAAAACGCTGAAAAAACATTTCGACAATGGAATTATTCAATACATTAGGTTTCGTGACATGGAATGCCGACCCTGTGCTGTTTCATCTCGGAGGATTCTCGCTGCGGTGGTACAGCCTCGCTTTTGCTGTGGGATTCCTCGTCGGTTACGAAATTGTGGCCCGGATTTTCCGTCATGAAGGAGCACCGGAAAGATGGTTGGGCATATTGCTTATGTGGACCGTAGCAGGAACCATTATAGGCGCCCGTCTGGGTCATGTGTTCTTCTATGCATGGGACTATTACAGCCAAGACCCGTGGAGCATATTGCGCGTGTGGGAAGGAGGACTCGCAAGTCACGGCGGTACGATAGGCATTATCATCGGCGTGTTATGTTTCTCGTTCTTCACGACCAAGCGCAACCCCATCTGGACATTTGACAGGCTTGTCATCCCTATTGCACTCGTCGGCGGCCTCATCCGCCTCGGAAACCTGATGAATTCCGAAATTTTCGGCCACGCGACAACCCTCCCTTGGGGATTCAAATTTGTCAGGTCGGCCGAATGGCACCAACTCTATGAAGGACTGGCCTGCCACCCGACACAGATTTACGAAGCCCTCTGCTACTTCGCCCTTTTCGCACTGCTGATGTGGATGTATTGGAAAAAGAACGCCGAGGAACGCCCGGGTCTCATTTTCGGAGTGTTTTTCATCGGCATCTTCCTTCCCCGCTTTCTCATCGAGTTCATCAAGAACGACCAAGTGGCATTTGAGGCAACGATGACCCTGAACATGGGCCAGTGGCTGAGCATCCCGTTTGTAATTATAGGAATCATACTGGTAATCTATGCCATGACCCACCCGCGGGTACACATTGATTTCCCCGACAAATTTGCAGATGAGACACCGGTCAAGAAAAAATAAACCGGCATTGGCACTTCTGCTCACGACATAAATATGATAAATTTATAAAAACAACATAAAAGATTATGGCTGAAAATCAGACACCCGAACAGGATAGCCGCGAACCGCGCGGACTGAACTTTGTGGAACAGATTGTGTGGGACGACCTTCAGGCCGGCAAAAACGGCGGACGGCTCAACACCCGTTTCCCACCCGAACCCAACGGGTATCTCCACATCGGTCACGCCAAAGCCATCTGCATGGACTTCGGCGTTGCCGAGAAATTCGGCGGAACCTGCAACCTCCGTTTCGACGACACCAACCCCGTCAAGGAAGATGTGGAATATGTAGACTCTATCCGTGAAGACATCCACTGGCTCGGTTTTGACTGGGGCGACAGAGAATATTATGCGTCTGACTACTTTCCCCAACTCTTTGACCTCGCCGTGCGCATGATCAAGGAAGGAAAAGCCTACGTTGACGACCAGACATCGGAACAGATTGCCGCTCAGAAAGGCACCCCGACCACTCCCGGCACCGAAAGCCCTTACCGCAACCGCCCAGTCGAGGAAAACCTTGACCTGTTCATGAGAATGAATGCCGGAGAATTTGAGGAAGGAGCAAGAGTCCTTCGCGCCAAAATAGACATGGCGTCGGACAACATGCATTTCCGCGACCCCATCATGTACCGCATCATAAAGCATCCCCACCACCGCACCGGGACTACATGGAAAGTCTACCCGATGTATGACTTTGCCCACGGTCAGAGCGACTACTTCGAGGGTGTGACCCACTCCATCTGCACACTCGAATTCGTGCCTCACCGCCCGCTTTACGAGCATTTCGTAAAAGAGCTGGCCGACGAAAGCTACTGCCCGCGTCAGATTGAGTTCAACCGTCTCAACCTGACCTACACCGTCATGTCGAAGCGCAAACTCCTCCAACTGGTCAAAGAGGGACTGGTAGCAGGATGGGACGACCCCCGCATGCCCACCATCTCGGGTATGCGCCGCCGCGGCTACACCCCTCAGTCAATCCGCAACTTCATTGACACAATCGGCTACACCAAATACGAGGCGCTCAACAGCATCTCGCTGCTCGAATATGCCGTGCGCGACGACCTCAACCGTGTTGCGACCCGAGGCATGGCGGTCATCAACCCTGTCAAAGTAATCATTACCAACTACCCCGAGGGACAGGTCGAGATGGTCGAGATGGAAAACAACCCCGAGGCACCCGAGACAGGCAACCACCAGATGCCATTCTCGCGCGAAATCTACATCGAGCGTGAAGACTTCATGGAGAATCCGCCCAAGAAATTCTTCCGCCTCGCTCCCGACGGGGAAGTGCGCCTGAAAGGGGCCTACATCATCAAGTGCACGGGAGTCAAGAAAGACGCCGACGGTAACATCGAGGAAATCTACTGTACCTATGACCCCGAAACACGCAGCGGCCTTCCCGGCAGCATGCGCAAGGTCAAGGGAACGCTCCACTGGGTATCGGCCGAACACGCCGTCGATGCTACCGTGCGCCTCTATGACCGCCTGTTCAGCGTAGAAAATCCGGCTGCCGAACCCGACCGTGATTTCCGCGACATGCTCAACCCCGACTCGCTACGCGTTGTCGACCACGTCAAGGTAGAACCTTACCTCGTCGAAATAGCCAAGCCGGGACTCCCGCTCCAGTTCCAGCGCATCGGATATTTCACCCTTGACCCCGATTCGACACCGGAACACCCCGTCTTTAACCGCACCATCGCCCTTAAAGACACTTGGGAGAAAGTATCTAAAAAGTAACGAATCCCCCCTCTTTGCAGGGGCGCGATAAATCGCGCCCGCAGAGACAACATCGGTCTCTGCGGACGCGATTTATCGCGTCATAAAACATACCGCCGCTTATGGAAGAAAGAGATGAACGCCAAGAATTATACCAACGCTTCGTGAAGTCAATAATCAAGCAGAAGGGAGAAGGCTATTTTGACGAAAATGACCTTGTCGAGATTTTCGATTATTCATCGGATCTCAACGACGATTTTGTCAAAATGGAGGTACTTCTTTATGGCGCGCATCATTTCCCGTCAAGCGACGCGCTCAAAGTGCGCCGGGCCTATTTCTATGCCATGCTCGGCAATGATACGGCAGCGGCGATGGCCAACCGTCAGGTCGTCGAGGACCTTCCGCTGTCGCGCATCCTCAATATCGCGCTGACTGAGCCGGAACCGCCTGAAACCAACATTGACCGTCTGACCGGCATAGTCAACGGCATTGAGGACTTCGAGGACGAGGAAATAATACAGTTTGTCAATGTGGCAGTACGCGTCGGGCACTACCGGTGGCTGAAAGAAAACCGTGACTTTATCGGCAGGAAATGCAGCTATAAACCGACTTTTTACTACGAGCTTGCATGTGTTGCCGAGGAAAACGACGATGAGCCTTACGCCGTGGAGCTGTTTGAAGAACTGACAATGCTCGATGCGTTCAACCTTGATTTCTGGCATCGGTTGTCCGAGGCCCACGCCGCGCTGAACGACTTCAACCAGTCAGTTTCAGCTGCCGACTACGCCCTTGCCATTGACCCGGCCGACGTAACAGCCATGAGACTGAAAGCCCGCGCGCTGTCCCGACTGCGCAACCGCCCCGACGAAGTGATTGCGCTTTATGACAAAGTTCGCGAGGCCGACATGATGGAAGATGCCGATTTCCAGCCACTTGCCGCCGCCTATCTGTCAACAGGACGCGACGACACAGCAGTAGAGGCAATGGAGTCCAACTGCTTTAAAACTCAAGGCAACTATACCGCACTCGACATTCTGATTATACTCTCTCCCCCACGCGCCCGACGGTATATCAGGCAGGTAATCATCGATGAAAGCCTTAACGAGGATGCCATCCTCGACTGGGCCAAGCAACACACCGGGCGTGGCGATTTCTTCGGCGCGGCCGAGATATTAAGCGTCTACATCGACCTCCACGGGTGCCTTGCTGACAATACCACGGCTATGGAAACGTTCTATGCCACCGGTGACTATGAACATGTGTTGGCTCTGTATGAGGCAATTACGAAAGCGGGAACGGAGAATGGAGAATATATCTACCGTCCGGGGATAATTTTACCTGTCATAATGAGCAACATACGCATCGGAGCGACCGAAAAAGCCACCATTCTTGTAACCGACGCGCTGAACCATGCAAAGCGAGACAGCTACAACGCGCCTATCGAGACTCTTGCCCGGATTTACCGATGCTCGACCACCGAAGTACGGAGCCTGCTGCTCGGCTTTATCGAGACACTGCGGCAATTGCTTGACAACTATCTCAACTCACCGCTGTTCAGCGCGTTGAACACCGATGATTATGACCCGTTGCGTGACCATCTATTCATCAACGGCGATTCCTACGACCCTTGGGCTCCGCTTGACGCGTCAAATTCCTAAAGATAGGGATTGAATCGTTTTTCGTTGGCGATAGTAGTCTCGGGGCCGTGTCCCGGAATAACGACTGTCGAGTCAGGCAGCGAAAACAGTTTGCGCCTGATAGCGTCGACCAAGACCTTCTGACTGCCTCCGGGTAAATCCGTGCGGCCTATGCTGTTCTGAAACAACGCGTCTCCCGAGATGACAAAACCTTCCGAAGGACAGTAAAGAGCCACGCTGCCGGGAGAATGGCCGGGGACACTCAGCACTTCGAGATATTCGTCACCAATCTTGATTTTGTCACCGTCGTTCAACGGCTTGTCAATACCTACCGGGCCGACAGCGTTGCGCAATCCGAACCGACGAGCCTGCTCGTCACATCTTGCCCCGAGAAAAGCGTCATCGGGATGGACCTGATTTTCCACTCCGTAACGCGATTTCACATGCGCGTTACCCATCACATGGTCAATGTGCAGATGTGTGTTAATCAGACTGGTCACTTTCAGATTGTTGCGCTCGACAAACGAGTCTATCGCCTCGGCCTCGCGCGCGTCACACATTCCGGGATCGACAACAGCCGCCTCGCGTGACACAGGATCCCACACCACGAGGGTGTTGACTCCGAATGGATTGAATACAAATCTACTGACTTTCATAATTCAACATAAATGAGTTCTTTGCCCTTGAAGTATTCCTCAGAAAAATAATCGGTCAGAGGCACATCGATTTTAGGCAGTCTTACGCGCCCTAATTCGGCATCAAGGTCGCCACCCTTCAGGCAGATAAGGCCGTTGGGAAGCCGGTTGTGGTTCTCGCGCGAAATGTTTTTGCGGATGAGCCTGACAAGCTCGTCGAGCTGCATGACAGCACGGCTGACAACATAATCGGCCTTCAGCTTGCACTCACCGATGTCACCATGCTGAAAAGTCACGTTTTTCAGACCACACGCCTCGGCAACCGCTGTTGCCACCTTGATTTTCTTCCCGATACGGTCAATCAGGTGGAAACTGCAATGCGGCCACATAATAGCCAGAGGTATGCCGGGGAAACCGCCCCCGGTACCGAGGTCTATAAATGTGGTACCGTCGACCGGTGTGACAAACTTGGCTATCGCGAGAGAGTGAAGGATGTGATGACAATACAGATTGTCAATATCCTTGCGGGAAATGACGTTTATCTTCTCGTTCCACTCGGGATAGAGTTGTCCGAGCAATTCCAGTTGTCGGCACTGTCCGGCACTGAGACCGGGGAAATATTTCAGAATTTCTTCCATTTATGTTTAACAAGAATTATCGCTGGGTTGTTTTAAAAACAAAGATAGTTGATTATTTCGATTTTTTTGCAGTAATTTGCAGTCAATTTAACACGACATGGTAAAATTAGGAAAATATAACCGCCTCGCGGTAGTGAAAAATGTTGATTTCGGAGCCTATCTTGACGGTGGCGACGGTGTGGAAATTTTGTTACCCGCGCGCTACATCGGCTCTCCGTTGCAGCCGGGCGACGAGATAGAGGTGTTCATATACAAGGATTCGGAAGGCAGGCTTATTGCTACGACCGAGCACCCCTACGCCGAAGTGGGCCAGTTTGCATTCCTCCAAGTCAGCGCGGTCAACAACGTGGGTGCGTTCCTCGACTGGGGCCTCCACACCAAGGAACTGCTCGTGCCTTACAGCGAGCAAAAAAGCAAACTGCGCGAGGGAATGATCGTGCCTGTTTATGTCTACGTCGATGATGCGACCAAGCGCATTGTCGCATCAGCCAAAATTGAAAAATACCTCGGCAACTGCTTTCCCCGTTTCCGTCAGCGACAAGAAGTGCAGGCCCTCGTTTACAAGCGCACCGAGATAGGCTACAAAGCAATCGTTGACAACCTTTTCAATGGCATGATTTATGAGAACGAAATTTACCGCCCGCTCGAAATCGGTGAGACCATAAAGGCTTATATCAAGAATGTCAGACCCGACGGAAAACTCGACCTCACCCTTTCAGGAACTGAGAATGACCGCGTCAACCAGCTTGCCGAGCGCATCATTGACCGCCTTGACCGCGAACCCGACCATTTCCTCCCGATGGGCGACTTCTCGACCCCCGAGGCAATAAAAGAAGTGTTCCAATGCTCCAAAAAAGACTTCAAGAAAGCTATCGGCCACCTTTTCCGCGACCACCGCATCACCATCTCCCCCGCAGGTATTAAGAGGGAAAGCTGACAATCGTTTGTTAAAAACACTGTCGGCAGGAGATTTTGTCGCGGATTTTTAGTAACTTTGTAAGTTATGAAACCTGTCAGCGTAATTCTTTTCTCACTGTTGATGACGGCGGCTCCCGCAGGGGCGGCTAAATTGTCATTTACAGGCAATTCCATGCAAGTCCTGACTGCCGACGCTCCCGCCTCGTCGGGTCTTGACGACATCTACATCCTGAATGATATGTCGGGGGTGTCGGCCACTTACACAGCCTCATCCCCGTCGGCTCAGGTAACTTGGTACCGTTATTCCAATCTCGGCGGTGGATATGCCGAAGTTATCGACGGAATCACCCGCAACGGCAACGACTGGACCCTCCCTGCGGTAGAAGGCGACATGGGGTATATAATCGAGGAAGGCACGACTCGGTATTATTGTTGGGTTGTCGATTACAGCCGGCATCCCTACGATGTCGACAACCTCCAGCCGGGACCCGAAAGCGATTGCAGCCGCGTCCAGCTCCTTGTTGATGGAACCGGAGACCGCATCACCTACTATTCAATCAACGGGCAAGGGCTGACACTGTCACGCGACATAAAGCTCGAATATAACACCCTTGCCTACAACAGTGACAACGGCACTTATGCGCAGACGGCCGCCACTGAGACGCTCGACTACCTTTCGCCGTCAATTCATGCTCCCGCCCCCCTGTGTGACACTTCGTTTTCGCTGTCGGGCGACTGCTTTCTGCGCCAATGGGGAATGGAATCGACCGCTGACTCACCCACGGTCATGGCGACTGCTGTCGAGGCCCGTACATCGGCGGTTCAGACAGCCCGCGACAACGATAACGAGAAAAAAGACGGCTCAGGCGACGAGCTTGGCGGCTCGGCTCCTGCCGAAATAGAGTTTTCGGCAGCAGTAACCGATGCCGCAGTCTTTACCGAATGGCAGATTTCGACATATCCCGAGTTTGACGACATAACGATGCGTATGCGTGAACTTGAAACCACTTACACATTCCGTGAACTCGGAACGTTCTATGTGCGTTTCGTTTGTGCCGATGCCTCGGGAGAATGCGAGTATTACAGCGACACCTACACTGTTTCCATCGGGAACTCCTCGCTCCAGTGTCCCAATGCCTTTTCACCGGGGGCAAGCGAGGGTGTCAACGACGAATGGAAGGTCAGCTACCGCTCGATTGTTTCCTACGAATGTCACATTTTCAACCGCAACGGCGTGAAAATGACTTCGATGACCGACCCATCCCAAGGGTGGGACGGAAAGTATAACGGCAAACTCGTCCCGGCGGGAGTCTACTACTATGTCATCAAGGCCACTGGTGCCGACGGCAAGAAGTATAATCTCTCGGGAGACATTAATATTGTAAATTACAAATAACCGGCCCGGTAAACACGGGCCTGAAAAAACAACACCTATTATGTCCACTATCCATAAAACCATCCTCGGCCTTATTGTTGCCGGATCGTGCATTGCAGCATGTGCCCCGGGAGAGGACGCGACTGCGTCTACTCCCGCAGGAGAATTTTCGACCGTCGTTTCACCGGCTGTACCCTCGTCAATGACTTTCTGCGGCCAAAAAGTAGATCTGGACCGCACCGACATGTATGAACGTCTTGACCGAGAACTCACGTCACTGGCCTATACCCACGGCAACACATTGCTTACCATCAAGCGGGCCAACCGTTTCTTTCCCATGATGGCCCCTATATTGAAACGCAACGGAGTGCCTGATGACATGCTTTATCTCGCCTGTATCGAAAGCACGCTCAACACCCGCGCCCTATCTCCCGCCAAGGCTGCCGGATTGTGGCAGTTCATGCCTGACACCGGGCGACAATACGGTCTGGAGGTCAACGAGTGGGTCGACGAGCGCTATCATCCCGAAAAAGCGACGGCAGCCGCGTGCCGGTATCTGAAAAAAGCCTACGAGAAATATGGCAACTGGGAATCGGTGGCCGCGAGTTACAACGGCGGTATGGGACGCATTTCGTCGGAACTTGACAAGCAGATTGTCAACTCGGCCTACGACCTGTACCTTGTTGACGAGACAACCCGCTACATGTTCCGGCTCCTTGCCACAAAGCTGATAATGGAACATCCCGCCGACTATGGTTTCCGCCTCAGTGACGACCAGCTGTACCAACCGATTGAGTACACCGAGGTCGAAGTGAGCGAGCCGGTCGACGACTGGGCGCTATGGGCCAAGCGCAAAGGTATCAACTACATGATTCTGCGCGAACACAACCCGTGGATACGCGCCAAGTCTCTGCCAAATAAATCAGGGAAAACATACATCGTAAAAATTCCAACCAAGGAATCTCTTTCCCGGTCGGGACAGAAAAAGAAAACCTATAATTCCAATTGGACTGTAAAATGAAAGAAAAAGTATCTGAATCTCAAGCCGCCACAGCCGAAAACTCGCTGTCGGTTCTCGGGGCAAGGGTACACAACCTGAAAAATATAGATGTCGACATCCCCCATAACTCCCTGACCGTTATAACCGGCCTCAGCGGGAGCGGGAAATCGTCACTCGCATTTGACACAATATTTGCCGAAGGACAGCGGCGTTACATCGAGACATTCTCAGCATACGCCCGCAACATGCTCGGCAACCTTGAGCGTCCCGATGTCGACAAAATCACCGGGCTGAGCCCGGTAATCGCCATCGAGCAGAAGACTATCAACCGCAACCCTCGAAGCACCATCGGCACCACGACCGAGATTTATGACTTTCTGCGACTGCTCTATGCCCGCGTGGGGACGGCTGTCAGCTATGTCACGGGAAGGGCGATGATAAAATATACCGAGGAACAGATTGTCAACCTCATCCTTGAAAAATATGACGGACACAAAATCTACATCCTCGCCCCGCTTGTAAAAAACCGCAAAGGGCACTACAAGGAGCTTTTCGAGACACTGCGCAAGAAAGGGTTCCTGACGGTGCGTGTCGACGGCGAACTGCGCGAGATAACACTCAACATGAAGGTTGACCGTTACAAGAACCATGACATCGAACTTGTCATCGACCGCCTGAAAGTGTCGCCTAAAGACTTGTCAAGGCTTGAATCGACTGTCTCTGACGCGCTCAGACAGGGCGGCAAAAACGTCATGATATATGACCTCGACCGTGACGAAACCGGCTATTTTTCGCAGACACTGATGGATGCCGAGAGCGGAATCTCCTACCGCGACCCGGCACCCCACAATTTCTCTTTCAATTCCCCGCTGGGAGCTTGTCCGTGCTGCAAGGGGCTCGGATATGTCAACATCATAGACCGAGACAAGGTGATTCCGGATGACAAACTGTCAATATATTCCGGCGGAATTATCCCGCTCGGGAAATACCGGGACCAGATGATTTTCCATCAGATTGACGCCATCTGCAAGAAATACGGCCACACAATCAAGACACCGATTCGCGACCTCGTCGACGAGGCGCTGAGCGATATCCTCAACGGCACCCCCGAGCGTATTGTTGTCAAAAACGACACCCTCTCGACCTATAATTATTTCCAGACCTACGAGGGACTGCTGAAATATATCGAGATGCAGCAGAGCGACGAGGCCACTGCCGCTGCCCAGAAATGGAGCGCGGGATTTTTCTCCCGGGCAACGTGTCCCGAATGCAACGGTGACCGACTCAACAAGGAAGCGCGGCATTTCTTTATCGACGGGAAAAATATCGCCGACCTGTGCCGCCTCGACATCAGCGACCTCTATGAATGGTCAACGACTATCGAAGACCGCATGTCGCCGACGCAGCGCATCATCGCCCACGAAATAATGAAAGAAATCCGCACCCGCGCACGATTCCTCGTAGACGTGGGCCTCGACTACCTGCAGCTAAACCGATCGTCGGCCACCCTGTCGGGTGGAGAAAGCCAGCGCATACGCCTTGCCACCCAGCTCGGCAGCCAGCTCGTCAATGTGCTCTACATTCTCGACGAACCGAGCATCGGACTCCATCAGGCCGACAACGCACGGCTGATAAACTCGCTCAAGAATCTGCGTGACGCGTCCAATTCAATCATCGTCGTGGAACATGACAAAGAAATGATGCTCGAAGCCGACCACATCGTCGATATCGGCCCCAAGGCAGGGCGCAAAGGGGGCGAAGTGGTATTTTCGGGCACGCCGGACGAGATGCTTAACACCTCCACGCTCACGGCCCAGTATCTAAACGGGAAACGCGCTATCGAGATACCAAAGACACGGCGCAAGGGGAACGGCAAAAAACTGGTAATCAAGGGGGCGACCGGACACAACCTGCGCAACGTGGACCTGACATTGCCCTTGGGAACCCTCATCTGCGTCGCCGGCGTGTCGGGCAGCGGGAAATCCTCGCTTGTCAACGGCACGCTGCAACCGATTCTGAGTCAGAAATTCTACCGCAGCCACACCGACCCTCTCCCATATAAGTCAATCGAAGGACTCGAAAACATCGACAAGGTGGTGACTGTCGACCAATCGCCGCTCGGCAAATCTCCCCGTTCCAATCCGGCAACCTACACCGGAGTGTTCACGGCCATTCGCGACCTTTACGCGTCACTTTCCGAGGCAAAGATACGCGGCTACCGTCCCGGTCGCTTTTCATTCAACGTGTCGGGAGGCCGGTGTGAGGCATGCAGCGGAAACGGCTACAAGACTATCGAGATGAATTTTCTCCCTGACGTGCTTGTGCCGTGCGAGGTGTGCGGCGGAAAACGTTACAACCGCGAGACACTGGAGGTGAGATTCAAGGGAAAATCCATAGCCGACGTTCTTGACATGACCATAAATCAAGCCGTGGAATTTTTCTCAGGCATCCCGTCAATCCTCAACAAAATTCAAGTACTTCAGGACATCGGCCTCGGTTACATTAAGTTAGGCCAGCCGTCATCAACTCTGTCAGGCGGCGAAAACCAGCGTGTCAAGCTCGCCACAGAGCTGTCAAAGCGCGACACCGGCAACACCCTCTTTATACTTGACGAACCCACGACGGGTCTTCACTTCGAGGACATCAACGTGCTGCTCGGAGTCCTGAACCGCCTCGTCGACAAAGGGAACACCGTGCTGGTCATCGAGCATAACCTCGACGTGGTGAAATGTGCCGACCTCGTCATCGACATGGGGCCCGGCGGAGGAAAAAACGGCGGCAAAATAATTGCCCAAGGCACACCCGAAAAAATAGCCACGGGCAATTCTCCCACCGCCCGCTTTATAAAGGAGGAACTCGCCCTGAAAAAATAATGCCGTTCAGTGGTGACGTTACCGTTTTTTATATGTAAATTTGTGATATGAAATTCAGTGACGTTCCCTCTCATGACAATATAAAAACGCGCCTGCGTGACATGGTGTCAGACGGGCGCATTCCTCATGCAATCCTTCTTCACGGCCCTGCCGGAATAGGGAAAATGGCTCTTGCACGGGCATTTGCGCAATATCTCCACTGCGAGCATCCCACTCCCGGCGGGGATGCCTGCGGGGTGTGCCCCTCGTGCCGTCAGCACGAATCGTTCAACCATGTCGACACCCTGTATGTCTTCCCCGTGGTCAAGACCGACAAAATCAAAGCCCCGATTTCTGACGACTATCTTGCCGAGTTCAAGCAGTTCGCCACATCAGACATGTTCATGGATTTCGAAAAATGGACCGCGACATTTGACAAAAAAAACGCGCAGCCGGTCATCTACGTCTCGGAAAGCGAGGCTCTTGAACGCCGTCTTAGTGTCACAACGACAGCATCGCGCTATAAAATCGTGCTGGTCTGGATGCCCGAAAAAATGAACGAGCAGACTGCCAACAAGCTGCTCAAGCTTATCGAGGAACCTTTCAGCGATACCATTTTCATCCTTGTCTCCAACGATGCATCAGCGATTCTGCCTACCATCTACTCCCGTTGCCGGCCGATGGAAATACTGCGCCTGAGCGATGCCGCGGTGGCCGGCTTCCTGACCGAAAACCGAGGTGTCGACCCACAGGACGCAATGGCACTCGCCCACATCGCCAACGGCAGTATCAGTGCCGCCCTGAGGGAAATGGACGCAACAAGGGTGTCACGCATGTTTTTCGACTTGTTCGTCGGATTGATGAGAAAAGCCTATCAGCGCAACGTCAAGGAGTTAAAAGAATGGAGTTCCGATGTCACTGCCCTCGGCCGTGAACAAGAAATAAAATTCTACGATTACTGCCAGAGGCTCATTCGTGAAAATTTCATATACAACTTCGGCATTCCATCCCTGAACTACCTGAATACTGCCGAGCAACAGTTCAGCAAAAACTTCGCCCGCTTCATTACCGAGCGGAATGCCGAGACGCTTATCCGCGTCATGAACGAGGCCGCGACCGACATTGCGGGAAATGCGAATGGCAAAGTAGTAAACTTTGACCTTGCAATCAAGATTATCATGCTGTTGAAACCATGAGCAATAATACCACCCCTTGCCACAGGCCCTTTCTCTCCCGCGTGGCCGACGTGTATCTCAATCAAGAGCGGGACAACCTGATCGACTACTGTTTCGTGTTTCCCAACAAGCGTAGCGGCGTGTTTTTCCGTCATTATCTCGCAAAGTCCCTTGACGGGAGTCGGCTTGTCATGCCGGGAATCATGACAATCAGCGAGATGACAGCTGACTTTTCGGACATGGTAGAGGCTACCCGTTTCGAGCAGCTGTTCATCCTCTACAACGAGTACCGAAAGCTGAGCGACGACGTGCCTACATTTGACCAGTTTCTGTTCTGGGGCGACATGCTGCTTAGCGACTTCAACGACGTAGACCGATACCTTGTCGACCCGCATCAGCTTTTTGTCAATGTCAAGCGGCTGCGCGAAATCAACTCGACCTATCTTACCGAAGACCAGCTTGACGTTATCCGCCGTTACTGGGGAGAAAACCGCGCCGAGCAGGACATCGACCGTTTCTGGTCTCATATCCGCCACGATGCCGCCGAAGGTGACGTGCAGGGGAAATTTCTCAAGCTGTGGGAAGTTCTCGACCCATTGTTTTTCAATTTCAAAAAACAGCTTGAGAAACATGGACTGTGTACTCAGGGAATGTATTCGCGCAACGCCGTGGAACGGCTGCGCTCGATGCCTTCGGGAGAGTTGCCGTTCAAGCGTTACATTTTTGTCGGGTTCAACGTCCTGTCAATTTCTGAAATAAAGATTTTCGAGCTGCTTAAAGTGCGCGGAATAGCTGATTTCTACTGGGATTTCAATTCTCCGGCCTACGCGCTCAGAGGGAACAAGGCGGTGAGGTTTCTCGAAAACAACGTGCGGGAATTCCCGTCGCTCTACGACATCGGTGAAGAACCGATTACAGAGTTCCCGCGCATCACCATTACCGGCGTGCCGTCACGCATAGGCATGGTAAAAGCGGCCGGGAATGTTCTTGCCCAATGGGTTAAAGGCAACGAGATTGCCAATCCGGCCAATGCGATAGATACTGCCGTAGTGCTGCCCGAGGAAAATCTTTTTATCCCTATGATTCACTCGGTTCCCGCCGAAATCACGGCTATAAACGTGACGATGGGATTCCCGGTGCGCCACACCCCGATTGCATCCTTCGTAAGCAAGATAATCTCAATGCACATCCGCGCCCGTGTCATCAAGGGGAGCGACGTGCTGTATTATTATGAGGATGTGCGCGAGATAATCACCCATCCTATCCTCCGCGCTATCGCCCCGACAGAGTGCGACGAAATTCTTGCCGCAATGACTGAAAAACGTCTCTACAACATCTCGGCAGCAATGCTGGCCGACAAATGGCCCGCGACAAGCTACATATTCGCCCCGGTACTGAATCAGAACGACATGGAGGAGGTATATGCCTATTGCCACATGCTCGTCACTTCCCTGCTCGACGCGGTCAAAGCGCATCGCGATGATAAAATCGAGGTGTATTTCATGCAGGGCTATCTTGCCGCCCTTGAAGAACTGAAACAGGCGTGTGACACATGGGGTATCTCGATGAAAGAACTGACATTCTTCATCCTCCTTGAGCGGGCTGTCGCATCGGCCTCGATTAACTTTGCCGGCGAGCCGCTGAAAGGCCTGCAAGTCATGGGGGTGCTTGAAACCCGTGCACTTGACTTCGACAACATAATCATGCTCTCGATGAACGAGCGCATTTTTCCGCGCAAGCACTACACACGATCCTTCATCCCCGACGCGCTGCGGCGCGGATTCGGCATGGCGACCGAAGATTTTCAGGAATCAATCTATGCCTACTACTTCTACCGCCTCATCGCAAGGGCACGAAACGTGTCGTTGTTTTATGACGCGCGCACTGTAGGCGGAAAAAGCAGTGAGATTTCACGTTACCTTTCACAGCTTCTCTATCTGTTCCCCGATGCCAAGGCATCGCACCGTCTGGCGGCCTTTGACAACCCCGAGGTCAAGGAAATGCCCATCGTTGTGGCCAAAACGCCTGACATACTTAAACGACTGGATGCTTTCCGCTCGGAGGCAAGTGAAAAAAGGTATCTGTCGGCCTCGTCAATCAACAGCTACATTAACTGTCCGCTCAGTTTTTACCTGCAATATATCGAGGGGATAAATCTTGATGACGAGATTACCGATTACATGGACTCAAGCACCTATGGTACTATCGTCCACCAAGTTGCCCAATGGCTGTATGAGCGCGAGGCCAAGGCCCGGAATGTAAAGGAATTGCTCGTTGATAAAAAACTGCTCGACAAATGGCTTGACAACCGCCAGCCGCTCGACTCGCTCGTCATCGAGTCGGTCAACCTTAACTATAACAAACTCGGGGAAGGGAACTTGACACCGCTAACCGGCGAGGCTCATATTTTGGCCGACATAATCAAGATTTTTATTCGCAAAATGCTCGAAGAAGATAAAAAGTTTTTACCGTTTATCTTCATGAAAGGCGAGGAACTGATTATTGACACAATGACCATAACGCCGGACCTGACGGTGAACATCAAGCAGTATATCGACCGGGTCGACCGTGTGAAGCTAAACGACCCGAACGGAAGTGTCATACGCCTTATTGACTACAAGACAGGCGGTGACAAAATAGTATTTACCAATATCAACCAATTATTTGACAACCAAATTACAGATCGACGCAAGGCTGTGCTGCAATTGTTGTTCTACTGCAACGCCTATGCAAAAAAACACAATTACAAAGGCCCCATCCAACCCATCATATACCTGTTTAAGACAATATCGACCCAAGGCATAACCCCGATAAAATATAATAAAAAAGAATTGTTGAATTATCTTGACGGAGACTTGAACAATGAGTTTATGAGCCGTTTCAAAGAAACCGTTGCCGAGATGTTCAACCCGGAAGTTCCGTTTGTGCAAGCTCCTGACGATCATTCATGCCAGTTCTGCAACTTCAAGGCTATATGCGGGAGAGAATGAGAAAATACTGATATGGCGGGACTATATATCCACATACCTTTTTGTCACTCAAAGTGTGCCTATTGCGACTTTTTCTCTACGCCAAGGCACTCTGACACCGAAGCTTATATCGATGCAGTTATCAGCGAATGGCATCACCGGCGCGATGCTCTTAACGAGACGGTCGAGACCATATATATCGGCGGCGGCACACCTTCGATTCTTCCGGTCAAGGTTCTTGACCGCCTCATTGCCGAATTGCCGGAAAATGCAACCGAGTTTACTATAGAGGCCAATCCCGAGGATGTCACTGACGACTGGTGTCATTACATCGCATCAACACCGGTCAACCGCGTGTCAATGGGGATTCAGTCGTTCAACAATACCGAGCTGCATACTGTCGGCCGCAGACACACGGCCGAGGATGCATTGAAGGCAATCGACCGGCTGCGCTCGGCCGGGATAACCGAATTAAGCTGTGACCTGATTTACGGACTGCCGGGACAGACGCTTAAATCATGGCAGCAATCTCTTGACCTTCTGATTGACTTGAGGCCCCCGCATCTGTCATGCTACCTGTTGTCCTACGAGGAAGGGACGCGGCTGTGGGCGATGCGCGAAACCGGGAAAATCGTGGAGGCAAGCGAGGAACTGTCCATCGAGATGTACAACCACCTTATTGAAACAATTCACCACGCCGGTTACGTCCATTATGAGATTTCCAATTTTGCCCTTCCCGGCCACCATGCCCGTCACAACAGTTCCTACTGGCTTGACAAGCCATATATAGGGCTCGGAGTGTCAGCCCATTCGTTTGACGGCCGCAACCGAAGTTTTAACCCTCCCTCGATAAAAGATTATATTTCCCGTGGTGGAATCGGGACATCGATAATCGAAGAAGAAACCCTCGACGAGAGACTTAACGATTACATCATCACCTCGCTGCGCACAGCACGCGGGTTGCATCTCGACGAAGCCACCGAGCGATTCGGCAAAACAGCCGCAGACCATATAACAGCAACGTCACGCCCCCACGTTAAGAGGGGCAACATGGCCTTGCACGACAATACTCTCACCATCCCCGAGTCACAATGGCTCGTCAGCGACCGCATAATGACTGACTTGATGAAGGTGTGAAAAAACGGCAGAAAGGACATCCTTTCTGCCGTTTTTTCACACCTTCATCAAGGTTATTCTTTATCCTTCGGTTTGTAAGGGGGTGGGGTCGGGACGTTTTTTGCGTCACCGGGAATGAGAGTCTGTGAGGGGTCGAAATCAGGAGCCTTATCGGCGGGAGATTCTGACTTAACTTCCTCGGCAGTGGTATCTTCCACCCCGTTGTTTTGCTCATTCTGCTCGGCAAGACGCTTGGCGTCACGCTCGGCCTGCAGGCGCATGATTTCCTCGGTGCGGGAACGCCAACGACGTTTCCCAAATATCTGCACGAGGTCTTCGGCATACATCACCTCGCGTGTCAGAAGCGTCTCGGCAAGCTTGGCATGTCCGGCGGCCTGCTCAGTCAAAATCTTTTTGGCTCGGTCATACTGCTCGGCGATTATGCGCGAAACCTCCTTGTCAATCTCTTTGGCACGTTCCTCTCCGTAGGGTTTGGAGAATCCGTACTCGCGGCCTGTAGAATCATAATAACAGATGTTGGGCAACACGTCGCTCATGCCGTAGTAAACCACAATCGCGTAAGCCATTTTCGTCACTTTCTCAAGGTCGTTCAACGCACCTGTCGAGACTGTACCCATCACAAGTTCTTCGGCGGCGCGACCTCCGAGAGTCATACATATCTGGTCAAGCAATGCCTGCACAGGGGTAATCTGACGTTCTTCAGGCATATACCAAGCGGCGCCGAGGGCCATTCCGCGGGGAACAATCGACACTTTCACCATCTCGCTTGAATATTCGAGGAACCATGACACGGTTGCATGACCGGCTTCATGGATGGCGATGGCACGTTTTTCGTCATCGGAAATAATCTTGGAACTGTGTTCAAGGCCACAGATGATGCGGTCAATCGCAGCCATGAAACTATCGCGGTCAACAGTCTTTTTATTGTTGCGGGCAGCGATAAGAGCGGCCTCGTTGCACACGTTGGCAATGTCGGCACCCGAGAATCCGGCAGTCTGCCGGGCCATCAGGTCAACATCGACAGTATCGTCGGTCTTGATATTGCGAAGATGAACGTTGAACACCTCGATGCGGTCTTTCAGCTCGGGAAGGTCGACCTGAATCTGACGGTCAAAACGCCCGGCACGGAGGAGTGCCTTGTCAAGAATGTCGACACGGTTGGTTGCGGCAAGGATAATCACGCCACTGTTGGTTCCGAAACCGTCCATTTCGGTAAGCAGCTGATTAAGGGTGTTTTCACGCTCGTCGTTGGCACCCATGTTGGGATTCTTACCGCGCGCACGTCCCACAGCATCAATCTCGTCTATAAACACGATACAGGGAGCCTTCTCCTTGGCCTGACGGAAAAGATCGCGCACACGCGAGGCTCCGACACCGACAAACATCTCCACAAAATCGGACCCTGACATAGAGAAGAACGGGACATTGGCCTCGCCGGCAACAGCCTTGGCAAGGAGTGTCTTACCGGTTCCGGGAGGGCCTACAAGAAGTGCGCCTTTCGGGATTTTGCCACCAAGATCGGTATATCGCTGCGGATTACGCAGAAATTCCACAATTTCCTTTATCTCGGTTTTGGCTTCGGAAAGGCCGGCGACATCCTTGAAAGTCACATTGGTACCTTCATCTTTGTCAAACATTTTTGCCTTGGACTTGCCGACATTGAAGACGCTGCCGGCACCACCGCCGTCACGTCCCGACATGCGCCTCATCATGAAAATCCACACAGCGACAAAGAGAATGATGGGGCCAAACGACCACAACAAAGCGGTGTAGTCGCTGCTTTTTTCATATTTTACCTCGCCGGTAAATTTTCCTTCGCTACGCCACACCTCAATCTGATCCTGAATCTTGTCGGCCGACGGAATATCGGTCACAATCTTTGCCGTGGTTCCTTTTCCGGCCTGATACTGAGATTCATGGAACACTTTCGAGGCCAACGAATCGCTCAAGAATGCCTCGGCACTGTTGGTATTGGTGAAGACGGTGATTTTCTTCACACCGCCCGAACCGACATATTCTTCAAATTTAGTGTAGCTGACCTCCTTGGTCAACGAGTTATTATCGAGATACAGCATCCCAAGCAGAAAAACGACTACGATGGCATACATCCAGTACAGATTGAACTTGATGCCGCCTTTTTTGCCGGGTTTCGGGGAGTGCGGAGGAAGTGGAGAACTCATTTTAAGAGATGCTTAAATTTAGTTTAGTGTTATGTTAGTATTGATCAGGTATTTCTTCAATCACGGCATCGCTCCACAATTCTTCAAGATTGTAACGGGAGCGCTCCTCGGGAAGAAATACATGTACAATCGTGTCGCCATAGTCGATTACAATCCATTGCGAATTGGCGTAACCATCGTAGCTATACGGCTTGATTCGTCCATTTTCGAGAAGATATTCGCGAACAGAGTCAGCGATAGAGGTCACATGCATTGTCGATGTACCCTCGCAGATGACAAAACGATGAGCTGCGGCAGTTTCAAGCTCGCTCATATCGACTATAGTAATTCGACGGGCCTTGCGTTCCTGCAATCCTTCGATTATCATGGAGAGAGTATCAGTCAGATTGTTGGTTTCAGTCATGTATAGTGTTGAAACGGTTTTACAAATATATATATTTAAATGTGAATGAATCTCGGAGTGACAAAAAGCACTCACTTGTGGCTACAAAGTTACAGAATAATCCTGAATATGCAGCCTCTTTTACGTTCATTTGCTTTTAAAACAATTTTTTTGCTTTTTTAGTTCTACTCATACCTCATAGAGCTTGCCGGCGACAGCGTGGCAATGATGCGTGATGGCAGAATCAGCACAAGGGCTGCAATGACCACTACCGCGACATTGAGACCGGCCACCCACCACCAGTTGATTTCAACCGGGACATAGTCAAGGTAATAAGCCTCGGGGTCAAGCGGCAGCAGATGCCATGCGCGCTGAATGAAAACGACACCGAGACCTACGATATTGCCTATGATGAGTCCACGGGCGACAAGCCTCTCGGCCACAATAATAAATGTGCGTTCAATCATGCGGTTACCTGCTCCGATAGCCTTGAGTATCCCGATCATCCCCACCCGTTCAAGAATGATGATAAAGAGGCTGGAAACGAGCGTGAACCCCGAGACAAGGGCCATCAATATGAGGATTACAACAACATTGGTATCGAGCAGGGCGAGCCAGTTGAAATAGAGCGCGGCTGTGTCATGTACATTTTCAACAGTGTATAACGTGTCAATAGAACCTGAATACAATCCCTGCAACAGGGCATCGGCAAGTTCACGACCCACCCGGTCAATCGCATCGTCATCAGGCAGTCCCGATATTTCAATAGCCGACCCGCAGTCTGCATCTTCCCCGTTCAGTCTTTGGAGCATTTCGAGCGATCCAAATGCATAAAGCGCGTCATATTCACCGAAATGGGTGTCATATATCCCGGCAACGGTCAGACGACGCGCCCGGGGAACATCCCCGTTAAAAAAATAGGCATTTACGCGGTCGCCGGAGGCAAGCCCGAGCCGGGAAGCCGCAGTGGCTGAAATCACGACATGGTACATCGTTGAGTCAACGGCATAATCGGGCATTACACCTGCCACGATATTTGACCTCATAAACGGCGAATCATCGTCGGAGGCAAGGCCCTTGACAACGATTCCGGCAAACGCACTATCGGTTTTAAGTATGCCGGGGCGGCGCGAAACGAGTGACAATTTGGCACCTTCAGGAAGTGCCGACTGAATGAGCGACCTAAGCTGCGGAGTCAGTTTCACGACTGTACCGTCAACAGAATCGTTACCATAAGTTTTCTGAGCCACGACGGTCAGCTGCGCGTCAAACCCCATGACTTTTTCGCGAATCTGACATTTGAATCCCAATACGACCGACACTGACACGAGCATAACCACCAAGGCCAGCGCGATACCGGCCACGGCAATGACCACGCCTGTAGAGGACCCGCGTCCCGAGGCCGTTGTCAGCTGCATCCTGCGTGCGATGAAAAATTCGATGCTCATTTCGGGAGGCAAAGTTAACGATTATATTTGATTTGGCATGGGATTTGCATTCAACATTATCACAAGATTGTTTGTTAAATTTTAAACTGGTTTTTCAAAACGTGATAACTATTTATATCCATTCAATATGAACTTCAACAACTTTACGATTAAATCCCAAGAAGCGATTCAGAAAGCCGTGGAGATAACCAAGGCCGAGGGCAACCAAGCCATCGAGCCAGTCCATCTGCTGAAAGGAGTCATGAGCGAGGGCGAGTCGTTGATAAACTTCATCTTTTCCAAAGTTGGAGCCAATATACAGGGACTTGCCCGGCAGGTTGACGCCCAGATTGCATCGCTCCCGAAGGTGAGCGGAGGCGAACCTTATCTGAGCCGCAGTTCCAACGATGTCCTGCAAAAGGCTCTTGACATCGCCAAGAAGCAGGGTGACGAATATGTCACTCTCGAAGCGTTGCTCATGGCCATTTTCGCAATCAACACTCCCGCATCTACCATCCTTAAAGATGCCGGACTGAGCGAAAAAGAACTTCAAGGCGCGGTCAACGAGCTGCGCAAAGGCAAAAAAGCAACTGACCAAAGTGCCGAGGACACCTACAACGCACTGTCAAAATATGCCATCAATCTTAATGAACGTGCACGCGAAGGGAAGCTTGACCCGGTTATCGGCCGTGATGACGAAATCCGACGCGTGCTTCAGATTCTGAGCCGACGCACCAAAAATAACCCCATGCTTATCGGTGAACCGGGTACAGGCAAGACTGCGATTGCCGAGGGTCTTGCACAACGTATCGTGAGAGGAGATGTCCCTGAAAACCTGCGCACAAAGCAGATTTACTCGCTCGACATGGGCGCACTCGTCGCCGGAGCCAAGTACAAAGGTGAATTTGAGGAACGACTGAAGGCCATTGTAAACGAAGTGACCGGTGCCGACGGGGAAATAATCCTTTTTATCGACGAAATCCACACTCTCGTGGGTGCAGGTAAAGGCGAAGGCGCGATGGATGCCGCCAACATCCTGAAACCGGCGCTTGCCCGAGGCGAACTTCGCAGTATCGGTGCCACTACCCTTGACGAGTATCAGAAATATTTTGAAAAAGACAAAGCCCTTGAACGCCGTTTCCAAAAGGTGATGATCAACGAACCTGACGAGGCAAGCGCCATCGCCATCCTCCGAGGGTTGAAAGAACGCTACGAAAACCACCACAAGGTGCGCATCCGCGACGAGGCGATTATTGCCGCCGTAACCCTCTCTGAACGTTACATCACTGACCGTTTCCTTCCCGACAAGGCTATTGACCTTGTCGACGAGGCGGCATCAAAGCTAAGGCTTGAAATCGACTCGGTACCGCAGGCACTTGACGAGATTTCACGCAAGATTGCACAAAAGGAAATCGAGCGCGAGGCCATAAAGCGCGAGGGCGACAAGGAAAAAGTCAAGGATATCGAGCGTGAACTTGCCCAACTGCGCGAAGACGAGAAGGAGTATTCGGCCAAATGGCGGGCAGAAAAAGAACTGATTAACAAGATTCAACAAAACAAAATCGACATCGAGCAGCTTAACTTTGATGCCGAGCGTGCCGAGCGTGAGGGAGATTATGCCAAGGTAGCCGAAATCCGCTATTCGCGCATTCAGGAAAAGGAAAAAGAAAACGCGACGATTCAGGAACAGCTGCGCATGATGCAGGGCGAGAAGGCCCTCATAAAGGAGGAAGTCGACTCGGAGGACATAGCCGACGTCGTGTCGCGCTGGACCGGCATTCCGGTAAACAAGATGGTACAGACCGAGAAAGACAAGCTGCTCCACCTCGAAGCCGAGCTCCACAAGCGTGTCGTCGGGCAGAACGAGGCCATCGCCGCCATCGCCGACGCCGTGCGCCGCAGCCGCGCCGGACTTAACGACCCGCGCCGCCCGATAGGGTCGTTCATCTTCCTCGGCACGACAGGCGTAGGCAAGACCGAGCTTGCCAAGGCTCTGGCAGAATATCTCTTTGACGACGAGAATATGATGACCCGCATCGACATGAGCGAGTATCAGGAGAAACACGCCGTGTCCCGACTCGTCGGCGCGCCTCCCGGATACGTCGGATATGACGAAGGGGGCCAGTTGACCGAGGCCGTGCGCCGCAAACCTTACTCGGTCGTCCTTTTCGACGAAATCGAGAAAGCGCATCCCGACGTGTTCAACATCCTGCTACAAGTCCTTGATGACGGACGCCTGACCGACAACAAGGGGCGCATGGTCAACTTCAAGAACACTATTATAATCATGACCTCCAACATGGGTTCAAGCGTCATCCGTGACAATTTTGCCAAGATGACACCTGAAAACCGTGACGAAACCATCGAGAAAACCAAAAGCGAGGTTCTGGAGATGCTCAAACAGACGATCCGCCCCGAATTTCTCAACCGAATCGACGAAATTATCATGTTCACCCCTCTCGACGAGAAAGAAATAGAGGAAATTGTCGGATTGCAGATTACATCGGTCAAAAATATGCTTGCACGCAACGGTGTAACGCTCGAAGTCACCCCGGCGGCGATGAAGTTCCTCGCCGAGGAGGGTTACGATCCCGAATTTGGCGCACGTCCCGTCAAACGAGTGATCCACCGGCTTGTGCTAAACCAGTTGTCAAAAGATATTCTTGCCCAGAAAGTCGACCGAGACCATCCTATAGTCATCGATGTCAAGGACGACAACATTATATTCAAGAATTAACCATAAACCTTTAGAGGGCGTTTCATAACAACTGTTAAATCCAAAGCCCGTTTTCACGCGTCGGATTTCGTCATGAATCGAGGGAGCATAGCTGTAGCTATGTGACCAAGGTGTAATAACGAGTTAACTGAAAGATGCTACCACTTTGGATTAACATTTGTTATGAAACGCCCTCTTAAATCAAAAACGACCGGTGCCGAAAACATTTCAGGCATCGGTCGTGTTATCTATACAGATGTTAAACTATTTTTATTTTAATGCGTTATGAAAAAATTTCTTTACTTGCTAATAGCTCTCCCGATGCTGTTGCTTGCTTCGTCATGCAGCGATGATGACAACGATCTCCCCAACGTTAGCTTTCAGATTTCCTATTCAGGAGCCGTGGATGTTGACGATGTCCTGTATGTCGTGCAGGGTGACACCCTTGCGATTGACGCTATAAATGTGACTCCCGCCGAAGGAACCAAACCGGCATCACTCGGTGCGACTACCTATTTTTGGGATTACGCCCCAGTGGCCTCGACCATTACCGTGCCGTTCTCGATGGAATTTGACACCGAGGCTGTTCCCGTGGGCCGACACCTTCTCCAGATTCGCACTTCGGTATTCCAAGTCGACAAATCGGTTGCCTTTGCCGAATTTGCCTACAAAATCATGGTCGTGGAATCGGCCGACGATATTCCCGCCGGTTCTGACGTTGGCGCAGGCGTGCTGACTCCTGAAGCCAAACTTCGCACAGATGTTGATTAGCATCTGACTCTCCAAGAGATTTTAGGGCGCCCCGGCTGCACTTCTCGATGCAGCCGGGGCGCTGTTTTACATCACTGCATTGTATCGCCACGGCTCTTTCATTTAAACTAAAATAAAGAGCACATCCTCCCTTACCCGCTTCAGTCCGGAGCGGGTAATTTTTCTATGTCTGTATGTCAAAAAGTTATCCTGTTATCAAAATCTTGTTTTTTTC
>Ga0209064_1001189_pt1 | contig 44633 bp, 43 predicted proteins | sample Inofromicrocosms_FD_187498 | JGI IMG/M metagenome (GOLD analysis project Ga0209064, IMG submission 187498) | Mouse cecum microbial communities from Vienna, Austria - Inoculum for glucosamine and mucus D2O microcosms (SPAdes) (version 2) | ecosystem: Host-associated > Mammals > Digestive system >...
TCCGAATTGTAAAGCCGTACTCATACAAGCGCAAAACGGTTTAGACGGCTATACGAAATGCGCGAAATGCGGCGAGTATGTACATATCGTTATACGCCACGGGTTAGTTACAACGAGATTAAAAGCGCAAGGAGCAAATCAATGACCTACTACGTTGTATGTCCCGAATGTGGGTATAAATTATTAAAAGCGGGCGACGGCTCTACGATAGAAATTTATTGCCCGAAATGTAAGGGCAAGATGTTTATCGCTGTAAAGGACGGAAAAGTCAGTGTGCAAAAAGCACCCGATAATAAGTAATCATTAGTATTACCTTTACGCCACCCCGTAACGTGTAACACATTTAGGGGCGTTTATTGTAAAATCGGCTATTATTGAATAAAAAATGACAAAATGCTCTTTACGCCTTGTTGTACCATTTAGGGTGGGTATGGGTGGGAAGTTAAGGAGCATTTATTGTGAGCAAAATACCGAACGGCTTAACTGTCATTTATTTTGACGATAAAGACAAAAATATATATGCGGAATTACCGCCCGATAATGAGCAAGCTAAAAGCTGTCAAGGCTCGTTTACCGCGAGGCAATGACAGCCATTAGCACCGAAAAGACAGCCGACAAGCCGCAAGATTAACTTGCGGCTATTTGCTTGCCGTAAAGCGGATAGTCTGACAGCGGCAATTCCACTTGGCAGAATAATTCCGCATTATTCACCTTGAATATTACTATGTTCTTATTTGCAATAATCCGCTTCACCAACCGGTAACTATCCGAACACCTTTGTTTCAGACAAATGCATTCGGGTAGTTTTTTTGTATTTAGAAACCGCCCGAGTTTAGTTCGGGGAGGGGTAAAAAGGCTAATGTGATAGATTAAAAAAATTCATCCGTTATTGTAAAATAAAATTTAGCTTGCCGTAGCTTTGCTTGCTGTTTTTGTTGTTGCCGGTGCTTTAATTGTAATATCTTTCACTTCTTCGCCTGTTAAAGTATAAGATTTCCAACCAGTGATGCGATATTTATCTGGATTAGATAACTTACTGATATATTCATTATCGTTTACATCATTTTATGTTTTTCGTATGTATAAGTTATTATATCATGAACTCACTCTTTCCTGACCCCTAAAATATGTAAACCGCGCGCTTGTGCAAAATTATAAGAAGATAAAGGTTTGTTAAACGCGTCATAGGAGTGTGCCGCAACCAATATTTGTCCTCGTGAAAAGCCTACGACAACGGGAGAGTGGTAAAAATCTCCGGTTGCAGTTCCAAGTTGAACAATATCTCCGACTTCGATTTCGGCAAGCGGAACAACTTTTGCAAATGGGCCGACTCCGCTGTTTGTCGTTAAAAAGTTATACAGATACTCAACGCCCGTCCAGGAAGCCGTTCTATCGTTTGCCGAGTTGTAGAACCAACCCAAAACGGGGGTATAGTTCATAATTTTTGTACCGGCGTAAATACATTGCGATGCAAAGTTAGTGCAGTCACCGCCGATTTTACTGAAATCGTAGAAATCAGGGTTACGTTTAAAAGCCCATTTTTTTGCGTATTCGTAAACTAATTGTCTATCATATTTTAATTCTTCCATACTTTATACTATGTCTTTATCTTTTATGGCGTGAGTTAAACCAGTAATAAATTAAATTGCTTAAAATTGTACATTTAAAATAATAGTCGTAAGCCCGATAAAATTCGGGCTTATTTTCTTTCCATATCCTGTAATATCAAATTACTTGACTATGAATTAAAATACATTTATAATATAATATATAAAATTAAAAAGGAGGGTAGATATGAAAAATAGAAAAATCAGGCTGTATTACGGCGCATTTTTAAGCGTATTTACTGTGATAGTAGGTATCTTATTTATTGTTCAGGTTGTAGGCGTTTATTTGGACGACGCTTTTACTCGCGATATGGTTGCCGAACGCCTTTTCCCTATTTCTATACCCTTTTATTTTTGGATAGCGGCAATAATTGCCGGTTATGTTCTTTCCGAAGTGTATCCCTCGGAAGAGCGTGTTGTAAACAAGGTTTCTGAGCGCGTGACGAGAAATCGACTTGTTTCGCGTATTCCTTCAGGCAGCGGTGACGAGTATTTAAAAGATTACAGCGTTGTTGTAAGAGAGCGTAAAAACCGCACCGTAGCCTTTACGGTGTGCGGAATAGTAACGCTTATTTGCGCGGTTTTTTGCGCGGTGTACGTCTTTAACGGCGCGTACTTTTCGACAAGTCAAGTAAATACTTCCATGCTGAATATGCTTATCAACGTGGGGCCTTGGCTTTTAGTCGGGTTTGCAAGTTGTATTTTTATGACTTTATACGAAAAGTATAGCCTTAACCGCGAAATCGGCGGCATAAAAACGCTGATGAAAAAGTACAGGGGAAACCCTGTCGTACAGTCTGCAAAAGTCGTAAATCCCACATGGCTTAAAATTAAAACGGCGCTGGCTTCGAAATATGCCGTTTGGGGAATAAGGGGAGCGGTTTGCGTGTTTGGCGTGACGTTTGTGCTTCTCGGAATATTTAACAACGGCGTGCGCGACGTGCTTATAAAAGCGATAAATATTTGTATGGAGTGTATAGGTCTGGGTTGATATGAGTACGTTTTTTTCTAAAATTAAAAATTGGTTTGCGACCCATATGCCGAGCCGACGTCGGCTTATACAGGTCTATGCGGCGCTTTTATACAACGCCAACATAAAGGGCTTTATAACGGGTAACATATTTACGGGCGGAACAAAGAGCGTATGCGTGCCCGGCTTCAACTGTTATTCCTGCCCGGGTGCAATAGGCGCATGTCCGCTCGGTTCGCTGCAAAACGCTTTGGCTTCGTCGGACAAGCGCGCGCCGTACTACGTTATCGGAATAATCGCACTTTTCGGAATTATATTTGCAAGAACGATATGCGGCTTTCTTTGTCCGGCAGGTTTGGGACAGGAGCTGTTATATAAGATTAAAACACCTAAGTTGAAGAAAAGCCGTACAACAAAAGTGCTTTCTTACTTCAAATACGTTTTACTTGTTGTTTTGGTTATTGCGGTACCCATTCTGTTGGGTGCAGGTTATCCGACTTTCTGTAAATACATATGCCCCGTCGGCACATTCGAGGGTGGCGTGTTTCTGCTGTTTAACCCGTCGAACGAACGCTTTTTCGACAATCTCGGCAGCTTATTTACTTGGAAATTTGCGTTGCTGGTCGTTATCATTGTACTTTGCATATTCATTTACAGGTTTTTTTGCAGGTTTTTGTGCCCGCTCGGCGCGCTCTACGGATTCTTCAACAAGATATCGTTTCTCGGCGTAACTTTGGATAAAACCAAATGTACACAATGCGGAATGTGTATAACCACCTGTAAGATGGATATAAGCCACGTTGGCGACCATGAATGTATCAGTTGCGGTGATTGTATTTCGGTTTGTCCGACAAACGCAATAAGCTGGAAGGGTTCTAAAATATTCTTACATCCCAACGCGGTTGAGAGTATTGCAGAGCCGACAGTGGAAACCGACGCAATAAGCTCGCTTTTAAATTCGGGAACCGGCGCAACGGTAAACGAGGTGCAACCCGTAACAACCGCTTCGGAACCGGAGATAAATAAGGAAGAGAGTATAACTACAGTACCCGAGCTTAAAACGGCAAACTTACCTATGGAAAGAGTAAAACGCCGCAACAGAGCGCTTGAAATAGCGGCTTGGGCGGTTGCTTCGGTTTTCTTGATATTTGTACTTGTCTACTATAATTTCATTGTACAGCCCCCTGAAATTCGTCCCTACGACATAGGAGAGAGTCCAAAAGATTTTGTTGCAAGAACATATGACGGAACGGAGGAGGGCGGAGAGTTCAGACTTTCAGATACTCAGGGAAAAGTAGTTGTAATTAATTTCTGGGCAACTTGGTGCGGACCTTGCATAGCGGAAATTCCTCACTTCAACGACTTGCAGGAAAACTATATGGACGACGTTGTAGTAATAACTTTCCATGAAAGTAATCCCACAGAGGATATTCAGGCATTTATTGACCAACACGGTAAAGGAGATTCGGCTGCTTCTTGGAGCGAATACTCTATGATATTTGCCCAGGATGAGTTGGATTTGACAGTTGACGCGCAGGGCGGTGTAAATTCATTGTACTACGCATTGGGCGGCAAGGGAGATTATCCCATAACGATAGTCCTTGATAAGAGCGGTGCCATAGCCGAGTTTTACGGCGGCGCAATGGATTATTCGACTCTTGAAGGACTTGTAAAACCATTGCTTTAAAATAAAATAACCCCACCGAACTTTAAGTTCGGTGGGGTTTCACTTTGAATTACTTTACATAATAACCGCAACCAAGCAACCATGCGAAATCTTTTTTGAATTCAAGATCAGCCAAATTCGCAATATCCCTGCCGCGCATAATCATATAGCGTTCAAGGAAAGTTTTAAGTTCTCGGTTAAGGGGCACAACTCCGTCACTGTTTACCATTTTTGCATAGTTTGCAATAAAGTTTGTGTAATTAACCATATTGACAGTAAATACGTTGGGATCCAAATAGTCGTCGTAGTTTTCGCAAACAGTTAAATAGTTGTTAGAATTTTCGTCTTTATTTTCGTTTGGATTAGGTCTGCCGCCCCCAATCGATTCAACGGTTGTAAAGGAGTATCCGTAATGCTCTCCTCCGATAGTTACGGGATGCAACTCTTTACTGATAGCTACAACAACTTCAACTTCCTTACCGTCGATTTTTGCAACCCATGTTCCGTTTGCCTTTTGGTAAGGTACGACGGAACCGTCTGTCGGCAACCATTCGAAGGTGCCTTCCTGGTCGGGATATTTATTGCCGGGGTCGTTGCCGTCAATCGTCGATACCGCATTTATTATGGAGTAAGCTTTGTCGGGTGAAGCGTCTCCGATTCTTGTTATCGATACTTGTATTTCAACGGGATAATTGATGTTTTTGTCGTTTAACTTCAATAAATAGTAGAATTCTCCGCCTATTTGTGAGTCGCGTATATCCGTCTCATAGCGGAAGTTTTTACCTTCGCCGCCATTATCGTTGAAAAATCTGTTATAATTAGGATCTTCGGGGTCGGATACAAGCGGTTTGTTTGTAGCCTTTGAATATTCCTGAATACTTGTGTCGTACTGAGAGGTGTGCGATTCAATTACATATCTACCGCTTTCAGACGGCATAAAGTAGATAATCGAGGTATTCATATCAAACATAATCTGTTTTGTTCCGGGGCCGTCGCGCCAACTCATTGAAAGGGGGAAGGGGACAGATTCTGACAAAACAAATTCTATATCGTTTGAAACGGGTTCGAAGGTAACCAAACCGTCCTTGTCGGTTATTTTATTTGGAATAGTTGTTATAGAGAAATAATACACGGAATTTGCGTCGAGGTCAAGCGGACGGTTGAACGTACCGTTTTCTGTGGTAAGCGATAAATCCTCGTGAATGTATGATAGATCTGTTCCGTAAAACTTTACGATATAGTTATTCTTTTCATCGACACTTGCTCCGGGCCAGACGTGGAAATTATAGCGACCTCTCGTCGTTGTATGAATGGAATAGAATATCTCGTTTCCCTCTACAACGTGTGCGGTAAATCCGTAATATTTCGCTGAAACCTCAAACGGACTTATAAGGTGACTGTTCAGCCGCTTTATCCATTTGTCTCTGCCTTGTTCGTCAAGTTCGTCTCTTTCGTCGAATTTAATGGTATTAACGTCTACAAGCTTGATATTAATTTCTTTTCCGTTCATATCTGTTGAAACGGGTACATAACTTAGGGTATCGGGTAAATCAAGCACTACGTTGTAAACACCTGCTTTAACGGGGTTGGAAGTGCCTTTGCCCTCGTTATTTGTTGTAAAACTGTCAATAAGTTTCGCGTCCGTTGAATTTTCTACAAGTTTTACGGTAATATCGTTTGCGGGCGTGCCGTCGGGCATTAATACGTTAACTTTGTATTCAAGCTGCTTGTATGTTAAGTCTATTCTGTGCTTTGATACTTTGCTGCTTGTCTTAACGTCGGGCACTACATAGCCGATAGGTAAATTTATTACCGTTATTTTATATTCTCCGGGGATTTTATAATTTATTGTCGCAACGCCGTTTTCTCTGATAACTCCTTCGTTCGCAGTGTTGAGCTGTTTACCGTTATCGTCCACAAGCACTACGCTTATACGCGTTTTATTGTTGCCCGTATCGCTTCCTTTAACAAAATTTCCGTTCGGATAGTACAAACTTATCCTGTAACCGTCTTTCGCGGGATCGTCGCTTTCAATAATAGGCGGTTCGTGATTAGGTTCTGGTTGGCAACCGGTAACGGTAAACAGTATTGCCGCTGCAATCGTGCAAACCGACAGTATAGCTATAATCAATCTTTTTAAAATTTTCATTTTAACCTCTCTTTATAAAATATCCCTCCCCCCAAATAAACGGGAGGAGGGGGAATCCTTATTACTTATTGGGTCCGACGTGCACTTTATACCAGCAAGCTTTCAACCACTCGTTATTGTCGTCCGTGTTAACCTGCTTTTGGTAAACAAGTCTTAAAATTATCTGAAGTTCAAAGTTTACTTCAAGCATACCGTACAAGTCACCCTCGTTTTTCTTTGACTCTTCAAGGTATTTCTTCATATCGTCGGTAAAATCTCTTCCGTAGTAGGTTACGCCGTCTACGGTTACGCTAACTGATGAAGGTACGTTGAACGCGCCCTTGGGAACTTTGGAGTTGTTTTCATCAAGCAAGTCGTCGATAGCGTATGTGAACATTCTTGAAGGAGAAATAAAGTCACAGTAAATCTTGCTACCTGTTGTTGCATCGTAGAATACGTCGTCTGTTTTGTTATATTTGGGGTCTACATAAATTTTCAGAACGAGCTTATTATTAATCTGAGTGTAGAAGCCGCTTGTAGCTGTGGTAAGATACTCAAATTCATCTCCGATGCGGTCTATTCTAAACTTCAATGTACCCAGGTCCTCGACAACTCTGAAAGCAACTTGTATATAATAAGTCTTTCCTGCTTCGAGATACTCGTACATGCAGAAGTTTTGTATCGTTTCAGAGGTTATTTGTCCCTCAACGTCTCTCGGGAAGTCGTCATAACCAGAGGTGTTTAACGGCTTGGTTGCAGTAGGGTTTGTTTCAAGACTTCTGTCGTATAACCAAGCTTCGGTACCGACTTTGTTTATGCCCTGAATTTTATATGCGCCGGAAGTTTCGGGTATAAATTTAAATATTTTACCGCGAGGCACATACATTTTTTCAAATTCCACTTGGTTGAGTTTTCCGTCATTGGGAACGCCTGTTGTTTCTATAGCGTCATAAGCCGAGAAGTATGCAAGTCCTTCAACTGTATTGCCGAGGCTTTCGCCCTTGCCGTAATGTTTAAAGAACGAACAGAATTCCAGCCAACCGTTTGTCGAGTAGTGGGAGTCTGTGGGGCTGTTTTCGCTGTTGTACAGCGCCGTAAGCGCTTGTTTTAAATCATCTCTTACAGGTACATACTTGTCGTGACTCGAGTTTGAAGAGTAGGAGACATATGCGCTGAATATAGGGTAATAATCTCTGTTGTTGAAAATACAGTTGTTTTTAGAGATATAGGTATTGTATAACGTATTTCCTGCTTCTGTAAAGTAAGGCGCCGTTGTACTCAGCGAAATATAGAGGTAGGGGTCTACGCCGTTATACGCTTCGTCTTTTACACGGTAATAGCCGTTTTCATCTTTATAAACATCGGCGTAAAAGTCAAATCCGCCCGTCTCGTAGTTGCGCCCTCTTGCCGCAAAGTAATGCATATTTATTTCTTCGTTATCGAGTACGCTCAAGTCCTCAAGGCGCAAATTTTTAATATACGCAGTGTCTTCAACATTGCTTGCCTGAGTTTGATTTGAATTCTTTATATAAACGAAGGCAATTTCATAGCTGCCGGCTTCAAGCGGAATGTAGGCATAGCCCTTTTTCCAATCGGAAGCGTCATAAGTTGCCATGGTGGTGCGACCAAGTCCCTCTCTCGCGTCAACCAACACGCTGAAAAGGTCGGTTGCGTTTACGCCTGCGTGCTTATACTCGAATGTGAGTACTTTGTCCTCGTCGAGGTCAAGTCTTGCATAAATTATCGAAGAAGTCTTGCGGTGTCCTTTGCTGGTTGCAAATATCGATTGACCGTCGTCTGCAAGCTGCCAAGGCCAAGCCGCAGGGCTGTTGTCTGCCGAGAACTGTATGCTCTTTCCCGTTTTGTTGATTCTTTGGTCTATTTCCAAGGGATTGGACATTGTTACGCCGAAAGCATCGGGTATATCTGGAACAAAGTTTGAATCTTCGTCTTCATTTTTATCAAAATTAATGTTGTCGGGGATATAGTTGTCGCTTGAATAATATTCAAAAATATCTTTCCACATTTCGGGGTCTTCGCGGTCGTCTACAATCGGGTCGATTTGTCTGACAATAATGCCGTACCTGTCAACGATATAGGTTTCGGGCCAACCTGCAAAGTTAAACATTGCAGAAGTGAGGTTTGCTGTATCCATACCCATATCGAATGTATATTTGTTTGAACTTACAAACGTAGCGACTGCCGCGTCGTTATCGCGGTTACCGGGGTCGTCTATAGCCAAAATACTTACTTTGTCTGAATATTCTTCATAAGCCTTCTGCATTGCGGGGAACTCTTTAAGGCAGAAAGAGCAAGTAGTGTACCAAAAGTTTAAAAGCACAACCTTTTTTTCTTTAAGTACGTCGTAAAGCTTAACGTCCGTTTTTTGTTCTACCGTGTTTGCGTTGGTATTATAATTAAACGTTGTTCTAAGTGTAAAGTTATGAATAATGTTGCCGAGGCTGTACTTATTTCCGCTCGGCATTTCCTCTTCTATTACGAAGGAGGGAACGTTTAATGTAATCTCAGGGCTGGAGTCAACCTTTAAAGTTAATTCCGACTTTGTATAGCCTTTTGGCAGATTTGCAAGCTTTACATTGTATTCACCGCTGTCAAGGTCAAGGTTAATTTTACCCTCGTCGTCGGTGGTGCCGCTGTAAAGCCTGTTGTTGCTCTTGTAAATTTCAACAGCAACGTTCGAAAGTCCGTAATTTGCCATGTTTGCAATTTTCAAAGTTCTGTTGCCGCTGTTTACGCACGCCGCCAACGGAACTATTACCGTCGCGCATATCAACGTTGCAACCAATACGGCAACTGTGGATAAAATTCTTTTCATATATGCTCCTTTTGGATAAAATTCAAATTTGCTTATTCTATTATATATATTTACATGTAAAATTGCAAGAAAAATGTTGTGATTATTGAGTGAAAATTTATAAATTTACGAAAAATATTGTATATTTATATTATAAATGATATTTTATGCAAAAATCAATCATATACAGTGAAATTTGCGAATTGAAATTTCATCATATTTTAACTGTTAAAATTTGACATCCGTATAAAATTTTTATTATAATAGGTAGTATCAATTTGAGGAGGACGGTATATATAGGTTATGATTAAAACGTTGTTAAAAAGTGTAAGGGATTATAAAGTTCCGTCCATACTTTGCCCTATCGTTATGGTGGGAGAAGCCGCTATGGAAATTGTAATTCCGTACCTTATGACATTCATTATAGGGGAATTGCAAAACCTATCCGAAATAGTCGATTATACGGTTAATTACAATAAAATAATAATTTGCTCGGTATTAATGGTAGTATGCGCACTGTTTGCACTATTTTGCGGAGTTTGGGGCGGAAAGCTTGCCGCAAGGGCAAGTTGCGGCTTCGCGCACAATTTAAGGGAGGACATGTACGATAAAATTCAAAAATACTCCTTTGAAAATATCGATAAGTTTTCAACCGCAAGCTTGATTACGCGCGTTACGACTGACGTGTCCAACGTGCAAATGGCTTACCAAATGTGCATTAGAATGCTTGTCCGCGCGCCGATACTATTTATTTCTTCGATAATAATGACGTGCATAATAGAGCCTACTATGGCGCTTATATTTGTCGGCGCGGCTGTAATACTCGGGCTTATAGTTTTTGTCTGTATGTTCAAAGTCATTCCGTATTTCAAAAAAATGTTTGAAAAATACGACAACTTAAATGCTGTCGTGCAGGAAGACCTTACTGCTATCCGCGTTGTAAAATCCTATGTAAGGGAAGAGCGCGAAATCCAAAAGATGCGCAACGCAACGGCAGAAGTCTACAAGTACTCTGTTAAAGCGGAAAAAATTCTCACATTTTTGACGCCCTGCGTAAGTCTTGTAATGTATGCGACTATAATAGTAATTTTTACGTTAGGCTCTAATATGGCGGTAGGCAATATTGCGGGCAACGTCGGCGCGGCAGATTTGCAGACGCTGAATATATATGCAATGCAGATACTTTCCGGTGTAATGATGGTTGCTATGTGTCTTAACTTTATCTCTCTTTCACGCGGTTCTATGGAACGTATTTGCGAGGTTTTAGGGGAAGAGCCGACTATTTCCAAGCCCGAAAACCCCGTATATGAGGTAAAAGACGGTTCGATTGAGTTTGAAAACGTCACTTTTGCATATTCAAGCAAAGCCGAAGAAAACGTACTTGAAAATATAAACCTTTCGATAAAGTCGGGTGAAACAGTGGGAATAATAGGCGCGACAGGTTCGGGTAAAACTTCGCTTGTTTCGCTAATACCTAGGCTTTACGACGTTTCCGACGGGTGTGTTAAGGTGGGCGGCGTGGACGTAAGACGTTACGATGCCGAAACTTTGAGAAATAAAGTTGCTATGGTTCTGCAAAAAAACGTGCTTTTTTCGGGAACTGTTGCCGAAAATCTGCGTTGGGGCGATGAAAACGCCACCGATGAAGAGTTGCGCTTTGCCGCGCGTCAGGCTTGTGCGGAAGAATTTATCGACGCACTGCCCGGCGGCTACGACTATGACTTGGGGCAGGGCGGCGTTAACGTGTCGGGCGGACAAAAGCAGAGGCTGTGTATTGCTCGTGCGCTTCTCAAAAAACCCAATGTTATTATTTTTGACGATTCTACTTCGGCGGTCGACACAAAGACGGACGCAACTATCAGGGAGTCGCTTGCAAAATTTGCCCCCGAAACCACAAAAATTATAATAGCTCAGCGCATAGCTTCCGTACAGGATGCGGATAAAATTATAGTGCTTGACGACGGTAAAATTTCCGCTGTCGGAAATCATTCCGAATTGTTGAATAACAACGAAATTTACAGGGATATTTACGACTCGCAAATAGGCGGTAAAGAAAATAGCACGGGAGGCGGAGCAAATGAGTAAAAAACAGAAAAAGCCTTCAAGCGGCAATAACAGGTTCGAAAAAATGGGCAAGGGTGCAAAGACCCCTATGAAGACCTTGGGGCGGCTGCTCGGTTACACCTTTTCAAGAAACAAATTAGCCTCGGCGTTTGTGGTTTTGTTTGTATTGCTTTCGGCTGGCACAAGCTCGATAGGCGCGGCGTTTTTTGCTCCTATCATTAAAGAGCTTATGAGCGGTGTTCCCAACGGAATGTGGCCCGTTTACCAAAATATTATAATAATAGGTTGCGTCTACTTCGTAGGCGGACTGTCGGCTTTTGCGTATAACAGAATAATGATGTACGTCGCTCAGGGTACAATAAAGAAAATGCGCGACGAAATGTTTGCAAAGATGCAAACTTTGCCTTTGCAGTACTTCGATACGCATACTCACGGCGATCTTATGAGCCTTTATACAAACGATATCGACACTATGCGTCAGCTTTTGTCGCAGACTATACCTCAGCTTATATCCTCGACGTTGACTATTATTTTTATATTTACTTTAATGGTTTCGTACAGCTTCGTACTTACCTGCGTAATCATAATAATGCTTTTCATTATGGTTTTAAGTATAAAAAATATAGGAAGCCGCTCGGCAAAATATTTCCTCAAACAGCAGGTTGCAATTGGTAAGCTCAACGGCTTTGTAGAGGAAATGACGGAAGGGCAAAAGGTAATAAAGGTATTTTGTCACGAGGACGAGGCTCGCGCTCAATTCAAGCAGCTTAACGACGAGTTGAACGATACGGGCTATAAAGCCAACGCTTCGGCATTTGTTTTGGGGCCTTTAAACAACAATCTCGGTTACCTTCAATATGTGCTTGTCGCGGTGGTGGGCTTTGTCATAATGATAACGGGCAATTCACAATGGTTGCTTTCCGGTTATCTTGCAAACAGCGGCTATGAAATTGCCACTTGCGCAGGAATGCTCGTATCATTCCTAGCGTTTTCAAGGCAGTTCAATATGCCCATTCAACAGGTCACGCAGCAGTTTAACTCAATAGTTATGGCGCTTGCCGGCGCCGAAAGAATATTCGAAATGGTCGACACTCAGTCAGAGGATAAGGGCGGAGAAATAACGCTTACTTTCGGCGAACACGAACAAGGAAAATGGGCTTGGAAAAAGCCCACTCAAAACGGCGCGGAATACGTTCCGCTTATGGGCGATATACGCTTTGAAAACGTTGTTTTCGGCTATACGTCCGAAAAAGTCATTTTAAAGAATATCAACCTTTATGCCAAACCCGGTCAAAAAATTGCCTTTGTCGGTTCAACGGGAGCAGGCAAGACAACAATAACAAACCTTATAAACAGATTTTACGATATTCAGTCGGGTACGATAACATATGATGGCTTGGATATCAAAGCAATAAAGAAAGACGATTTGCGCCGCAGTCTTGGCGTTGTTTTGCAGGATACGCATCTTTTTACGGGTACGGTAATGGACAATATCCGCTACGGCAGGCTCGACGCCACCGACGAGGAGTGCATAAATGCGGCTAAACTTGCAAACGCGCACTCGTTTATAAAACATCTGCCTGAAAAGTACAATACAATGATAACGGGCGACGGCTCTAACCTTTCACAGGGGCAAAGGCAGTTGCTGGCAATAGCGAGGGCAATGGTTTCCAAGTGTCCTGTACTAATTCTTGACGAAGCTACTTCTTCAATCGATACCCGAACGGAAAAACTCATCGAAAAGGGTATGGATAAACTTATGGAAGGCAGAACTGTCTTTGTAATTGCCCATAGGCTTTCAACAGTTCGCAACAGTCACGCTATTATGGTTTTGGAACAGGGAGAAATTATCGAACGTGGCTCGCACGAGCAACTTATAGAGCAGCAGGGCAAGTACTTTCAGTTATATACGGGCGCGTTCGAGCTTGATTAAGGTTTATGAAAAAGTTAACGAAATTAAGCTTATTAATTTTTATTCCTTTTGGAATCGGGTTGATTTGCGTCTTATGCGGCATTTTTACCGGTAACAAGTTTTTGACTGATATGGGCTTCATTATTTTGTCCATAGGTGTTCCCGTATGTATATTTGTCTTAGTGGTTGTAGGGCTTATTCTTATGATTACGGGAAGATTGGGCGGCTCGTCATATAAGTCGGAAACCCCAAATTCAACGGACTCGGAAGCGTCGTTTGGCAGAAACGAGGAAATAGATGAATTAAACGCCATAAATTCTTCGTACGGTTATGAAAGCAGAATACGAAGCGGAGAATATCACGCCCGTCACGTTGCTAATAATTATCGGTTTGCAAAGGATAGAGAAAAGATTTTCGGTTGGCTGTTTTTCGGTTTTTTAATGACCGATTTCGCATTGATTGTTGTGTTCGCAATATTGAATATTTTTATCGGCTCAATTGTATGTTTTGCAATATTTGGCGGCACCATTTTAATTTCTCTCATAGTCAAAATAATTTTGGAACAGTTGTCGCTAAGGGGCGGTAAGCCCAATGCCGACAGTTCAAACGTGCTAAACGGAGTTGTCTTATTTTGCGTATTTTCAAGCTCTACAAGCACGGGCGGACGCAGACGCTATCACACAACAAGGATAACAGGCGTAAAATACAGGCTTGCAATCGAGGCGGGCGGTAAACAATACTTTGCATATACAAGAGAATACTTCGAAGAGGGAGAAGCCGTAAGTTTTGTAATTGTAAAAGGTAAACTTGTATCTGTTATAAATAATTGTAAAAATTAAAAAATTTGTCGAATAGTACAAACTGTCAAAAACATATGCTATCAAGAGGTGACGGCATATGTTTTTTGATTTTTTAAATGTTCTTTTAACTAAAATTTTCTTTTTTACGGGGCTCATTCAAAATAAGGGAACTTTTCCGAAGCCGCTTTCATCCGAGGACGAAAAAAAGTATTTGGAGCTTGCCCGCTCGGGCAATAAAGAGGCAAAGGAAATTTTAATAAAGCACAATATGCGCCTTGTTGCGCACATTGTCAAAAAATATTCTGGCGCGGCGGAAACCGACGACTTACTGTCGGTCGGTTCTATAGGGCTTATAAAGGCTATAAATACATATAAAGACGGCAAGGGTACTCAGCTTGCAACTTATACTGCGCGCTGCATTGAAAACGAAATTTTAATGCTGCTTCGTTCGGGCAAAAAGCATAAAAACACAGTTTCATTGACAGACCCTGTCGGTACCGATAAAGACGGAAATGAGCTTACCTTAATGGATTTGCTGTCCGAAAAGGAAGAAAATGTGTTTTCGCAGGTAGAAAAAAGCATTCAGCGCGAAAAATTTGTCGCTAAACTCAAAGACTTTTTGAACATACGCGAGTTTACCATTCTATCGATGCGTTACGGCTTAGAGGACGGCGTGGCAATGCCTCAGCGCGAGGTCGCGAAAAAATTGGGGATATCGCGCTCGTACATATCCAGAATAGAAAAACGCGCTATAGAAAAGGCAAGGGAAAATTTACACAAGGACGACTTTTTTACAGATTAACATATATTTAATTGCAAAATATCCGTAAGTTTGCTATAATAAACGGGAAAATTCGTCAAGGAGCAAGTTATGGATATTTACGAAGAACTTGAAAAGAGGGGGCTTGTAGCTCAAGTTACCGATAAAGAAGAAATTAAACAGCTTATAAACGGAGGCGGAGCAAGGTTTTATATCGGCTTTGACCCGACGGCGGACAGTTTGCATGTCGGGCACTTTATGGCGCTTTGTCTTATGAAAAGGCTGCAAATGGCAGGCAACAAGCCGGTAGTGCTTCTCGGCGGCGGCACGGGCTATATAGGCGACCCCACGGGCAGAACGGATATGCGCTCAATGCTCACTCCCGAAACAATTCAAAAAAATTGCGAGTGTTTTAAAAAACAGATGGAGCGCTTTATCGAGTTCGGAGAGGACAAGGCGCTTATAGTAAATAATGCCGATTGGCTACTTGATTTGAACTATATTGACCTTTTACGCGAGGTTGGCGCGTGTTTTACCGTAAACAATATGTTGCGCGCAGAGTGCTATAAACAGCGTATGGAAAAGGGGCTTTCCTTCCTTGAATTTAACTATATGATTATGCAGGCATACGATTTTTGGCATTTGAGCGAAAAGTACGGTTGCAATATGCAGTTCGGAGGCGACGATCAATGGTCAAATATGCTTGCCGGAACCGAGCTTATCCGCAAAAAATCGGGCAAAGACGCCTATGCGATGACTATCACTTTGCTTTTAAACAGCGAAGGTAAAAAAATGGGTAAAACGGCAAAAGGCGCGGTATGGCTCGACGAAAACAAGACAAGCGCGTACGACTTTTATCAGTATTGGCGCAACGTCGACGACGCCGACGTAATGAAATGTATCAAAATGCTCACGTTTATTCCCATTGACGAAATCGAACAAATGGAAGGTTGGGCGGATAACCGAATAAATGAGAAAAAGGAAATTCTCGCTTTCGAGCTCACAAAGCTTGTCCACGGAGAAGAAAAGGCGCAAAAGGCGCAGGCAATGGCTAAGGCGGCTTTCGGCGGCGGCGGGGAACTACCCGAAAAGCATGTAAACGCCGAGTTTAAAACTATAATTCCCGTACTTGTCGCTGCCGGAATATGCTCTTCAAACGGAGAGGCAAGGCGGCTTATTCAGCAGGGCGGCGTATCTATAGGTGAGGAAAAAGTTACCGATATAAATGCGCCCGTTAAAAGCGGAGACGTTATCCACAAGGGCAAAAAAGTTCATATTAAAATTGTTATAGAATAATGATTGACAGGTATATGTCCGTTTCGGGCGAGTGTCAAACTCAAAAAATAATTGAAAAATCGCGCTTTATCACTACTTCGCGGCACGTCGAAGGCGAAGATGAGGCGCGCGCCTTTATTTGTGAAATATCAAAAAAATACGCCGACGCAACGCATAACTGCTATGCATATATATGCGACGAACTCGGCAATTTTTTAAGATTTTCAGACGACGGAGAGCCGCAGGGCACGGCAGGCATGCCTATGCTTGAAGTGCTGAAAAATAAAAAATTGTTTCAAATAGCGGTCGTTGTAACGCGTTATTTCGGCGGAGTTAAACTCGGCGCCGGCGGACTTGTACGCGCATATTCCGGAGGAGTTGCGGAAAATCTCGACGCGGCGCAAAAGGTTATATACGAAACGTGTTCGGAGCTGAAAATATTTGTAGATTATCCGCTTGTCGACGCGGCAACACGCTATTTCGAAAACACGGATGCGGACGTTTTGGGTACGGAATACTCAAGCGAAGCGGTTTTTACCGTCGCAATAAAAAAATCGAACGAGCAACTTTTTACTTCCGCGCTTGTAAACAGACTTAACGGAAGGGTAAAGTTGAAAAAAATAAGGGAATATTTTTTCCCGTTTAAGTTGTAATTATGTCGGAAATAACGCTTATCGAACCTCAAAAAAAGGACAAGCTGCGCTGCAACGTTTACGTTGACGGCAGATTTTATTGCGGAATAAAGCTTGAAGTCGCTGTGCGTTATCGCTTGAAAGTCGGTATGCATATTGACTTGAAAAAGCTTGACGAAATTCAGTTGGAAACCGAAAAAAGTCAGGCTCTCGACAAGGCTTTAAATTATCTTTCCGCGATAAAAACTAAACGACAGGTTCGCGATTATCTTGAAAAAAAAGGTTATACACAGGCTGTAATTTTATACGTTTTAGAGAAGTTGGAATACTATAATTACGTCGACGACGAGGCATATTGTCGGGCGTATGTAAATTGTGTATCGGGAAAGGGCAAGCGCGCCATTGAAGCCGAGCTTTTAAAACGAGGCGTTGAAAGAAGTGTTATATCGAGTGTTCTCGACGAAATAGAAGAGGATGAGAACGAGGTTTTTGCATTATTGAAAAAGTATATGCGCGGCAAGGAAAACAATCGGGAAAATCTTTACAAGGGGTTTAAGTATTTGTTGTCAAAGGGGTTTGCGTACGATACTGCAAAGTCGGCTTTGGACAGTTACGACATTGGCGATGAGGATAATTAAACTTGAGGAAGTGGACTCCACAAACGAGTTCTGCAAACGGGAAAATTGCAAAGACGACGTCCTTGTAATTGCTAAGCGGCAAATAGGCGGTAGAGGGACGAAGGGTAGAAGTTTCGAGTCGTTTGACGGCGGTTTGTATGTTTCCGTAATGCGGCATCCGAAAAATTTTAAAGCCGAAAACGCCTTTCAAATTTTGATAGACGGCTGCGTCGCAGTGTGTAAAACTCTTGAATATTTCGATATCACGCCTGCAATACGTTGGTCTAACGACGTTCTTGTAGACGGCAAAAAAATTTGCGGCACTTTGATTGAAAATAGTTGTTCAAACGGGTATATTACGCGGTCAATCGTCGGCTCGGGCATAAATGTAAACAATATTTTAAGCGAAACATTAAGCGATATTGCCGTTTCAATGCGCCAAATTAAAGGTAAAAATTATGATATTGACGAGGTTTTGAATGTTTATATATCTAACCTTGAAAAACACTTTGCATTGTCAGATTATAAGCGCTATATAAATTGGCTGGGTAAAAACGTAATTTTAAAAACGTCGGATACACAAAAAATTGTTTTGGCAGTAGATATTGCCGCAGACGGGCGTTTAATAGTTGAGGACGGCGGGAAAATTCTTAAAATAAGTTCGGCGGAGGTCTCTTTAAGGTTTTAATGGAACGGGTATTGACAAGCGACGAAATGCGCGAGGCGGATAGTTATACTATAAACGTCCTAAAAATTTCTTCCGAAACCTTGATGAACAGGGCAGGAGTTGCATTAGCCGACGAAGTGGAAACAACATTGAATAGCTTGAATTTAAAAAGCGTGTCGGTTGTGTGCGGTACGGGCAATAACGGTGGGGACGGATACGTTTGCGCTACCGAGTTGAAAAACCGCGGTTTCGACGTAAAAGTTTATGCTGTCGAAGGCAATTTAACGACAGATTGCAAGCGCGAAAAAGACAGGTACAAAGGGGTTTATTTGCGGCATATTACGGGGGCAATCGTAGTTGACTGCATTTTCGGTACAGGGCTTAGCCGTTCTGTTGAAGGTGTTTTTGCCGAAGTTATAAACAAGATAAATTCATGCGGCGCATACGTTATTTCCGCCGATATTCCAAGCGGACTTAACAGTGACAGCGGTCTTATTATGGGTGTGTGCGTCAATGCGGACAAGACGGTTGCAATCGGGGAATTGAAGACGGGAATGCTTTTAAACGACGGGCTTGACCGTTGCGGTGAAATAGTTAAAAAAGATATAGGCATTACCTGCCCGAAATACAACTACGCATCAACTAATTTTTCTTTAAACGAAGCGCTGTTTGAAAAGCGCAAACGAAATTCAAATAAGGGAACTTACGGCGCGGCATGTATTGTCGCAGGTTGCGAAAAATATCCGGGCGCTGCGGTTTTGTCTGTGCAGGGTGCGCTACGGTCGGGCTGCGGCTACATCAAGCTTGCAACTTGCGAAAAATTGAAATATGCTATGGCTGTCAAGTATCCTCAGGTAATATATTCGGAAGATTGCGATTTAAACAGTCAAGCCATTGCAATCGGCATGGGTTGCGGTGTAAGCAAAGAGCTATATCAAAGAATAAAATATATTTTAGAGAACTATACGGGAAAACTTTTAATAGACGCCGACGGTTTGAATACGCTTGCAAAATACGGCGTGGAAATATTAAAAAATAAAAAATGCGAGGTATTGATAACTCCGCATATTAAGGAGTTTGCCCGCTTAACGAAATGCAGCGTACAAGACGTTCAAAACAGCTCGATAGAAAGTGCAAAAAGGTTTGCTGCCGAATATAAAGTTTGCATTGTATTGAAATCCTGTTCAAGCGTTATATGCGACGGTTATAAGACGTTTATCAACGTTAAAGGCAGCAGCGCGCTTGCAAAGGGCGGCAGCGGAGATATGCTTTCGGGTTTTATATGCGGCAGTCTTGCTCGCGGACTCGGCGTATATGACGCCGCCGTTTGCGGCGTAACGGCTCTTGGGCTTGCTGCAGAGATTTCGTCGAAAGAAAAAAGCGACTATTGCGCGACGTCGGCTGACATATTAAAAAATTTACATTTTTCGGTAAAATACTTGACAGACAAAAATTAATCGGTTATCATAAAATTGTTAAAAGGGAGTAGTTATAAGGTTTACGGCAACAGACCCCGATTTTCCAATCGTGCCGTAGCCCCTTAAATTTTAAGGAACAAGACTTTTGACTTAAAGAAATTTAAGTCGAAAGTCTTATTTTTTATTTATTAGGCTAAAATATAGTGTGAGGTTAAAATGGGTAAAATAGTTTTGGAAATATTTTTGTTGCTGATAGGGTTCGTTCTTTTGGTGAAGGGTGCGGATTTTTTTGTCGACGGCGCGTCGGGAATAGCTAAAAAATTAAAAGTTTCCACATTCATTATCGGTGTAACGGTGGTGGCTTTGGGAACAAGCGCTCCCGAACTTGCCGTAACTATGGCTGACGCGTTCGGAGGTTCGGGAGAACTCATTGTCGGAAACATTCTCGGCAGCAACGTAATAAACATTTTTCTCATTCTGGGTATTTCCGCGGTCATTTGCAAGCTTCCCGTCGAGCGCACTACACGGTTGATAGATTTGCCTTTTTTGGTTGTCACAAGTGCGTTGTTTTTACTGCTCGGCGCTTTCGGCAACTGTTTTGAGTGGTGGGAAGGACTTATTTTGGTAGTTCTTTACGTCGGATTTATGGTTTATAACATAATACTTGCTAAAAAACAGTCCAAAATTCAACTTGAAGAAGCTACGGCAGTAGCAACCGCTTTTGACGTTGATAACGGGGTGGGAACGCAAGCCGCTCAAAATTTTTGGCAGAAAATAAAGCTTGGCTACGAAACGCTGAAAAATAAAGTCTGGTTTTTAATTGTAATTACGGTTGTCGGGCTGGGTATGGTTGTCGGCGGCGCACAGCTTGTAGTCGGTTCCGCTCAGTTCATTGCTAAAGAACTGTTCCATATTCCGGCAGAAATAGTTGCTTTGACGGTGGTTGCGTTCGGAACTTCGCTTCCCGAGCTCGTAACTTCGGTGTCAGCCGCAAAAAAGGGAGACGTCGGAATAGCTACTGGCAATATAATAGGCAGCAATATAGCTAACATTCTTTTGATAGGCGGAGTAGGCGCACTGTGTACAGGAGCAAACGGGTTGCCGTTCAGTATGGAAGGGATTATAAGCGGCTGCGTTTCGCTGTTTGCGGCAATAATTGTATTCTCATCGTGCTGGGGTAAAACGAAGTCGCTTACAAGAGTTTCGGGAATAATTATGCTTTTGTGCCTTGCGGCGTATTATGTTTTTATTTTTCTCAATTTGTTTGTGCTTAAACTCTATTAAACGGTATAAAATTTTGCTGTGCTGTCAACACTATTAGTACGGCAGTACATATAATAAAATATAAAACCCTGCCGAAAGAGGTAGTTATGACGATTAAACGCGGAGAATTATATTACGCCGATTTATCGCCTGTGGTAGGGAGTGAACAGGGCGGAATAAGACCCGTTCTTGTAGTTCAAAACGATGTTGGGAACAAATACTCGCCCACGGTTATAGCGGCGGCAGTAACAAGCAAAATAAACAAAGCCAAGCTTCCTACGCATATCGAGCTTCCGTCCTCCCAATACGGACTTGTGCGCGATTCCGTTATTTTATTGGAACAAATCCGCACGCTCGACAAACGCAGATTAAAAGAGCGTATAGGCGAACTTAACGATATAACCATGTCAAAAGTCGACCACGCAATATTGATTAGCTTGGGTTTTGCAAAGTAAAAGATAGCTTTCCTTCGGGAGAGCTATTATTTTTGCACATTTTTACAGGGTTTTCACTCATTCTTAATTGACTTTACAGCTTAATTTTGTTAAAATTTAACTATGTTTAAAAAGCTCAAACCGCAGTTCGGGAAACTTACTATAATTTTGCTTGTGGCAATAGTGTTTCTCGTTTTTGCAGATTTACTAACGAAATATCTCGAAGAGCAGTTCGTATGGAATGCAACGATAATTCCGAATTTTATCGTTATAAAGAGCGGAGTTCACAATCCCGGTTGCGCGTTCAGCTTTCTTGACGAAAATCCGGAAATAGGTCAACCTATTTTAATTACCGTAACTTTTATATTACTTTTGGCAATGATTTTTGCCTTTATCTTTTTGCCTAACCGTTTTGTCGTTTTAAAGGTTGCGGTATCGCTCATTATTTCGGGCGCAATAGGAAACCTCGTCGACAGGCTTGCTTTCAGGTTTGTCCGCGACTGGTTTGGTATAAATATGTTCGGAAATATCGCATATTGCAATTTTGCCGATTTCTGGATAGTAATAGGTGCGATTATCGCGGTAATAGATTTGCTGTTCTTGAATGAATGGGCGGTGTTCCCACTTACGCAAAAGGCAAAAGCCGCTCAACAGGCAAAGAAAGACGAGGAATCGGCAAAAGCTGCGGGCACGGACGAGGATACTACTGCCGATACGAAAAGCGACGATGGAAATTAAAAAAATTACTGCGCGGAAGGAATACAGCCGCGCAGATGTGTTTTTAAGCGAAAATCTTGATATAACCCGTTCGGCTGTAAAAAAACTGTTTCAAAACGGCAACGTTTTAATAAACGATAAATCAGCCAAACCCTCGCAGGGGCTTGCCGAGAACGACGAGGTTGAAGTAACATTGCCGGACGCCGTAGAATACGTTGCAAAGCCCGAGGATATTCCCCTCGACATAATTTACGAGGACGACGATTTGGCTATCATAAATAAACCGCAGGGTATGACGGTGCATATGGGGAACGGCAACATAGACGGTACGCTTGTAAACGCACTGTTATTCAGGCTCGACAAGCTAAGCGGCATAAACGGAGTTATACGTCCCGGTATAGTTCACAGAATAGATAAAGACACTTCGGGGCTGTTGGTTGTTGCCAAAAACGACAAGGCTCACCTTGACTTGTCTAAACAAATAGAGGAAAAAACGTGCAAGCGTACATATCTTGCGCTTTTAGAGGGAAACTTAAAAGACGATAGCGGCACGGTAACGACTTATATAGGGCGCGATCCGAGCGACAGGGTAAAGATGGCTGTCGTATCTCACGATAAAGGAAAATTGGCAATTACAGATTATACTGTTGTAAAAAGGTATAATGAAGGGTTTACGCTCTGTCGTTTTGACTTACATACTGGCAGAACGCACCAAATACGCGTTCACGCAAAATATCTTCTTCATCCCGTCGTCGGGGACCCCGTTTACGGAATAAAAAAGCAAAAATTCAATCTCAACGGTCAACTGTTGCACGCTTGGCGTTTGCGGCTTGTTCATCCGACCACGGGAGAGGAACTTACGTTTGAAGCGCCGTTGCCCGAATATTTTACCGCGGTTTTAAATAAACTGACAGAGCGTTGAGTTTTTCTTTACAAAACGAGATAAATATTTTATAATAATTACAATTATGTCACATCCTTTAATAGCAATAGTCGGTAGACCGAATGTTGGTAAAAGTACGTTTTTCAACAAAGTTATCGGCAAAAAAATTTCAATAACCGAGGACAAGCCGGGCGTTACGCGCGACAGATTATATGCAGACAGCGAATGGCGCGGCAAGGCTTTTTCCATAGTCGATACGGGGGGCATAGAGATGCGCTCCGAGGACGTTATGTGGAAAGAGATCAAAAAGCAGGCGGAAGTAGCTATCGATACCGCGCATGTGATTTTGTTCTTTGTTGACGGTCGAGAGGGGCTCACAAGCTCGGACTACGATGTTGCGGATATGCTTCGTAAAAGTAAAAAGCCCGTAATTTTGGTTGTCAATAAAATAGACGATTATTCCGAAGATAAAATATTTGAGTTTTACTCGCTGGGGCTTGGGGAACCTTATGCCGTTTCTGCCGAGCATAGCACCGGCATCGGCGACGTTCTGGACGAGGCGGTAAGCTGGTTTGAAAAGGGGGAAACCTGCGAAGACGATAGCTTAAAAATAGCGGTAGTTGGCAAGCCCAACGCCGGAAAATCGAGCCTTGTAAACAAGCTTTTGGGCTTTGAACGCACTATTGTAACAAACATTGCAGGAACTACGCGTGACGCCATAGATACGGCTTTGGAGTATAACGGCAAAAAATATACTATAATAGATACCGCAGGTATAAGAAAGAAAAGCAGAGTTGAAGATGAAATAGAGTACTATTCTCAACTTCGCGCGTATGACGCCGTACACCGCTCCGACGTTTGCCTGTTGGTTGTAGACAGCGCCGAGGGATTAACCGAGCAGGATACAAAAATTATAGGATACGTCCACGAACAGGGTAAGCCTTCGCTTATAGTAATGAACAAGTGGGACTTGATTGAAAAGGATACCAACACCATAAACAAATTCGAAGCGAAATTGCGTGAAGATTTAAAGTTTATGGACTACTTCAAGTCGGTATATATCTCCGCAAAAACGGGTCAGCGCACGGAAAAACTATTTGCTTTTATTGATGAAGTATATTCTCACTCGCGTTTCAGGGTTCCCACGGGCACTTTGAACGATTTGATTTCCGATACCGTGCGCGCAAACGAACCGCCTTCGTACAACGGCAGAAGGCTGAAGGTCTATTATTCCTCGCAGGTTGCCGTCGCTCCGCCGACATTCGTTTTAAAAGTCAATTCAACCGACCTTATGCACTTTTCGTATGAAAGATTTTTGGAAAATACCATAAGAAAGAACTTTGATTTTTCCGGCACGCCTATAAGAATTCTTGTGAGGGAGAACGGAGAGCAATGACGCAAATAGCATTTTCGCAGTTTTGGTATTGGCTGATAGTTTGCGCAGTAGTCTGCTATTTAATAGGCTGTTTTAATTTTGCCGTACTCATATCGCATATCAAAAACCGCGATATAAGAAATGTCGGAAGCGGAAATCCCGGCACAATGAATATGACGCGTACTTTTGGTTTAAAGATAGGCGCTATCAACTTTTTTTGCGACGTAATTAAGGGCGGTTTGCCGGCTGTAATAGCTTGGATAATATTCAAAGATTACGTTTTCGAAGGTACGGACGTTCTTGTTTCGGACTTTATGCGCTATTTTTGCGGAGTATTTGTCATAATCGGGCATATCTTCCCCGTAACAATGAAGTTTAAGGGAGGCAAAGGAATAGCTTCGACAATGGGACTGTTTGCATTTGCATTGCCGTGCGAGCAGTGGTGGTTTTTCCCCATTGCGGTCGTATTTCTCTTCGGGGTGCTCGGCTATATCGCGCTTACGGAATGGGGCAGTATGGGCTCGCTTATTGGTGTAGCCGGACTTACCGTTTGGCAGGCTGTACTGTTTGTTGTAAGGTACGAAAACGAGCTTGTAAACGCGTGGGTAGTAACGCTTCTTATGATTTTACTTTTAATAAATTTATTGACCTGGATAGCGCACAGAAAAAATATATATAAGCTTCTCGCAGGGGAAGAGCACCATACTTCCGTTCGTAAACATAAAAAAATTTAACATAAAGCCCGTTGTTTTAATGATATGTACCTCTAAAAGTTTGTCTAACTTTTGGGGTGTATATCAAAACAACGGGCTTTAATATTTTAACTATTTGGTTCTTGCAATTTTTACGTTATCCTGTTTTCTGTTTCTAAGCTCTTTAACCGGGTGCTCGCTGTCCTGATAGCGGTAGTCCTGCCCAAGCCTTTGAATAGCCTTTTCTATAACAAGGTGCGAAGCGTTTTTCTCGGGTTCACCCGACATAAATTTTTGATAATCGAAATATCTGTGTCCATCGGGAATTTTCTTCACGTCCTTATAGTCGTAGCATTTTTTGCAGTCGGTGTTATCTGCGGTGAGGTTGACAGTGCTTGCAAGCACTTTTCTTATATAATCTTTATTGCCGCCAAGCTTTAAAAGCTTTGGAAATTCTCCGTCGCCGCAAACACTTTCAAACGTCTTGTTTTCAAATTTTTTCAAAAGCTTTGTTGCGGTTTTAAGGTGCGAAACTTCCATTTTAAAGTGTTCGTGCCATATTTTTTTGATGTTTTCATTGCTTTCGTCCTCGTATGCGGAATAGTAAAGCCAGCACTCGCAGTACTCGTGCATAACCCACTGTTCAAGCCAGCTCAAAGTCGGGTCTTTCAGACTTTCGTACTGCGAAACGTGCGCTTCCTCTATCATAGCAATTTCGGCGTACAGCTTGCGGCCCAAGTCGTTTTTATACCACTGCGCAATATTCATATAATAGTTCATGGTCTGCTGTTCTGCGGCGGTTATAGTGCTTGCTACAAGTTTCGAGTACAGGTCGGCTTTCTGTGCGTCCATATGCGGCTTAATGTCATCCGCAGGGTAGCGGTGTTCTGCTATGGTGGGTCTGCCGGGCATAATTTCGGTGTATTTTCCTACAAGCATATCCGCGTCTTCGTTCTTATCCATTTTTAATAGGTTTGCATAGCGGTATAGGTGGTCGAAGTCCTCTAAAAGCGCAAAATTCAATGCTTTTATATTGTTTTCGTCTGTTTCGTGCCGTGCAAGCACCGCGGTAAGGTCTATTGCAAGCTGCTCGTACGCAATTGTCGTTTCAAGAATGCTTTCATTTAAAGGTTTAAGGCAGCTTATACGCTTTTGCTGTTGCTGTTCCTGTCTGCGCACTACTGCAAGCGCGGCAAGAATTTCGGGCTCGTCACAGTGCCTTGCAAAATTGTGCATAAACCATTGCGATTCAAACTCGGTACCGTTCATTAATATAACACGCGTCTTGGTATAGGGTGAAGTCTTTGCCTTGTTGTAGCTTTTGGGATACATTTTTTTCAAAGGTAAAAAATTGTTTTCAAGAGATTTGCTTTTTTCTTTTATAGGGTTCATTTTAATCCTCCTACTAAGTTTTAGTCAAAAAAGCGAAAAATTAATCATCTTATCGTCACATTGTTTTCATTTTTTAACCTTGACATTGTTCTGCAAATATACTATAATTTATAATATAGCCAAATGGAGAAAGAAAATGATACCCGTCTGTTACAGTTCCAACAGTAAAATATTTCACGGAATAGTGCTGTCTGTACTTTCAATGTTGGAGCGCACGAACGAAACGGTAACAATTTATCTTCTTACAATGGATTTAAGGCAGTTAAACGAAAAGTTTAAGCCGATTACTACCGAGCAGGCTAAGGCTCTCGACGATATTGTTAAGGTTTACAATAAAGACAACAGTGTTGTTTTGCTTGACAAAAGTCGGGAATTTTTAGACAATTTCGGAAAAAGCAAAAATTTGAAATCGGGATTTACGCCCTACTGCATAACGAGGCTGTTGCTGGATTTGTGCGAAGTTCCTCAAAAAATTATCTATGTCGACGTTGATACAATGTTTTGCGGTGACGTAGCCGAACTGTATAATATTGACGTTACCGACTATGAATTTGCCGCTGTTCTTGACGTTGTGGGCAGGCATTGGGTAAGACCGAGTTATTGTAATTCCGGCGTGCTTCTACTCAATTTCGATAAAATAAAGCAGACGGGGCTGTTTGAAAAAGCAAGACATTACGTCAATAAGCGTAAGCTTTTTATGCCCGATCAGTCGGCGTTGAATTTTAAGTGCAAGCATAAGTTGATTTTACCCAACAGGTTCAACGAACAGCGCAAAATAAAGCCGGATACGGTAATAAAACATTTTTGTCAGGCTTTTAAATGGTACGGCCCTTTTTTCACGCTCTATAACTATAAACAGTGGGACAGGGATTTGGTTCACGAAAAACTCGGCATACACGACTTTGATACCGAGTATGAGTTGTATGATAAATATAACGAGAAATATAAATTTCTCGAACTTTGTTAAAAATATTTCAAAGGAAATAGGATAGTTGGAAGATAAACAATTACAGGGCGACTATGCTGTAAAAATTGAGCATCTCGTCAAAACTTACGGGGAAAAGAAGGCGGTAAACGATATTTCGTTTGTCGTTGAAAAAGGCTCGCTTTTTGCGTTTTTGGGTATAAACGGCGCAGGTAAATCCACGACGATAAATATAATGTGCTCTATCCTCGGCAAGGATTCCGGCAAAATCTACGTCAACGGCTATGACTTGGACGACGACCCGTTTGCCATTAAAAACGATATAGGCATAGTGTTTCAAACCAGCGTACTCGACAAAGAGCTTACCGTTTTACAAAATCTTCAAATCAGAACGTCGTTTTACTCGCTTAGTAAAGAGGAGAAAAAGAAAAATATTCGAGATATTATCGAGTTGCTGGAATTGCAGCCCATTTTAAGGCAGGGAGTTTCAACCCTTTCCGGCGGACAGTTGAGGCGCGTTGACATCGCGAGGGCTATGGTTCATAGACCTAAGCTTTTAATTTTAGACGAGCCGACAACGGGGCTTGACCCAAAAACACGTTTAAACGTGTGGGCAATGATTGATAAAATAAGAAAAGAAACGGGAATGACGGTGTTTTTGACAACGCACTACCTTGAAGAGGCGGAAAAAGCCACCGACGTTGTTATTATGGACAAGGGCTGCATAATAGCGCACGGAACGCCAAACCAGCTTAAAAACGCATATAGTTCGGACAACTTGTACGGATATATGGAACAGATTCCCGAGTTTAATGCAAAGCTTGTTTCGGCTGGATATAATTTTTCGTACGATAACGAGCGCGGCGCTTATAAAATTAGTTTAAAGGATACGGCTTCGGCAAAAAAACTGTTGTCGGAGTTTGACGGATATTTGAAAGATATCGAACTTGTAAAGGGAAATATGGACGACGTGTTTTTAAACGTCACGGGCAAAGATATTAAAATTATGGGTGAAAGCGATGACGAATGACAATATGAATCCCGTAAAAACAAAGCCTGATTTTTTTGAACAGTTTTTTCAGCTTACCAAACGCCATTTGTTGGTATTCTTCAAAAATAAGCTACGAGTATTCTTTACTTTGATGGTGCCGTTTATCATATTCTTGATTTACGCACTGTTCCTTCGCGACCTCGAACTGTCGACGGTAAGCGGCATACTTGACGACCTCGCCACAAAACAGGGTAATGCGGAAATAAAGGAGCTTGCATCCGACGAAAAATTTATGCACATGATGCGCACGCTCGTCGACAGTTGGATGCTCAGCGGCATTCTTGCAATAACCACGGTAACGGTATCCTTGCAGTGTAATATAATGATTGTAAATGACAGGGAACAGGGGGTAAACCGTGACTTTGCTTCTTCACCCGTCAGCCGAAACGTGCTTATATGCAGCTACTTTGCGTTTAATTTTTTGGTTACCGTGCTTATCTGTTTGATTTTTTTAATAGTATGTCTTATAGTGCTCGGCGGACTTATGGAGTTCTTTTTGACGTTTGTCGATTTTTTGCAGATAGTTGGAGTACTGTTATATGCCTCGGTTGTTGCCGTGCTGTTTACTACTTTTATTTGTTCGTTTGTAAAGCGCGACTCAACTATGGCAAGTATTAATACAATACTGTGTACGGTAATAGGCTTTTTAATCGGCGCGTTTATGCCGCTTGCAATGTTACCTACGGCTATTCAGTATGTATGCACGTTTATTCCCGGCACATTCTCGTGTTCGTTACTTCGTTTCTCGTTTATGTCTACGCCGCTAAGTATGCTTACCGACTATGTCACAAATACCGCGCAGCTTTCTCAAAGCGGCGAACTTATTTCCGAGCTTATGCTAAACTTCGGTTATAATGTTTCTTTCTTCGGTATTGATTTGGCGCCTTGGGCACAGGCAATAGGTCAATTGATAATAATTATTATCTTCTTTGTTTTAAATATATTATCCGGCAAAAAAGTAGTAAAGGTACTTGGCAGCGTAGGTAAAAAATTCAAAAAGAAAAAATGAAAATATAAAACAAACGGTCGTATTTAAAGAGGAAGTATGATAGACTACAGCCGCTTAGAGGAAATTGAAAAATTTTTTGAATTACCGCATGACGAAGCTTTTAAAATAGCCGACGGTAGCCTTGAAGTTATGCTTTCCGCTCCTCACAGCGTGACGCAGACGCGCAAGGGCGTTATAAAGAAATCCGAAAAAAAGACGGGAGTTCTTGCGCTTTTGTTAAATGAGGATACAGGCTGTCCCTCAATAGTTAAAACAAAAAACTGTGGTGACGATGCTAATTTCGACGCCGTTTCCGACTACAAGCATGAGCTCATAGATTATGTATTAAACAACGGCATTAAGCTTTTGATAGATTTGCACGAGCTTGCACCGTCGAGAAAAGTATTAATTGACGTGGGTACGGGTAAGCTCAAAAACGTTAAGGACACCGCGATTATAAACAGATTTTTAAAGGCGTTCGGCAGTCGGGGAATGTGCGTGCAGATTGATGCTCCTTTTTCCGCTTCAAATCCGAATACGGTGTCGTCGTCTGTCGCAAGGTATTGTAATATTCCGTGCGTGCAGCTGGAGATAAACTCGCGGCTTTTATATCCGCAATTTGCCGAATACGATTTTAACGGCGTGTATTCCGCGCTTAAAGAGATTATTACGAGGATATGAATGAAGAGTAAAGTAAAGGTAAAATACAACGGTGAAAAGATAACAATCGTCAACGGTAGAAAAAAGGACGACGGTCAGTTTTACGACGGGATAATGGTCAAAGACGAGAGTAAAACTTCCGCCGGTGGGGCGCTCAACGAATTACGCGTTTCCTCCGCAATATACGACGAATATGCGGGATTTGCTCCCGTTATTATAAACGCCGATACAGGCGCTTTTTTCGATGTGCGGCTGAATATCGATAGTACTCTGAAAAACGACCGGGTACACGTTTCTTCCAACGTTCGCGACGTTTTAGGGAGTACCGACAAAAGTAAACTTATTCTTTGTAAAAACAGGTGTATCGAAATAGGCAAGGTATTCATTCAGCGAATCGACGACATTAAGGAAGATTTTATTACCGTCTACGACGATGACGCAGAATTTGTAAAGTCCCTGTCCGCATATAAGTTTATGGAGGTTGTCAACGTTTTTACCGATGAGAGCTTGGTAATAAAAACCACTCACATAAAGTGCGAAAAAACGACTAAACCTGATGATAAGCGCAATGGCTCCATACGGCTCAACAGGAAGCAGCGACAGTTTTTAGGGCTGAATGTGCCTCAATATCTCAACGATGTGCAATGGGATATTCTTAAAAAAAATGCTTCCGCGGACGATTTTAAAATTGTTGAAAAATTGTACGTCGAAAATAGCCATAATTTAATCAAAGAACCCGAATACAATGATATGGAGGTTATTTCAAAGCTTATCGAAAATTTTTTGACAAAGCTTATAATAAAGCCCATTGCCGAAAGCTTTTATTACAGAAAAAAGATTACGCCGTTGAGATGTCTTGCAAACTTTTACGTCGGTAAAAGCACGATATCGCTTTCCTGTCGCCGTCCGTATGAAATCGACGAAAATTCCGATATTGTCAGAATGTCCGCTTCCAATATGAAAATATTAGGTATAGAGGAGATGGACAAGGTTGTCTTAAGGTATAAAAACAGGGAAGTTGTATGTCGCGCTTTGAATATAGACAGTGAAAAGTCGTTTTTGAAGAGCAACAGGCAGACCGACATAGATTTTGCCGTGGGTATTCCGGCACCGGTGCGCAAAAAGCTTGGCGTGCCTGATCTTTTAACTGTCGTGAAGATTGACAGATATACGCCTTTTATTTTTATGAAAACCTTTAACGAGCAGATTATACCCATTATTCTTACGCTTTTTACCTCCGAGTTTTTCGGTATAATGTCGTTGTGGCTGAAAATTGTTTTGCCGATAATTCTTATACCTCTCGTGATATACCTCAATTTGTCGTCAAAGCGCAATATGAGGGCGTGACGTGAAGCGCGGTTTTCTCATTGTTATGGATCTTTGATGGATATACCTTTACCCAAGATGATATCGGCAAGCATACAGTCAAAGTTGCATGGAACGGCAATGTAACTACTTATAAGATTGAAGTGGTTGCACCCGAGGCGGAATAAAATAATATCGTAAAAAAACCGCCCCGAAATATTTCGGGGCGGTTTTTGGTTTACCTAATAAAATAAAAATAGGAACACGCCTTTGCTGTCCCTATTATTTGTTGGAGCAGGTGACGGGAGTCGGACCCGCCGAAATCAGCTTGGGAAGCTGACGCCATACCGATAGGCGACACCTGCAATATGTATTTGTCCCGTAAGTGACGGTAGTTCCTTGCCGTTCGGCAAGGTGTATGCACGAACTCTTCAAAATCAGCTTAAAACTTGAAGCAAACGATAAGCGACACCCATGCTACAATAATTATTATAGCGTAAACAATGTAAAAAATCAATCGTTATTTGTAGTTGTTTGGTCGGTTTTTGACGTTTTCAATAAAAAGTATAAAATATATGCAAAACATATAACTCCGAAAAACGCCGTAAACCCCCAAAACCAGCCGTCTTGAAATTTACCCGAGCCTAAGTCGGTCACTATAAAGCCGCCGAAATCGAATACGGCATGCAAAATAACGCACAGCCAAATATTTTTTGTTTTTATCAATACGGCAGAAAGCATTGCGCCGATTAAAAAGCTATATCCGACTTGCAAAAAGGTCGCGCCGACGTTTGCGCCGGAAAATAAATTTAAGAGGTGTATACAGCCGAAAACCGCCGAAGTAATAGCTACTGTTTTTAATTTATCGTATTTTTGCCCTTGAAATTTTTCTTGAATGACGCCCTGAAAAAGCCCACGGAACAGCATTTCTTCCATTAGTCCTATGGATAGACATTTTAATGCAAAAAGCCAAATTAAATCTGTGCGGTTAATTGTTGCGTTACCCGAAAATATTGCGGTAAACGGAAAGTTTGCTATGACTACAAAAATACATGGAATGCACCAAAGTAGATCTTTTAAAATGTTTTTAAAACTCGGCAGAACAATGCTTTTAAAACCCATAATAACCGCTACTGCGGTCAGGGCTATTCCTGCGCAAACTCGCGGAACAATTTCGCACAGCAAATTGTTCAAAGTTTCGTCCGCGCAAAATTTTATTTCGACAAAATCAAATGCGACAAGCACCGCCATTGCCGCTAAAACTAAAAATGCGGTTATTATTTCTCTATAATATTCTTTTAATTTTTCCAAAAACATTTAATTTATTGTACCACTTTCGACCGACTGTGTCAACTTACAAAATTGTTTCCAAAAATTAATTTAGGTATTGCAATTTAAAAAAACGTATGATACAATACAGTCAAATTAGCATTGGGGGTACCCCCAATGCGTTTGCTTGCAAACGCATTAAATAAACTTAATCGATAAGAGGACAAATGAAATACAAGGTAGCTATTGTTGACGACGAACGGGAATATTTAGAAAAAATTTCAATGTTGCTGGACAGATACTCTCAAATAAAGCAGAAAAATGTTATATTTGAAGTTGATTTATTTTCCGACGGCGATAAGTTTTTATGTGGCAATCCCGAAAGCTACGAAATAATATTTCTCGATATCAATATGCCGGGTACAAACGGTATGCGTACGGCAAAAAGTTTGCGAGCGGTAAATCCGACCGCTATTTTGATATTTTGCACTCACTATGCGCAGTATGCAATAAACGGTTATGAAGTCAACGCTTTCGGTTACATAGTCAAACCTATCGAAGCTACTTCGTTCAACGGCAATCTTGACAGAGCAATAAACGCTTTAAAGGTAAGTCAAGCCCGAAAAATTCTTGTCAAAACTTTGCACGGTGTGGAGATAGTGCCCATATCAGATATTATCTATGTGGAAATACAGATTCACAACCTGTATTATTATATTTTCAATTATAAAAACGAACCGGACGTTTATCGGACAAGAGGTTCAATGCAGGAAGTATGCAAAATGTTAAGCGAGTTTGCTTTCGAAAGGTGCAGTGCATGCTATCTGGTAAATTTGCGGCATGTTGTATCGGTAGCCAACAATGAAATTGTTTTACGCGGCGGAGTCACTCTGCCCATAAGCAGGAAATTTCTAAAAATTTTTACGGACAGCTTTATGAAATTTTTGGGAGGGAACGGCACAATAAATGCATAACTACGCAAAGACTATTGCTTTCATATTCGACCTGTGCGGCAACGAATTTACATCCCAAATTTTATTGGTAACGCTCTTATTTTTATTTGTTGCTCCAAAGCGTAGTCTGTTTTTTGTAAGATATCCTTTTTGTTTTGCAACAATTATAGGTCTGCAAACTTTATGCAGATTTGGTTATATTTATATTCCGCCGCCCGTAAATTACGGCTTGGTTTTTGCAATGATTGTCGCTACAATTGCATTTTGCTATAAAACTAATTTCAATCAGGCTGTATTTATAGGCGTATGCATATATTGCGGACAGTTTATTTTGAGCAATATTTCTTTTATGCTCATATTTACAGTAATCCATATAACGCAAAATCCGCAAAACTATATCTATTATTTTGTCGTTATGCCTATCGTCACGGCGTTATCTCTTGTAGGAATTTATTTTTTAATAGTTCGCGCTATAAAAAAACAAAACGAGCTGAGGTTCAACAATGTTGTTATTTTATATTCGGTTATAACTTTTGTCATGGTTGCGACGACGTTAACGCATTACGCCCGTTTTGAAATTTTTTGGTCGTTTTTAGGTCAAATTTATCTTTTGTCGATAGCAACCTTGTTTACTAATACGACGCTGGCGGTTGGATTTATGAACCTCAAAAAACGGCAGCTTGAAGAAGAGAACAGAATTTTACACCAACTTTTGCATAAGGACAAACTTCGGTACGAGCAAGCAAAACTTTCAAACGAAAAAATACAGATAAAATATCACGATATGAAGCAGCGTGAAAATCAGGGCATAATCGATTATGAAAGTTTAAGCGAAATAGAGTCGGACAGTGAAATTTTAAAAAGTACTTATTTTACGGGTAATGTTGCGCTTGATGTAATTCTATCCGAAAAAGCGTTGATGTGCGAGAGATTGGGTATTCGCTTAATTTGTGTGGCTGACGGGGCTCTTTTGGATTTTATGAAGCCGTATCATATATATTCGCTTATAGGCAACGCGCTTGAAAACGCAATTGAAAGTCTTAAAAGCGAACGGGAGAGTGAGGTTAAAGAGATAAATATAAGCATAACGCGTTTTGAGAAAATGTGCGTTATTAAAACAGTTAATTTTACGTCGAAAAATATAGTTATCCGTGACGGACTTCCCGTAACCGGTAAATCCGACAGTGAAAACCAAGTGTATCGGTCTAAAAGTCTTCTGACTTTCAGACCGATTTTCACGTTTTTGGGGGCGTTTTCTGGCGTTTTTGACTGAAATTGCGCTACCGAACTATAATCGAATGACCGAGTGCGGAAATTATACCGTCGCGGTCATTTTTTATTTCCTATCGGTAAAAAACTTTGCGCGAGATTTTGTAAAACACACCTCACGCCGATTTTTACGAAAAGTATCCCCCGACAAGATTTGAATATAGGATAATCAGCAGTGGCTTATTATTGGGAAAAATAGTATAATAGTCATACCCTTAATTCGTCTTGGCTTTCAAGCCTAATCTCGGACGATAAAGGGGGTGATGAAATGAAAAATAAAAAGGGCAAAAAGACATCAGCGTCGGCGGAGAGAATTCGCAAGGCATACGAGAAAAGCAATGAGGTGTCGGTCGAGGTTATTCCCGCAAGGGAAAAGCCTGTTGACGATCCCGATAAGGTTTGGCGAGTGTGCGCGTATTGCCGCGTCAGTACAGACGAAGAATCGCAACAATCGAGTTACGAATTGCAAGTGCAACATTATACCGAATATATCAGCGGTCACAAAAATTGGGTGTTGCATCGCATCTATGCGGACGAGGGAATAAGCGGTACGGCAGTCCGAAATCGCAAGCACTTTTTGGAGATGATTGAAGATTGCAAAGCAGGCAAAATCGATTTGATTATAACCAAGTCGATAAGTCGCTTTGCGAGAAACATCATTGACTGCATTGCGTATGTCCGTGAATTAAAGCAAATGACGCCGCCCATCGGGGTAATTTTTGAAACGGAAGGATTCAACACTTTGGATTCGACCAGCGAAATGGTGTTGGCAGTATTGTCGGCATTGGCGCAGGAAGAATCGGTGCAAAAATCCAACAGCCTGAAATGGTCGTATCAAAAACGATTCAAGAAAGGAATACCCGTAAACAATATGTGGGCGGTGTTGGGCTATGACACGGATAAAGACGGGAACATCTTTATTGTAGAAAAAGAAGCCGAAATCGTGCGGTATATTTTTCGCTCGTATGCCGAAGGAAAGAGCACGAGTGAAATCGCCGAAGCGCTGACGCAAGCACGGACACCTACGCCGAAAGGGAAAAGCGTATGGTCTCCCGGCACAATTACGGGGATGTTGCATAACGAAAAATACTGTGGCGATATGCGGATGCAAAAGACAGTGTCCGTCGATATCTTCAACCATAAGGTAGCGAAGAACGATGGCATCGCCAATCAATATCTCGTGAAAGACTATCATCCCGCAATCGTGTCGAGAAGTCTTTTCGATAAAGTGCAACGTATCTTCCAAAACGGAGGAAACAAACGCACCGAAAAGAAATTTGCAACAAAGAAGGTAAAACTCAAACCGATAAAGAGGGGTCGGCTACAAGGATTTATTCCCATCCCGGCAAACGCCGATTCTGTCGATATCGAACAACTCACAGCCAAAATCAAAATTAAAAAATAGGAGTAAACAATTATGGCATTGAAAGGTTTCAAAACAATATCGGTAGTGGGGTGCGCGAGCGCGTCCACGATGACTCTCACCAAGAAGTATTTCAAGTTCAGCGGCGACACGGCAAGGGAACTCGGATATCCGCAGTATATCAAATTCCTCATCAACGACAAAACCAAGCAAATCGCAGTCGTAGCCACCTCCGCCAACGACGAAGAAGCAATCGCTTTCCCGTGCAAAAAAGAAGGCGAGAAACAGTTCGCCATCAACATCGCACACCGAGCGGCTTACGCAGCGGTATGCAATATGATGCACTGGGATGATACGTCCCGAAGAATGAAAGGTGTGCTTGTACCCGAAGAAAAGGCAATCATATACAGTATGGAACAAGCAATCGTTCTTAAGAAAGAAATCGTAGAGTAAGCAAGGGTGGCAGTTGGATATAAGTTCGGCTGCCACTTTTGTTCTTAAAAGGTGTAACAAAAATGACACACCTTATTCTTTACAATAGCGGCATAAAATGTTATAATGTAAAAGCATAATTCTATAAAGGAGGTACTCTACCATGTATGGAAGAAGACGCAGGTCTTACACCACAAAAGAAGGCTATATCCAAATATACAAGCCGAGCAGTCCTATGGCACGGAGCAATGGGTTTGTTCCCGAACACCGTGAAGTAGCAAGCCGCAAAATGGGTAGACCGTTGCGCTCGAATGAAATCGTGCATCACCGCGATGGAAATAAGCGCAATAACAGACCGGGCAACTTGCAAGTGATGTCTCCTCAAAAGCATTGGAAGGTACATCATGGAAAAAGATAAGAAACTGCGCCCGATGAAAATATGGGAAATCCTCCGTCGAGAAACGGATGAAGACCATCCCATGGGAACGGAAACTCTCCGCGAAAGATTAAAAGAAAGCGGCTATCCTTGTACTCGAAAAACACTCTACGGCGATATCGCCTTATTGAACGACAACGGATACGAGGTTATGCGCACACGCAAGATTAGCAACGAATACTACGTTGCGGATCGGAGTTTTGACATACCCGAATTGCAAATCCTTATGGACGCTGTGCAAGCGGCGAGTTTTATCACCGACAAAAAGACGAAGGTGCTTATAGGAAAGATTGCGCAGCTTGCCGGGGATAAAAAGGCGGAAGTGTTGCAAAAGAACACCGTCGAGTTTCATACGCCGAAAAGCGACAATGAGCAGATATTTTATATCGTGGATAAGATAGGTAGCGCGATAGAACAACGCCGCCAGATATCCTTTGTTTATTTCGATTACGATATCCTATATCAGCGGGTATATCGCAAAGAGAAACGTCGGTATGTGGTCAATCCGCTTTCGACCGTGTTCTCCAACGATAACTACTATCTGATGTGCTACGACGATAAGCACGGGAACATAGGGCATTATCGCATTGATCGTATGGATGAAGTGGACATCGAACAAACGCCGATAAACGAAACGGAAGAATCGAAGAAATTCGACTTGTCGCGCCATAAAAGGGCATTGTTTGAGATGTTTAGCGGCGAGGACGCAAAAGTATCCTTTCAGGCAGATAAAACGCTTATAGACCATATTTTCGACAAATTCGGCAAGGGTGTACATATTACTTACGGCGAAGGGAACACGGTCGTGTTTACTGCCAACGTGCAAGTGAGCAAACGATTCCTCGGTTGGTGCTGTTCATTCGGCGATATGCTGAAAGTGACCGCACCGAAAGAAGTCGCGGATCAAGTCAAAGAACAACTGTCGGAAACGGCAAATCAATACGATTAGGAGGCTAAGCAAATGGCTACGATAACCTACACGGTAAAAGGAATAATCAAAAGCAATCGCGGCACGGCCGAAAAGGACGGCGTCGCATTTGAGATGCGCGAACTGCAATCCAAATGGAAGCTCGTCACAAAGTCAGGTGCAGCCAAGATAGAATTCGAATGGAGTAAGACCGACTTTCCCACGTTCGACGAGTGGTGTGATTATCTCGCAAACGAAGGGTATGTGATTACTCTCGCCGATTAGGAGGAAATGATGAAAATCGAAGAAGATATTGGATGGGTACGATATATCCAAGAGGATGCCAAATTCGACCCGAAGAAAACAGGAAAATGGATGTACCATTTTTCGAATGATGAAGACTCGATCGAATATGCCAAGTCCGTGTGTAAAGAAGCGGTCGAGCGCGGCATCGTGCAAACGGCAAAGCATACAAGATTCGGTTTCATATTCGGACCGCCAACGGGTGTGGCGTGTTTTACATACACGGCGATGATGATGCCGCACATCGGCGCGTGATAGCGTATTTTTTGGAAAAAGGCTTAATAAGGAAAACGAAAACCGGGAAACTATACAACATTTCTTTCAAGTATGACGAGCAAACTCGTGAGGGGCAATACGCAAATGACTTTGTTGCCGAGATTAAACTCGATCAATTTTTGAATTTAAGCACGGGAGAGTGGCTAAGGAAATAATGGCGGTATTCATAGAAATTCTATCGCTGCTTTGGCAAGGCTTTTGCCAGACGCTGTCTGGCATTTTCGATGCGGTGTACGCACTACTGCCGACAGCAATGCAGCTGAACAAATTGGCAAGTTATTTCACGCCGATGGGAATGGTGGCGTTATATTTAGGTGTGCCGACCGTACTCATCACGATATTGTTCGGGATCATCAAAAGGGCAATGAAAAGAACAAAAGAGAGGTAAAAATGAAAAACATATTGGAAAAGCCTTTTTGCGAAGCACTTATGTACGTTCGTAAAAAGAATAAAGATTGTAGTTCGCGCTCGAAATTAGCGGTTAGAACGCGCATTGAAAGTTGGTATATCGCATCGTTTGAGCGTGGAGAGCGACTGCCGACAAGAAAACAACTTGCGGCAATATGCAAAGAATTGAATAGTCCGCAATTGAGAGAAGTCGGCGAAAAAGAAATAGAGTATGCGAGAACGCATCCCGATGTCAAAATATGCTACGCCGATAATACGACTTGTTGGAAATGCCACAAACCAATGAAAACCGTGTACGGCTTAATTGATGAGTGTCCCATTCCGCCAGATGCTTTCAGCGATGGGATGATAAAGATATGCGCCGATAAAGGCGTGATTCTGGAAGAAAGGCGGAGCGGCACAACAGGCGAAACGCACTTGGTAAATGTGTGCGAACATTGCGGCGCGTTCTTGGGTGAATTTTATTTGCACGATTTATGGTACGGCGAAACCGAAACTATACAAGTGGAAGATGTATCCGATTTTATTCCCGATAAGGAAGAGATAGACGAAGATAGTAAGAGTTAAAAGAATTTTGACGCAGAGCATAGTATTCCATTGAAAAAAAGGTCGAAATATGTTACAATGATAAAGAAATTAAAAAAGAGGGCTGTCATATGCAAAATTACGAAATCAATAAATACAGCGTCGGCACGATTCTAAACTATGTTAAAAACAAAGACATAGCCATACCCGAAATACAACGCCCGTTTGTTTGGAAAAACAAACAGGTACGCGACTTGATTGATTCGCTTTATCGCGGATTCCCGGTTGGATATTTGATAATAAGTCAAAATCCGTCGGTTAAACTCAAAGACGGAACGCTGTCCAAGGGGAAGAAAGTTCTCATCGACGGACAGCAGCGTGTTACGGCACTGATGACGTCGCTGCTCGGATTGAAAGTTTTGGATAGCAGTTATAAGGAAAAGACAGTCAAAATAGCGTTTAATCCATTCGCTGCCGATGATGAAGATTGCTTCGAGGTGCAAGACAGCTCACACCTGAAAAGCAAAAAATGGATAGAGGATATTTCCATATTCTTTGACACGCGATTCGATATGTTTGGCTTTATGCAAAAGTATTGCGAGGATAATCCCGAAATAACGCAAAAGCAAATGTACGAGATAGTGCAACGTGTAAAAAGCATTGAGAACAGGGATATAGGCGTAATCGAATTGGCATCCGATCTCGATACCGATATTGTAACCAACGTGTTTATAAGAATCAATTCGCAAGGGACTACGTTGAGCCAAGCGGACTTTGCTATGTCCAAGATCGCTGCCGACGAGAAATTCGGCGGCAATATGTTGCGCAAAGCGATAGATTATTTTTGCCATCTCGCCACGGAGCCGAGCTTTTATCATACGCTCGAAACAAGCGATAAAGAATTTATGGATTCGCAGTTCGGCAAGAAAGTGGCGTGGCTCAAAGACGACAATTCGGATATATACGATCCGTCCTACGAAGATATGCTGCGCGTGTCGTTTATACATATGTTTTCGAGAGGCAAGCTGAAGGATTTGGTCAGTTTACTTTCGGGCAGAGATTTTGAAACCAAGGACTATAAGGAAGAGATCGCCGAGGATTCTTTCAACAAGCTCACCGAAGGCATATTGCATTTTATGCACGAATATTATTTCGAGCAATTCGTTTTGGCGATAAAGAGCGCGGGTTTCATAAGTTCCAAACTGATAACATCGCAAAGCGCGCTCGATTTTGCTTATGTCGTTTACTTAAAACTGATGCTTACGGGCGAGGTTGATAAAACGCAAATCAAACACTACGTTGCCAAATGGTTTGTGATGTCGGTGCTGACAGGGCGTTATTCGGGGTCTGCCGAAACGGTTATGGATAGAGATATTCGCAATATCAACGCAAAGGGTGTGGTGGCGTGTTTGAAAGAAATCGAAGCCGCCGAACTTTCTAATGCTTTTTGGAAGGTCGGACTTGTGCAACGCTTGGATACTTCGTCGGCTAACAGCCCGGCACTCATGGCGTATTTCGCGGCACAGATTGTGAGTGGAGATAAAGGTCTATTCTCGCCGACTTCGACGGTTGCGAATTTGTTTGGCGCAAGCGACGTGCATCACATTTACCCGAAAGCATATTTACGGAAAATCAATGCCTTGGACAATAAGACAATTTATAACCAAGTTGCCAACTATACATATCTCGATACCCCGGTCAATATTGCCGTGGGGGACGATGCTCCGAATAAATACTTTAAAGAGGCGTTTGAGTCGGCACGGACAAGCGGAACGGTGTTCGGCGTACCAATGACCGAAAAGGAATTGACGCAAAATCTCAAAGACAATTGTATTCCGTCTGAAATTATCGATTGGGATTATAATCAATACTTGTCCGAATTTTTGCCGAAGCGCAGAGCACTGATGGCGGCAAAGATTGAAGATTATTATAATAAATTATGATCTGAATACGGTAGGTACAACACAATGAAAATTTTATACTATAATCCCATAGAAATGCCCGCCGAGGTTCGTTTGGAATCCAAAGTCCTTGGCGTAAAAAAGCAGTATCAATGTGACGCACCGAGCGGACCAGTCGATATGGATGAACTATTTAGACTTGCATCAACCGATACATTCGGTACGGTTGATGTGTTGCTTACGTCGCACAATGAAGCCTATTATAGAAAGACAAAGGAATCAGCACAAAAAGAGGTCGTTGACGGATGGGTGTCGCTGAAAGAATATAAAAATGGCGGCGGCTATTTAAACGATAAAGCGAGAGTTTTATTGTGAATATAATTAGTAACTATGAAAAGAAATTTAACATCAGCCTTTCAAAAGAGATTAAAAAAAGACTGAGTTTTGACATCGACTTGTTCGTCACGAAGAAGAAGCCGAAGAAAAGGAGCTCTAAAAGTATTTTGGGGGAGCTGACAATTTATCGTGGTATCGTGGGTGACTATCATATTTACTGTGTGAGTAAAGAGGAATATTTACGGTGTGCGGAGAGTGTCATAGTTTACGATTTATCATATGAGGATGAGGTAAAAAAACAAATTCGTGTTAGAGATATATTCTATGACGAAGTACATTATTTGAGCCTAAAACATGATATAATCAAGGTTTTATTTGAGAACGGCATAATAGACGATTGTGCTATTGTTGAATTGATAAAAAGACATGAAACACCAAAAATCAAATACTGAAAAACAAGCAAACGGGTAAATAATAGGAGCAATGCTATGGCAGAAAAAAACAATGCAAATATAGGCTTTGAAAAGCAAATATGGGACGCGGCGTGTGTGCTGTGGGGGCATATCCCGGCAGCCGAGTACCGCAAGGTTATCGTAGGGCTCATTTTCTTGCGATACATTTCGTGTGCCTTTGAAAAGAAGTACGAGGCGCTCGTTGCCGACGGCGACGGGTTTGAGGATGACCGCGACGCATACGAAGCCGACAATATATTCTTCGTCCCGGCAGAGGCGCGATGGAGCACTATAGCCGCCGCCGCGCATACGCCCGAAATCGGCAAAGTCATAGACAACGCGATGACGGCAATCGAGGCGGAAAACAAAAAACTCAAAAACGTGTTGCCCAAGAATTATGGCAATCCCGACTTGGATAAGCGAGTGCTCGGCGACGTCGTCGATTTGTTCACGAACAACATTCATATGGACGATACCGACGAAAGCAAAGACCTTTTGGGGCGCACTTACGAATACTGCATCGCGCAGTTCGCGGCGTATGAAGGCACGAAGGGCGGCGAGTTCTACACGCCGTCGAGTATCGTCAAAACCATCGTCGCTATTCTCAAACCGTTCGATAACTGCCGCGTGTACGACCCGTGCTGCGGATCGGGCGGTATGTTCGTGCAATCGGCAAAATTCCTGCAAGCGCACAGCGGCAAGCGCGGAAATATCGCCGTGTATGGGCAAGAGTCCAACTCCGATACTTGGAAGATGGCAAAGATGAATATGGCGATACGCGGCATCGACGCGGACTTCGGACCGTACCATCAAGACACGTTCTTCAACGATTTGCATCCTACGCTGAAAGCCGATTTCATAATGGCAAATCCGCCATTCAACCTCTCCAATTGGGGCGGCGATAAACTCCGCGACGATAAGCGGTGGAAATACGGAATACCGCCCGCCGGGAACGCTAACTTTGCGTGGATTCAGCATATGATTCACCACCTGCACGACAGCCACGGCAAACTCGGTTTGGTGCTTGCAAACGGCGCTCTTTCGTCGCAAAGTAGCGGCGAGGGCGAGATTCGCAAAAACATTATCAACGCCGACCTCGTGGAAGGCATCGTGGCATTGCCCACGCAACTCTTTTATAGCGTAACCATACCCGTCACGCTTTGGTTTATTACTAAGGGCAAAAAGCAGCGCGGAAAAACGGTGTTTATCGATGCGCGGAAGATGGGGTATATGGTAGACCGTAAGCACCGCGACTTTACCGACGAGGATATTCAAAAAATTGCCGATACATTCGAGGCGTTCCAAAACGGCATGCTCGAAGACGTAAAAGGTTTTTGTGCGGTAAAGACCACTGCCGACATCGCCGAGCAAGACTACATACTCACACCCGGTAGATATGTGGGCATAGAGGAGCAGGAAGACGACGGGGAGCCGTTCGAGGAAAAGATGACACGGCTTACATCCGAACTCTCGCAAATGTTCGCCAAATCTCACGAACTCGAAGACGAGATACGCAAGAAATTGGGGGCGATTGGGTATGACATCTAAGCTCTCGAATATATGTTTTTATGCGAAAGGGAAAGTCGCTGTTAAATCGTTAACCAAGGCTAATTACATCTCTACTGAGAATATGCTCCCAAATCGTGGGGGTGTTGTCAATGCAACAACGCTACCGACAATAGAAGATACGCAAGGATACTGTGTGGGCGATGTGCTTGTTTCTAATATACGCCCATACTTTAAGAAAATATGGTTTGCTGATTCAAATGGCGGTTGTTCCAATGACGTGCTCGTTTTTCGAGCGAAGGATGGAGTGGACGCAAGATATTTATATTATGTTTTAGCGGACGATTCGTTTTTTAATTATTCCAATGCTACGTCAAAAGGCACAAAGATGCCGAGGGGCGATAAATCGGCTATTATGGATTACATAATTGAGGAACATAGCCTGATTGAGCAACATCGCATTGCGGATATTTTGAGTGCTTTGGATAAAAAAATCGCAAATAATAATGCGATAAATGATAATTTAGCGGCTTAAATCTCCACGTCCGACACGTCAATTTCACCGCTCATTAGTTTGGGCAAAAGCGTATCGCGGAGTTCCGCCAACTGTTTATTCTCTTGTTCCAATCGTTTGATAGTTGCCTTATACCCCAACCATAGTGCATTAAACTTTTGTGCAGTTTTTCTATCGGGATAAAGGAGAGTTATAAGCGCAAAATCATTATAGTTTAGACTTTGCCTAACCGACCCGGAAGCTCGCAACATTGTTTCGGCGCGAAAGATAGCGGACTTAAAATAAAACTCAAAAAAACTTTGATAGTCGGCATCTACCGAAAAAACAACGTACACTGGGCTAACGCATCCGAGCACGTCCAAATCATTTATTCCTATGGAGCCAATGTTTATACGCGCAGGATTGTACGCAAAATCTCCTTCGTTTACCATGATATAATTCGATGTGTCTTTGCTATAAACACGTTTAGTAAAATACTCATCGGAAGGCTGCAATTTGCCACTGTTAACAGCCGACAATACGGTAGAGCACCTTGTTCCAATCCTATCTCTTATATTGTTTGTTACGCTTCCAAGAGTAGTGCTTTCAAAATTGTCTTGGGATGCGAACATTTCGTCAAACAACGCCTGCGCTTGCTGCTGTAAATTATCATTTAGCATACAAACTCTCACCAACGGCGAGAGAAATACAAAGACAGCCGTTGAAATTATGTCTCCTTAATACGCAATAAACAAAAGGAGATATACAATGAACGAAACCATCATCAA
>Ga0209064_1001196_pt1 | contig 44414 bp, 37 predicted proteins | sample Inofromicrocosms_FD_187498 | JGI IMG/M metagenome (GOLD analysis project Ga0209064, IMG submission 187498) | Mouse cecum microbial communities from Vienna, Austria - Inoculum for glucosamine and mucus D2O microcosms (SPAdes) (version 2) | ecosystem: Host-associated > Mammals > Digestive system >...
GCCATTGAGCTTTTGAAACGAGTAAATCCCGACTTCAAACCTTGTGATAGCTCCCATTATCCGAACTTGCCCAAGGGGTGGAGCTTGGCAAGAATTAAGGATGTATTTACAATTAACCCACGAAACAAAGCCAATGATGAAGCGACTGCCGGTTTCATATCTATGAATATGATTGACGATGAATATTCAAATACATTTACTTTCGAGAAAAGAAAATGGCAAGACATTAAAACCGGGTTCACGCATTTTCAAAATGGTGATATTGCTGTTGCGAAAATATCACCATGCCTTGAAAATAGGAAATCTATTATTATACAAGGTCTTCCCAACAGAATAGGAGCCGGGACAACAGAACTCCATGTATTTAGATCAACTATTGTTAACCCTAAATATGCATTATATTTTTTTAAGACAGACTATTTTATTGATAGTTGTGTAAAAACATTTAATGGAGTAGTCGGGCAACAACGTGTCGGGAAAAATGTTGTAGAAGAGATTGTTATTCCGATACCTCCTATCAAAGAGCAACAGCGAATTGTAACGATGTTAGAAACCATATTTTCCCAACTTAATACAATAACAGCCGAGTTATAACTCGGCTGTTATACTATCTAAACTCTTCCAGATATTCACAATCGCATTCACCATTCGCTGTTGCTCTTTAAAAGGTGGAATAGGGATAATAAATTGCTCAATATGGACATTTTTGACATTGTTGATATTGGTTCCTTTTGCTAATGCTCTAATATATTCACGATAGTAATCACTTAAAAAAATCATATTTAAGTATAAACCTATATCGAGAAATTTCGGCCTTATAATACGCAAAAAAGCTCCAATCTGGGTTCCTTGATATGATTTATATGCATATCCCGTCTTTCCTATCAAAGTTGAACTGCCAGTAGACGCAACAAGAATTATATCACCGACTTTAACCGTATTAATATCTTTGTAATATGCGTTATCTATAAATATATCATCTTCAAAAAGAACTATTTTTCCGTCTTGAATATTTCCGCTTCGCAAAATTCTTATGCCATTAGGCCTTATATCGGTTTTTGCATATGATACCCCACTTATAATATTAGATAAATCACCCATTCTTGCCAAGCTCCACCCCTTGGGCAAGTTCGGATAATGGGAGCTATCACAAGGTTTGAAGTCGGGATTTACTCGTTTCAAAAGCTCAATGGCCGGTTCATCATCGGGGTCTTGAGGAACAAGTTTTCCGGATAGGGCAAGATCGAGAATGCGGGATTTGGTTTGCTGAATACTTACTTTCAAATCTTCAGCACTCGTTTCTAATTTGTCGATAACGGCAAACCATCTCTCTATTTCACGCACAATCCGTTGTTGCTCGGCTATCGGAGGTATTGGTAGAAGTGTTTCAACGATTATTTCCTTTGAAATATTAAGTTGGGCACCCCCACCGCCCTGTTTTAGAAATTCGTCTCTGTGAGATAAAAGAAAGTAAAATAAATATAAAGGGGCTATTCCATTATATTCTACGCAAGCACAACAAGCTTGATTTGTTGTTGCAGGGAATGTTAATATTCCAATTTTGCCGATTGTTGCACCATACATAGCAATGAGCACACTGCCGGTAGGGTTGAGCTTTACTGATGTTTCGGATAAAGCTTTGTCTGTAATAGATTCCGAAATATCATATATATATCCATCATTCAAATCACCGGTTTTCAGCCAAGGAATATTCCCACCGTAATATTCTTTGCAAAGTCTACTGGGGGTAGCTCCTGATTGCCATTTGCCAATTTCTCCCAACGTCGTCCAGCACCAATTTTCGGGTATTTCAAAGGGCAGGTTCTCATAATGTGACCTATTACATTTATTTTAATGCCGTATTCATTTATAATCGAATGTATTATGGACATTAAACAATTCCGGAGCTTTTTGGCCAAATCGGATTTGGCCGAAAACACTATTACCTCTTATGTGTGGACGGTCAACCATTTTCAGAGCAATTATGGTGAACTCAGCAAGGAGAATTTACTTGCTTACAAAGGATTCTTGGTCGAACACTTCAAACCACAAACAGTTAATCTGCGATTGCAAGGCATAAACAAATATCTCGAATTTACAAGAAAAGGCCGCCTCAAGCTCAAGTTTGTAAAGGTTCAGCAGAAAAATTTCCTTGAAAATGTGATCAGTGATGCCGACTATAAATTCTTAAAATCCAAACTAAAACAAGACAAATTGACTGAGTGGTATTTCGTTGTGTGGTTTCTTACAGCAACAGGAGCCCGTGTCAGCGAGCTGCTCCAAATTAAAGTCGAACACGTTCAGTCTGGCTATTTGGACATGTATACGAAAGGAGGAAAGGTGCGTCGCCTTTACATTCCGAGAAAATTGAGGGATGAGGCAATGAAGTGGATCAACGAAAATCATTGTATGAGTGGCTATCTATTTCTCAACCGATTCGGTGAGCGGATTACGGCACGGGGAATTGCGATGCAGTTGAAACATTTCGCAAATAAATATGGTTTGAATCCGAAAGTTGTCTATCCGCATTCGTTCCGTCATCGTTTTGCCAAGAATTTTCTCGAGCGGTTCAATGATATTGCATTGTTGGCGGATTTGATGGGACACGAAAGTATCGAAACGACCCGCATATATTTGCGCCGAACCGCCAGCGAACAGCATCAGTTAGTCGATAAAATAGTCAATTGGTAACTTTCCCATAATATTTTGGTTTTTGTTTCTATGATAGAAATTTATAATTTTGAAAAACTCAAATCCCGAACATTATGAATGATATTATCCCTATAGATGCCGAACTTGCAACATTCTCCGAATACCTCGACAATAATTGCCGCGGTATCTTATCCGCACGATTCGGCGATGGCAAAAGTTTCTTTCTCAACGAAGTCAAGAAACATTTGTCTGATAAGTATATATTCATCACCATTTATCCTGTTAATTACCAGGTTGCTGAGAATAAAGATATTTTCGAGTATATCAAGCGGGATATTCTCTTGCAGATATTGATGTCGTCGGAGATCGATTTATCCGATGATAAATTCGATTTTTCGTTACGGTTGTGGGGCTTTTTCAATCAGCACGAAAAAGATATTTCGTCCGATATTATTTCTCTGCTGGTTTCTTCTTTGAGCCGTATCCCCCAAGAAGCTGTAGCGGTGTTTCAAAAGAATATTGTCAAATTCAAGGAGTACTCCGGCCAAATCAATAAGTCGCAATCCGATCAAATCGAGACTTATCTGAATGAATTTGTTTCGCATCGAGGATCGATCTATGAGTTCGATCCGATGTCCCAGATCATCTATCAGCTGATTGCCGATATAAAAAGCAAAAATGGTAAAGAAGTCGTCTTGGTAATCGAAGACATGGACCGGATCGATCCGGCTCATATTTTCCGAATTCTCAATGTTTTTTCAGCACATTGGGATATGCAGGATTATTCGGAACAGAAACTCACAAGTGGCAATCCACTGAACAAATACGGCTTTGATAAGATATTATTGGTCTGTCACTTTCAGAACATTAAAAATATTTTTCATCATTTTTACGGAGCAAAAACCGACTTTATTGGATACGTCCATAAGTTTTCATCGTCTGCACCATACGAATACTCGCTTAGAGACGTAATCGAAAATTGGATTCAAGAGAAAATACCTTTTGACCATAAACTGTATCCGGATATTTGCAGGCAGCTGGCTGCTCTAATAATGAAGAAATATGCAAATAATGCTGATATAATTACCAATATTCGCCACATTACCAGTTTTCTGAATCATCCTGCCTATAATATCAAAAAGAAAAATATTGAGTTCGGTCACATGTTATATGGTGGTCCCAATTACTATATTGGTTCCGATAATCAAGTAACCCGATTATTATGCATATTGGAAAACTTCAAAATTACTATTGATGATTTCTTAGGACGCTTTGATTCTGCAGGTGCAGATAACCAACATAGACAAATATGCCATCTGATTAGCCAATGCTGGGTTATTTATCCGTGTTTGGAAACTACGGATTCTGTGAAAGATAGTTTCACATTTTCTAATTGTGATGAACACGGAATAAGGTGCATGTGTTCTAACTATCAAATACCGTTAACATGTGTGGCTCAAAAGGATAAACATAATCCCTTATACTATAAAATAGAAAGCATAGAAATGGCCAATGTTTTAATATCTCCCGAGTTCAATGCGTTGTTTTGTTCCAAAGAGCGTTATCAGACTATACTATCGTTTTTCAAAAAGTATATCTATTGAATATTTCCTAAGTCGATAATAAATAATCCCCGGTATCAAGTACCGGGGATTATTATCTCATATGGATGGCTTTGTGCCGCTTGTATTATTTCAGATCGCGAGCCTTAATGCGCACGACTTTGCCGTCGCGTACGACGACCAGTTCGCCGTCTTCTTTCCGGGTTTTCTCGACAAGGCGTTTGCGGGCTAACAGAATGCCCGCATTGATTTTCTCCTGCATCTGTTTGATTTCGATCTCACTCATTGTCCGCAATCTTTTCGTAGGATAACGTATCTTCTATATGGATTGTTGCATCTTTTTCGCCCGATGCAATGATTTTGATTTCCACGTCGGCCGAACTGTTGTCATAGATCGTCCAAAAGTCACATATCGGCGTGTAGAGCGTCGTAAGGTTCCGGATGCCGTTTGCATATCGTCTCCGAATTACATCCTGCGGGATGTTGTGCCCGCCTTCCCGTACCCGGGTAGCGACGCGTTCGATAGCTTGTTCGGGTGTCGGAAGCCAAAAGTAAAGCAGGGTTACAAAATAGCCTTTCGACTGCGCTTTCTCAATGAACCGAACGTAGGAACGGGTGGCCAATGTCGTCTCGAATGCGAAATCTCGCCCTTCGGACAGCAGATCATCCATGCGTTGCAGCATCAGTCGTCCGGCTTCGATAGCTACGCTTTCAGGGTTGAACGGCGAAAGGCCTTTCGCAATTTCATCGGCATTGACGAATTCCTTGCATCCCAGCATTTCGGGCAGCACTGTGTAGGATGCAGTCGTTTTTCCCGCACCGTTGCAGCCTGCTATGATATAAAGTTTCGGCATATCCTTTCGACAAAGATAGCGATTTTCGTGCTATCTCCTGCTCGAATGGTGAAAATACGCGCGTTCATGAAAAAATCGCAACCTCGGTTTGCTGGTGTACCCCGGTGTTGACAGGTACCTTTGGGGGTTGCCCGCAAGTGCGGTGGGGTACTTATCTACTTCTATTCCAATACCCATGTGCCTCGATGTTAAAAATGATGAGGTACCTTGACAACGGATAGGGGTAGGTACCCATCTACCTACCCCAAAGGGTAGTGAGGGTACGGATTCCTACCCTCGATAAGGTGCAGGTACTGTTGTTGAGTTTGAGTATTAAGAGGACGCTTCTCTGTTATCCTCGTCGATGCGTTTAATAGCTTGGGTGGTAGAAGATGCAAACCCGGCAATCGGCCGAATAGTATCACGAGCACTCCTGATAGCCGTGTTACGCTTCGTACCCCTCGTAGTAGTAGGATTGTTCGATGCCCTTGAAGATCACTTCCCGGTCGGTTATGCGGTCGGTCAGGGCTGACGAGAGTAGAGCTCGCAGTTCGAGGTCGTTGATCGGACTGCGTTCCATTGCCGAGAGGTAGGAATCTTTGTCGATCCGCTGCCAGTCCACAACCTTGCCGAGCCGGTTTTTCAGCATCATGTCGAGCCAGATGCGTGTCGCCCGGCCGTTGCCTTCCATAAAGGGGTGGGCGATGTTCATCTCCACGTACTTGGCAACGATCTCTTCGTAGGTGGTTTCCGGCATCCGTTCGATGACCGGCAGGATTTCATTCAGATAGAGGCTGTTCGCAAAACGAAACCCACCTTTGGCTATGTTGAGCGTGCGGATTTTGCCCGCAAAGTCGTACAATCCGCCGAAAAGTGCCGCGTGAATGTCGCATAAGCCCTGCACCGTACCGATTTCGATACGGTCTATCGCTCCGCTCTCGAACAGAGCGCGGGCTTTTTCAAGGCTGGCAGCGTCGATTTCTTGCGTTTTCATCTTTTGTCGGTCGGGGTTTTCTATTCCAATGTTATGCCGCACTGGAAAGATGCCTGTGAGACAAAGATAGTAAAAATTATGATTTTCTTGTTCGGAGAGGGATTCGCCGCGATGCAAAATCTTCGGAGTTGTGTCTAAATTGTGTGCCCTACCTAAAACGAATCAACCACCTGCATCGCTGCAAGTGGTTGATTTTTAGAGTGACACCGACAGGACTCAAACCTGTAACCTTCTGATCCGTAGTCAGATGCTCTATTCAATTAAGCTACGGTGCCGAATTGCGAATGCAAATGTAGGGCAAAAATCCGACATGCGCAAATAAATTGCGGAAAATTTTACGAAGATTTGCCTGCCGGGCTGCGGAATCCGCAAATAACCGTCGTTAAAACGTTTTAGCAGGCGCCGGGGCAATCCGAATGAAAGGCGGTGTTAAAACGTTTTAATGCAAGGTGCGGTTATTTTATTTCGCGGTCGGGGTTCTCGCGCAGGAATTTCTCCCAGCTTTGCGACCCCCCCTTCGAGGCCGCTTTCTTGCCGCCCCCGAGCCCTTTCACCCGGGCGTCGCCCAAGGCGGCGTTGAGCGGCGAAGCGGTCGTGTAGTAGTGGCACAGCGCCACGGCCATTCCGTCGGTGGCGTCCAGCCGTTTGGGCGGCTGGTCGATGGTCAGCGTCCGGCAGACGATGGCCGCCACCTGTTCCTTGGCCGAGGAGCCGCGCCCCGTAATCGCCTGCTTGATGCGCATCGGCGCGTATTCCGAAACGCTCAGCCCGCGGCTCAGCGCGGCGGCCATGGCGACCCCCTGCGCCCGTCCCAGCTTGAGCATGGATTGCACGTTCTCGCCGAAAAACGGAGCTTCGAGCGCCACCTCGCGCGGTTCGTACTGGTCGATAAGGGCTCCCACCCGCTCGAAAATATGGCGCAGCTTTTCGTAGGGGTCGGTCAGTTTGTGGAGGTCGATGTCGCCCAGCACCACGGCGCGGACCGTGCGGCCCTCGACCTCCAGCACACCGTAGCCCATGTAGTTGGTGCCGGGGTCGATGCCCATGATGCGGTATGACGGTCGGGATGCCAACGAACGTTCGCTATTTCTTCAGTTCTTCGATCGCTTTTTCGAGGTCGCGCACGCGCTTGTCCAGTTCCGGCAGGCGCTTGAACACGGCCGACGAACGGTGGTACTGCATGCCCGGGAGTGCCGGATAGCCGAAGCGGATTTCGCCGTCGGGCACGTTCTTGTCGATGCCGCTCTTGGAGCCCACCTGCACGCGGTTGCCTATCGTCACATGGTCCGCCACACCCACCTGGCCCGCCAGGAAGCAGTTGCTGCCCACCTTCGAGGTGCCCGCAATGCCCGTCTGGGCCGACGAGACGGTGTTGGCGCCGATTTCCACGTTGTGGCCTATCTGAATCAGGTTGTCGAGCTTCACGCCGTGGCGGATGACGGTCGAATCGGTCTTGGCCCGGTCGATGCAGGTGTTGGCGCCGATTTCCACGTCGTCTTCGATGACGACGTTGCCCAGCTGGGGTATCTTGTCGAAACCGCCATCCGCATTGGGCATGAAGCCGAATCCGTCGGCTCCGATGACCGCTCCTGCGTGGAGGATGCAGCGGGCGCCCACCTTGCAGCCCTCGTAAATCTTCACGCCCGGATAGAGGGTCGTCCCCTCGCCGATTTCCACGCCGGCGCCGACATAGACCTGCGGATAAATCTGGCAGCCGGGGCCGATTTTCGCGCCCTCTTCCACCACCGCGAAATCGCCGACGTAGCAGTTTTCGCCCACCGTCGCTTTCTCCGAGACTGCGGCGCGGCTGCTGATGCCCGTGCGGCGGGGTTTGGCCGCGTTGTACATTTCGAGCAGTTTCACGACGCAGGCGCCCGCGTTGTCTACCTTGATGAGGGTGGCGCTTACGGGTTGCGACGGCGTGAACGTGCGGTCTACCAGCACGATGCTGGCCTGGGTGGTATACAGAAAAGGTTCGTATTTCAGATTGGTCAGGTAGGCCAGCGAACCGGCCTTGCCTTGTTCGATGGACGACACGGTGTGCACGGCCGCCGTTTTGTCGCCGACGATTTCGCCGCCCAAGAACCCGGCGATCATCTCGGCTGTGAATTCCATTGCCATAGTATTATAAGTAGTTTGTAATGTCGATTCCGTCCGGCAGAAACTCCTCCACCGAGCGTCCGAACGCCAGCACTTCGCGCACGGTCGACGACGAGATGTCGGCCACGGTCGAGGGGGTGAACAGCATCACGGTCGTCAGCGCCGGGTAGATGCGGTGGTTCGTGGCTTCCATCGTGCGTTCGTACTCGAAGTCGGTGGTGTTGCGTACGCCGCGGATGATGGCGCAGGCGCCGACCGCTTCGGCGAATTCGCCCGTCAGCCCCGTGTACACCCGTGCTTCGACACGCGGGTCGGCGGCATAGATGTCGTCGATGAGCCGTTTGCGGTTTTCGACCGTCAGCAGCCCTTGCTTGGCCGTGTTGTTGCCTATGCCGATTACGATGCGGTCGAACAGTTTCAGCGCATCGTCCACCAGCGCCGCATGGCCGCGTGTGAACGGGTCGAACGAGCCCGGGAAGATTGCGATTCTCTCCATGAAAACAAAGGTAGCGAAAAAATTATGATTTACAATCGACCATGCTGAATTGTCGGAGACGAAAGTGGAATGTGTTTTGGTTCTTTAATTAATATTACTATAAATAAAAAAGAAGATATTCTTTACGTAATTTTTTGTAATCATATGAAAATGCATTATATTTGCATACCACTAAACTGATCTCGATATGGGATGGGAGCTTGTCAAATCTGCCATTGAATCTCCGGCAGGTTCTTTTGCATTCGTTTTTTTTGTATTGTTACTTATTGCCTGGTTGATTTTTATGGCTACCAAGTACACAACGCAATGGTCTATGAAAATGAAAGGTGTCGATAAATTGGAACAAAAGATAGAGTCGATTAGTGGCGACTTGCTTTATGTAAAAACCAAATTAGAGATATTTGCCGCAAATACTCCGGGTGGTTTGACTGCATCTCATAGTCCCATAAGTTTGACAGACAGGGGCAAGGAGATTGCAGAACAAATGGGTATAGAGCAAATTATTGCAACGAATTGGGATTTGATATATAAGTACATTTCTGAGAATGCCACTTCAAAGAATGCTTATGATTTGCAGCAATTCTGTATTGAAGCCGCGACTGTTGCATTGGATAGATTGCTATGTAAGGAAGACTTGGATAAAATAAAAATGTTTGCATTCAATTCAGGACAGAATATAGCTTATTATGGTAGTATGATCGGAATATTGATTCGAGATAAATATTTTGCGATTCAAGGAATTCCGATTGGGGATATAGATACTCATGATCCTAATAGGAAATAATAAAGAAGGCTGGAATTCCAGCCTTCTTTATTTTCGCTTTACCCGAACAGCTTCTCCATCGCCTTGGCGACGCGTTCGGCGATAAGGGCCATGTAGGGCATTCCCTCGAAGTGGGCCAGCGCCGTGATGCCCCGGTGGTCGGCGTAGAAAAGTTCGTCCATCCGGGGCAGCATTTCCCGCGCAAGGGGTTCTTCGCGCAGTTCCAGCCTTGCCGCTTCGATAGCCCGGAGGGCCAGGGTGCGTTCGACGCTCGGGGGGGCTGGCGTGGTGCAGACCGTCGTGCCGCGGACTGCAAAGAGGGGTGCGTCGTCGGCCGTGTGGCAGATGCCGTCGTGGTCGCAGCGGATTGCCGTTTCGGCGCCCGCGAGTTCGGCCTGACGGCGGGCCAGCAGCGCCGCGGTTTCGCGGGCCGAGGTCGGCAGTTCGGCCATCGGCAGGTCGTAGCAGACTGCGCAGGCGTCGGGCCGCAGGCTGCGCAGGGCATAGCCGTCGTAGTACGATACGCCGCCCCCGCACAGCCGTTCCGCTCCGTCGGCCGTGAGTTCGATGCGGACGAATCCCGAGACCGATTGTGGGTAGCGTTCGGCCTTGGCCGCGGCGGCGATGCGTGCTTCCAGCTGCCGGACGTCCGGCGCGTAGCGGCAGCCGAAAAGCGTCCGGGCCGCTTCCGTCAGCCGGGCCGCATGGGCTTCGACCAGCCGGGGCTGTCCGCCGCAGACGTGGACCGTCTGATAGAGAAAGAGTTCTGTCACAGCAGGAAGATTTTCAGCAGCAGTTCGCGCAGCAGTTCGCCCTCGGGTGCGCCGCCCGTGTTCAGCCCCTTGCTCTTCGCGTCGTATTCGCGCAGCAGCCCCAATATCTGGAATACCTTGCGGTTGTCCCACAGCGCGGCGTGCTGCTTGATTTCGTTGATTACGAAGGTGTTGTTCTTGCGCAGGGTGCGCATCAGTTCCGTGTCCTGCGGGAACGGCTGTCCTTTGTGGCGGGAGAGCCAGCGCAGGTAGTTGACCACGAACAGGTCGCGGAACTGGCCGAAGAGCGCCATGATGGTCAGCAGCAGCGGGTTGTCCTTGGGATTGCGGGCGAAGTGGTCGGCAATCATCAGCGCACGGGCCATGTCGCGGGTCATCACCGCCTTGCAGAGCTCGAAGTTGTTGAAGTCTTTCGAGATGCCGATGTTGGCTTCGATGTCGGCGTCGGTTATCTTCGTCGTGCCGGCCGGCAGCGAGACCATGAGCTTTTGCAGTTCGTTGGCTATCTTCGAGATGTTCGTCCCGAGGTGGTCGCTCAGCATCGAGAGCGCCTTGGGGTCGATGCTCAGCCCTTTCTGCTTGGTGAACTGCTGGAGCCACGCCACGATTTCGTAGTCGCGCGGCTGGATGGATTCGAGCACCGCGCCGTTGGCCGTGCAGCCTTTGTAGAACGCCGAACGCTTGTCGACGCTCTTTTCCTTGTGGCAGATTATCAGTATCGTCGTCGGCGAGGGTTTCTGCGTGTAGAGCGAGAGTTTCTCGATGCCCCGCAGCTGCTGCGCTTCCTTGACGATGACTACCTGGTAGGAGCCCATCATGGGCATCTGGCGGCAGAGGTTGATGATCTGGCCCGTTTCCGAATCCTTGCCGTAGACGGTTATCTGGTTGAACGCGCGTTCCGCTTCGCCCAGCACGCCCGTCGCCAGCTGGTCGCACAGGGCGTCGATGAAGTAGCTTTCGTCGCCCATGAGCAGGTAGACGGGGGCATAGCGGCGGGCCGCCACGTCGGCGGTCAGACGTTCGTATTGGGCGACCGTGTCGCGGAAGCGGAGTGCGCTTTTGGCCATGTCAGACGATTTCTTTGGTGATTCGCAGCACGTTTTCGGTTTCGTCGGTCAGCCGGTAGCGGTCGTCGATGCGGCGGCCTACCAGCCAGACGATTTCGTCGCCCGAGACGAGGACGAACTGGCGCTGTTTCGCCGCCGCCGAGACCTTGGCGTCGGTCAGGAAGTCGCTCACTTTCTTGCGGCCCGTCATGCCGAACGGCACGAACCAGTCGCCCTCCTGCCAGCGGCGCAGCGTGAGCGGGTATTGCAGTTTGTCGGCGTCGAGCTGGGCTATGTGTTCCGGTACGCCGAAATCCTTCACGGCGTCGATGTCGGTCCATTCGTAGTAGAGGACCGCATTGCCGCAGTAGCTGCGCGCCGCGCCGTGCGCCACCTGGCATGTGCAGGGGTCGTCGTCGGCAATGGGCGCCACGGCGATGGCGCCCCGGTCGATGCAGGCCATCTTCGTGCGCGAGTAGAAGCGGCGGCCTGTCGCCTGTTGGTCGAGGGCCCGGCACAGTGCGTCGATGACGTCGCTCTTGAAGCCGTAGGCCGCCAGCAGTTCGTAGATGACGAATCCGCGCGGGAACGCCGGGTCGATGCGGTCCGGGCGGATGATGTCGATGCCGTTTTCCGAGGTCACCGCTTCGCCGCGGATGCGTTCGATGCCGTGGTCGATGAAGCGCTGGGCGTCGGTCAGACGGCCGATGTTGCGGCGCATCAGGGAGGTGAACGCCGGGTTGATTTCGCGGATGCGGGGCACGAGGCCCAGCCGGATTTTGTTGCGCAGGTACTTGGTCGAGCGGTTCGACGAATCTTCGCGGTAGGGTATCTTGTTGGCTACGGCATATTCGAGGATTTCCTTGCGCGAGGCGAACATCAGCGGGCGGACGATGCGTCCTGCCTGTTGCGAAATGCCCGTCAGCCCGCGCAGTCCCGTGCCGCGCAGCAGGTTGATGAAGAACGTTTCGATGGAGTCGTCGGCGTGGTGGGCCACCGCAACGGCCGTGTAGCCGTGTTCGAGCCGCAGCTCCTCGAACCATGCGTAGCGCAGGCGCCGCGCCGCCATTTCCATGGATTCGCCCGTGCGTTCCATCTCGGAGAGCGTGTCGAAGCGGCGGTTGTAGCACTCCACGCCCAGCCGGGCCGCTTCTTCGGCCACCAGCGTTTCGTCTTCGTCGCTTTCGGTGCCCCGCAGCTGGAAGTTGCAGTGCGCCACGCCCACCCGGTAGCCGCACCCGGTGAAAAGCCGCAGCATGACCATCGAATCCACACCGCCCGATACGGTCAGCAGCACCCGGTCGTCGGGCGCCAGCAGTCCGTTCTCCTTTATATAATGTTCAAACGCTTCGGGAAGAGCCATGAATCGGTCAATTAAAAATTAAGAATGAAAAATTAAAAATTCCGCATTTCTGCTGTCGGGAGCCTCTGCAAGGAATCTGCGACGGCTGCGTTGCTCATAGCCGACAGGCGGGGCTTTCCATAGATTTTTAATTCTTAATTTTTCATTTTTAATTATAGAATGTTTACTTCCGTGTCGATTTCCACGCCGAATCTGTCGCGGACGGCGGTCTGTACCTTGCGGGCCAGCGCGATGACTTCGCCGCCCGTGGCGCCGCCCAGGTTCACCAGCACCAGCGCCTGCCGTTCGTGTACGCCTACGCGTCCTTCGCGGTAGCCTTTCATCCCCGCCTTGTCGATCAGCCACCCGGCCGCCAGCTTCGCCTTGCCGGGCTCCTGCGCCGGGTAGAGCGGCATGTCGGGCCACTCCGTTTTCAGCCGTTCGGCTACGGGTTGGTCTACTACCGGGTTCTTGAAAAAGCTGCCCGCGTTGCCCAGTTCGGCCGTGTCGGGGAGTTTCGTGCGGCGGATGGCGATGATCGCTTCGCGGATGTTGCGCAGGGTCGCTCCGCCGCGGGCCGCCACTTCGCGTTCCACGTCGCCATAGCCTAAATGGGGCTGCGGCGTGCGTGTGAGGGTGATTTCGACGGCCGTAATGACAACGCGCCCTTTCAGCGCGTGCTTGAAGACGCTTTCGCGGTAGCCGAATTCGCAGTGCGCCGCATCGAGGGTCAGCATCGAGCCGCTCTCCACGCAGTACATTTCCACCCGTTCGATGACGTCCTTGGCTTCGCGGCCGTAGGCCCCGATGTTCTGCACCGGCGCCGCGCCCGCCTTGCCCGGTATGAGCGAGAGGTTTTCGATGCCCCACAGGCCGCGTCGGACGGCCCATTCCACCAGGTCGTCCCATTCGACGCCTGCGTCCACGCGTACGCGCACCCGCTCGCCGTCGTCTTCCGTCACTTCGATTTTCTGCGACACGGGGGTCAGCAGCAGTCCGTCGTAGTCGCACGTGAACAGCACGTTGTTGCCTCCCGCCAGCACCATCCAGCGGTCGGGTATTCCCGCCGCAAAAAGGGCCCGCAGGTCGTCGGCCGTCTCGAATTCGACCAGCCGCGCCGCCCGTTGCTTCACATGGAAGCTGTTGCGGCCGCTCAGGTCGGCCTGTTGAAATTCTTTGGTCATGATGCGCAAAGTTAGAAATAAATTTCGTATCTTCGACAGAAGATGTCGCCGATAAAGCCACCGATTGAAACCTAAATACCTTACAACCATGTTTTCACAAGAAGACCTCCAGCAGATCGCCGGGCATGGGCTGACGCCCGGGGCGGTCGAGCGGCAAATCGCCGATTTCCGGCGCGGTTTTCCCTTTCTCAGGGTCGTGCGGGCCGCTTCGCCCGGCGACGGCATTGCGGTGCTCGGCCCGGCGGCGGCCGATGCGGCCGTGGCCCGTTACGACGCGGCCGCCGCGTCGCGTTCCGTCGTGAAGTTCGTGCCCGCTTCGGGCGCTGCTACGCGCATGTTCAAGGAGCTGTTCGAGTTCGTCAACGACGATAAGCGCGGCAAAGGAATCGACACCCTGCTGCAAAATATCGGGCGTTTCGCGTTCTGGCCCGAGCTCAAGGCCGTGTTGCCCGAGGGGGCCGACGACAAGGCTGTTGTCGGCGCTATCGTGGGGCAGGGGCTCGGCTACGGGTCCAAGCCCAAGGGGCTGGTGACGTTCCATGCCTATCCCGACGGGGCGCGCAAGGCCGTCGAGGAACATTTGGTCGAGGCGGCCGCCTATGCCGCTGCCGACGGCGTGGCCCGTATCCATTTCACCGTTTCGCCCGAGCACCGGGCGGGTTTCGAGGCGCTGTTGGCCGAGAAGGTCCCGGCCTATTCAAAACGTTTTGGTATCCGCTACGACATTTCGTTTTCGGTGCAGAAGCCGTCGACCGACACCATCGCCGTCAACCCCGACAACACGCCGTTCCGGCAGGACGACGGGCGGTTGCTGTTCCGTCCCGCGGGTCACGGTGCGTTGATTGAGAATCTGAACGAAATCGACGCCGACTTGATTTTCATCAAGAACATCGACAACGTCACGACCGATGCCCTGCGCGCCGATACGGTCCGTTTCAAAAAGGTGCTGGCGGGCGTGCTGCTCGGGTTGCAGGAGCGGGCGTTCGCTTATCTCGAAGCGCTCGACGCCGGTACGGCCGATTCGGAGGAGGTCGCCGCATTCGTCCGCGAGGAGCTGTGCGTGAAGCTGCCCGAGCGTTACGATGCGGCTTTGCTGCGCAGCATCCTCGACCGTCCCATTCGTGTCTGCGGCATGGTCCGCAACGAGGGCGAGCCGGGCGGCGGTCCGTTCTGGGTGGCCAATCCCGACGGCACCGAATCGCTCCAGATTGCCGAATCGAGCCAGATTGGGCCCGACGACATGCCGCTGATGAAGTCGGCGACCCACTTCAACCCGGTCGACCTGGTGTGCGGCGTGCGCAAGGCCGACGGCGGCAAATACGACCTGCGCAACTACACCGACCCCTCCACAGGCTTCATTTCGTCGAAGTCGTCGGGCGGCCGCGAGCTGCGCGCGCAGGAGCTGCCGGGGCTGTGGAACGGCGCGATGGCCCGCTGGAACACCGTCTTCGTCGACGTGCCCGTGTCGACTTTTTCGCCCGTCAAGGTGGTGCAGGACCTGCTGCGTCCTCAGCATCAGTAAGCTGCATGCGCTGTTAAGTCCGTGTCCCCGCGAAGCCGAAACCTCGCGGGGGCTTTTTTGTCGTTTTCGGGCGATTTGTTGGCGAAATGGGGATAAATTGTTCGCGGGGCGGCTTGTTGTTCTGAGAATCTTTATTAAATTTGTTGCGCGAATCGGAAAACGAAAATCAAAACAGATAAATCGCTATGGAAAACAAACTTCAACAGTTGACCCGGACGCTCTACGACGAGGGTTTGGAGAAGGGCCGCGCCGAAGCCGAGCGGCTGGTGGCCGAGGCCCGTGCCAAGGCCGACAAGATCGTGGCCGACGCCGATGCGCAGGCCGCGGAGATTCTCCGCAGGGCGCAGGCCAAGGCCGAGGACGTGGAGAAGAACACGCTGACCGAAATCGCGCTGGCCGGCAAGCAGGCCGTGGCCCGCATCAAGTCCGAAATCGCTTCGCTGATCGTCGCCGAGGCTGCCGGGGCGGGTGTCAAGGAAGCTGCCGTCGACCCTGCGTTCATCAAGGAGATGCTGCTCGCCGTGGCCAAGAATTGGAACGGTGCCGATGCCGGCAAGGTCGAGCTGCAAGCCTTGTTGCCCGAGGGCGAGCGCGAGAAGCTCGACGCCGCTTTCGAGCAGAGCGCCAAGGAGCTGCTCGCCGCAGGCATCGAAGTGGGTTATTCCAAGGAGGTCCGCACCGGGTTCAAGGTCGGCGCCAAGGAGGGCGGCTACTACATTTCGTTCTCCGACGCCGACATGGAGGCTCTGCTGGGCGAGTACCTGCGCGAGAAAGTTTCCCGGATGCTGTTCAAGGCGTAGGCAAGATGTTCGCGACCAATTACTATACGCTCGTCGCCGGACTTCGCGAGTATGCCCTCGATGCCGATACCAAGGGGTTCGACGCGGCGGCCATCGTCGCCGAGATATTCGAGGCCCTCACGGAGCGCGATGCCCGGCAGGTGCGGCTGCTCGACGCCTACTACGACTGCGAGAACCTGGCCGCGCTGCGTGCCGGGCGTTCGGCGTTCAGTCCGCTGGGCAACCTTTCGCGCGAGGAGCTGGCCGAAGAGCTGAAGCGTCCCTCCCGGCTGCCCGAGGAGCTGGCCCGCGTGGTGCGTGCGTACAACGACCCCGAGGGCGAGGATGCCGAGACGGTCGATACCGCCCGGCGGTTCGAGAAGTCGCTCTTCGCGGCCTATTACGACCTTTGCGAACGCAAGGGCTGCCGCTTCCTGCGCGCATGGGCCGTGTTCGACCGCAACCTGCGCAACCTGACCGCCGCCGTGACGGCCCGGGCCGCCGGACGTCCCGTCGAGGAAGTCACCGTCGGCGGGGGCGACGTTGTTGAGCAATTGCAGCGCAGTTCGGCCGCCGACTTCGGTCTGCGGGGCGAGCTGGGCTATATCGACGCCGTAATCGCGGCCGTGGGCGACGAAGCCAACCTTGTGGAGAAGGAGCGCAAGATAGACCTTATCCGCTGGAACGAGGCGCTCGAACTCGCCACGTTCGATTATTTCGACATCAACGCCGTTCTTTCCTACCTGGTGCGGGTCAACATCGTGGCCCGCTGGACGCTGCTCGACCCTGCGCGCGGACGCGAAATGTTCGCCCGGCTGCTGGCCGAGCTGGACGGCAAGGAACTGATAGAAAAACAATAAAGCATACAAATGAAAACTACTGGACGTGTAAACGGCATCATCTCGAACATCGTCATCGTCAAGGCCGACGGACCCGTGGGCCAGAACGAGATATGTTACGTGTATGCCGGCGATACGAAGATGATGGCCGAGGTCATCAAGGTCATGGGCGATGCGGCCTATGTGCAGGTGTTCGACAGCACGCGCGGTCTGAAAATCGGCGACCGCGTCGAATTCGAGGGTCACATGCTCGAAGCGACGCTGGCTCCGGGTCTGCTGTCGCGCAACTACGACGGTCTGCAGAACGACCTCGAAAAGATGGACGGTCTGTTCATCGCCCGCGGTTCGATGACCGAGCCCGTCGATTTCGGGGCCGAGTGGGAGTTCGCGCCGCTGGCCAAGGAGGGCGACAAGGTGTCGGCCGCTTCGTGGCTCGGCGAGGTCAAGGAGCAGTGGCTCACCCATAAAATCATGGTGCCGTTCACGATGACCGACACCTATACGGTCAAGAGCGTCGCCGCCGCGGGCAAGTACAAGATTACCGACACGATGGCCGTGGTCGTCGACGCCGAGGGCCGCGAGCACAACATCACCATGGTGCAGAAATGGCCCGTCAAGCAGGCGGTCCGCTGTTATACCGAGAAGCCCCGCCCCTCCCGCGTCATGGAGACCGGCGTGCGCGCCATCGACACGTTCAACCCCATGGCCGAGGGCGGTACGGGCTTCATCCCCGGGCCGTTCGGCGCAGGCAAGACGGTGCTTCAGCACGCCATCTCGAAGCAGGCCGACGCCGACGTCATCATCATGGTGGCCTGCGGCGAGCGTGCCAACGAGGTGGTCGAAATCTTCAAGGAGTTTCCCGAGTTGGTCGACCCCCGCACGGGCCACAAGCTCATGGAGCGTACGATTATCATCTGCAACACCTCCAACATGCCCGTCGCCGCGCGCGAGGCGTCGGTCTACACGGGTATGACCATCGGCGAGTATTACCGCGCCATGGGGCTCAAGGTGCTTGTCATGGCCGACTCCACGTCGCGCTGGGCCCAGGCGCTGCGCGAAATGTCCAACCGTCTGGAGGAGCTGCCCGGTCAGGACGCTTTCCCGATGGACCTTTCGGCCATCATCTCCAACTTCTATTCGCGTGCAGGCTTGGTGAAGCTCAGCAACGGCGCCACAGGTTCCGTGACGTTCCTCGGAACGGTGTCGCCCGCGGGCGGTAACCTCAAGGAGCCTGTCACCGAATCGACCAAGAAAGCGGCCCGCTGTTTCTACGCCCTTTCGCAGGGCCGCGCCGACTCGAAGCGCTACCCGGCCATCGACCCGCTGGAATCCTACTCCAAATATCTGGAGTATCCTGAAATCAGCCAGTACCTCGACGAGCACATCGGCAAGGGGTGGGTCGACATGGTCTATGCCGGCAAGACGATCGTGCAGCGAGGCAAGGAGGCCAACGACCAGATCAACATCCTCGGCGACGACGGCGTGCCCATCGAGTACCACGAGCGTTTCTGGAAATCGGAGCTCATCGACTTCGTCATCCTCCAGCAGGACGCTTTCGACGACATCGACGCCAACTGCCCCGTCGAGCGTCAGAAGATGATGTACGAGATGGTGCTCGGCATCTGCCGCAAGGATTTCCGCTTCACCGACTTCGAGGAGTGCTCGCAGTTCTTCAAGGGGCTCATCAACCTTTTCCGCCAGATGAACTACTCCGAGTGGCAGTCGGAGAAGTTCCACGGCTACAAGCAGCAGATCGAGCAGTATGTACTTGCCAAAACCGAATAAAGCCATGACAACACGCGCATTTCAGAAGATATATACCCGAATCGACAACATCACCAAAGCTACCGTCACACTCCGCGCTTCGGGCGTCGGCAACGACGAGTTGGCCACCGTCGGCGGCAAGCTCGCGCAGGTCGTCAAAATCATGGGCGAGAACGTCACCTTGCAGGTCTTCGCCGGTACGGAGGGCATCGCCACCGATTCGGAGGTGATGTTCCACGGCGAGCCGCCCAAGCTCAAGGTCTCGGACAACCTCGCCGGGCGTTTCTTCAACGCCTACGGCGAGCCTTTGGAGGGCGGCGAGGCCGTCGAGGGCGAGGCCCGCGAAATCGGCGGTCCGACGGTCAATCCGTTCAAGCGTATCCAGCCCTCGGAGCTCATCGCTACGGGTATCGCCGGCATCGACTTGAACAATACCATCGTTTCGGGTCAGAAGATTCCGTTCTTCGCCGACCCCGACCAGCCTTATAACGCCGTCATGGCCAATGTGGCCCTGCGCGCCAAGGCCGACAAAATCATCCTGGGCGGTATGGGTCTCACGAACGACGACTTTCTCTACTTCAAGTCGGTCTTCGAGAACGCCGGAGCCTTGGACCGCATCGTCTCGTTCGTCAACACCACCGAGAATCCGCCCGTCGAGCGTCTGCTCGTGCCCGACATGGCTTTGACCGCCGCCGAGTACTTCGCCGTCGACAAGGGCGAAAAGGTGTTGGTGCTGCTCACCGACATGACCCTCTACGCCGATGCGCTGGCCATCGTCTCGAACCGTATGGACCAGATTCCGTCGAAGGATTCGATGCCCGGTTCGCTCTATTCCGACCTGGCCAAGATTTACGAGAAGGCCGTGCAGCTGCCCAACGGCGGTTCGATCACCATCATCGCCGTGACGACCCTTTCGGGCGGCGACATCACCCACGCCATTCCCGACAATACGGGTTACATTACGGAGGGCCAGTTGTTCCTGCGCAACGATTCCGACACGGGCAAGGTCATCGTCGACCCGTTCCGTTCGCTGTCGCGTCTGAAGCAGCTCGTCATCGGCAAGAAGACCCGCGAGGACCATCCGCAGGTGATGAACGCTTGTGTGCGTCTTTATGCCGACGCCGCCAACGCCAAGACCAAGCTCGAAAACGGTTTCGACCTTTCGGACTACGACGAGCGCACCTTGAAGTTCGCCCACGATTATTCCGAGAAGCTGCTGGCCATCGACGTCAACATCGACATCACCGCGATGCTCGACACGGCGTGGGCCCTTTTCGCCGAGTACTTCTCGCCCGAGGAGGTCGCCATCAAGGAGGAGCTCATCAAGAAATACTGGAAAGCATAGCTTGCCATGGCCATCAAATTCCAATATAACAAAACTTCGCTCGGCGAACTCGGCAAGCAGCTCAAGATGCGGCAGAAGGCCCTTCCGACCATCAAAAGCAAGGAGTCGGCCCTGCGTTCCGAGGTCAAGAAAGCGAAGGATTCCGCGGGCGACTACCGCCGTCGGCTCGACGCCCTGAAAGCCGAGTACGACTACATGGCGGCGCTGTGGGGCGAGTTCGACGACGGGCTGGTGCGCATCGCCGACGTGGAGCTCTCGACGCAGAAAATCGCTGGCGTGCGGACACCCGTGCTGACCGACGTGAAGTTCGAGGAGAAGCCCTACGACCTCTTCTCCGCTCCCGTGTGGTTCGCCGACGGCGTGGAGATTCTCAAGCGGCTGGCCCGCCTGGCCCTGGAGTTCGAGGTCTACGAGCGCAAGATGGAGCTTCTGGACTTCGCGCGGCGCAAGACCACGCAGAAGGTGAACCTCTACGAAAAGGTGCAGATTCCCGGTTACGAGGACGCCATCCGCAAGATCAAGCGCTTCATGGAGGACGAGGAGAACCTCTCCAAGTCGGCTCAGAAAATCGTCAAAACCAAACAGCAGCAGGCCGGGGAGGGCGCTACGTTATGATAGCAAGAATGTCGAAATACGACTTTGTGCTCTTTGCGGCACAGAGCGCCGATTTTGTCGATAGGTTGCGCGACCTCGGGTTGGTCGACATCACCACCGCAGGGTGGGAACCCTCCGAGGAGGACCGCCAGCTGCTTCTGGACATCGAAGCGGGTACCAAGGCGCTCGATTTCCTCAAGGCGTGGGCCGGAGAATCCGAGCACAATCAGACCGGGGCGCAGCCCTATGCTTCGGGCGAGGAGACGTTCCGGCAGTATGCGGCCGCCCAGCGGGCCCTTGCCGCTTCGCGGACCGAAATCGCGCGGCTCGAAAAGAGCGCCGAGGAGCTCCGGCCGTGGGGTGAGTTCGACGTGGCCCGCGTGCAGAAGCTCGCCGGGCAAGGAATCGTCCTGCGCTACTTCTCCGCTCAGCGCAACACCTACGACAAGATGTCGGCCGAGTGGTCGGAGCAGTACGCCGTTTCCGAAATCAACCGGACCGATTCGACCGTGTGGTTCATCGTGGTGGCTGCTCCCGGGCAGGAAATCAACCTCGATGCGCAGGAGATGAAGACGCCGCAGATGGACGTCCGGCAGGCCGGGGAGGCCATCGCCGCCGAGCAGGCCAAGGTCGCGGCGCTCGATGCGGAATTCGCCCGGGCTGCGGCTTCCCGCGAGTTGCTGGCGGCCTACGTCGCGTCGCTCAAGGAGCGGTTGCAGGGCGTCAAGGTCGAGGCTACGGCCCGGCAGGCGGCCGACGGCACGCTGGTCGTCATGGAGGGTTGGGCCGAGACGGAGACTTCCGCCAAGGTCGACGCCCTGCTGGAGGAGTATCCCAATGTGGTCTATATCAAGAGCGACCCCACGCCCGAGGACAATACTCCGGTGAAACTGAAAAACGGTTGGTTCGCGCGGATTTTCGAGCTCGTGGGCGACATGTACGCCCGGCCCAAGTACGGCACGCTCGACCTCACGCCGTTCTTCGCACCGTTCTACATGCTTTTCTTCGGCATCTGCCTGAACGATGCGGGTTACGGGTTGATTCTGCTCGGCATGGGGCTGTGGCTCCTCCGCAAGAATCCCAAGCCCGGCATGATGCGGCAGGCCGCGTGGTTCGCTACGATGTGCGCCGCGGCAACGATTCTGTTCGGATTGTTCTGCGGGTCGTTCTTCGGCATGAACCTCAAGGATTACTTTCCCTCGATTCCGTTCTTCGACTTCCAGGGGCAGTTCTTCTCCATCGCGCTGGCCATCGGCATGGTGCAGATTCTGTTCGGCATGCTGATAAGCGTGGTCGTGACGGCACGGACGTTCGGCGTGCGCTATTCGTTGGGCACGATGGGGTGGTTCATCATCCTGCTGGCCGCTTCCGTCGCCGGAGGGCTTCCGATGCTCAACGAAAAGTGGGTCATTCCCGGTTTCACCACCTCGTCGGTGGCGTTCTATGTCGTGTTGGGAATCGGCGCCGTGCTGATGTTGTTCTTCAACACGCCCGGGCGCAATCCGCTGCTCAACCTCGGGTCGGGCGTGTGGAATTTCTACAACAATCTGACGGGGCTGCTCAGCGACGTGCTGTCGTACATCCGGCTTTTCGCCATCGGTTTGTCGGGCGGCGTGCTGGCGCTGGTGTTCAATTCGCTGGCCGAAGGTTTCGTGCCCGACGGTGCCAATATCGTCGTGCGGATTCTTATCATGCTGCCGATTCTGCTGATCGGCCACGGCATCAACCTTTTCATGTCGACCATTTCGTCGTTCGTCCATCCGATGCGTCTGACGTTCGTCGAATTCTACAAGAACGCCGGCTTCGAGATGGCTACGCGCAATTTCGAGCCGCTTCAGAAAGTGAAAGGTGAAAGGTGAAAAGCCGGCTTCCGCAGAAGGAGCGGGCGGCACTTTCCGGAACTTGTTTCCGAGCGTATCGTTCCGACCGGGTGCGGCATCCGAAACAAAAAGACTGAAAATTCAATAACAAACAAAAAAATCATTCGATTATGGAAACAACAGCTTTGGTAATGGCCTACGTGGGCGTGGCTCTGATGGTAGGTCTGGCAGGTATCGCGTCGGCCGTGGGTACTTCGATCTGCGGTCAGGCGGCCGTCGGCGCCATGAAGAAGAACAACGGCGCGTTCGGTAGCTACATGATTCTCTCGGCGCTGCCCGGTTCGCAGGGTCTCTACGGTTTCGTCTGCTTCTTCATGGTGCAGGGTTTCTTGCAGAACCCCACGATGGTGCAGGCCGCAGCCGTGCTGGGTGCCGGTATCTTGGTAGGTATCGTCAACCTCGCCGCCGCGATTTTCCAGGGCAAGGTCTGCGCCAACGGTATCGCCGCCATCGGCAACGGCCACGACGTGATGGGCAAGACGCTGATTCTCGCCGCGTTCCCCGAGCTTTACGCCATTCTCACCGTCGCCGCTACGTTCCTCATCGCCAACATCGTGCGATAGGTCCGCTGTGCTACAATGAAATCCCGCAAGGCGTCGCCTTGCGGGATTTTTGTTGCCCGGGCCTGGTGTGGGTTAAAAGCAGCCGTGCAGATGCTGGACGCAGCGCACGGAGAGGGCCGCGGCCCGATTGGCGTTGTTCAGCGGGTTCACGTTGCCCGAGTTGAAGTTCAAGTAACCCGCGTTGCGGTCGCCTGCGGCATAGGACGACGAGGAGTAGACGTAGCCGTTCGTGCCGACATTCGTCAAGGCTCCCGTCGAATTCGTGCGGTAGCCCGCAGCAGGCGGTCGGAGCAATCGCTGGAATGAATGGCAAAAAAATGAATAATGAATAGTTAATAGGGAATAATCAGCCAAGACATAAGAGCAGTTCAATTATTCACTATTCATTGTTAATTATTCATTAGCCCAAGTTTTCTGCCAGACTGGGATGTATAGCTGGCGGCGTGCCGTGACGTTTCAGCGGTTTGCTAAAACGTTTTAACGGCCCGGAAATCCCTGCCGCCAGCGGATTGCTGAATCTGCGAACCGCACTGGCACGACCCGTAGCCCGTGCCATTCCGGGTTCTCGGCTGCTTTTGGCGGATTGTGTAGCTGTTTATCTATCGTTAGAATATTTGTTTGAAGTCTATCGTTTTGGCGTAATATTTCGCCCCGCCCAAGGTCAGATGCTTGGTATCCTGACTGATGAGCTTATGATCCGGCGAGAAAGCGGCCACCGAGTTCTTGCCTATTGCCGATATGCTGAGCAAATCAATGTACTTGTCTTGCCACTCCGCTTTCAGAAGATCGTTTATGACGAAGAAGTTGGGATTGATCTTGATGGTCTGCTGGAAGTAGTCGGGCCGGTGCCTGTTCTTGTAGATGGTGCCGGTGCTGTTGCCGTAATTCTTGGTTCCGATACCCCAGACTTCCGCTTCGGGCCGCAGATTTTCCCAAACATAGTAGGGAACGTCGTGTTTCCAGCCGAAGATGAAGATGCGGTCGCTCCGGCGGATTCTGCCGATATGTTTTTTGTCGATCTGATAGGCATATGACAGGTTTGCCTTGCCGGCCATTTCGGATTCGAGCAGAATGTTTACCCAATCTCTCGCGAAGCTGTTGCCGACGACGAGAACATTGATTTTTCCGTTGTCCTGGGGGAAATCGACGTCGTACGCATATACTCTGTCATTGTATTCGGCAAACATGCTTCTGGACACGTTGTCTTTCTGAACATATAGTTCCGGAATGTCGCGTACTACCCCGGCATGCAGATAGAGAGCCAAGGCAGCTCCGCTGGTCAGGACAAAGGCCAGCAGAAGTACGATTCTCGTTTGCAGGCATAATTTGACTTTCTGTTCTATCCAGCGATAGGTAATGTATGACAGTGTGGGTACTGCGATGACATAGACGAGAACGAAACGCAGCGAAAGGTCGGTCGAAATGTAATAACGATAGAATGCAAGTATCGGCTGATGCCAGATGAAGATGCTGTAGCTGATGATTCCGAGGGTGCAAAATATCCCCCCCCCGGCTTTTTGGAACCAGGATACCAAGCAGCTTTGCGTATTTTCGGAAACAAGGAAGAAGAGGGTCAGTACTACGGTTGTCAGCAATAAGATATTTTGAGGAATAAAGTAATCGCCTGTGTAGGCAGCACCGCTGTCAAGATTGTATCCAACCGGCTGTTCGCCGATCTGAAACGCTCCGACAAATAGGATGAGCGATAAAATTGCGAAGCAAGCACCGCTAAGCGCTCCGTGCCGGTAGAGCCGCCCTTGCCGATGATCTGCGATCCACATGCCTGCAAGTCCTCCGAATGAGAGCTCGAAGAATCTGTAAGGCAGTAGGTAGAACCGGTCGCCCGTGCTTACTGAAGGATTAAGGTAAAGCAGCACCGAGAGGGTCGAAAGAGCCAGAAGCGTGATGACCGCATATTTGTCGAATCCGAACCCCATTTTTTTCGAGAGCCGTTTCACGGCCATTACGACCAGAGGGAAGAACAGATAGAACTCGAACAGAATGCCGAGGTACCAGGTGTGCATCAGTGGTTTGAATTCATTGACGGTCTCCCAATAGTTTCTTGTTGTAATGGATGCTAAAATGTTGTTCGAGAAAATATTGGTGGCCACCACCGATTGCGCCAGATTTTCGTAGTCGTCGGGCACCATGCCATAGTAGCCGGCCAAAAGCGAAAGGGCCGCTGCAAGGACTGCCAGCGGAAACAGACGGCCCGTTCGTTTTTCCAAAAATGCAAAATAGCGAAATTGTCCGTTCGCTATATCACGAACGACTTTGGGTACGATCAGGAAGCCATTGATGACGAAGAACGCATCCACTCCGAGATAGCCGCTCGCAGAAATTCCCATGTGGTAGAGAACGACGGCCATGATTGCGAACCCTTTCAATAAGTCGAGGTCGCTTCTGTATGTTTTGCTAGGTCGGGTCATTATGGATTTTTGTTCCGCATCTGTCGGCTGTCCGGCGATTGTCAATATCGAACAAGTGCCCGAACGGATGCTAAATTATAGACAAAGGTAGCTAAAATTTAGGATAGTCTTCATAAAAGAACTATCGTTTGTGCGGCTGTTCTCGGATAAGTGGCGAAACGGTTATTTTGTTGTTCTTCGTACTGCCTTTTTTGCGCCATAGTGTGGAACCGGAGCATTTTTGAGCGATGTTTTTTTTGTTGCGGGCAGCAGCAGGTCGAAATCGAGCTGCCGTTTCTGGAGGTCGGCGCGCTTGATGCGGATGCGCACGGGGTCGCCCAGGGTCATGCGGAGCCCCGTCGAGCGCCCGACTATCTCGTAGCGCTGTTCGTCGAAGTCGAAGAAGTCGCCCTCGACGTCGCGCAGGAACGACATGCCCTCGATATGCGTTTCGTCCAGCTCGACGTAGACGCCCCATTCGGTCAGTCCCGAGATATGGCCCTCGAATTCCTCGCCGATACGCTCTTTCATGAATTCGACCATCTTGTATTTGATCGAGGCCCGTTCGGCTTCGGCGGCGATTACTTCGCGTTCCGACGCCCGCACGCAGAGTTCTTCGAGCGTCTGCTTGTCGGCCGACTTGCCGCCGCCGAGGTAGCGCGCCAGCAGGCGGTGGACCATCATGTCGGGGTAGCGGCGGATGGGCGAGGTGAAGTGGGTGTAGCTGGGGAACGCCAGTCCGTAGTGGCCGATGTTGTCGGTGGTGTAGAACGCCTTGGCCATGGAGCGCACAGCCATCGTCGTGACGGCGTTTTCTTCGGTCGAGCCTTTGATTTTTGCGAAGAGCTTGTTCATTTCGCGGGCGACGGCACGGCCTTTCGAGGCTTTGAAAAGGATGCCGAAGCGCAGGATGAACTGGCGGAAGCGGTCGAGCTTCTCCTCGCTCGGGGTGTCGTGGACGCGGTAGACCATCGTCCGGGGCGTCCTGCGGCCGTTGGCGTCGACGCGGTGGCTGCAAAATTCGGCGACACGGCGGTTGGCCAGCAGCATGAATTCCTCGATCATCTGGTTCGATTCCTTCTGTTCCTTGAAGCAGACGCCGATGGGGCGGCCCGTTTCGTCCAGCTGGAATTTCATTTCTTCGCGCTCGAAGCTGATGGCGCCGTTCCTGAAGCGCTGGCGGCGCAGTTCCTGGGCCAGCCGGTTGAGGGTCAGCACCTCCTCGGCGTAGTCGCCGCGCCCCGTTTCGATGATTTCCTGCGCTTCGGCGTAGGTGAAACGGCGGTCGGAGTGGATGACCGTGCGGCCGAACCATTCGTCGAGAATGTCGAGATTCTCGTTGAGGGTGAAGACCGCCGAGAAGCAAAGGCTGTCTTCGTCGGGCCGCAGCGAGCAGAGTTCGTTGGAGAGCCGTTCGGGCAGCATCGGCACGGTGCGGTCGACCAGATAGACCGACGTGCCGCGTTCGACGGCTTCGTCGTCGATGACCGAGTGCGGCCGGACGTAGTGCGTCACGTCGGCGATGTGCACGCCGATTTCCCACACCCCGTCGCGGATGCGGCGCACCGACAACGCGTCGTCGAAGTCCTTGGCGTCGGCCGGGTCGACGGTGAAAGTGGCCGTCGCGCGGAAGTCGCGCCGGGCGGCGATTTCCTGTTCGGTGATGCGGCCGTCGATGGTCTCGGCGGCGTGTTCGACCTCCGGCTCGAAGCGGTAGGGGAGTTCGTATTCGGAGAGAATGGCGTGCATCTCGGTGTCGTTCTGCCCGGCCATGCCCAGCACTTCGACCAGCTCGCCCACGGGGCTCTTGCTGCCGGGCTGCCAGTCGACGATGCGCACGACGACTTTTTCGCCCTCGCGCACGCCGGGGTTTTCGCGCTTGGAGAGGTAGATGTCCATCGGCATCTTGCGCGAATCGGCCCGCACGAATATCTGGTGGGCGCCCACCTCGGCCACGCCGACGTAGGGTTTGCGGCTGCGCTCGACGATGCGGGTGACTTCGCCCTCTAATTTGCCGTTGTGGCCGCGGTGCATGACGACTATTTCGACCCGGTCGCCGTCGAGCGCATTGGCCGTGTTGCGCTGGTTGACGAAGACGTCGCTTTCCAGCCCCTCGACCCGCACGTAGAGGGAGCCGCTGGCCGTCATGTCGGCGTGCCCCTCGTAGCGGGGCAGGTGGCGGCGCGTGAGGCGGTATTTCTCGCGGGCGCATTCTTCGACGATGCCTTCGTCGTAGAGCCGGTCGAGGACGGCCAGCGTTTCGCGTCGGCCCTCCTTGGTGGCGCCGCCCGAAGCCGACGCGAGGTGTTTGAGCGAAAACTTATTGTTGGGGAATTCGCGCAGCAGGCTCAGAATCATCGAAGCCCGGTCGCTGTTTTTCGTCCGTTTGGCAGGACGCTGTTTTTTTGTCTGTTTCATGGTTCGTTGAGAATTTGCAGGGCCAGGCTTCGCATGAAGTCCGTGCCCGCTTCGAGCGCCCGTTCGTCGGGCGCGAAAGTGCCCGTGTGGGGGCGTCCGGCCGCGGCGCCTACGCCCAGCCGGTAGAAAAGCGCAGGGTAGCGCCGGCAGTAGAATCCGAAATCCTCGGCCGTGGTGCGCAGGGGCAGCATTTCGGTGTGCAGTCCGAGCGCCGCGGCCTGCGCGGCGGCCAGTCCGACCAGCCGGGAATCGTTGACGACCGGAGGGTAGCCGTGGTTGATGTCGACAGCCGTTTTCGTGCCGTGGCGGACATCGGTGGCGGCGGCGAGTTCGGCAATGCGGCTGTGGGCGGCTGTGCGGTCGGCTTCGCCGAAAGTGCGGAGGGTCCCCTCCATGTATACCTCGTCGGGCACAACGTTGGTGGCGCCCGCCGCTTCGATGCGGCCGATGGAGAGTACGCGCTCCGGTTCGTTGAGGTCCAGCAGCGCCGTCGCGAGTTCGGCGGCGGCCGCTACGGGGTCTTTCAGCTGGCCGCGCAGAGCTCCGTGGCCGCCCGTTCCCTGCACGCGGAAGCGCAGTTCGTCGCTGGCGGCCATGTATTTCCCGGCGCGGAATCCGAGGGTCCCGACTTCCAGCTGCGGCTCCACATGTTCGCCGACGACGGCCCGGACGTCGCAGCCCTCGAACGGATTTTCGGCCAGCACCAGCGAAGCGCCGCCGGGGTTGCACTCCTCGCCGGGCTGGAACAGCCCGAAGACCGTGCCGCAGAAATCGGGTGCGGCGGCCAGCCGGAGCAGCGCGCCGTAGAGCACGGCGGCGTGCATGTCGTGGCCGCAGGCGTGCATGACCCCGGGATTCCCGGACGCGTAGGGCAGCCCGGTCCGCTCCTCGACGGGCAAGGCGTCGATGTCGGCCCGCAGCACCACGGTCCGGCGGTCGTCGCAGGGGATGCGGCCCTCGATGCGTGCAAGAACCCCCGTGCCGGCTATCGGACGATGTTCGATACCTGCGGCGGCCAGCTGCGCAGAAATGAAAGCCGCGGTCTCCCGCTCCCGGAACGAGAGCTCGGGGTGGGCGTGCAGATGACGGCGGAAAGCGACGGTATCCATTTTTCAAAAGACGGTTTTGGCGATTTCGATGATGTTTTCGGCCTTGCCCATCGGGTAGTAGTGGAGCACGGGTACGCCCGCGGCCTTGAGCTCGCGGCTTTGGGCGATGGCCCATTCGGTGCCGATGCGGCGTACGGCGGCTTTGTCGTCCTGGTGGGCCAGCACCTCGCGCCGGAGTTCCTCGGGGATGCGGCAGCCGAAGGTCTCGGGCAGCAGCGTGAGGTGGCGCACCGTGGAAAGCGGTTTGATGCCCGGGATGACAGGGACCGTAATCCCGGCTTCGCGGCAGCGGCGCACGAAGTCGAAGAAACAGGCGTTGTCGTAGAACAGCTGGGTCACGATGTAGTCGGCTCCGGCGTCGATTTTGGCTTTGAGGAACTGCATGTCGGCTTCGGGCGACGGGGCTTCGGGATGGGTCTCGGGATAGCCTGCCACACCGACCGAGAACCGGGAGTGGTGGCACACCTCCACCTCGCCGTCGACGAACTCGCCGCGGTTCATGCCCGCAATCTGCCGCACGAGGCCGGCCGCGTGGGCGTGGCCCTGGGGGTGGGGCGCAAACCGCTCCTCGCTCTGCGACTTGTCGCCGCGCAGGGCCAGCACGCTGTGGAGCCCCAGGAAATCCATGTCGATCAGGGCGTCTTCGATGTCGTAGCGCGACAGGCCGCCGCAGATGAGGTGGGGCACCGTCTCGACGCCGTACTTCTTGCGGATGGCGGCCGAAATGCCCACCGTGCCGGGACGCCGCCGCACGACATGGCGCTCGGTCCGTCCGTCGGGCAAAAGGGTCTGTTTGAGCCCCTCGCGGTGGAACGTCACGTTGATGTAGGCCGGGTCGAACTCCACGAGCGGGTCGATGGCCGCGAAAGTGCCGCCCATGCCGTCGCCCTTGAGGGGCGGCAGGAGCTCGAACGCAAAGCGGGTTTTGTGCTGGGCCAGCGCGCTGTGGATGATGTCGGTTGCGTTCATAGGTTGTCGGGTATGACTTTGCGCAGCTCGTCGGGTTCGAGCCCGCGGCGCCGGGCGTAGTCGGCGAACTGCTCCTTGTCGACGGGTCCCACGGCGAAATAGTCGGCGTCGGCGAAAAAGAGCCCGCAGAGCGCTTCGCCGGGGTCGATCATGTGGTTTTCGGTGAGCTTCATGGCGGTGGTGACTTCGGCCGCGAGCAGGTCGAAGACCTCGCGTTTGAGCGTGTGGTCGGGCGACGCGGGGTAGCCGAAAGCCATGCGGCGGCCGCGGTAGCTGCCACGGACGACTTGCGCGGGGGTGGGCATCGGGTCGGTTTCGTAACCCCACATTCGGCGCCGGACGAAAAGGTGGACTGCTTCGGCGAAGGCTTCGGTCAGCCGGTCGGCCAGCAGTTTGGCCATGATGGCCGAATAGTCGTCGCCCGCGTCGCGGAACTTGGCGGCGAGTTCCTTGAGCCCGATGCCTGCCGTGAGGGCGAAGCAGCCTATCCAGTCGCCCGAGGGGGCGATGAAGTCGGCCAGCGAGCGGTTGTCGGCGCCGCGCGTCTGGTTGCGCAGCATGGCCAGCCGGTGTTCGCGCCCCTTGGGGTCGGTCACGACGATGTCGTCGCCCTCGGACCGGGCGGGGAAGATGCCGACGACGCCTTGCAGCGTCAGCAGCCGTTCGTCGCGGATGCGGGCCAGCAGGGCCTGCGCGTCGGCGAAGAGCTTGCGCGCTTCGGCCCCCTTTTCGGGGTGGTCGAGTACCTCGGGGTAGCGGCCCGGGAGGTCCCAGCCTGCGAAGAAGAAACTCCAGTCGATATAGGGTTCGGCGTCGGCCACGTCGAAGTCGGGGAAGACCATGCGCCCCGGGTGGAGCGGCACGACGGGCGTATGGACGGCGGCGGGCCTGTTTTTGCGCGCTTCGGCCAGCGGCAGCAGGTTTCGTGCCTTTTCGGCGCTGCGGAACTGCTCGCGCAGGGTCTCCTGCTCGCTGCGGATGCGGGCTTCGTAGGCGGCGCGGCCGGGACCGAGCAGCGAAGCGAGTATCTGCGTGTTGCGGCTGGCGTCGGGCGAGCGGACGACCGTGCCCGAATAGACCGGGGCGATGCGCACGGCCGTGTGCATGTCGGAGGTGGTGGCGCCGCCGATAAGAACGGGGATGCGCGACCCGCGGCGCTCCAGCTCCTCGCAGACGTGCGCCATTTCGTCGAGCGAGGGGGTGATCAGGCCGCTCAGACAGATGCAGTCGGCGCCCCATGCTTCGGCTTCGTCGGCGATGCGCTGCGGATCGACCATCACGCCCAGGTCACGGATGGCGTAGCCGTTGCAGGCCATGACGACCGAAACGATGTTCTTGCCGATGTCGTGAACGTCGCCTTTGACGGTGGCTATCAGTACTTTGCCCGCCGAATGCGACTGCCCGGCGCTCTGCTCGATGTAGGGGGTGAGGGCTGCTACGGCGCGCTTCATCACGCGGGCCGTTTTGACCACCTGCGGCAGGAACATCTTGCCCTCGCCGAAAAGGGTGCCGACCTGCTCCATGGCGGGCATCAGCAGGCTGTCGATGACGGCCATGGGCGAACCCAGCCCGCGGCAGGCTTCGAGCGCGTCCTCCTCGATATGGTCGGCGATGCCCCGGAGCATGGCGTATCCGATTCGTTCCCGGAGCGTTCCGGCGCGCCATGCGTCGGTGGGCTGCGGTCTGGTTTCGGCGTCCTGCCGCACCTGCTGGGCATATTCGGCCAGCCGCTCGGCCGCATCGGGGCGGCGGCAGAGGATGACATCCTCGACCCGTTCCAGCAGCCCGGGCTCGATGTCGCTGTAGACCCGGAGCATCTGCGGATTGACGATGCCCATGTCCATTCCGGCGGCGATGGCGTGGCAGAGGAACGCCGAGTGCATCGCTTCGCGCACGGCGTTGTTGCCGCGGAACGCGAACGAGAGGTTCGACACTCCGCCCGAGACCTTGGCGTGGGGCAGATTCTGCTTGATCCACCGCGTGGCGTCGATGAACGCCTTGGCATAACCGTCGTGCTCGGCGATTCCGGTGGCGACGGCCAGGATGTTGGGGTCGAATACGATCTCTTCGGCCGGGAATCCGCTGGCTGTGAGCAGGTCGTAGGCGCGGCGGGCCACCTCGATTTTGCGTTCGTAGGTGTCGGCCTGCCCGCGCTCGTCGAAAAGCATCACGACGGCCGCGGCGCCGTAGCGGCGGATTTCGCGGGCCCGGCGCAGGAATTCCTCTTCGCCCTCCTTGAGCGAAACGGAGTTGACGATGGCTTTGCCCTGCGTGACTTCGAGCCCGGTCACGAGCACTTCCCACTTGGAGGAATCTATCATGACCGGCACGCGGGCGATTTCGGGCTCCGAAGCCATCAGGTTCAGGAACGTGCGCATGGCGGCCGGACCGTCTATCAGCCCGTCGTCCATGCAGACGTCGATGACCTGCGCCCCGGCTTCGACCTGCGCGCGCGCCACCGAAAGGGCTTCTTCGTAGTTGCCCTCGCGGATGAGCCGCGCGAACTTGGCCGAACCGGCCACGTTGGTCCGCTCGCCGACGTTGATGAAGTTGGCTTCGGGAACGATGCGCAGGGGCTCCAAGCCGCTCAATATGGTCTCGTGTCTGGGCGTGGGCAGGGCGCGCGGCGTGTAGCCGCCCACGATTTTCTGCAACTCGAAGATGTGTTCGGGCGTGGTGCCGCAGCAGCCGCCGACGATGTTGACCAGCCCGCGCCGGAGGTATTCGCCCACGTCGTCGGCGAACATGGCGGGTGTTTCGTCGTAGCCGCCCATGACGTTGGGCAGTCCGGCGTTGGGGTGGGCCGAAATGCGGAACGGCGCCACGGCGGCCAGCCGCTCTAAGTAGGGCAGCATCTGTTTGGCTCCGTAGGCGCAGTTGAAGCCCACGGAGAGCAGCCGGGCGTGCGAGACCGAAGCGCAGAAAGCCTCGACGGTCTGCCCCGAGAGGGTGCGGCCGCTGGCGTCGGCCAACGTGCCCGAGAGCATGGCGGGAATGTCGCGGCCCAGCTCCTCGGAGAGTCGGTCGACCGCGTAGAGTGCCGCCTTGGCGTTGAGTGTGTCGAAGACCGTTTCGATAAGCAGGACATCGGCGCCGCCGTCCAGAAGACCGCGCGCCTGCTCGGTGTAGGCGTCGGCCAGCTGGCGGAACGTCACCTCGCGGGCCGCCGGATTGGCCACGTCGGCCGAGATGGAGGCGGTGCGGTTGGTGGGTCCCATCGACCCGGCGACGAACCGGGGTCTCCGGGGGTTGCGGGCCGTGAATTCGTCGGCCGCACTCCGGGCAAGGGCCGCCGCCGCGCGCGAAATCTCGCGGGCGTACTCCTCCAATCCGTAGTCCTTGAGCGAAATGGCGTTGGCGTTGAACGAATCGGTGGTCACGATGTCGGCGCCTGCCGCCAGGTATTTTTCGTGGACAGCCCTCACCGCTTCGGGCTGTGTGAGGACCAGCAGGTCGTTGCAGCCGCGCAGCCGCACGGGCCACTCGCGGAACCGCTCGCCGCGGTAATCTTCTTCGGTGAAACCGTATTGCTGAATCATCGTGCCCAACCCGCCGTCCAAGAGCAGGATGCGCGATTCCAGGAGCTGTTCGAGCGTCGCGGCCATGTTACTTGCGGATGATTTCGATTTCAAAAATCCGGCTCCAGTTCTTGCCCGTCACGAAGATGCGCTTGCCCTCGGCGTCGTAGGCGATGCCGTTGAGCACGTCGGTTTCGGGGCCGTGTTCGGATTCGGGCAGGATGCCTGCGAGGTCGACCACCCCCTCGACGATGCCCGTAGCCGGGTCGATGATGACGATTTGCTCGGTGGTGTAGACGTTGGCCCAGATTTTACCCTCGATCCACTCCAGCTCGTTGAGGTAGTCGACGGGCTGTCCCTTGTAGGTGACGGTCGTGCGCTTCTCGCGCCGGAAAGTCGCGGGGTCGACCGTATGGATGCGGGCCGAACCGTCGGACATGTAGAGCTTCTGCCCGTCGGTGGTCAGTCCCCACCCCTCGCCGGGGTAGCGGAAGTCGCGGAGCTTCCGCATGGTGGCCGCGTCGTAGACGTGGCAGGTGTTGGCGTGCCAGGTCAGCTGGTAGAGCCTGCCGTCGAGCAGGGCGATTCCCTCGCCGAACTCCGAACGCGGCAGGCGCGCCACCGTCCGGCTGCGTCCCGCGGCAAGGTCGGTCTTGCGGACGACCGACTGCCCGTACTGGCCCGTTCCCTCCCAAAGGATGCCGTCGGCGTACTGCAACCCCTGCGTGTAGGCGTCGGTGGGGTGGGGATAGGCGGCCTTGATGCGGTAAGTGTATTCGGCGGGTTCGCTCTGCCGTGGGGCTGCCGGTGCGGCGGGCGCGGAGCCGCTGCGGGCGGCGCTGCCACCGCAGGCGGCCGGCAAAACAGCCAGCAGGGCGAACATGAAAGTGCTTTTCATCGGTTGAAGCTAATATAAATAATGTGCAAAGGTAAGGATAATTTTGCTTTTGCCCTCGCTTATTCGTATCTTTGACTTCGTCTTAGATACTCTGCCTCGGGAAAATCAAACTGCATACTGCATTTGCTTTTCCGCTCGGCTTTTAGTATCTTTGGCCCCGATTGCGAGGAAGAAACGAAAGAAAAATAGATACAATAACCTGACTATGAAGATCGTAAGAGAACAACGCGACGGGGGCAGCTCGCTGCTCCGCATCAAGGTCGGCGAAACCGACTACGCCCAGGAAGTGGAGAAGGCGCTGCGCGACTACCGCCGCAAGGCCAACATTCCGGGCTTCCGTCCCGGCATGGTGCCCATGGGAATCGTCAAGAAGATGTACGGCAAGGGCGTAGTGGCCGAGCAGTCGTACCGCATGGCGTCGAACGCCGCTTTCGACTACCTCCAGAAAGAGAAGATCGACTACCTGGGCGACGTCATCCCGTCGGACGAGCAGGGCGGTTTCGACTTCGAGAACGGCAAGGAATTCGAGTTCGTCTTCGAGTTCGGCGAAGCTCCCGAAATCAAGCTCGACCTGACCGACAAGGACAAGGTGACCTACAACCGCATCAAGGTCGACAAGAAGATGCACGACGATTACCGCTCGAACTTCCTGCGCCGCTTCGGCCGCCTGGTCGACACCGAGAAGGTGACCGCCGACGAAGCGCTGGGCGTGACGCTCGACAACGGCGACATGAACGTGGCCGATGCCTACGTGGGGCTTATCTCGATGTCGGAGGAGGAGCGCAAGCCTTTCATCGGCAAGAAGGTGGGCGACAAGATGGAGGTCAACATCAACGAACTCTACAAGAACCCGTCGCAGCGTGCCGCCGTACTTCAGGTCAAGCAGGACGAGCTGGAGGGCATCAAACCCGAATTCTCGCTCGAAATCACCAAAATCCGCAAGTTCGCTGAGCCGGAGCTGAACGAAGAATTCTTCAAGATGGCTTTCCCGGGCGGCAACGTGGCCGACGAAGCCGGGCTGGACAAGTTCGTGGACGAAGAAATCGCCAAGGAGCTCGCCCGCGAAAGCGACTACCTGTTCACGCTTCAGCTGCGCGACTACCTGATTAAGAAAGCCGGGCTGAAGATGCCCGAGGAGTTCCTCAAGCGCTGGCTCTACACCATCAACGAGGGCAAGTTCACGATGGAGGAAATCGGCAAGGACTTCGACCAGTTCCTGAAGATGTTCACGTGGAACTACCTCCAGAAGCACTTCATCCAGACGGAGAAAATCGCCGTGTCGAAGGAAGAGGCCGTGGCCGAAGCCAAAGCGCTGGCCGCCGCGCAGTTCGCCCAGTATGGCATGCCCTCGGCGCCGGACGACATGCTGGCCGGCTACGCCGAAAAGATTCTCGCCGACAAGGACCAAGGTCAGAAAATCTACGAGAAGCTGTTCGAGACGAAGGTCGTCGAAGCCGTCAAGGGCAAAATCAAGGTGACGGAAAAGGCCGTTTCTGCCGACGATTTCGCCAAATTGGCAAAGGAGATTTAGTTTTTCGCAGGAAAAACCCATCTTCGGACTTTGCAGGCGTGATGTTTGCAAAGTCCTTTTTTTGAGTGTGAACCGTATATCCAAGCATTATGTCCGAATTCGAGAAATACGCCCGCGGGAAGTGCGGCATCAGTTCGCTGAAACTTCATGACTACCAGTCCGTCTGCGAGGCTTATGTGTCGCCTACCATCATCGAGGAGCGCCAGCTGAACATCGCTACGATGGACGTCTTTTCGCGGTTGATGATGGACCGCATCATCTTCCTCGGCGCCCCCATCTACGACGATGCCGCCAACATCATCCAGGCGCAGCTGCTCTTTCTGGAGTCGGTCGACCCTGAGAAAGACATTCAGATTTATATCAATTCGCCCGGTGGGTCGGTCTCGGCGGGGCTGGGCATCTACGACACCATGCAGCTCGTGGCGTCCGACGTGGCGACCATCTGCACCGGGCTCGCCGCTTCGATGGGCGCCGTGCTGCTCACGGCCGGGGCTCCCGGCAAGCGTTCGGCGCTGCCCCATTCGCGGGTGATGATCCACCAGCCGCTGGGCGGGGCGCAGGGGCAGGCCTCCGACATCGAGATCACGGCGCGCGAAATCATGAAGACCAAGCGCGAGTTGTACGAGATTCTTGCGGCCCATTCGGGCGTCTCGGTCAAGAAAATCGAGCGCGACGCCGACCGCGACTACTGGCTTTCGGCCCGCGAAGCCCGCGACTACGGGCTTATCGACGAAGTGCTCTCCAAACGTGAAAAACAATGACGCAAAACCGACACAACGGCCGCCACGGCGGCGATAACCCCAACGACTGCTGCTCGTTCTGCGGCGCGCGGCGCGACGACGTGGAGCTGATGTTCCAAGGCTCCGACGGCGCCAACATCTGCAACAAGTGCATCGAGAACGGCTACAAGATTCTGGAAGACAACAACCTTTTCGCCGAGCGGCACCAGGGTGCGGCGGCTCCGTTCCGCAGGGAGGACCTGCTGAAGCCCGCGCAAATCAAGGATTTCCTCGACCAGTACGTCATCGGGCAGGACGCCGCCAAGCGTTACCTTTCGGTGGCGGTCTACAACCATTACAAGCGCCTTTTGTTCCCCTCCAAGGAGAACGAGGTCGAAATCGATAAGTCGAACGTCGTGCTCGTAGGTCCTACGGGCACGGGCAAGACTCTCATGGCCCGGACCATCGCCCGGCTGCTGAAAGTGCCTTTCACCATCGTCGACGCTACGGTGCTCACCGAGGCCGGGTATGTCGGCGAGGACGTCGAGAGCATCCTCTCGCGGCTGTTGCAGGTGGCCGACTACAATGTGGAGCTGGCCGAGCGGGGTATCGTCTTCATCGACGAAATCGACAAGATAGCCCGCAAGGGCGACAACCCCTCCATCACGCGCGACGTTTCGGGCGAGGGCGTGCAGCAGGCGCTGCTCAAGCTCTTGGAGGGGACTGTGGTCAACGTGCCGCCGCAGGGCGGGCGCAAGCATCCCGACCAGAAATTCATCCAGGTCAACACGCGCAACATCCTCTTTATCTGCGGCGGGGCGTTCGACGGCATCGAACGCAAAATCGCCCAGCGGCTCAACACCCGGGCCGTGGGCTACGGCCGCAGCGAAAGCTCGCGCATCGACCGCAGCAACCTGATGCAGTACGTCACGCCGCAGGACCTCAAGTCGTTCGGGCTCATTCCCGAGCTGGTGGGGCGTCTGCCGGTGCTGACCTACATGCAGCCGCTCGACCGCGAGGCCCTGCGCCGGATTCTGACCGAGCCCAAGAACGCCATCGTCAAGCAGTACGAGCGGCTCTTCGAGCTGGACGGCGTGAAGCTGAAGTTCGACGACGAAGCACTGGGCTACATCGTCGACAAGGCTGTGGAATTCAAGCTCGGAGCCCGCGGCCTGCGCTCGATTTGCGAAGCGGTCATGATGGACGCCATGTTCGACCTGCCCTCGGGCGACCAGCCGCGCTTCACGGTCACACGCCCCTACGCGACGCAAAAAATCGAGCAGGCGAATATCTGCCCGCTCAAACAGGTGGGGTAGCCGCGGATTTATTGCCTTTACAAACCCCGGCAGGCTCAAATAAATTTGGTACTGCATCCGATTTGCGTTATCTTTGTTAGCGGAAAAATATCTAACAGCAATAATACCTATGTCTACGAATTCCAAACTTACGCGTGTCGCCGACAACATCCGTGTTCTGTCGGCCGCCATGGTCGAGAAAGCCAAGTCGGGGCACCCGGGCGGTGCCATGGGCGGTGCCGATTTCGTGGCCGTGCTCTTCACCGAGTTCCTGCGCTACGACCCCGACAACATGGCCTACCCCTACCGCGACCGGTTCTTCCTCGACCCGGGCCACATGTCGCCGATGCTCTATTCGACGCTGGCCCTGGCCGGGCATTATTCGGCCGAGGACCTGCAGTCGCTGCGGCAGTGGGGCAGCGTGACCCCCGGCCACCCCGAGGTGGATGTGATGCGCGGAGTGGAAAACACCTCCGGCCCGTTGGGGCAGGGGCATGCCATGGCGTTGGGCGCTGCCATTGCCGAGCGCTTCATGGTGGCCCGTTTCGGCGAGTGGATGGCCCATAAGACTTACGCCTATATCTCCGACGGCGGTGTCGAGGAGGAAATTTCGCAGGGGGTGGGCCGCATCGCCGGGCACCTGGGCCTCGCGAATTTCATCATGTACTACGATTCCAACAACATCCAGCTCTCGACCAAGGTCGAGGAGGTCGACACCGAGAACGTCGCCCAGAAGTACGAGGCTTGGGGTTGGAACGTGCTGACGGTCGACGGGCATGACATCGACAAGCTGCGCGAAGCGCTCGTCGTGGCCCATTCCGAGACCGAGCGGCCGACGCTCATCATCGGCCGCACGACGATGGGCAAGGGGGCTGTGGCCGCCGACGGTTCGTGCTACGAGGACAAGGTTTCGACCCACGGTCAGCCGCTGTCGGCCGCCGGAGCCGATCTGGCCGCCACCATCCGCAACCTCGGCGGCGACCCCGAGCAGCCGTTCGCGTTCTTCGAGGAGAGCCGCGAGGTGTTCGGTACCCGCCGTGAAGCGCTCAAGACATGGGCCGCCGAGCAGGCCAAGGTCGAAAAGTCGTGGCGTCAGTCGCACAAGGAGCTGGCGCACAAGCTCGATAAGTTCCTTAAGGGCGAGCTGCCCGAAATCGACTACAAGGCGGTCGACATGAAAGCCGACGTCGCTACGCGTGCCGCTTCGGCGACCGTGCTGAGCCTCTATGGCGAGAAAGTCGAGAACATGATCGTCGCTTCGGCCGACCTCTCCAATTCGGACAAGACCGACGGTTTTCTTAAAAAGACCAAGGCTTTCACCAAGGGCGATTTCTCGGGCAAGTTCTTCCAGGCAGGTGTCTCGGAGCTGACGATGGCTTGCGTGATGAACGGTATGGCGTTGCACGGCGGTGTCATCCCCGCTTGCGGAACGTTCTTCGTCTTCTCCGACTACATGAAACCTGCCGTGCGTCTGGCGGCGTTGATGCGCCTGCACGTCGTCTATATCTGGACCCACGATTCGTTCCGCGTCGGCGAGGACGGTCCTACGCACCAGCCCATCGAGCACGAAGCGCAGATTCGCTTGATGGAGCACCTCAAGAACCACCACGGCGAGCGTTCGATGGTCGTTCTGCGTCCCGCCGACGGCGAGGAGACGCTGATGGCGTGGAAGACCGCCATCGAGGAGCACCGCCCCGTGGCGCTGGTGCTTTCGCGTCAGAATATCAAGAATCTGCCGACGCTCAGCAGCAAGACCCGTCGCGAGGAAGCCGCGCAGGTTTCCAAGGGCGGTTACGTGGTCATGGACGCCGCCAAACCTGCCGCCGTGTTGGTGGCTACCGGTTCGGAGGTCGCTACGCTCGTCGAGGGCGCCGAGCTGCTGGCCAGGGAGGGCATCGCCGTCCGCGTGGTCAACGTGCCGTCGGAGGGTCTTTTCCGCGACCAGCCCAAGTCTTACCAGGAAAGTGTGTTGCCCGCAGGTATCGTGCGTTATGGTCTGACTTCCGGCCTGCCCGTCAACTTGCTCGGTCTGGTCGGCGATTCCGGGTTCATCCATGGGCTCGACCACTTCGGTTTCTCGGCGCCTTACAAGGTGCTCGACGAGAAGTTCGGGTTCAACGGTGAAACCGTCGCTGCCGAAGTCAAGAATTTGTTGAAGAAGAAATAGTTCTTCGGCGGCAACATCTTTGGGTCGCCGCCGAAGTCAAGAATTTGTTGAAGAAGAAATAGTTCTTCGGCGGCAACATCTTTTTGGTGCCGCCGAGGTTGGAGGATAGTTCTTCGGCGGCAACATCTTTGGGTCGCCGCCGAGGTTGGAAGATAGTTCTTCGGCGGCAACATTTCTGAGTGCCGCCAATATTCCGGATAGTAAAATCCCGGGCCGTTGAGGTCCGGGATTTTTGTTCGCGTCAGCCTTGTGTCGGCTGTCATTCTGAGCGTTAGCGAAGAATCTAAAACGGGATGCCTACCACACGATAGGTTCCTTGCCTGCCGAGCGGAGGTATTCATTGGCGCGCGAGAAGTGGCGGCAGCCGAAGAATCCGCGGTAGACCGAGAGCGGCGAGGGGTGCACGGCCTTGAGAATGCAGTTGCGGGCCGGGTCGGCAATGGCGCCCTTGCGTTGGGCGTAGCTGCCCCAAAGCATGTAGACGATTCCTTCCTTGCGTTCGTTGATGGCCCGTACCACCGCATCCGTAAAGGTCTCCCAGCCGTGACCTGCGTGCGAGGCCGCTTCGTGGGCCCGCACCGTCAGTACGGCGTTGAGCAGCAGGACGCCCTGTTCGGCCCAGCGGTCGAGGTTGCCTGTCGGGGGTACGGGGGTTCCCGTGTCGTCGTGTACCTCTTGGAAGATATTTTGCAGCGAGGGCGGAAAGGGCACTCCGTCGCCTACCGAGAAGCAGAGCCCGTTGGCCTGCCCGGGGCCGTGGTAGGGGTCCTGCCCGATGATGACCACCTTGAGCCGCTCGAACGGGCATTTGTCGAATGCCCGGAAGATGTTGCTGCCGCGCGGGTAGATGCGGCGCAGGGCGTATTCCTGCCGCACGAAGTCGGTCAGTTCGCGGAAATAGGGTTTCTCGAATTCGGGTGCCAGCAGTTCTTTCCAGTCGGCGGCGATTTTCACGTCCATCTTCTGCGGGTTTGAAATTTCGGTAAATATACTGAAAAGTTCGCAGAATCCTGCTAACTTTGTCTTTGCAATCTTATTTCGCAGTCATGAAAAAATTCCTCCTCGTATTGTGCGCGTCGTTTGCGGCGGCGTGCAGTTGTTTTTCCGACCGGGAGCCCGAAGTGCGCAGCGTCATCTACATGATCGGCGACGGCATGGGGTTGGCGCAGGTTTCGTTGTTGCAGATCGCCAGGAATTACGAGCCTACGGCGTTCGACCGTGCGCAGGGCGTCGCCTTGATTGCCACGCGGTCGGCCAACAACCGTGTGACCGATTCGGCGGCTGCGGGTACGGCGCTCAGCAGCGGCTGCAAGACCAACAATGCCTGGCTGGGGCTCGATACGGCCGGGCAGCGGCTGGTTCCCATCGCCGAGTGCGCCCGGCAGCAGGGTATGCGGACCGGACTGGTCGTCACCAGCCACCTCTACCATGCGACGCCCGCCGCGTTCTATGCCCATGTCGCCGACCGCGACAACGTGGCGGCCATTACGGCCGATATGACTGCCAGCGGCATCGACCTGCTGATGGGCGGCGGCCGCAAGGCCCTTTCCGAGCAACTGCCCGAGGGAGGTTCGCGTCTCGACGAATTCCGGGCCCTGGGCTACCGTGTCGTGCTGGAGCCGGAGCAGATAGATACCTTGTCGGGGTTGCCTGTCGTGGCCGCCGTGGCCGACAAGCATCTGCCCGCCATTGCCGAGCGCGGCGACTACCTGCCGCAGGCTACCCGCAAGGCGCTCGAACTGCTGTCGGCCGACAACGACGAGGGTTTCTTCTTGATGGTCGAGGGGTCGCAAATCGACATGGCCTGCCACGGCCACGACGCTATCCGTTTGTTCAACGAGATGTGCGATTTCGAGCGGGCGGTCGCTGCGGCGATGGACTTTGCCGACAGCCATCCCGGTACGCTGGTCGTCGTCACGGCCGACCACGAGACGGGCGGGCTGACGCTTCCCAGCGGCGAATCGGATTTCACGCTGCCCGATTCGGGCGTGATGGTCGAATTCTCCACAGGCGGGCATTCGGCGTCGATGGTCCCCGTCTACCTCTACGGCACGGGTGCCGACCGCATCCGCGGGCTGATGGACAATACCGGATTGGCGAACCGTATCAAGCAGCTTATCGCCGAGCGCAGGTAGTCTTCCGCCGGATTCCGGCATGAATATAGCCCCCGCATTGCTCGAAACAATGCGGGGGCTTGTCACAATGGCTGGAGCTACTTTTCTTGGGGTTCCGGCGTTTCGTCGGCGATCGTCTGGAATTCTATAGGCAGTGTATATCTCACCCGCACGGCTTCGCCGCCTTGCAGTCCCGGGGTCCACGAGCCGGCAGGTACCGAGCCGAGCAGCCGGAGCGCTTCCTGGCTCAGCGCTTCGTCGGGGCTTGCCAGTACCTTGAACGAACTTATCGAACCGTCGCGCTCGACGACGAACGTTACGACGACGCGTCCGGCCGCTTGGGTGTCGGGATAGCGCAGGTGCTGCTGTACCCAGGTCCGGAAGTCCGTCAGGCTGCCGCCTTGAAACTTCGGCATGGTTTCGGTTGTCAGCCAAGGTTCATCAGGGTCCGCCGTGGCTTCAGATGCCGGGGGCGTGGTTTCGGACGCATGGCTTCCGCTCTCCTTTCCGTATCGGACCGCCGCCACTGCGGGCACGGTTGTCGCTTCGGAGGTTTCGCTGTCGGTTGAAACTCTGATCTCCACTACGCCGTTGCGTCCTTTTTCGCCGTACTTCTTCATGGCTTCTTCGGGCGAAAGTTTATGAAGATTGACCGAGGTCCCTTTCTTTACGCTTGCGAGCACTTTTTCGAGTGCATAGGAAGCGTTCTCTTTGGAATCTTGTTCTTCGCTGTTCACGATAAAGAGCGGTTCCGGCTTGGTGCCGGCAGCCGTGTCGGCCGAAGCGGGTGCCGTCCGGATTTCTGCGGCCCGTGCCGTGAGCGAAAAGGTGCACAGCAGGCCCGTTATGGCAAGCGCCGTGCCTGCCAGCCGCAGCAGGGCGTACCTGCTGCTGAAAGGGGTTGTCATCATCTGAAAGCGTTTTTTGGTTAAGGAATTCCGCAGCCCGTTGGCTATGTCCGGACTATAGCCGAAGAGTTGTCTGAATATGGTGCTCATATAGAGTTCTCGGTCGCAGCCTTGTGCCAGCACGTCGCGGTCGGCTTCGTATTCCTGTGCTTCGGCCAGTCGCCGGGCCGCCAGCCATACGAACGGATTCCACCACATGAGGGCTTTCATGCACTCCATCAGAATGCGTTCGGCGGAGTGTCCGTGTGCGATGTGGCTCGTTTCATGGGCGACGATGGTGCGCCGCTCTTCGGCCGGGGTGCCCTCCCAAAGGTAAATCGTGCGGCAGAACGAAAACGGGGCGATTCGCTCCCGGGTCCGGGCGACGGTAGGGTGGTTGCTGCGGTCGAGCACGGCCCGGCGGCGCAGGCGTCCGATTGTGAGCAGTTGCCGGGCGATAGCGCCGAGCATGACGAGCGTTCCGGCGAGCCACAGCGCTCCGACAGCCGTTCCGGCAAGCGGAAAAGAGGGCGCGGGGACCGATGCGGGGGCCGATTCGACCGTTTCTGCGAAGACGAGCGGTTCGATTTCGATGACGGGAGCGGGCAGCAGCGGGATACGCATCCATGGAATCAGTATGGCCAGCCATGGCACGGCCAGCAGATAGATGCGGCACCGGCGCGGCGAAATGCGCCGGTCGAGGAGCAGCTCATAGGCACCCCACAGCACACCGCTGCAAATCAATATCTTGACGGCTTCGAGCAACAGCGTTTTCATGACTGCGGATTTTTGGCGTTGCGCATGATTTCGAGAATTTCCGCCTGCTCGGCCGACGAAATCTTTTCGTGGCGCGAGAAGAACGACACCAGCTGTGCCAGCGAACCGTCGAAGTAGGAGGTCAGCATCGACGACATCATCCGGCGGGCATAGGCTTCGCGCGTGACGAGCGGGTGGTAGCGGTGGCTTTTCCCCTCGGCTGTATGAGCCACGAAACCTTTGTTTTCGAGGATTTTCAGAAACGTGGCGACGGTCGTGTACTTGGGCTGCGGTTCGTCGGTGCGGCCGATGATTTCGCTTACTGCCGCGTTGCCCAATTCCCAAAGAATGCGCATGATTTCTTCTTCGCCGCGGGTCAGCTCCGGAATCGGTCGGCCGCTTTCGGTTGGTTTTCGGTTTTTCATACGGCAAACCTACTACTAAATTTTTAGAAGAACAAATTTTTCTACTAAAATTTTAGTATTTGTTTGGGAGATTGCCGCGGAAGTGTGCCGGAAGCAGGGTGAGGGTGAGGGTGAGGGTGAGGGTGAGGGTGAGGGTGAGGGTGAGGGTGAGGGTGAGGGTGAGGGTGGG
>Ga0209064_1001205_pt1 | contig 44283 bp, 35 predicted proteins | sample Inofromicrocosms_FD_187498 | JGI IMG/M metagenome (GOLD analysis project Ga0209064, IMG submission 187498) | Mouse cecum microbial communities from Vienna, Austria - Inoculum for glucosamine and mucus D2O microcosms (SPAdes) (version 2) | ecosystem: Host-associated > Mammals > Digestive system >...
CGGATGCAAAGATAATGCTTTTGTTTTTTCTTATGCAAATTTTTTACAATATTTTTTTCTGAATTTTTCAACAGAAAACCGTTAATACCATATTATAAAACTATTTGCCGCATCAATTTGCATCAGAACTATTGCTAAAAAAAGGAAATTTATTCCCTCTCATCCCAAAAGCGGATGCAAAAGTAGAGATTTCATTCATCATATACAAATTTTTGGGGAATATTTTTCTTGAAAATAATTATACTAATATGTAAGTCATTAATAATCATATGATTAAAATAATGAAAATAATCCGGTAAAGACAAAAAATGTATAACAACAGCCGCAAACTTCCTTCCAAAATTCTTTATCCTTTTCGCTTACAGCTTTTAATATCCGCTTCGTACCTATTTTCCGGCACCCTGATTCGCTTTAACATATCAACTGGTAATCTTTCAATCGAAATCCTCTCAAGAAATCTTTCACTTGCATTCTCTTTTTTCCCGACAACTGCAATTCTTGCACACAGATAACGCCTCCTTTCACATACACATCAAAAAAGGTTTTTCCATCAGTACAGATTTCTCCGGCAGACCGGTTATGACTCTGCTGTATCTTAACGGCCTTAAATATTTTGAGTGTCAGAACACCGCCGTCCATCCCGATAGCCTGTAATTCCGTCCATGCACCGGGGAAAGGGGACAATCCCCGGATATGATTATAGATAGTTTCCAACTCCCCGGCCCAGCAGATTTTCATGTCTTCTTTAAATATCTTCGGAGCATGTATCGCTTCACGCCCCCGAAGCAATCCTACCTGGTCAGTCAATGGGTAATCCCCCCCCTCCATCGCCCGCACGGTTTTCAGCAACAAATCAGCCCCCTTCTCCATCAATTCGTCATGCAATTCCCCTGCCGTCATTTCCTCTCCGATTTTCACCTTTTCCTGGAAAATAATATTTCCGGTATCAATTTCATGCTTTAAAAGAAAAGTCGTCACCCCGGAACAAGTCTCCCCGTTCATCACAGCCCGGTTAATCGGTGCCGCTCCCCGGTAGTCCGGCAATAAAGAAGCATGCAAATTCACCGTCCCCAACGGAGGCATGTTCCACACTACCTCCGGCAACATCTTAAAAGCAACCACCAATTGCAGATCCGCTTTCAAATCCGCCAACTCTTTCAAAAACTCTTCATCCCGGAATTTTTCTGGTTGTAAAATCTTCAACCCGGCTTCCCGGGCATATTTTTTCACTGCCGACTCCTGCATCTGCTGCCCCCGGCCAGCCGGCTTATCGGGGTTAGTCACTACACCGACAACCGGATACCCCGCTTCTACAATCTTCCTCAAAGGCAACACGGCAAAATCGGGAGTACCCATATATACAATTCTCAAATTCCGCTTGTGCATTACTTCCGTTTAAAAATGTGTCTCACTGTATTCACTACTTTATCAAAAACAGTTATCACCTTCTCTCCTCCTTTATTGAAAAACTCAACTTCCTTTTCAGCATTCCATTGCTTCCTGGAAAAAAACTTCTTCACCTTTTCAAAAAATACTTTATAAGCATCCGTATTCATCATTTCCGAATCCGTCACAGACTTATAGGTCAATATCACTCCCAAAGGCAAAAGAACCAATGAAGAAATCCAAGTACCCAGTTGAGGAGCAATCACAGCTTCTCTCGCAGACCGGATTCCCATCATATCTATAATATAATAAATAATAAACAAAAAAACAGATACGACAACCGGCATCCCCAATCCGCCTTTCCGGATAATAGCTCCCAACGGAGCACCGATAAAGAAAAAAATAAAACAAGCAAATGACAAAGAAAATTTACGATGCCATTCTATCTGGTTCCTGATAACCTGTTCTTGCTGTGCCGTATAATAATGCATATTATCCTGATTCCTTTGCTTCACTTCCCGGGCATATTGCAAAGCCGCAGATACAGCCCGTTGTTTTTCCTCCTCATCATAACTCAGATACAAACTATCCGGATTGTTATACATGTCTTTACTTTGCTCTGCCAAAATACTATCTTGTTGCGGACTGGAACTTTTACTCTTTTGATAATTAGAAGCCAATAAACGTTTAGCATCTCCGGCTTTTTTAGTTTTCAGATAAGTTTGAACAGAATCTATTCTATATTGCAACTGACTTAAATTCAACATCAGTGAATGAGAACGGAAAGCATCTTCATCTGTTCTTTTAAAGTCAGTATCCGGTAAATCAATGCTCAACATCTCCTCGTCAAATTTCAGCCGTCTGAAAGGAAAAGTTTTCCGGGCACTGACTTTTTGTAATCCTTCGTCTGTATAGGTATGTCCGCTAAAAAGCGTTAAATCCATAGCATTGCTTTTGACATTTGTTTTCATCATACCCGAATCTGCCTTTGTTACCTCATAATTTCCATGCCCGTCTTTATGATTATATATTAATATATTATACATCATACCCGTATTTTTATCAATACGGTCGACCTTTATACTATATCCCTCCAAATCGTTGGTAAAAATACCTTCCTTAAAAGACATTTCCGGCTTTTGCTTCCTGATATCATAATACAAAGAATTCATTTTCAGATTAGCAACAGGAAGAATATTATTAGAAAAAACAAATGCCAGCACAGTCATCAAAATAATCACGGCAATCAATGGCTTCATAATCCGGTACAAAGAAATGCCGGCAGATTTCAAGGCGATTAATTCATAATTTTCTCCTAAACTCCCGAAAGTCATGATAGAAGCCAACAGAACAGCCAAAGGCAAAGCCATCGGCACCAAAGTAACAGCAACATAAAATAAGAACTCAGCAATAATTGAATTATCCAACCCTTTTCCAACCAATTCATCTATCATACGCCACAATGCCTGCATAAGCAGAACAAACATACTAATAAAAAAAGTTGCAACAAAAGGCCCCGAAAAGCTTTTTAACATGAAAATATGTAATTTTTTCATCGGCAGTTCTCTTAACAAACAGGCGGCAAAGGTAGAATTAATTTATCAATGTACCAATGTACCAAACCCCAATACAGTTTTCATTAGTACACTGGAACATTCTTACATAGGCGTTAAGCTCCTAAATTACGATGAAGCATATCCATCTGTTTATTCCACAAATCAGTAGAATCCGCAACCTCATCTTCATCTGCAAAATCAGTGATAATCAATGCAACTTCACCAGTTAAAGGCTCTACATGTATACTAAATTCAAAAAACTCCTCCTCATCCTCTGCATCATTCCACTGAAAGCGGACACAACTATTAGGCTTCAATTCTACCAAAGTTGCCTGATGTTCCATCCCATTCCAAATAAAAACGAACTGATCTCCTTTTTGAAAAACATCATCTGCAAACCATTCGGACAAACCGGCAGGAGTACTTAAACGAGAAAACAAAACTTTTACAGAAGAGGAAAAAATGTACTCTAAATCAATCTTTTTTCTCATAACATATCAATTTGGAGCATAAATTTACTCAAAAAACAAATAAGGTCCAAAAAATAATGCTTAAGCAAACGTATCTTTAGCAAATTCTCTTTTCACAGCTTCAATGAATCTTAATTTCCATTCTTCTCCCTTATTTTCATTTATATGTGACAAACGGGTAATAATATCAGATAACGCCAGGTGATGAAAATCTGCCGCAGGAAAATAAGACACATCATCATCTTCTTTGACTTCAACCAAAATTTTCTGCTCAATAAGCTCCTGCAACACGACTCTGACTTTGCTTGAACTCATTCTCAATTTTTTACAAATTGCAGCCAATTCAGGCCCCCCATGTCCTTTCGTATATTCTTCTGAAATAAATTTCAGTACCCGGATAGAAACTTCCACGTTATCCACCCAACGATTATCAGCATTCATGACGTCCCGGTACAAAAAATGCCGGTTACGCATAATATAGCACAATTCAGTTCCCCACAACACAATACTCCAGCTCAATTGCAACCAAACCAATAAAAGCGGTAAAGCTGCCAACCCTCCGTATATGGCATTATAAGAACTCACCCCAACCTGAAAACGGATATAAAACCATTGAACAATCTGAAAAATAGTTCCCGCTATTATACCCGCCAACAACGCATACTTAAATTTAACAGGAGTAGTGGGCATAAACATATATAAAAACACGAAAAGGAACCATACCAATACATACGGAATAAGAGCCAACAACGCTTTTAAAGCAACGCTGGCATAACTTAGGATTCCTTCATCCACAGCATAACTCTGCAAACTGGACATCATAAAGACATTCATACTGCTAATCAACACGATTAGTATCGGAGCAATGAACAGAATAGACATATAATCAGTAAATTTTTTCACCAGTCCACGGCCTTTCTTCACCCCCCAAATTCTATTCATAGCCAATTCCGTACTGGAAAGCATCCGGATAACAGACCAAATCAACAAGACTATTCCAAAACCTGCAATCACTCCACCCTGAGTATGCTCCAATGCCTTACCGGCAACATTCATCACCCACTGCATCACTTCAGGATTAGCATAACTTTGTTCTTTCAACCAGTCCTCCAATGCCTTGGAAGCCCCGAATCCACGGGCTATGGCAAGTATTAATGCAACGACAGGGATAAAAGATAAAGTAGAATAAAAAGTCAAAGCAGAGGCTGATATAGTAGAAGCGTCTTTTACAAACCGATCTATCGATACAACCAGGATAGCCACAGTTTTTAGCAAAAAATCCGAAATAAAAGTTGAAATACACCAATCCCTCCGTAATACCGAGTAATAAAACTCAGGATGCAAAAACTTTTTCAGATTACCAATACGTCTCATACTTCTATTGTTAGATTTGCAAAGGTAAAGAAAAGTTACTGAATAACATATAGCCCCCCACTCTCTTCCAGGAGTATGCCTCATGAAAAAAAGAAAACTATTCTAAAAAATTTTCCAGGATGATGAAGGCACCCGGAATCTGCTAAAGAAAAACTTACAAATGTCTACCTCTCAAACCGTATCAAATCCTCTTCAGGACTGATTATTACAGAATCAAGGGATAAATAATTCCGTTACAGTTTCCCGTACTACATCAAGGTCTGCATCAATAGGAAATACACAATCCGGTACCTTATAAAACAATTTGTTTTCCAATTTAAAACGGCGAATTCCTCCACCTGTTATATTCAGCATCACAACTGCTTTCTTTTCCACCGCCCCTTGTTCAACAGCTTGTCGCAACGAAGCAACAGCTACAGCTGCTGCAGGTTCAATATCAATACCTTCCGTTTGTTCAAATAACATCCCGGCCTGAACAGCTTCTTCATTTGTAACAGCAAATACATCCCCGCCGGTATCTGTCAATGCATCAAACAATCCACCTTTTAAAGAATAAGGTGGTTTCCGGTTTGAAAGTACCTTCGCACAAATTTCTTCAGCCTGATGCCGTGCCCGCTGGTCATCCAAAGGCAATAAATTCCTGGAACCTGCTTTCCAGGCATCATAAATAGGAGTGAAAGGAATATTCTGTGAAACCATTAATTTCATCAGGTTTTTCCCAAAACGACCGTCAGTAATAAAACGTTTATTAGCTTCCCAGGCTGCAATAGCACCAGTACCGCTCCCTACCGCCTGAAAATAATAGTCCGGTATCCGTCCGATCGTAGTCACTGCCGACAGCACAGTAGTCCCCATTCCATCCCGGCGGGCTACATTTTTAGCCCCTCCCTCCGGATAAAAATTATTGAGTTCACAAATCACATTTGATAAGTGAATAGCGTCAAAATAATCACTTCCCTTTGCTGTTGCAACCAATTTCACACACGAATCTAACGGACGCGACGACCATATCGCATCCAGACAATCTTCCGGCACACACAACAACAAGGGAATTTTATTTTCAGAACAAACACGGGCAAAAGCACGGGCAGTATTACCGGCAGAAGCTACCACCATAATCTTATCACCATTCCCGTTAATACGTGCACAAACAGAAAAAGCTTCACATTCTTTAAAAGTTCCGGTTTGCATCCCGGCTCCCTTTTCAGGCCAATAACCATTGAAAGTAATGTATAAATCGGACAATCCCAATTCACTGGCTAAACCTTCGCTTTTATAAGTTACTGGAGCCCCCGAACCTTCAAGCATGCGGCAAACAGGCAACCAATCTGAAAATTTATATAACCCGGGCAGATTTTCTTTTATTTCCAATTGCTTTTTTGCATAATTTGCAAAAATTAATGCTGCTCCATCCTGGTTCGGACAATCCAGTTCCCATTTATGGTCGGCAAACTTTGCCCCACAGCAACGGGATTCCAATACATAATCCGTTTTTTCCAATGTGTTCACTTCATTACAATTTACAATTTACAAAAATAAGTTATTTAATACTTTTGAAGTAGGGTATAAATACCACTTTTATCTGATTTCGGAAAGAACTAATTTTTAGTAGCCCGCTTTCACCCAAAGTAAACCAAAGGACAGATGCTTTTTGAAATAATCTTTGAAATGTATATAAATACCCTAATTTTTATATCTGAAATAGATTTTATACAACTGAAAAGGCATTTTCAACAAATGTGAAAACCGAATTTTACTATGTCCCTGCTCCAGCCAAACATTTAACGGAATTTCGTGTATTATCCGGTTATAATCCCTACGCAAATTTCTCACCCGCAATAACATTTCCACATCAAACAACCAATGCGAAATAAAAGGCTGTTTAAATACAGCTCCGGCAATATCTGCATGAAAAACCTTTGCACCACACTGCGTATCATAAGCATTCAAACGAAACAATCCGGAAATAACAGTCGCAAATATTCTTCCTGTAAAATGACGGTAAAATTTACGCCGAATGGTGACTCCCATCCGTTCCAGCCGTGACCCCATGATAATCATTACCTCTGGTTCCTCCCGGGCAATATTTATCAGACGAAACATTTCGCTTAAAGGAGTTGCCAAATCAGCATCAGCAAATGCTACCCATTGATATTCCCCAAAAGCCAGCATTTGTAAAAATCCCTGACGTACAGCTTCAGCTTTGCCCCGGTTATCTGCATAAGTAACCACTTTTATTCTCTCTGGTCGTGTGCATTGTAAATCGGTTAGTTTCTCCAGCGTATTATCTACACTTCCGTCATTTACAAAACACAAATCAATATCGGAAACCTTATTTATAAAATCCCGGAATTCTGCAGCCTTAAAACGTCCAGCTTCATTAAAGCAAGGTATGATTATACAAGTTTTTCCTGCCATAAAGTCATTCTAAAAACTTTTTCTTTAAACTGAGAGCTTCAACATTACCCGGTTCCAATGCCAAAGCCCGTCCAAGCATATCTCTCATTTTTTCCGTATCGTGCATTGATTCCGCATATATCGCCCTCAACACGAACACCTCCGAATCATCATCAATATCCTCCATTTTCTTCAATGCTGCATCAGCTTCTCTTAATTTTCCTTCCTGCAGCAACATTCTGCTTTCTACTTTATAAATCGGATAAAAAGAAGCCTGAAATTGTCTTACCTTTTCCAACAACTCCTTCGCCTGATTATATTTTTTTAACCGCACCCACGCATCAGCCAACTGGATAGCTGTATTTATGCTATTCCGGTACTTCAAGGCCTGTTCATACATTTTTGCCGCCTGCTCAAAATCATTATTATCCCGGAAAATATCTCCCGCAAGTATGTGTGCCCTGTCGAAATTCGGACGAAAAGCCAACACCCGATTCAATGCAGTAACTGCATTTTGATACTGCTTTAACCGGTAATGCAACAAAGCCTTTAAATACCAAGCGTCTGCCGAAGCTTCATTTTCAGCCAACATACGTTCCACTGCTTCAAAAGCTCCGGAAAAATTTTTCAGTTCTGCATTGGTCAAAGCCAGCATATATAAAGCTTCATTTAAAAAAGGATGCAAACTCAAAGCATACTCCAGAACCTCTTTCGCCTCCTCAAATTGTTTGGTTATATAATAAAGTTTTCCCATCCTGGACCAGACTTCTTCATTTTGAAGATGGGTTCTGGTGTATTCTTTGAAAACCTGAATCGCTTGTTCAAACTGTCGGTCTTTTTCAAACTGATAGCCTCGCAATTCCATTTTCGTATCCCGTTTCAATACAAAAGACATGGGATACCCGTCTACTACCGGAGCATATAACGAACCTGACGGAGGAAATAATTTATTTTCTAACTGATAAGGACTAATATAAACATTGCCGAATATAGCATAATCCCACTCCTTTGAATATTTTTCATAATAACGGCTGTAAATCACTTTCACATTTGTATCTTTCCGAAAATAATACTCCATTATTCCGGCGGCCTGGGTCACAACTACAGTTTTCCGGTCCTGCGGCAAATCCGGTAAAATATTTTTCCGGAACCAATTGGCTGAACTTTTTAAAGAATTAAAATAATAATCCGTTTCATAGTCTCCGTAAGCACCTTTCAATCTGCCAATCCATTCATTAAAATAAACATATTCATTGGGATGATTTCGAAAAGTATGAGCCACCGGTAACGCCAGCAACACAACAAAAACGGATACCGGCAGTAATTTCAAATATTTATGTCCCCCATGAATTAGCTCGCTCCAAAAACGCCCGGCTATAACCACCATCGGAGGCATCACAAACAACAAATGCCGGATTCCTCCGTACAAATTTGAATGACAATGAATCACCCAATATACCGGAAATATAGCAGCAAATAATAAGAAAAAACCAATCAAAGAAAATTCCTTTTTCCTGATACACATATAGAACAAATAGACAAAAAAACCGATCAACGTTACTATCGGCATCCCGATACATAAATATTCAGGGGCATAATTCCAGGGCAACATATTGGACATCATCTGCTCACCACCAAATATTGTACGAAGTCCTACATTATAATGAGTGAATTTCGACAAAGAATAAACCACAGCTGTCAACGGTTTTTGCAAAGCAAACGGCCATAACAGAATAGATAAAAAATAACTGCAAATAAAAACAATAAACAATATTTCCAGTATTCGTCCGATTTTCCCGGCATATTTTCCAAATTTATAAAAATGCCCGATTCCATAATATAAAATATAGAATAAACCCGCATACATAAAGGTCATAGGATAAAGAAGCAAGCCTCCGGAACGCGTTCCCAAGGTCAAAGCTATACCCAAAATCAAACCAAGCATATGCCGCAAACGAAAAAAAGGATAATAGTCAAAAAGACGGACAGTATAAAATAAAGAAAGCATGTACCCCACTGCAAATGGAATATCTTTCAGATTATTCATGCTATGTCCGAAAAAACGGGGAGTAAAGAACATCAGCAACAAAGAAAGCAAACCACATAAACCACCGCCCCAACGCAATCCCATCCATCCGGCAGCCAAAACACCGGTTGCCCCCACAAGACCTCCGACAAAATGCCTCAGTTCATAAAAATTATCTACATCAAACCAACGACAAAGAGCAGCCGTAATTACCTGCACCGAATTACCATATAAATGTAATGCCGTTTTAGGCTGCTCCAAAGCTGTTTTGTCACCATTTGCAAAATAATCCAATACATAACCGGCATGCCGGTGGTCCACAAACTCATCGCCTGTCACTCCAAAATCCTTGCTGATATAAGGCATAAAAACAAAAGCAAAACAGGCCAACAACAAAAACAACATCCGGAAAACCATATCCCGTTGCACTTTCCCTTCTCCACAAAAAAGATTTTTAAAAAATTCTCCCGACAACAAATACCAGCCAGGAATACGCAAAGAATAATTCCCCCATACTCCCCATTTGTTTATTTTCTGAGCAACAGGACGACACGCTGCCGCTCCTTCCGTCAAATTAAAAAACTTTATTCCTCCGGTTTTCTGTAAACTATAAGCAACGCCGGGAATAACTTCTGCCGCCAAATCACAACCACCATAAGCCTTCAATAAATCAGACTTATTTCCTATAAGTAAAGGCGAATACAAAATCGCCGGATCCGCACTCCAGTTATGCAGAATACACCCCAGCCACAATTTCTGTTTTGAGGAAGTAATATAACCTATTCCATTCTTTCTTTCCCGGATATATTGCTGCACCACAGAAGACAATATTGTCAAAGGCAAACGCTCCCCATCAAATAAAACAATCAAATCAGACTGAGCTTTTTTTATTGTCCGGATATATTCCTTTTGTTCCAAGGGATGATCAATTACAATTACTTCCCCTTTCATCTCCAGTTTTTCTATATCCCGGGCTTTCCCTGTCCCCTGAGAAAAATACAAAACAGTTACTTCAGGAACTGCCTGTTTTTGCTCACGGACGAATGCTTTTTCTGTTTTTTTTCCCATGAACAACTAGCAACACATTAATAAAAAACGTCTTACATCAACAAAAATAAGGGTCGTTTATTTTTGCAACTAAATATGGTTTACAAAAGTATAAAAAATATGACTAAATTATCTGCATCCAATGATTTACTCGCTTTTCTCCTTTTACAATTCTCCCGGCAAACAAAACGACCAGTTTTTCCGGCTTTATCAGGACAAGAAAGACAGTTGCAAAAACGAACAAGCAATTCTACAATAAATATTTTATAAACCTTTAAAAAAATCTGCCGTTCTGTCAGATTTCATGACACACTTTTTCTTTCTTTTTATCAAAAAACCGCCATTTTTACAAAAAACATCTTATCCAAACTAGTGGCATGCCATTTGTTAATAATAAAATGTGTTTGAATTTAAAACCTCGGACACTCTGAAAACGAATAATAAATAAATAAGTAAAAAAAATACATTAACACTATGGGAAAGATTATAGGAATTGATTTAGGAACTACCAACTCATGCGTTGCCGTAATGGAAGGTAATGAACCGGTAGTAATACCAAACAGTGAAGGTCGTCGCACAACCCCTTCCATTGTAGCATTTGTAGAAAATGGTGAACGTAAGGTAGGTGATCCGGCAAAACGTCAGGCAATTACTAATCCGACAAAAACCATATATTCTATCAAACGTTTCATGGGTGAAACCTTTGATCAGGTACAAAGTGAAATCAAACGTGTTGCTTACCAAGTGGTAAGAGGAGACAACAATACTCCCCGCGTGGTCATTGATAATCGCCAATATTCTCCGCAGGAAATCTCAGCAATGATTTTACAGAAAATGAAAAAAACAGCCGAAGATTACCTGGGACAAGAAGTAAACGAAGCAGTAATCACTGTACCTGCCTATTTTAATGATGCACAACGCCAAGCTACCAAAGAAGCTGGTGAAATTGCCGGATTGACAGTAAAACGTATTATCAATGAACCAACGGCTGCCGCTCTGGCATACGGCCTGGACAAAAAATCACAGGATCAGAAAATTGCTGTTTTCGATTTGGGTGGTGGTACTTTCGATATTTCCATTTTGGAACTGGGAGACGGAGTATTTGAAGTAAAATCTACTAACGGTGACACTCACTTAGGAGGAGATGATTTTGATGATAAAATCATCAACTGGCTGGCAGATGAATTCCAGAAAGATGAAGGAGTAGACATCCGCAAGGACCCGATGGCTCATCAACGTTTGAAAGAAGCTGCCGAAAAAGCAAAAATTGAATTGTCAAGTTCTACGTCTACTGAAATTAATTTACCGTATATTTTCCCGGTGAACGGAATTCCCAAGCACTTGGTTCGTACCCTGACCCGCGCACAATTTGAACAATTGTGTGACAGCCTGATTCAGGCAACGATAGAACCTTGTCGCAAAGCATTGCAAGATGCCGGTATGAAAGCTTCAGATATCGACGAAGTGATTCTTGTAGGAGGTTCAACCCGTATCCCCGCAGTTCAGCAGAAAGTACAGGAATTTTTTGGCAAAGCCCCTTCCAAAGGAGTTAACCCGGATGAAGTGGTAGCAGTAGGTGCAGCCATCCAGGGAGGAGTATTGACCGGAGAAGTAAAAGACGTATTGCTGTTAGACGTAACCCCATTGTCATTAGGTATCGAAACGCTGGGAGGCGTCATGACCAAACTGATAGAATCCAACACAACCATTCCGACTAAAAAATCGGAAGTGTTCTCTACTGCTGCGGACAATCAGCCATCTGTAGAAATTCATATTCTCCAGGGTGAACGTCCTATGGCAAAAGACAACAAGACTATCGGTCGCTTCCACCTCGACAGTATACCGCCAGCACCACGCGGAGTTCCTCAAATTGAAGTGACTTTTGACATTGATGCCAATGGTATCCTGAACGTATCTGCTAAAGATAAAGCTACCGGCAAAGAACAATCTATCCGGATTGAAGCCTCTTCCGGTTTGTCAGATGCTGAGATCAAACGAATGAAAGACGAAGCTGCTGCCAATGCCGCTGCCGACCAGCAAGAAAAAGAGAAAATAGATACAATCAACAAAGCAGACTCCATGATTTTCCAAACTGAAAAACAGTTGAAAGAATTTGGAGACAAACTGCCAGCTGACAAAAAAGCACCGATTGAATCTGCTCTTCAGGAACTGAAAGACGCTCACAAAAATCAGGATGTTGCTGCTATCAATGCCGCTATAGACAAACTGAACAATGTTTTCCAGGCTGCCTCTCAGGAAATGTATAACGCCCAGGCACAACAGCAAGGGAATGCACAGCAAGGTCCCCAAGGCAATCCGAACGCCGGACAGTCTAACAACAATGGCAAAGATCAGGAAGTAACCGATGTGGACTTCGAGGAAGTCAAATGATTCCGATAAGGATACAGATAATAAACAATAAGCAAAAACGTGCAGCTCAATGAGTTGCACGTTTTTTTTGATATATTGATAAACAACAAATTACAAAGAAAGAACCAAATCAGCCAATAGGACAGCTCTTTCCGGTTCATCTTTCACTGCATCTTTGGGCTTCCATGCCACAACGAACCGGACAGATGCGGATTCCACATGGTAACTTCTTAACTCCCCCAGCAATTTTTTCTGCAGGTCTGCCGACAACTTCGCCACAGGTTTGTTGGTTAAGGCATTGTACAAAACAAAATTATTGTAACTCAATGAATCTCCGCCCTTTAACGCCAATACCTCACGCTTGAGTTTTTTGAAAAAATCCAGATAGACATCTCTATGAGAAAGTTGCAGGACAATTTTCTCGGGCATGGCATACTCCTTTGAATCTATAAGATATTGATCCGCAATCAGATGATTAAAGTAATCTCCATTCGTATGTATAAACAGCCGATTTTTTGCACGGGTCATTCCCACATAGCACTGACGCATCAGATGAGCATCTTTCAAATAATTACCAGATATAAGCATATATACATCGTCAAATTCTCTGCCCTTGGCCTTATGAATAGTGGATACCACAACATCCGCACCTGAAACATCACAAAAGTCTTCCACCGACGATTCAAATACAAACTCTTTAAAATCACTGAAGTATTTTGCTTTATTGGTTTGTTCAAACAGTTCCAAACAACGCCTTACATACGTCAAACTTTGACTCCCGTCATAAACGGAAAAGAGGGAATGTTTTGCATTTTCCCATAATTCTTCCGGAATCAGAGGCGTCTTCATTCGCTTATCTATATACCTCAGAAAATACCTTACTTCGGCCATATTCCCAAATCGAAAATCATCCATTGACTGTATCAATTTGCTGTTTATGCCATGTTTCCGCAAAAGAGCCAGCAGGATAACAGCCTCTTCGTTCGTTTGAGTGAGCACACACAAAGTGCCTTCCTTCCTATGGAGAATCAATTCCTCAATGAGTGGCTGATACATGTATTTTGACCGGTGACGTGTCACTCCGACCCAACCATTCTCTTCCCTCATGGAAATAATTGGCGTACTTTTCATCCTTTTACTGATACCCCGCACAAATTCGTTGGCGAAATTCACGGGATGGCGTGCACTGCGATAATTTTCAATCATCTCGACAAACTTACAACCGGGCTCCTGTGTCATCTGATACATATATCCGGAATCCGACCCACGGAATTCATAAATATTCTGGTCATCATCACCCACTGCTATCACACGCATCTCCTCATTGTTAGTCATAAGAGCCTTCACAAGTGCATGTTCCGCAACGCCCATGTCCTGAGCTTCGTCTATGACTAACACAGTTTTACCGATTTTGTTAGGTTCTACTTCGCCTTGGTTAATCATCTCGGCAGCCTTGGCAACAACATCCTTGGCCGCTTTAAGATTGCCTACCCGTCCCAAAAGGTCAAAGCAATAAGAGTGAAATGTCTTTATCTCAACAAAATGGGCTGCATTGCCTATCAGTTCTATAAGTCTCTGTTTGAACTCTGTAGCGGCTGCTCTTGAAAATGTCAACATCAAAAGTTGCTCGTGCTTCACATCTTCGAGTAGTAGAAGAGACGCAAGTTTGTGAACCAGCACACGTGTTTTCCCGCTGCCCGGACCTGCCGCAACAACAATGCAACGCGAATCTTTATCAGAAATAATTCCCATCTGACATTGAGACAACTGACTAAACAATTGTTTATATTTCTTTGGCGTCAGGTTACGCTGTATTTCACCCGTTCTGTCACCTTTGAAATATTTTGCAACAAACTTCTTGTAATCCATCTGGAAATAGTCCCGGACATATTGCAAAGCTGCGTTATAATCCTTTACCATCAGGTTAGCATACTCGCCCACTATATGAACTTGCTGAATTTTCTGCTTATAGAATTCATTCAGCATCTGATAGTCATCCAACTTATACCTTGATTTATTGTCCTTTATTCTTTGAATATCCATGGCGTTATAAAGGACCAGAAATCCACCTTCGAGTTTAAGCGCACCGATTTTCGACAGATACAAAAGTGCTTCTTCCACCTCTTCCAGCTGCAAATTGTCAAGTTTACTGAAAAGAGTATAGGGACCTGATTTTATTTGATTGAAAAGTTCTACTACAGAAAATTGAATAGCCTTGCTTTGTAAAGTTTCCTTTTTCGTATCTGAAACTATCCTGTATAGCCACTCTACAGCAAAACGACTAATTTCCAAACGTCTTTCAAAACGATTGATGGTTGATTCCAAGTCTGCCTGACGGCTGATTTCCATATTACGGACTGCATCTTCTTTTTTACGGGTATATCCTTTGACAGTAAGAAAGTAAAGCAGAGTCCGGATATCCTTTTCCCTGGATGTATTGATTCCGTCATTCACTGCATTATCATTCAGTTGCTTACATGATATCCGTAAAGATTCGTCAGGAATATGGTTGAGAATATATTGCTCAAGCTTTGCAAAACGTTCGAGAAGTGTCTGCGATTTCCGTTCCGAATCGCCGGTATCCAACAAATAGGCAGATATATCTTTACTGTCTGCCAATATACCTTCCTGGCGCATTCGCTCCACAACAGATACAACTTCTTTCTTGTCTAGTCCCAAAATATCTGCCAAATAATCCACACGCGACTCTGCCTCTGAATCCTGAGCTTTGGCTATATATTTCTGTGAAATCAGGGATTTGATGACTCGGATTGCCTTTTCTGTTTCATCTTTGCCAAAGAGTAATGACGCCGATATACGCTCTCTTGCTTCATCCATGTTCTTTACAGTTATACCTGTAGCATATACATGAGGAACATTATTTCCTCTCACCAGGAATCCGCTTTGTTCCAAAGCCGCTAAAGCTGTCCGCACACGGGTTTCAATGTCGGATACAGAATCGTCCCATCCCGCCTGCCGTGCAATTTCCAACGCAGAGCAGCTAACTCTCAGACGTTGCTGAGTAAGGTCTTTTACAGCTTTCCACACCTGCTGAATCTCGCTGATACTTAACTTTGTCTGATTCAGCAATATAAAATGCTTATCCAGGTCTTTGTCACTATAAAGCACATAGCAACGGGCACTGAGGTTGGGATCGCGACCGGCTCTGCCTGCTTCCTGCACATAATTCTCCAGCGAGTCCGAAATGTCGTAGTGTACCACAAGACCGACATCTTTCTTATCAACCCCCATACCAAAAGCTGACGTCGCCACAATGATACGAACCTGATCATTCATAAAAGCGTCTTGGTTGGCTATCTTTTCATCAGATTCCATCCTGCCATTGAAAGACAATGCCTTATAACCATCACGAGTCAATTTACCTGCCAGTTCTTTTGTTCGTCCGGTACGTGATACGTAAACAATGACAGGACAATCGGATTCAGCTATAATTTCCCTCAGCTTTAGGTATTTATTATCGTCAGTTTCGGTATGGATAACAGAGTAATGCAAATTGGTCCTTGAAGCTGTTGATGCAAACAATTTTAAATCCAAATCCAATGTTTGCCTGAAATAATCACAAATGTCTTGCACTACTTTCTGCTTAGCCGTAGCCGTAAAGCAGGATACGGGTATCGGATTACAACATCTTTTCTTTTGCCGGTATTCCCGAATAAATTTCCCTATGTAAAGATAATCCACCCTAAAATCCTGGCCCCATGAAGAAAAGCAATGTGCCTCATCTATCACAAACCTCACAACATGGCGTGCCATCAATATTCTTTCGATAGTTCTCGAACGGAGCATTTCGGGGGATATATACAAAAGAGAAGCTTCTCCGTTCTGTACTCTTTGTATAGACAACGCCCTTGTTATCGGATCCAGCAAGCCATTAATGGTTACAGCCTCCGTAATACCCCGGTCAGCAAGAGTATCTACCTGATCTTTCATCAGCGACTGTAAAGGAGAGATAACAACCGTCAATCCATGTACAGAACGGCCAGCCATAAGTGCAGGCAGTTGGAAGGTAAGTGATTTTCCTCCGCCGGTAGGGAATATCGCCAGGAGCGATGTATCTTTCACCGCAGCTTGAGCAGCTTGCTCCTGAAGTGGCTCACCTTCATATGTGCGGAATTGTTCATATCCAAAGAATTCTTTTAAGTAATGGAGCACATTCAGCCGGGCATCACAGTAATCACATCCCTCATTACAACTGGTATGACGCAGGAGTTTTACAACAAATTCCACCTCGGGATAATTGTGAAGCACCCATCCGGGAGTAATGGAACGATGGTCAGTTGTATCAATCAAAGCCAAAGCATATGCCAATTCGCAGGGATATTGTTTGATTAGCATATCAAGGTCAGCATGCCAGCAAATTTTTCCCTTGTAAAGATTTCTTATTAGTTCTGACACCCCTTCACCTATGCATTCTGCCCCCACCATGCTAAGAAATCCTTTAAATTCTTCCTTATCCTTTAACAAGGATGCATATAGCCTGCATTTCTCCTCCGGCAACGAATTCCAGCGCGCAATTTCGTCCAACAACAAATCTCTGGCTTTTTCGCAATCATTCACCGGATTATTTATCTGCTCACTTATCAGTTTATCATCTTTTACAAGCTTATGGTAAGGACGTTCCGGAAATAATAACGGCGAAACATAAAGTGTATCAACCAAAAGCCAATGGCATGTTTTTTCCGGGAATAAATATCTGGCATCGTGATGAATAATATTGTGTCCGCAGATGTAGTCTGTTTCACTAAGAAAATCAAATAGCTTCTTTTTTGAATTTTCATGATATTTTGCCCCATCATAGCGGATTGCCCCAATATCATGAATTTCATGGTCTTCCAAACCAGTCTCAACATCTACTATGGCATAACGGAAAAAATCAGACGATACAGATGTGGCTTTATTACCGAAGACATTATTGGTGTCTTCAGCATTCCTGATTCCGATAAGCTTGCTCCATATTGACATATATTCAGTTATATGACTTACAAAAATAAGTGATAAAACCGAACAATCTGTTAAAATTTCCTATTTTCTTATGCTTTTTATGCGTTTACATAACATTATTCTATTCTTCACTTACGAATACGCCATAGAAGGAAAATTCCGACAACTACCGTCAAAAACAGCATCAGGACATTTGACAATGAAATCATAACATGAAAACTGATACCAATAAATATTTCCATCCATTACAAATCTTACTTTATTTTCTCAAATTGCAACAATTGGTGTACATCCAATTTTAAAGTACGGAATCCTCTTTCGGCCGGAGAAAGGTCGGCCGGAATGTTTTGATTGATATATGCCTGATTAGAATCCCGCAAAGCAACTCTCCATCCTTTCCCGGCCTTATTCCGAACATAAAAACAAGCATTTCCGGGATTTCCCATAACAAAACGACCGGTACCCGGTGTACATCCTGTGACAAACAAAGCTCCGTCAACGGGACAATTCTGCATTTCCACCGTAAGTATATAATCACGGATATCATCACCCAAAGTTAAAATCTGTTGCATCACCCGGGTCGCCCCCATTACCCCCAAAGCCAGCCCGGGACAAATATGGCCATGAATCTGAGCAGCCTTAAGTAATAATTCACGGGTATCATTATCTATGATATTACGGATAATATCAGCCCGGGGAGATGTTGCCCGGATGCTATCGTGCATATAATGTTGTTCAAATAGGGAAGTATCACAATATTTAATATCGATGACCGGCGAACCATCCAAAGCATCAGCACCTTTCACCCGAAGGGTATTTCCTTCCCGGCTAATCAGCTCTACTGTGGTTATTCCCAAATGATTAGGACGACGCGGAGAACGTGAAGCAAAAATCCCGGTCTTTTCCCCGGTCCGAATCCGTGTCACGAGTTCCGTTTGTTTTTCCTGATGAAATACAAAAACCATATCCAAATATTCACTTTGTTCTATATTTTTCAAACCTTCTGCATAATCCGGTAAAATTTCAATCTCAGAAATTTCTTTTTTGATTAATTCCGGGGCCTGGCTTTCGATACAAGCATTGTGTACATAACCAATAGGTGTTAAAACAATCATAAACATCAATATTAAAAAAGAATTCATATTCAACGAGTTATAAAATTTGTAAAATTGAGAAATTACAGAACATTTATTGCGGGATAATGTACAGATTATCTTTGTGATGCAAAACGTCCACTTCCATCCCATACAATCTTTCTATATTTTCCGGAGTATAAACAGCCTGTAAACCAAATGCAAAAACCTCACCTTGTTTCAACATAAGGGCCTTGTTACAAAAACGTGCAGCCATATTAATATCATGAATGGTAATAACGATTGTCATTCCTTCACCCGCAAGTTTCTGCAAAAGTTTCATCACTTTCATCTGGTGACTAATATCCAGATTGGCTATCGGTTCATCCAGCAGAAGTATGGAAGGCTGCTGAGCCAAGGCCCGGGCAATAAACACCCGCTGCCGTTGTCCGCCGCTAAGCGTATTTAATCTGCGCATGGCTATCTTTTCCAAATCCAATCGTTCCAACAACCGGGCAACACAATCCATATCCTCCGTAGAAGGACACCCCCGGATATAAGGTTTTCTACCCAATAACACAGCATCAAAAACATTAATACCATTAATCACCTCTTCAGTTTGAGGAATATAAGACAAGAGACGAGACAATTTATCAGACGGAATGGTATGTAATGCCGTATTCCCTATTCTGATTGTTCCGGCACTTATTTTCAGTATCCGGGCAATACATTTTAATAAAGTACTCTTTCCGGAACCATTCTGACCTATAATGGCAACTATATCTCCCCTCGCAGCTTCGAAAGAAATGTGTTTCAATGCCTTAAAATCCGAATAACTGAAAGATATATCGTAAACTTGTAATTGCATGTTTATCCTTAGTTTGTTTATATAATCATCCTCCTTTTTTCCGGGTCAATAAAAATAAAAATAAAGGTACCCCCAGAAAAGAAGTCAAAATCCCCACCGGCAAAATAATAGGTGAAATGACAGCACGAGCTACCGTATCACACAGTAATAAAAACATACCTCCGAAAACTGCAGCTCCGGTAATCAGAAATTCCTCACTATCACCTGTCAATTTACGGACAATGTGGGGTACCGCCAATCCAACAAAAGCAATTACTCCAAAAAAAGAAACAGCTACTGCTGTACATAAAGAAGTAACTACCATACCGGTTATACGGGTTCTCTGAGGATATACTCCCATACTTTGTGCATAATCATCGCCGAATGCCAGCACTTTATAATCCCAACGTTTAAAATAAAAATAAATCAACGCCGGTATTAAAATGAAACCCATAAAAATCAATTTGCTCCAATCGCCTCTACCTAAATCACCAAAATTCCAAAAAACGATAGAAGCCAACTGTACGGAATCTGCCAGATATTGCATCACCGCAATACCTGCACCAAAAAGTGAATTAATAATCACTCCGGACAAAATAATTACCTCTACCGATGCCTGCTTTACTTTTATAATTAACAGGATAATAGCCAGTCCCGATAAACTTCCCAAGAAAGCAAACAAGGTTATCATATAAGAGTTAGCCATCGCAAACAAATCAGAAGACCTCACAATACCGGCACCGGATCCCCAAAAAACTATACAGCATGAAGCCCCGAAAGCTGCGGCATTGGAAATTCCCAACGTGTAAGGAGAAGCCAACGGGTTACGAAGCAATATTTGCATTACCGCTCCGGACAATGAAAGAATGGTCCCGGTAACGATAGCTGCCAATATTCTCGGTAACCGGATGTTTAATATAATCTGGCGACTCATTTCTACATCTTCTCCTTGCAACAGATGAACAATTTCCGGCCAACTAATCTGATAAGAACCAGTCACTAAAGCCATACATCCTGTAATAAACAATAAAATAAACATAATCCGGATTAACATCCGGTTATGAGCCCGATATTTTTTATATTGAGTGACTATTTTATCCATAAACAGTATATTTTCCTATAAAATCCAGAGTAAAATGCTGATACGGTTGCAATTGGATAGCTTATCTTTCCAGCAAAACCAGAAAACAACCATTTCACTGCAACTCAGAGACATTCTTATATTCTCCCCAACATCCGGCCAAATCAGATGCAATAGGTGCACCTACAAAATGAGTCATAATTTCGTTGGTTTTATCTTTCATCGAAATGTCAGCAAAGCGTTCCGGATAAAGTACTTTCCCGGCATACCAGGCATTAGCCAGCATCACCTCAAAATTAGAGTGATGATTATTATAGGGCCACAAAGCATACACTTGTTTTGTCCGGTAAGCCTTTAACAGACGGTTCACCCCCGGGCGGTTCCTGAAATCTTCCCGGACTAATGGCCAACCTCCCATATCTACAAAAATGACATCGGGATTCCACTCTATTAATTGCTCCCAGTCTATGTATGTTCCGGTAACCGGCGATACAAAAGCCGAATCCAGAACAGAAGCTACATTATTTACACCCAGAAAACCAAAAGCTGCATAATAAGGGTCAGTAGAAATAATACCTTTCTGCCCCTTATAAGAAATTCCCCCTACATATACTTTCCGGGGTTTCACCTCTCCCGTTGTCCGTTTTTTTAATTCCATAATTTGTGCATTAATAAAGCTTATCAATGTATCAACCTGTACCTCTGTATGCAATACTTTACCGATTTGCTGCAAAGATTTATAAAAAACCGATCGATTCCGGCCAATATCTCCATACTCAATCGTAAAAACCGGAATCCCGGTACGCCGCTGTAATTCATCTGCATCTCCAATTGTCGTGCAAGACATAAAAATCACATCCGGCCGGACCGCCATTATCAGTTCCGGATCACCTCCCATTCCGGGACCAATAACAGATTTATGAACCAAACCGGGATGGGCGAAAGCATGCGTAAATTCATTATTCCGGGCTTCTTGTTCCTCCACCCCGCAGATATAAGAAACTCCGCCGGCATAAACCACCAGACGAATGGCCGAAGCACGGACACATACTACTCTTTTAATACTATCAGGCAATGCCACATCGCGTCCCAAAGCATCTGCCACGATCCTTGCAGGTGACTTTTGCCTGCTCCGGTTTCCACAAGCACAACAACACAAAAAGACAAGCAAATAATAAATTATTTTCATAATAAAAAGTTTATAAATCTGCCAATGATTATACAGAAATTACTTATTTCAATTTACAGTTTACCGTTTATATTTACCGTCAACCGGACATTCATCAGCCTCCCTGCCGATACGTAATCTTTAGTATTCATATGACGATTGTCAAATACATTTAAAATTTCTGCACCGACACAAAACCTGTGCCGGAAAAACCACCTGGAAACCTGAGCATCCCATATTGTAAAACCTGCAATCGAAGAGCTATTATCTTCTGTGGTATATTGCCGGGATTTATACTGCCCCCGAATCATCGCATCAACTACACCACCCGTCCAAAGAACATAACCTTTTACCTGGTTTGCAGGAGCATAAGTCAACACTTTGTTATTGAGTTCCGGTTTTTGGCTGAAATCTTTCACCCTTGGATTATTGTAGGAATAATTTAAATTGATTTTTAAACCATTTACCGGCATAAAATCCAGATCGCTTTCTATTCCTTTCATGTCCACTTTTGAAACATTTTCACGTCTGAAAATATCCCTCTTACCCCACATTTTTTCACCGGTAGCCACATAGTAGAGAAAATCACGTCCCCGGGCATAATAAAATGAAGGAGAAAATGATAAACAGGGAGTCAACCAAAAAGTTCCGCCAACCTCATAATTATCCAACTGTTCCGGGCCTAACTCAGGATTGGCGATTTTCGGTCCTACCCACATCCATCCCGAACGGCAAAGATCATCCAGTATAGAAGCCCGGAATCCCTGAGAATAAGACAAATACACTGAAATTGATTTCGTCGGATTAAAACGTAAAGCCGCCCGGGGAGAAAAATGTTCCCAACGATTATTTTTCAAATTTCCGTTATATTCATTGAAATCAGCTACATTATCGCCATTAGCCTGAAACCGGCCATTATGAAAAAAAGCATTATCATAACGAATAGCTACCTGCAACCAGAAATGTTCTTTCCAAAAATTCAGCTCATTCTGAATAAATAAGGAAATAATGTTCATAGTCCCTTTATTGAGTACTTCATCCGGTGAAGTCACATAATGATCTCCTCCGTCAATGCTTCCATTCTTAAATTCTCCGCCAATAGCAAAATCATTGTATTTCCCGGAGAAACGGGCGTGTAGCATTGCTCCCCAATCATCCCGGAGGGACTTTACATCAAATCGCTGATACACTTCATTTTTGATTCGTTCATCCAACCGGAAGTAATCCTGACGCTGAAAATACAAGGAAGCATCGTAAGAAAATCTTCCTTTTTCACCATAAAAACGTCCCTGAATGCGATGATGATTAAAATGACGAAATTCTCCCAAAGGAGCTTTTATTTTCTCCCCTTCCCCTCTTTTATCCCGGTACAAATCATAAGATAAACCGATATTAAACAGAGGATGAAATGAAAACAATATCTTGGTATACAACCCTCCCTCCTTCATAAAACGGGCTACACTATAATCGGGAAAGGTTCTTAAATGCTCCGGCGTATTATTAAAACCGTCACTTTTATTATAATATCCGGAAACAAACAAAGATAAACGCTCATTCAAACGTCCGGACAAACCGAGATTACCTTTCCAGGTATTGAGTGAGCCATATGTTCCGGAAGCATTCAGAGAAAAAGGAGTAAGAGGTTTCCGACTAATAATATTAATGACTCCTCCCATAGCATTGTTTCCGTAAAGCGATGACCCTGGACCTTTAAACACTTCTATACGTTCTACATTATTCATATGAATGCTGTTCCAGTTTACAGAGCCTTCGTCCGAAGTATTGACAGGAAGCCCATCAAAAAGTACCAAAGTACGCCCTTGCTCATCCCCCGATAACCCGCGGACACTGACATTACTGTGGATATTACTGAGTCCGTCTGAACGGGTTGTATTTACCCCCGAAATCATACTCAGAATGTCATCAATACTTTGCGCAGGACTATTACGCAAAATCAAAGGAGTTATAACACCGATATTTCCGGGATTTTGGGTCACCGGACGTTCTTTTCCGGAACCGGTCACCACCACTTCTTGTAATACCAGTACTGTATCAACAACTGTATTGTTTGCGTGAAGCGGTGCCATTACCGATAACAAAATAAAAATACATATTATCCTAAAACCATTTATTACTTGTACCATACCGATATTTTAAATGTGAAAATGACATACCGTTCTTTTTATTTCAAAAAAACATCTTATTGACAGACAAACTATTATATCTGTCAATCCAACCGAATGGCTGGCCATCGGCCAATTTCTCCTCCGGAATAACTTTACGGTCTGTCTATATCGGTACAACCAGGCTTTTTGAAGAAGATAAAAGTAATCTCCCTGATTTACACACGGCAATCATTGATTTCACAAGAGGCGATATGGCTTTCCTGCTGATCGTCCCGATCACGCCTCTTCTGGCAATGTTGCCAGGCAGGAAAGGATCATGTTCCGATTGATAGATAGCCGGTATTTTTACAAACCATATTGCTATCTGATGAGTCTGTGTTTTCATTTTTGTTGAATTTAATTAATATTCACTTTTACGCAATGCCTTCAAAATGGTTATTTTATAAAAAATCTTCTCCGAACCGGAAATACATCAATCGGCAACAGGACTGTTCCGGAACCCACTAAACGCTTATCATCTCCGGCAAAGCCTAAACACTCTGCGTTTTTCTACCTGGTGTCTTGAAACAACTTTAAAAATCAATCGTAGTATATACATTAACACAACAGGAATTTTGACCTGTTAATATCCGACCATCAATACTAAAAATTATTAAAAGTAAAAATTATGCATCTAACACCACGAGAGATTGACAAACTGATGTTGTTGTCACTAGGTGCTATCGCAGCACGACGCAAGGAAAAAGGGCTTAAATTAAACTATCCGGAAGCTGTGGCTTTTATCAGTTCAGCAGCACTGGAAGGAGCCCGGGAAGGAAAAACTCTGGAACAGGTGATGACTGATTCCACCAAAGTATTAACAAAAAATGATGTCATGGAAGGAGTAGCTGATATGATCTCTCTGATTCAAGTGGAAGCTGTTTTTACTGATGGCAGCCGCCTGGTAAGTATTCATCATCCGATAAAATAGTAAAAGTTATGGCAAACAGTAATACTAATTCAACCAAACAAACACCTGAAAATCATGGATTTATTCCCAAACAACACGTAGGCGTGGGAGGAATAATTTTAAGCAACCAGCAAATCACTTATAACGAAGGCCGGTACACTGCCACAATAGTGGTACACAATACCGGAGACCGCCCCATACAGGTTGGGTCTCACTTCCATTTTTTTGAAGTAAACCGTTATTTGCAATTCGACCGGGCAAAAGCTTATGGTTGCCACCTGAACATCCCGGCTACCACCGCCATTCGTTTTGAACCGGGTGATGAAAAAGAAGTGGAAGTCGTAGCTTATTCCGGTAAACAATATGTAATGGGCTTTAACGGGCTGGTACAAGGTTTTACCGGTGACGAAGATGCTCCTACTTTCTTTCCGCAAAGAATACTGGCCCTTGAAAGAGCGAAAAACCTCGGATTTAAAATGATTGACGAAGCCAGTGCGGAAGCTACTTTGCAGAAAAAGAACCAAAAACGAAAATAATTATGGCAACTATTTCAAGACAACAATACAATGACCTGTATGGCCCTACTGTAGGAGATAAAATCCGTTTGGGAGATACAGAACTTTATGCAGAGATTACAGAAGACCTTTGTGTATACGGAGATGAAATTGTATATGGCGGAGGAAAAACTTTGCGCGACGGTATGGGACTCGCCAATACAACAACAGCAGAAGGAGGCACACTCGACCTGGTAATCACCAATGTAACCATTATAGACCCGAAACTAGGTGTCATCAAAGCCGATGTAGGCATAAAAGATGGAAAAATTGCCGGTGTCGGTAAATCAGGTAACCCTAACATCATGCGGGGTGTGAGCAAGGACCTGGTTACCGGTGCTGCAACTGATGCTATTTCCGGCGAACATCTGATTCTGACCCCGGCAGCAATCGACGGACATGTTCATATGATTGCTCCGCAACAGGCCTATCATTGCCTGAGCAACGGAGTTACTACCCTGGTTGGCGGAGGAATCGGACCAACTGACGGCAGTAACGGTACAACCATCACTTCAGGCACCTGGAACATGAAACGTATGTTGCAAGCAATTGAAGAACTACCCGTAAATTACGGACTTCTGGGTAAAGGAAACTGTTCTGTCCCCAAGCCTTTGTATGAACAAGTGATGGCAGGAGCCTGTGGTTTTAAAATCCACGAAGACTGGGGAAGTACTCCGGCAGCAATCCGCGCAACCATGGCTATTGCTGATGAATATGATGTACAGGTAGCCATCCATACCGATACCTTGAACGAAGGCGGATATGTAGAAGATACCATCGCAGCCATTGACGGACGTACCATCCACACTTATCACACGGAAGGTGCCGGCGGCGGACATGCACCTGACTTACTGAAAGTGGCTTCATTGGCCAATGTTCTACCATCTTCAACGAATCCAACCCTGCCTTTCGGTATTAATTCACAGGCAGAATTGTTCGATATGATTATGGTATGTCACAACCTGAACCCGAAAATTCCGTCCGATGTTTCTTTTGCAGAAAGCCGTGTACGTCCGGAAACTCAAGCCGCCGAAAATATCCTGCATGACTTGGGGGTAATTTCAATGATATCATCTGATTCACAAGCAATGGGGCGTGTTGGAGAGAATTTTATGCGTGCTTTCCAGATGGCCGATTATATGAAACAGGTAAGAGGAAAATTAGCTGAAGATTCAGATAGTAATGACAACTTCCGGATCCTGCGCTATCTGGCAAAATTAACCATCAATCCGGCAATCACGTATGGATTCTCTGACATGCTGGGTTCTATTGAAAAAGGTAAAATGGCTGACCTCGTTTTATGGGAACCTGCTTTCTTTGGTACCAAACCGAAATTAGTAATCAAAGGGGGTATGATTAACTGGTCTGTCATGGGTGACCCGAATGCCTCCCTGCCTACTCCCCAACCGGTATACTACCGCCCCATGTACGGAAGTTTCGGCGGAGCTCAACCAAAGAGTTGCGTCTCATTTGTTTCACGTGCAGCACATGATGCTGGTATCAAAGAGAAATACGGACTTGAACGGATTGTTTATCCGGTACATGGTTGCCGCCAAATCGGTAAACCTCATATGTTACTTAACGGAAATATGCCGAAAATCGACATTAACCCTGAAACTTTCGAAGTATTTATCGATGGCAAACAAGCATATGTAAAACCGGCTCAAAAATTCTCTTTGGGGCAACTTTACTGGTTCAGCTAATTTCAGATTTATGATTTACGGTTTACGATTAGTCCTCTTCTGCCACCACAACAAGTTGCGGCTTTATCGTAAATTGTAAATCATAAATTGTAAATCTAAAATAATTCTATCTATGAAAATGTATACCGAAGTACTCGGAAATATGCTCACCAACCCGGTTTGGAGCGGAAAACTAAAAGATGCAACCATTGAATATCTGGAATTGGACCAATGGACTGCACAAAAAAGCCGTTTTATAGTCAAAAGCAATAAAGGCACAGAATATGGTGTGGCACTCAAACGCCACAGTCAGGTTGAAAACGGCGACATTCTGGAATATGACATCACGAAAAATAAAGCAGTTGTTATCCGCATCGAATTAAAACCGGTATTAATCATAAACCTGGAAAAAATTGCCGGCCAAAAACCCGAAGAAATCATCCGGCGAAGCATCGAACTAGGCCACGCCATTGGCAATCAACACTGGCCGGCCATTGTCAAAGGCACCAAAGTATACGTACCGCTGACTGTGGATAAAAAAGTAATGCTAAGCGTTATGGATACCCACCATTTTGAAGATATTACCTACGAATTCCAGCCAGGACAAGAAATCATTCCTTTTTTAGCCCCCCACGAAATACGCAAACTTTTCGGCGGAGCCTCACAAGATATACCACATGTACATGAAACCGGCCACTCCGGAGAAATACACCATCATGAACATAATCCTGTAAACGGGACCATACATCATCATTACAATTAATCAGATATTATATTCAGTGAATACAACATTCACAGGTGCCAAAACATTATAAATCCCATAGTATGACTGACGAAATTACCCGTTTAATGCATTTACTTGAATTTTCGGATTCCGCTTTTCCGATAGGAACTTTTTCTTTTTCCAACGGATTAGAATCGGCTGCATTCGAAGGCATAGTATACGATGCTGATACGTTGGAACAATACACGCGTACCGTTCTCCAACAAACCATTTATTGTGACGGTATTGCAGCCTTACAAGCGTTCCGTGCAGCAGAACACGATGATTATGAACGTATTCAAAACGCCGATCATCAGGTAATTTTATGTAAAATGAATGCTGAAGCACGCCTGATGCTTACCCGCATGGGCAAAAAAATGGCAGAAATTTGCATGCAAATAAGTGATAGTCCTTTAATAAACCGATGGCTTCAGGATATCCGTCAGGAAAAAGTGCCGGGCACCTATCCCATTGCCCAAGCTATCTGGTTCCAACAAAACGGTTCCACAGAAAAAGAACTATATGCAGCCATTGAATACGGAGCAATTAATATGTTACTAAATGCAGCACTGCGCTGTGTAAAAGTATCTCACTACGAAACACAGGCTATACTATATCGTCTCTGTTCGGCAACTGCTTCCAACTACGAAATGCTCCGGGAAATGGGCTTTGATGATATGCAAACTTTTGCCCCGGAAATGGATATCCTTGCCTCTTTGCACGAAAAAGGCAAAATGAGAATGTTTATGAACTAAAATCGTAATACCTAAAATTTAAATTATGAGCAATACCTGCAGAATCGGAGTCGGTGGTCCTGTCGGATCGGGAAAAACCGCATTGATAGAAGCAATTACCCCTTATTTTTTAAAATCAGGACTTCAAGTATTGATTATAACCAATGATATTGTTACCACAGAAGACGCCAAACATGTCCGTAAAATGCTGAAAGGTTATCTGGCAGAAGAGCGGATTATCGGCGTGGAAACCGGAGCTTGTCCCCATACTGCAGTACGGGAAGATCCTTCTATGAATATTGCAGCTGTTGAAGAAATGGAAGCTAAATTCCCGGACAGCGACGTAGTATTGATAGAATCGGGAGGCGACAACCTCACACTTACTTTCAGTCCGGCACTAGTGGATTTCTTTATTTACGTCATTGATGTTGCTGCAGGAGATAAAATCCCCCGTAAAGATGGTCCGGGTATTTCATATTCAGACATTCTGGTCATTAATAAAACCGACCTGGCTCCTTATGTACATGCCTCTCTTGAAGTCATGCGTCGCGACTCAGAACTCATGCGCCCCGGTAAACCTTTCGTGTTCACTAATTGTATGACAGGCGAAGGAATTCAAGAACTGGTCGATTTAATTAGGGATATGGCCCTTTTTGACCGGGTAGTCTCTAAAGAAGCGGAGGAAATAAAATTATGAATGATTTTACAAATTGCAGGGAACTAAAACCTTATCAGGTACCCACAAAAGCCATGCGCCTGGGTGCACCCGGAAAATATGGCATGTTGGATTTGGTGTTCGAACTCGACAGTAATCACAAATCCATTATGCGGCATTGGGAAAGACGTGCCCCCCTGATTGTACAACAAGAATTGTACTTTGACGAAGGCATGCCTGAAATGCCCTGTATATATATCCTTTCGGCAGGCGGTCCCAACGTTGACGGGGACCGCTATCAAAATCGATTCACTGTAAAAAAAGATGCATATGCCTTTATTTCTACAGGAGCAGCAACTAAAATTGCCGAAATGGTTTACAATTTCTCCGGACTAAAGCAAACTTTTATATTGGAAGAAAACGCTTATCTGGAATACATTCCCGAAGCCACAATTCCCTGCCGCAACAGTCGTTACATCACTGACACAGACATTACAATCCATCCGGCAGCTACACTGTTCTATTCGGAAATCTATACCGGAGGAAGAAAATACTATAACGATGGAGAACTTTTTGTTTATGACCTGTTGTCTGTCTGCACACAAGCTCACCGTCCGGACGGCAAACCGCTTTTCCGGGAAAAAATGGTGGCCTCGCCAAAACAAAAAACAGTCCGGGCAACGGGTATTATGCATCACTACGACGTATTTGCCAATGTTATCGTATTAACTCCGCCAGATGATGCTGTCCGGATATATGCCCTCACTCAAGCATTTATCAACCGCGACTGCGATCTGGCTGCAGGAATCAGCTACCTGCCCAACGAAAGCGGATTAATATTTAAAGTATTGGGTATGGAAACACAACCGGTAAAAAAAATTATCCGCCAATTCGGCTCCATTGTCCGCATGCAAATCAAAGGCAAACCGCTACCAGAAGAATTTATCTGGAAATAACCGGGAGAGTAAAATTCAGTAAGTTTATAAACAAATAATCATGGAAACAACAACTACAACACCGAAACTACCGGCAATTTTTACTCCCGGTTTTTTCAAGCTGTATCTCAAAGGAGCAGGCCAGGTCATGTTTCAGGGAAATGCATGGACCGGTATTTTCTTTTTAGCCGGTATTTTCTACGGAGCTTATACCGCTCATATGCCAGCAGTAGCCTGGGGTGCCGTTGTCGGTACATTTATGGCAACGATTACAGGTTATTTATTAAAATATCCGGCAGAGAAAGGACTGGATGGCCTCTGGGGGTTCAATGGGATTCTGGTTGGCTGTGCTCTCCCTACTTTTTTGGGAAATGTCCCCCTTATGTGGTTAGCTATCGTTATCTTTTCATCCATGACGACGTGGGTTATGGTAGGACTGAATCAATTATTTGCCCCTTACAAAGTTAGTTCTTTCACTTTCCCATTTGTCCTGATTACCTGGTTTGTATTGATGGCAGCCCGGATTATGCACGGACTTCCGGATGCCGGCATGGGAACACCCGAATTGCCGGGAAATTTTCCTACTGCTTTCGACACTAGTTTTAAAAGTCTTGTAATTTATTGGTTATCTGGCATTTCCCAAGTCTTTTTGCTCAATTCCTGGGTTACAGGTATATTTTTTCTAATCGGTTTATTCATCAGCAACCGCTGGGCAGCTATTTGGGCTGCAATCGGCTCAGCATTAGCCTTAGGTATAGCCATCCTTTACCAATGCGACGGAAACGACATCGCTAACGGTCTTTTCGGATTTAGTCCGGTATTAACAGCCATTGCTTTGGGAACCACTTTTTATCAGGTAAATTGGCGTACTGCAATCTGGACACTATTAGGCATTTTCGCCACGGTTTTCATTCAGGCAGGAATGGATACCTTCCTCGCTCCTATAGGCATACCAACTTTAACAGGTCCGTTTTGTGTCGCCACCTGGCTATTCCTCTGGCCACATCTAAAATTGGATAAAAAGATTTTACAACAAGGGTAAAAGATTGACAAACCACCATCCAAACTGGCTTGTCATCCGTAAACCCTTGGATATTAACAAAAAATATTATGACTGAGAATCAAGGCCCTAAATATAATATGGACACAATGCCTATCCGTTGGAGGCACATCCGTATATTAATCATTGCCTCTGCCGGACAATTCTTCGGAGGAGCACTAGCCATCCTGATAGGTGTAATCGCTCCACTGATTGCTATCACCCACCATCCGGAACTTTCTTCCTGGCTACAAGGCTTCATTTTTTCTGCCGGGCTAATCGGTATTATGGCAGGTTCCTTATTTTTCGGACATTTCAGTGACAAATACGGATATTTATTTTTCTTCCGGCTTTGTCCGATGCTAATTGCAGGAGCATCCCTTTGGATTTTTTTCAGTCACTCTATAATTATCCTCACCATCTGTTTACTGGTCATCGGATTTGCTATCGGAGGTGCCTATGCCCTCGACCCGTCTTACGTTTCGGAAATCATGCCTGAAAAATGGCGGCGCACCATGTTAGGCATCTCAAAAGCAAGCTCGGGTCTGGGGAATATCCTGATGATACTAATAGCTTGGTCTGTGTTAAAAACCTCTTCAAATCCAGAACTTTGGAACCGGCTTTTCCTTTTTCTTACAATTTTCGCAACTGCTACCTTTCTGGCCAGACTATGGTTTGTCGAAAGCCCGGAATGGCTGGCCCTACATGGCAAAGTACAGGAAGCCGAAAAAAATATCCGGCATTTCCTGGGAGAAGATGTGTATATCGGTAAATTAGCTTATAAAAAAGCTCAAATCCCACTTATTCAAAGTTCTAAAAAAGATATTTTTACCCCAGGTAATATCAAACGGGTAATACTCAGCGGTATCCCCTGGGGTTGTGAAGGCATGGGAGTATACGGAATCGGTATATTCACCCCTATACTACTGATGACTCTGGGCCTAATTCCAAACGGAACAAATCTTTTTGAGAAAACAGTAGAATCTTTCCGGTTCACTTTTTATATCAATTTGTTTGTCATGCTAGGATTTGTTTTGGGGTTAACAGTTGTCCGGAAATTCAACATCATCCGCACCCAGACAACCGGCTTTTTTATCTGTAGTGCCGGACTTATTGCCACACTTTTAGGCTATCTTTACAACGGTTCTTTATGGCTTACGTTGGGAGGCTTTTTGTTATTTGAACTGGCACTCAATGCCGGTCCTCATCTGACAACTTTCGAACTTCCAAGCCGGATTTACAGTCTTCAGGAAAGAGCCGGCGGAGAGGGAATTGCTTCAGCATTGGGAAAACTAGGAGCCATCATCGCAACTTTTATTATCCCTCCTCTGTTAAAAGCCGGAGGTGGTAAATTAGTGCTAACCGTAGCTATAGTCATATTGTTATCAGGAGGGGTACTGACTATGCTTGTGGGACCTAAAGTAATGAAAGAAAAACGTGAATAAATTTTATACACACCGTTCAAATTTGTTAAACTTTAAAATAAAAAATGATGTTCAAAGCTATGTTAATTGCCGGATGCGGCGGATTTATCGGAACCTGCCTCCGCTTCTTAGTAGGTAAACTTGCTCACCACATGACAACTTCCCCTTTCCCGTGGGGTACTTTCGCTGTCAATATCATCGGTAGTTTTGTTATCGGAATCTTTTTCGGAATGGCTGAAAAAGCCCACCTTATTTCCGCCAACATGAACGTGTTTCTCATCACCGGATTCTGCGGTGGTTTCACCACATTTTCGTCTTTCGCCGACGACATGTTTCTCCTTATGCAAAATAAACATTGGGGTTATTTCTCTACCTATCTGATTCTGAGTATTGTCTTAGGTATTGCTCTGGTATGGTTAGGTCGCAGCTTGGTTAAACCGGCATAAAAGATATACGGAAACGGAACTGTCAAAGTCTGAATATTGATTTTGTCAGTCCCGTTCCGTAAACCTTAACCCATAACACTAAAAATCTTTTCTTTGCGTTTGCAATAATACCAATATCCTGCCACATCTGCCAAAAACCAACCGATGGGAATAGCCCACCAAATTCCGAGTACTCCCCAAAAAGGAATAGCAGCCAAAACATATGCCAAAATAACCCTCGTTCCCAGAGAAAGGAAAGTCAATACAACCGACATTCCCGGACGTCTCACCGCCCGATAGAAACCATACAACAGGAACAGATAACCTATACCACAATAAAAAATTCCTTCAATTCTCAAGTATCCCACTCCGACTGAAATAATTTCTGTTTCATGTACCGGCACAAAAATGAGCATCAAAGAACGGGCAAAAACAAAAACTAAAACGGATACAAAAATACAAAATAACGTAGTCGCCAAAAACGCCACGCGTATTCCTTTACGAACACGCTCCCGGCAACCGGCTCCAAAATTCTGAGCAATAAAAGTAGAAAAAGCATTACCAAAATCCTGAACAGGCATATAAGCAAACGAATCTATCTTTACAGCAGCAGCAAAGGCCGCCATAACAGTTGTCCCAAAACTGTTTACCAGCCCCTGCACCATCAGTATACCGAAATTCATTACAGACTGCTGAACACAGGTTAGGGAAGAATAAGCAACAATTTCTTTTACTGTAGTCCATTCCAGACACATATCTTCAAAACGAAACCGAAAATCCGGATAACGCCAGAGAGAATAAACACAAAGCCCGATACCCGAAACAGCCTGTGCAATTACGGTTGCCCACGCAGCACCCCGTACCCCCCAATCCAACCACAAAATAAAAACTAAATCAAGCACAATATTCAAAACCACAGCTATGGCCAGAAACCACAAAGGAGAAACGGAATCACCGATAGCACGAAGTAAGGAGGCATAATAGTTATAAAGAAAAGTAAAACCTATTCCCCAAAAAATAACCCACAAATAATCATGTATCAAAGGATATACTTCTACCGGAACCCGTAACCACTGCAAAATAGGGTCAATCCATACAAAAACACTGATATTCAAAAACAAAGCAACCAACCCGATAAACACCAGGGATACATAAATACTACGTTTCAACGCCTTCTTATTTCCGGCACCATACTGCAAAGAAAAAATTGCCCCGCTTCCCATGCATAATCCTAAAAGTACAGAAGTCAGAAAAATCATCAGCGCATAAGCCGAACCAACAGCAGCCAAAGCGTCTGCCCCTAAAAACTGTCCCACAATCAGAGTATCGGCAATATTATAGAATTGCTGTAATAAATTCCCTAAAATCATCGGGACCGCAAACCGCAACATACCCAGAGAAATATTTCCGGTAACAAGGCTCCGGGGCCTTCTGCCATCCTCTTGTGAAATTTCTAAAACCGACTTATCCTGCATAGTGCAATTCTTCGATAGTGTTTCCAGAATATGTAAATACCGGTTGAACCCAACCGCCTAAAATCGCAAAAATACTGAAAACAAAGAAAGCAGGCTATTTTGTAACAGAAATTCTATTCCCCTTTTATCATTTCTTTTTTTAATTTCTAAACTAAATTTTAGAACAGATAGCAAACTTATATTGGGACCTATATTCTCTAAATCATGATATTCATATCCTCATAAATATTATAATAGAAAATATCAAATTCAAGGAAATATGGCCCCACGCTTAACGTGAGGCTCTTTTGTTAATTAATATCATCAAGGAATTACTTTTTTCCCATATCCTTTAAAGGAATGTAATATTTCGTTTGAGTTGGTGTATAAATACCAAATGTGAGAGCAGACACCAGTTGGTTTATAAAACTTTGATTTGTTTTTACAACATAGTTGGGTGCATTATTAACATATTCACTTGCAACCATTTTGACATTTCCAATTGGAACAAGACCTGCAATAAGATGATGATTCCATTCTTTATTAATTTGTACAACAGGTTCATTGGGTTTTACATCACCAACTAAAATTCTTGTATTGTAACAAGAACTTAAGGTTACCACACAAATAACCAGAACAAATAACTTTTTCATAATAAGTAATTATTTAGCACCTATGTTCCCTGTTCAGCAAGTTGAATAATAAAGAAAGCGTGGGAACGTTAGAATTACCTATCTTGAGGTTCTGGACAAACCCTACACACAGATAAAACGACACCCCACGCTTAACCATGTATATAGAACTATATATACGGCAAGCATGAACGTTTGTATCGTTTCCCTTGTGTGTATGAAATTGTCCAGATTTCAAGATAAGGGCAAACTAAACGCTTCTATAAAAAAACAATATGTCCGCTGTTAATTGCTTAACAACGGAACAAATATAATAAATATAATCGTTCAACAAACGTCCACTTGGGGTGTCGTATTGCAAAAGTAAACAATATTTAATCAATGAACCACCTATATTCATTATCTCCTTGTACGACTCTGCTCAATCACTCTGTTAATTGTGTTGCGTTCAATGACCTATCCAAGAAGTTATCAATATAAGAACTTTTGTTTGTTCCCGTCAATAGGTCATAATGATTCATGGCTCTAAGGTCAGACCGATAACCATCTGTAAAAGTACATAAGTTACAACATACCTGAATCCTAAAGCCAATAGCCACGCTAAAATGTTCTGCTCCCTTTTTGCTCATCAGGTTTTCATGGTTATAAGCCCTGACACCTGTAATACACAAATTCAGCCTGTTCCCCGAAATGTCGCTATAAATAGTTGGAATCCATTTGTTCAGGCTGATACCTCCTTTCTTTACCGGCTCTTCTGTCTGCTTATCCTAAAGTATAGTAATCAAGCCTAAGTAATACCTTATTGTTTTCCGGTAAGCGTTCTTTACTTGGCTTTTCAATTTCCACCCGCTCATCAATAATAAAGTAATTGAAAAAATTACCTATATTTGTAGTAAATCTAAAATGATAACAATATGCCTGTTCTATTTATATTCTTTGGGTTGCGATTTATGTTCTTCTCTAACGACCATGAACCCATTCATGTACATGTAGTAAAAGGTAAAGGAGCAATAAAAGAAAATGCCAAATTTTCTATTCTGTCTGAAATAAAGCTGATAGAAAACAACGGTCTGCAACCCAGTGAATTAAAACTGGCTGAAGCTATTATTGTTGAGAATGCTGAAATTATTATAGAGAAATGGAATGAATATTTTAATAAATAATGCGTTATGAAAATAGATGTAGTAAAAGTATGGGTGGATGACGTGCATGTAAATATTCAGACAGCAAACGGTCAGATAAAGTCAGAAAAAATAGTTGATTATTACAGGCTTCGTAATGCTACGCCAGAACAAAGACAGAACTTTGAATATGACAATATGGGTATTCACTGGTTAGAACTGGACGAAGATTTGAGTTATGAAGGTTTCTTTCAGTCTAAAGAGGAAGAACAAAAATCTGAATTATATGCTTTTTTCAAATCCTTTCCTGAAATCAATGTATCTAAATTAGCTCGCCGTATGGGTATTAGCCAAAGTCTGATGGCAAGTTATATTTGTGGAGTAAAAAAGCCTTCTGCTGAACGATTGAAAGAAATTGAAAATACAGTTCGTAATCTTGGTCAGGAATTATCTTCTATTTCTTTCCAATCCTGATTTGATAGTTCAGGCATATTTCCAGTCTAAAAATTCAGGTGTCCATTTTTTATTATTATAATACATAACCTATGAAAAATCCTAATTATTATTTTGAATAACCAGTGTATATGTCAATGACTATAAGATTAGGGCTAAATTTAATAATGGAATTACCAAATTGATAGATTTTTCTTAAATTATCGATAAGGCTATCGGCTTGTGTAAAAACTGGCAGACTTGAACTATTTCAGAAATTTTACCTTTGACTCTTTTACTATTGATGGGAATAATGAAATTGGCTTTGCTCCTAAATATCTCTATGAGATTGGACAGCCGTCTGAATCAGATAATAAACCCAAATAAACAAGAGTTAGTACTCGCATACAAATGAGTAGTTAATAATCAAACACTTACAGTAAACATGGCAAGAAAAAAGGTAGCCACTTTCGTAACTACCTCATTCAGAGAGCGGAAAACGGGACTCAAACCCGCGAATTACTATGCTGTAAATCAATAACTTACAAATTATACTTTAGTATTTCTTGTCCTGCCATCAGTGCGTTGGTTAAACAATAGTTTTGCTTTGAATTTTGAAATAGCATATCTGCCGTTAAATTGGTGTTGTGTTTTTCATAGGCAATCACATTTTAAGTTTATACTTCCTATCTATCGTAATGGAGTAATAAAATACTAGCTTTATCTACTTCTGTACTCATATACTTTCGGTTGGTGGTAAATTTCATAAAAGGTATATATAACTGAAATTTCATACCAGACTGAACATATCATTCCAATCCAGACAGTTAATCGTTGTGTTAGAATACTTCAAATTCACAATGTCCAGATGTATAAGATTAGATGTATAAGTGAATAATTTTGCAAAGCCCAAAAATAGCCATTCTTTGTAAGTTATTGAATATAAGAACAATAACCACCAATAAAGAATATAAAAATTCGATTAGAATAAAGAATAGGACTTGAGTCTGACAAAACAAGCCTTTGTATTACTTTGGGTGTTTTATCTCTTACATATCCCTTTTTTAGTTGGGAATAAAGTAGGTGTTGCAATATAAGGACATGAATCTATATAAAGGCAATCAAAGCATTTATGGTATATACATAGAAAACATTCTATTTCATGTATTTTAAAATCTTTCAATCCTAAATCATCAAATTTGTCTCTGTTGACAGACTTTCCATGAATACATAATTTGTGTGCCCCCCAACTAGCCCCTTGTTGCAAATATACTTCAGTGGGTTCTAATCCTTTTAGATAGGCTATTCGTATGGCGGTATCATATATAGCTAAACGCCCTATTTTGTATATTTTACAAGATTTAATTATTGTATATATGTCATCAAATGACTTTGCATTTTCTAGTTCTGTTTCTTTCTCCAAAACTTTTTGTGCAAACTCTTTTAAAATATTAGGATTAATTCGTCTTTGATGACTATGTTTAATATTAGAACTGTTGTATGATGTAGCTGCACAATAGAGGTCTTTGTAGCTTTCTAAATCAGCCTTATATTTTGCCTATCACGTTCTAAAAAAGCATTTATCAGTTTTATATCTACCTTATTCATCCTATAAAATTAATTACTCACTGCATTTATTAATGTGCGCTATCTTCTCAAAGATACTAATATTTTTCATTGATGATTCTAAGTTAGTGTACTATTTTGTAAAAAGGTATATACAACTTGAATTACTGTATTTTCTCACCACCATAAAAAGAAAGCCAGCAAATGTGAACCTGCTGACTTTTTTATATATAGGTAAAAGAGTTAGTTATTTATAATATTCTAATGTCACACCTCTATCTAACATTGGTAATTGAATACGTTCAATTTCATTTTCGTATCAGATATCTATTTAATAGTTTTCTTTTATATAAATGTCATATAACATAGTTCCTTGTGGTAATATAATCTTTTCTTCTTTAAGCATTAGAAAGAAAAAACCAAAACCAGGCAAATAGGTCAATCCTAAGCCTATGCCTAATCCTAAAGCAACTCCTCTACGCTGTTCTCCCTCTTTTGAAAAGCCACCATCCAAAAGAATCTGATGACCGTCAATAGCTGTCGTTGAAATCGGTTTTATTTGTAACCATCAGCTTTTCCTATACCACATGATTTTTTGCGTTCCACCTTTAACATTGCAGTTTGGTGGAAATTTTCTAAAAACCATATACAGGTTAGATTTTCAGATTTTTCCACCAAAATAAAATTCACTAATTAAGTGAATTTATCGATATAATTTCTTATCTTTGTGGAGTAAAATAATGCAATATGATTGTAGAGTTTGAACAGGAGTATTTAAATGAGCTATACAAAACCGGGCAATGTAAAAGTAAAAAATACAGGTTTCAGCCTAATGTTGTCACTAAGTATAAAAAATGTATAGACATTCTTATATCTGCTAATCGAATAGAGGATATATTTCCATTTCGTTCTTTAAACTATGAAGTCTTAAGTGGAGATAAAAAAGGAATATCATCTATCAGGGTAAACGCACAGTACCGTATTGAGTTTACAGTAAACAAAATTGAAGATAAAGAGCCTGTTCTGACCATTTGCAATATACTTGAATTGTCTAACCATTATAAATAAACGATTATGAGCAACGACTTAAGACCATATATGCCAACCTACCCAGGCGAGGTATTAAAAGACGAATTACAGGCAAGGGGAATCAGTCAGAAGAAGTTTTCTTCATTAATAGGTATTTCTTATACGATGCTTAATGAAATACTAAACGGTAAACGCCCTGTATCCGCTGATATGTCTTTACTTCTTGAAGCAGCATTAGGCATTGATGCAACGCTCTGGAATAATATGCAGGGTCGTTACAACCTTGAAATGGCAAGACGTGACAATACCTTTGCTTCTAAACTTGATGCTATACGGCAAGCGTTTAGGGCAGCTTGTTTTTAGGAATAAAAGTAGATGCCATACTTCTTTTTACCGTCTTTGGATATTCGGAGCATTAACGGATGCTCATCATTTGAAATGATCTTTGATTTGTAACAAATCACTGAAATAGAGGCGTTCATGACTAAATTCCGATTTAAATCGACCGTCAAAAACCACGAAAAAACAGGAAAAGAAAAAAGGTAGCCACTTTTGTAACTACCTCATTCAGAGAGCGGAAAACGGGACTCAAACCCGCGACCCCCAGCTTGGAAGGCTAGTGCTCTACAAGGCAGTCAAAAGCTACGCTTTTGCCCGCTTCGACTGAGCTATTTCCGCTTTATAGTTACTTCTTCTTTTGTTCCGGTTTAACTCATGGTTTAACTTGTCAAGTAAACGAAAGTAAGTTAATACTATTGTTATTTCACTCTGTTGTTTTGTTGTTTGTGACGTAAATATATGCTTAATCTTGTCTTTTTGCAAGTGAGATATTTTTATCTGGAGGTATATAAACGACCAAATTTTTGTTTTGTCTCATTCTATATTCTCCATAGGCATTCACATTTTAGGTTCATATTCTTTCTGTCGTAATAAAATACTGACTTTATCTCCTCCTGTACTCGTATATTTCCAGTTGGTGGTAAATTTTGTAAAAGGTATATATAACTGGAATTACTGTATTTTTCCACCACACATAAAAAAAGCCAGCAAGCGTAAACCTGCTGACTGATAATATTCAATAGATTGAATTAAACAAATAATTTGATTATGTTTTTCACTTTTTCAATGCTAATAGTACCATATGCTGTTAATGTTTGATTTTTCTCACTGCTAATATCCCAAAAGGTAAACTTTTTATTTTCTACCTCCAAAAGATGATGTGCTATAGCATTTCTAAGATGATAAAGTATAGATAATATGATTGTATGGTGTTTTACATATATTATCTCATTCTTCAAGTCTTTTGCATTTGAAACACTCCCTTTTGCTGCTCGTTTAAATTTGATATTTTTTGTAAGTGCCTTCATATCAATAATAATATCAGGAAGTAACGAGTTTAAATCTGTATCACTTTTTATAGTTTTGATATGGTTATCTTCATAAAAAGCAAGATATGTATACAGAAGAACAATATCATTTTTGGTTAAACCATTTAGAATAGTTGCTTTACTCATCTTTTTTCATTTTAAATCACCACCCCCAACACCCTAAGGAATCAGGAGTGGTGAAGGGTTAATTATTCAGGTTGTTTAGAACATTCTCCGTTCAGTAACTGGTATTTGGTGGGATTGTAACCATTACCATTTACATAGAATGTACCACTCATGTTTTGTACAATGTTTTTAAGGACACAAAAATCGTAGAGTTCAGAACAATGGGTAATTGATATATCATTGATTGATTCGATATTTTTAAGGGCGTCGATGCTGTTTAATGAAGAACAGCTAGATATTGTTATTTTGCCACCTCCTATGGTTTTGAGGTTCTCCAATCCTTCAAAGGAAGTTCCACTGAAATTGTGTACATTAAAATCCCCGCCAATATTGCTTAATTTCCTCAGTGTTTTAAAGGAGGAAGAACTATAATTTATGATGAAATCCCCTCCAATGCTTTTCAAGCTACTTAATCCTTGAAATGATTTCAAAGCGGTTAAAGAATAAGAATAAGAAGAAATCACTTTCAAACTCCCTCCAATAGTCTGTAAATTCTCCAATCCTTCAAAAGATTTCAAGGCGGTTAAAGAAGAATAATAAGAAGAAGAAGCATTTACTTCAAAATCCCCTCCTATACTTTTCAAGCTACTTAATCCTTGGAATGATTTCAAAGCGGTTAAAGAAGAAGAAGAAGAAGAAGAAGAAGAAGCAATCACTTTCAAACTCCCTCCTATCGTTTCAAGATTTTGTAATCCTTCAAAGGATGTCATCCTCCCTTCGGTAATTATTAGACTATCCGTTATAGTTTTCAAACCATATAAACCGTCCAAGGAAGTTAGGGTTGAACATTCCAATCTCAGCGAGCCGTTGATTTCCGTAAGCAGATTACCCAACTTTTGCAAGGTTTTGATTTTATATCCTTTTACGATAATATTACCCATGATTTTGGTATGTCCTGCTGCATGGAAATCAATCAAATCCTGTTCCGTTTCAAAGATAATATCTCCTGCATACATCCCTTTTACAGCTTGATTTACCTGTACGGTATCAGATAAATCACTGTTTTTATCCTTAATCACAATCTTGGCAGAACGATTATTGCTTTCCGTATTGGCTTCTATATGGAAATTCAATTTGTCAGTTCTGATAGCCCTTGCACTTATTTGACTAATCCATGACGTAGCAGCGTTTGGTTGTATCGTTACCTCATAATCAATATTCGTTTTCAGTTCAACTGTAATATCTTGCCCTTCTGAAGGGATATTATAAGTGTCTTCTGTAAGTATTAATTGATTCTTCTGTGCCTGATACACATATACCGTATCTTTCAAAGAGTTTCCGCTAAATACGATATATCCCTCCCGTTTTTCGTATGCTTCATTGGCTGAAACTGTAAAACTAAAGTTCTTTACCGTAACCGCTCTCGATTCCGGCGTTTGTTTTATCCACGACTGGAATTTGGAAGGAATTGAAACCTGATATTCAATGTTGCTCTTTACTTCGATTGCAATCTCTCCGCCTTCCTGTGGAACATCAAATTTATCTTTGCTTAGGATAATGGCATCCCCGTGTTTCTGGGTTACAGTCAATACTTCTGTCTTGTCTCCGGCTTTGACTGTCAAATTCGTGTTCCTGTCTTCCGTATCAGAATAGGCTTCCACAGTTACAGCTACTCTGCCGTAACCGTTCCCCTCTGTTACATTTGTTGTGCACCAATCGCTTTCATTTGTGACAGTCCAATCGGCATTGCAATAAACGGTAAATTCTCTTTCTCCTCCCTTTGCCTCAAATACAAGGTCTGTGCTTGAAATTTCCAACGTCACATTAGTCGGGTTATCCGGATTGTCTGGGTTATCAGGTTCATCAATATGACTTCCGCCTTTGCTGCAACTCCCAAAAGTGCAGAACAATGCCATAATAAATAGGTAAAATAGTTTTTTCATAGCTGTTATTTATTTGTGGTTTATAAATCAATATGAATATGTTCTACTGAAAATATTTTGCTAATCGCTAACTCTTTATCTGCTGCATTAGGGAAAAAATTTGCTTTTTTAATGGCATCTATAATTTTATCCCTATTTTTTTCTTCTTGAATAATAATGTATTTTATATCATTAGGTGTGAATGGAATAGGAGAAGTTTTAAGTTTGTTTTGATAGGTATCTTTATTTTTCTCAAATTTACATTTATCTAATAACGTGATATTTTTAGGCACAAAACGCCATTCTCGCTCATTATAAAAACATGTATCTTTTGTAAGTTTCCCGTTTCTCCACATTTTTCCACAATATGGTTTTACATATTTTATTGTTAGATTTTTTTTGCAAAGACTTAAAAAATTCTTTTGGGATTTTGGAAAAATATTTTGGATGTGTGGAGATTGATTATGTATATAAAGAACAGGAGTTATTCCTACTTTTTGTGCCCATTCTTTGGTAAATCCAATTGCAAATTTTCCATAAGTATTAGTATGTTCATATATTTGAGATAGTGGAATATCACAAAAACATTTCATTGGAATTGCAACATCTCCTTTAAAATTGTCATTAATTTCAAAATGCTCAACACAATACCTTGGGATTAATTTGCCATGTAAAATGCTCTCTAAGAATTTTCTTTGAGAGACAAAATGAAATAGAGTATTTGCACTTATACTCATTTTAATAAAGAGCTTTATCACCCCAAATTCCCAGAAAGGCAAGTTGTATAAAATGAAGAAAGCGTGGGAACTGTTTTGTTTATCTGATAAAAGGCATCGCCAAACGCCCACATTGAAATAAACAACCAACCCACGCTTAACTTTATATATTGGAATAATATATAACGGCAAGCGAACGTCTGTATTGTTTATCCTTCAATGTTGTGAAATTGGCGATTTCTTTATCAAGGATAAAAACAAAAACGCTTCTATAAAACTAATATGTCCGCTGTGAATGGATAACCCCTTTCACAACATCGCAAATATAAGTTAAATTTTGCATCCTACAAACGTCAGTGGGTTGGTTGTGAAACAAAAGTAAACAATATTTAATCAATAAGACGTTTAAACCTCCTTATATGGTTTCTATTATCCAATCTGTCTACAATCTTCCTTCATCCGCATAACTATAATAGTTATCCCCTGTAACAATTAAATGGTCTTGTATTCTAATATCCATCAACTTAGCAGCTTCCTTTATTTTCTTTGTAATCCTATCATCCTGAGGACTTGGTTTTAATTGTCCTGACGGATGGTTATGTGCCAGTATAATGCCTGAACTATGCGCCAATAACGCAGTTTGCAATATCAACCGTACATCAACTACTGTACTGTCCATTCCTCCCTCTGAAAGTGTAGTAACACCTAAAACCTTATTCGCTCTGTTAAGCAGGATAACTTTAAAGTATTCCTTGTATTCCAGAATATCATCATTAAAAGCCTGTTCCATCAGTAGCTTGTAAGCATCCTGCGGGTAATGAATGGAATATCTGTCTGCTGCCTTTACTTTGGGCTTATAGCTTACCGTTAATTCG
>Ga0209064_1001209_pt1 | contig 44134 bp, 31 predicted proteins | sample Inofromicrocosms_FD_187498 | JGI IMG/M metagenome (GOLD analysis project Ga0209064, IMG submission 187498) | Mouse cecum microbial communities from Vienna, Austria - Inoculum for glucosamine and mucus D2O microcosms (SPAdes) (version 2) | ecosystem: Host-associated > Mammals > Digestive system >...
ACTCACCCGTGCGCCGGTCGCCATCAATCTTTCCCGAGGGAAAAATCATGCTGCCCCGCGACTTGCATGTGTTAAGCCTGTAGCTAGCGTTCATCCTGAGCCAGGATCAAACTCTACATTGTAAAATTTCTTTATTTTTATCTTCCGTTGTCTCTTTACGGGAGAGTTCCGGAAAGTAAATTGTCTGTGCTCGGGACGTTTCCTTCAATGTTGTCCGACACCGCATTCAGCGGCATCGGGAATTGAACGGTTCGTATCATAACCCGAGTGCCTGCGCTTCTGTCTTGCGGCAGGGCGAAGCACCCGCTCTTGTACTACTTCTGTCTGTTTATGTAAATCTCTTTCAAAGAACTCTTTCTTTATTGCTTCACAAAGCGTAAGCCTCAAAAGCGGATGCAAAAGTACTGAGTTTTTACATTACTTGCAAGCTTTTTCAAGACTTTTTTCATAAAATATACGATTTTATCCGAAGAATTGATAAATATCAATAAGACATGAAAGGGGACACATCATTATATATTAATATTAAAAGGGAAGAGGGAATGAGGAAGGGGGGGGAAGGAAATAAGGGAAAGCTTTAAAGGAGATAAGGGGAGATAGAAGAAGACAGAGGGAGATAGAAGACAATACTCTTGTTGGTTCTTGTTGTACATACGTATGGTTTATTCGTTGCGTCAACGGCTTTATTGGGTTTTCTGGTATTACTGTTTTTAAGATTGGTTCAACAGATGCTCGGTATTCGTAGAACTGTAACATGGTGCAACCGATCTACAACATTCATGCAATTTGCGCTTCGGCTGCACCGGGGTACAGCCCTACACGGGTGATGGCTATTGGGGAAAGGGCGTGGAAACGTAAAGGGCTGGAATGCAGGAGGTGATGTTTCGGGGTCTAAGAGGTGGCATACTGGAGGTTGAAAGGGCGTCTTTTAGAGCATAAAAGGTGTTATTTGGGAAAGCAAAAGGTAAGATGTTGATTTTCAAGGGGTATAAATGGGGGGGGGATATGAGGGCGGGAAGAAGGGAAGTCAAACACATTTTCTATTTGAATTTAATTGACAAAATTGCCATTGCAGCACTATCTATACAAGTTTTTTATATGAAGAAACATGGAAACGACATTTACGATGGCGGACAAATGCGGAGAAGGGTGTGTCTTTTGCGACTGCACTACCCTATCCGGAACTTAAGAAGGGATCACAAAGGAGCATGGAGTATGTAGCAAATGAGCATGATAAAGAGACGAATACTTATAAAAAGAAATAGCCTCGACACCACGTCGAAGCTATTTCTTTTACCATTCTGAATGTCTTAGTTATTAGTATTAATGTAGCATGTAATTCTGAAAATCTGTGTTGATATACGGCAAAGGTAAGTATTATAATGACGCAAATCAAAACAATGGGTATTTAAAATTAAAAAAACTACGTAAACGTTTACAATAGATAAATACGCAAAAACACACTCATTAAAGCTGCCGGCAGCACAAATAATGTATGCAACAACAGTAACTAAAAACAGATTTTCACATATACCGCCTATCAATTTACAGAACAAAGAAGTCTGACGGAAAAGGAGAAAAGAGCCGTGTTTGTATCATAAACCAACAATAAACATCGGGGTTCCACCAACAAGCACCTGCATCGCAAACCAACAAACGGCGAAGCAGGAAAGAACGCATCAACCGGCATTTCTCCAAAGACACTCTTGCTGCGTAGCATGTTTCAAATCTACACCATGTTTTTCCGTTTTCCACTTTTTTATCGTAACTTTGCACATTATATATAATGTATGAAAGAATTTGTAATATCCGAAGTAAAGGCTGAAACCGCCATACTCGTTGGTCTTATAACCCAAGACCAGGACGAAGCGAAGACAAAAGAATATCTGGACGAGCTTGAGTTCCTTGCCGACACGGCAGGGGCTGTGACCGTCAAGCGCTTTACGCAGAAGGTGAACAGCGCCAACCAGACGACATACGTGGGCAAGGGAAAGCTGGAAGAAATAAAGCAGTATATCATAGACGAAGAAGATGCCGACCGCGAGATAGGTATGGTGATTTTCGACGATGAGCTATCGGCAAAGCAGATACGCAACATCGAGAACGAGCTGAAAGTGAAGATACTCGACCGCACGTCGCTAATCCTCGACATATTCGCCATGCGCGCGCAGACGGCAAACGCAAAGACACAGGTGGAACTGGCGCAATACAGATACATGTTGCCGCGCCTGCAGCGCCTGTGGACCCACCTTGAGCGCCAGCGCGGCGGTAGCGGTTCGGGCGGCGGCAAAGGTTCGGTGGGACTGCGCGGACCCGGTGAGACACAGCTCGAAATGGACCGCCGTATCATATTGCAGCGCATAACACTTCTGAAACAGCGGCTGACGGAAATAGACAAGCAGAAGACAACGCAGCGCAAGAATCGCGGCAGGATGATACGCGTGGCGCTCGTGGGATATACCAACGTGGGCAAGTCGACGATAATGAACCTGCTGTCGAAGAGCGAAGTCTTCGCGGAGAACAAACTATTCGCGACGCTCGACACCACCGTGCGCAAGATGGTTATAGACAACCTGCCTTTCCTTTTGGCAGACACCGTGGGCTTTATACGCAAGCTTCCGACCGACCTTGTGGACTCGTTCAAGTCAACGCTCGACGAAGTACGCGAAGCCGACCTGCTCGTGCACGTGGTGGATATCTCCCACCCCGACTTCGAGGAGCAGATAAAGGTGGTGGAGAAGACGCTGAGTGAACTGGGATGCTCGGACAAGCCGTCGATGATAGTGTTCAACAAGATAGACGCCTATACGTGGGTGGACAAGGAACCGGACGACCTTACGCCGATGACAAAGGAGAACGTAACGCTCGACGAGCTGCGCCGCACGTGGATGGCGAATATGAACGACAGTTGCCTGTTCATCTCGGCACGCGAGAAGATGAACATCGACGAACTGAGGGAAGTGCTCTACAAGCGCGTGCGCGAGCTGCACGTTCAGAAATATCCTTACAACGACTTCCTGTATCAGGATTACGAAGAATAAACACCGCAATTCTGCACAAAGACACAAATCATGGAAAACTACAGAAATCTCACAACCGACGAGATAGCAAGGCTGGAACGAAACGGATGCACCGCAGAGGACTGGGGCACGGTGAACGTGGCACTGGAGTTCTGCACGGAGCATGTGCGCAACGTGGCGTTCTACGGAGAAGTGAACATCGGAAGATTTGACAAGACGCTCGAGACAGAAGACGGTTTCGCGCGCCACACGGGGATATTCAACGCGACACTGTGCGACGTTACGATAAGCGACAACTGCCTTATCGAGAACATCGGCAACCACATACGCCGGTATGTCATCGGCGAAGAATGCTACATATCGGGCATAGGGCGGATGACAAGCAGCACCGGGGCGACGTTCGGCGAGGGTACGGTTATTCCCGTGCTGAACGAGGCGGGCGACGGCAACATCATCATATACAAAGGACTGACATCTCAGACCGCCACATTCATGGCAGCCAATGCCGGCGATGCCGCCGTGTGGGATAGTCTGCGCGCGATGACCGGCAAGGACATCGAGGCGCGCCGCAGCCCGACGGGCAAGGTGGGGAAAAGGGTGAGAATAACCAACACACGCGAGATAATCGACACAATAATAGGCGACGGATGCGAGATAAACGGTGCATCGAGGCTGTGCAACTGCACTCTGGCGGTCACGGACAGCGCGGCGGTGCGCATAGGCAACGACGTGACGTGCGACGACACGGTGGTATCGGCAGGCTCGGCGATACTCGGCGGCGCCTGTCTCACGGGCTGTTTCGTGGGCGAGGCATGCCACATAGGCAAAGGCTTCTCTGCCGAGAGCTGCGTGTTCTTCGACAACGCGCACCTGGACAACGGCGAAGCGTGCGCCGCGTTCTGCGGTCCGTTCACGGTGAGCCACCACAAATCGACGCTGCTTATCGGCGGCATGTTCTCGTTCTACAACGCAGGCTCTGCCACCAACTACAGCAACCACGCCTACAAGCTGGGACCGATACACCACGGCACTTTAGAGCGCGGGAGCAAGACCGCCAGCGGGGCACACATACTCATGCCCGCCACCGTGGGCGCGTTCTCGATGTGCATGGGCAAGATACAGAACCACCCCGACACCGGCGACATGCCGTTCTCTTATCTCATCGCATCGGGCAACAAGACATTTCTCGTGCCCGGACGCAACATAGCCACCGTGGGAACATTCCGCGACACAGCCAAATGGCACAAGCGCGACAGGCGTCCGCACGACGGAAGGAAGAGCTTTGTCAACTTCGACTGGCTCAGTCCGTACACCTTACAAAAGGCGTTGGAAGGCAGGAAGACGCTCGAAAGGTTGCGCGGCACGCAGGGCGAGGACGCCGCAGAGTACACCCACGGGCGCTGCACGATACGCAACGGCGCGCTGAAGAACGGCATGAGGCTATACGACATGGCGATACGGATGTTTTTCGGCGAGGCTGCCGAGATGCACGACGGCGCACGGTCCACCGACAGCGGCGGCACGGGCGAATGGACAGACCTGGGCGGCATGCTCGTGCCGAAGGCTGAGGCGGAAAGACTGGCGGACGACATAAGGAGAGGCGTCATAAGCAGCATCGGGGACGTGGAGGAACGGATGAGGGATATGAACGACCGATACGACGAATGGTCGTGGAACTGGACGTGCAACGCCATTCGCGAGTATTACGCGACGGATGAGATGACAGAAGATGTCATGCGCCGGATAAAGGAGGACGGCAAGGAGGCATGGGCGGCGTGGCGCGCGGCGATAGCCGACGACGCGCGTAAAGAGGCGGCGCTCGGAGACATGGAAGAAGGCGTGCTGGAAGATTTTCTCGCGAAGCTCTGATTTCATCGCAAAGCCATAAAAAGCAAAGGACCGTCCACACACGGACAAGAACCGGCACAAAAACAACAGCACATACATTTATGGAAACAAAAGGAACAATCATAGAGACACCGCGGCTGATACTTCGCCCGTGGAGGGACACCGACGCCGACGTCCTGTACCGTCTTGCCAAGGACCCGACAATAGGTCCGGCAGCCGGATGGGCGCCCCACTCGTCGGCAGAAGAGAGCCGGGAGATAATACGCACAGTGTTTTCCGCCCCGGAGATATACGCCGTAGTGCCCAAAGACACCGGCGAGCCGGCAGGATGCTGCGGCATTGTGCCCGGCGGGACGGGCAACGCGGACATGAAGCAGGGCGAAGCCGAAATAGGATACTGGATGGGCGTGCCTTATCAAGGGCGCGGATTTACTACCGAAGCCGTCAAAGCGCTCACGGACAGATGCTTTGACAAACTGGGGCTGCAGGCGGTGTGGATAAGTCACTACGACGGCAACGGAAAGTCGGGGCGCGTGGCGGAGAAGTGCGGCTTTGCATTCCACCACACGGCACCGGGCACTTCCTCAGCCAACGGGGATACGTCAAAGGTGCACTATCTCGTGAAACGCCACGACGGCACATCAATAATAAAGATAACCGACAGTATGCGTTGGGATGAGCTTGTCGTGATATGGGAGGCTGCCGTAAGAGACAGTCACGACTTTCTGTCGGAAGACGACATCGCGTTCTTCCGCCGCGAGATACCCGAAAAATACCTGCCGGCGCTCGACGTCTACGCCATGCAGGACACCGGCGGCAGGCTGCTCGGCTTTATGAGTCTGAGCGACGGGATGACAGAGATGCTCTTCATAGACCCGCGGCACAAGGGGAAGGGCTATGGCAGGCGACTGCTCGACCTTGCCGTCATGGAGAGGGGCATACGGCGCGTGGACGTGAACGAACAGAACCCCGCGGCGCTCGCTTTTTATCGCAGCCGGGGGTTCGAGGTGACGGGGCGCGACGCCACAGACCCTTCGGGACGCCCGTTCCCGATACTGCACATGGAGCTGCCGGGCGCGGGGAAATGAGTTTTAATTTTAACGTTCCCTCTGTAGGATATTTTTCGCACGGGTATACAACGGCACAGTGCGTTTCTTCAACACAAAAACGCGCGGTTTACAACACGCAGAATGCATCGGCAGTCGACATTTGGAGCGTCCGGACGGGAAGACGGCGCATCCATAGGAAATTTTGGAACGATCCAAAAATTTTTTTGGATCGATTCAGAAAAAATTTTGGATCGATCCAAAATTTTCTGTCGAACGTTCCAAAATAACGGGGAGACGTGGTATAAACCACTCATGGAAGGTGTATTAGAGTTTAAAACATGCCATACGTATTTCTCCGGCATATAGTATAGAAATGTATCGCATATGGGATGCAAATCTATCGCATATGAGATGCAAATGTAACGCATATGAGATAGAAACGTAACGCATATGAGATAGAAACGTAACGCATATGTGGAAACGTAACGCATATGAGATAGAAACGTAACTCATATGAGATGGAAACGTAACGCATATGAGATAGAAACGTAACGCATATGAGATGCAAATCTATCGCATATGAGATGCAAATCTATCGCATATGAGATAGAAACGTAACGCATATGAGATGGAAATCAGTAATACCTGCTTAAGGATGACATGTAATATCCTTACATATCGGATACAAGTACGGCAGTAATAAAAACGCCTGAAACACGCTGACAAAGGAATATCTGTTTGGTAACAAAAGAAGACAGGAGAAGATAACGGGAAGACAGGGGACGCGCGCTTTACGGCATGCCACAAGGCAATTGTCCCCTATCTTCCGTGGCGCAAGCCACGTATCTTCTCCTGTCTCCCTCTATCTCCTTTCAGGCGCCATACGCGCCGCATTGCTCGCGCATGGCGCCTGAAAACTCAATATCCGAATATCTCCTCGGTGGTGAGGCGGTTCACCTTGCCTATCCTGCCGAGCGCCTCCATGTCCAGCTCGCCCTCGTTGCCGAGGATGACGTAGCGGCAGGGCTTGCGAGCCATGTTCTTCTGCTCGAAGTCCACGATGTCGGCGAGCCTGAGCTGCGGCAGGGCTTCGTAAACGCGCGCATACAGGTCGCCGCTGACACCGAGACGGCGGGCGTTGAGATACGCGTAGAGCACCGAGGCGCGCGTCACGCGGCGGCTCTGCAGGCTCTTCGTAAGGCTCTGGCGCGCAATCTCGAAGGCTGCCTGCGACTGCGGCAGTGTGTCGAGTATCTCGTTGAACACGCGTATGCAGTCGGTCATCTTGTCGTTCTGCGATATGATGTACGTGTTGAACGTCTCGGGATGTCCCTTGCGCCACGGACGGTCGTAGCTCGCGCCGGCGCTGTAGGCAAGTCCGCGTGCCTCGCGCAGCTCCTGGAACACCACGCCGTTCATGCTGCCGCCGAAATACTCGTTGAAGATGGTCTGCACGGGCATTTCATCGGCGTTCCACGGGCGGTTTTCGTTGTGATACTGCATCATGTAGATGTTCTTGGCGTCGTAGGGGGCTATGAACACCTCGTCGACGGGCGTCTGCTGCTCGGTGTATTCCCTGCCTGCGGGCACGGGTCGGAGCTTCTTCGGCGTCTTGTGAAGGCGCGTCACGAGCGCAGCTATCTCCTTCTCGCCATACGGACCGTAGTAGAGCACGGTGTGCTCCATGCCGTTGAGGCGCTTGAGCAGGTCGGGCAGCATCTGCGGACCTGCGGCGCGCAGCTCAGCCTCGCTCAGCGTGTTTGTATAGCTGTTGTACGGACCGTATATGGCATACGCCTGCAGGCGAGCGAAGTTGGCGCGCTGGTTCTTCTTGGCGTCCGCGCGCGATTTCATAAGCAGGTTTACATACTTTTCGTATGACTCGGAGTCGCCCTTGGCGTTGCCTACGAAGTCTTCCCACAGGGATAGCGCCTTGGAGAGGTTCTCGTTAAGACCGGTGAGACGTACATAGACCGCGTCGGACGACACGCTGACCGAGTAGTCGCACGCCAGGCTGTAGAACTCCTGCTTTACCTGCGCCGAAGTCTTCTTGTCCGTACCTATATAATATAGGTAGTCGGGCGCCAGCGATATGGCGCGGTCCGCCTCCGAACCGAAGGCGTAGTAGAACGTAAGGTCGAACAGCCCGTCGTCCGTGTTCTTCTTATAGAGCATGGGCAGCCCTGCCTTTGTACGGGTCACCGTCATGTCCCGGTCGAAGTCCACGAAGCGCGGCTGTATCGGCTCCGTCTTCGCGCTCTTTATCTCATTTAGAAAGGCGCTGCTCTTGTCGCGGTTCGTGGGGATGGGCGTAATCTGCGGCTTGTCTATCTTCTTTAGCGTCGTGTCGTTGCCCTGCACCTTGTAGACGCACGCGTAGTTGTCGGCGAGATGCCTACGCGCGAAGTCAACAATCTGCTGCTTCGTCATGCCGCTCACCCTGTCGAGCCTGCGCACAACGTCCTCCCATTTCTTTCCGTTCACGAATGCGTCGACAAACATGTCGGCGCGCGCCTCATTGCTCTGCAGCGACTTGTAGAAATCAAGCTTCATGTTGTTGACAACCGCCGGCAACAGATCGTCCGAAAAGTCGCCGCGCCTCAGCTTGTCAATCTCTCCGCAGATAAGTCCGCGCAGTTCCTCAAGGCTCTGATTGTCTTTCGGAGTGCCCGAAACCACGAGCGCCGAATAGTCGTTAAGCCCGTACAGGAACGCGCCGGCGCCCTGCGCCAGCATCTTCTGCTCGAGATTGACCTCAAACAGTCCTGCCTTGCCGTTGGCAAGCATGCTGGAGATGACGTCGAGGGTGTCTGCCTGCATGTCCGACGCTCCCTTGAAGCGCCACGCCATCATCAGGCGCTCCGCCTCCTTGCCCACCACGGTGGTGTCCTGCACGCCGCAGAGCGGTTTCAATTCGGGATACTCGGGGCGCGAAAGCGAGGCGGCGGGCTTCAGCCCTCCGAAATACTTGTCTACGAGCGCGATGACCTTGTCCGGATCCATGTCTCCCGCCATGCACACCGCCATGTTGTTGGGCACGTAGTAGCGGTTGAAGTAGTTCTTTATGTTCGTTATCGACGGATTCTTAAGGTGCTCCTGCGTTCCTATCGTAGTCTGCGTGCCGTACGGATGCCCGGGACACGCCTTTGCGAACAGGGCTGCGTATGCCTTCCTCGTGTCCTGTGCCAAACCGATGTTATACTCCTCGTAAACAGACTCCAACTCTGTGTGGAAACCGCGTATCACCATGTTGGCAAAGCGGTCGCCCTCCACGCGCAACCAGTTCTCCACTTCGTTCGCGGGGATGTCCTCCACGTAGCATGTCACGTCGTTGCTCGTATACGCGTTGGTGCCCTGCGCGCCGATAGACGCCATCAGCTTGTCATACTCGTTGGGTATGAAATACTTGGCAGCGAGCTGCGACAGGCTGTCTATCTCCTTGTAGCAGTCGCGGCGCTGCTGCGCATCGGACAGGCGGCGGTACACCTCGTACTTCGCCTCTATCTCCGCCAGCAACGGAGCCTCGGCAGCAGCGTCGCTCGTGCCGAAGCTCTTCGTTCCCTTGAACATCAGGTGCTCAAGATAGTGCGCCAGCCCCGTAGTCTCCGCCGGATCGTTGCGGCTGCCGGTGCGCACGGCTATGTAAGTCTGTATGCGCGGCTTCTCCTTGTTCACGGACAGATAAACCTTAAGCCCGTTGTCGAGCGTATAGATACGCGTGTTCATCAGGTCGCCCTCCACAGTCCGGTACCTGTACTCTTTTGCCTGCCCGCCAAGCGCCATTACTGCGGCAAGACAGGCTGTTACGATAAATCTAAGTTTCATCAGCTTCAATTTTATTAGTTTGTTTGCGCCCCGTACAACGACGGCACGCGCAAAGATAAAAATTTTTCCGCAAACGGCAAGGCATCGGCATCGCACAAACGAAAAAAATCACAGACACAAGCGCACCAACACCACAGAAAGAAAAATCCGGACCGCCCGACAATCATCGGCAGCCCGGAAAAAATATAATCAAGTAAACAGTCTTACCTTTCACATGCAACCGTCAATCAAGGTCTCCCCAGATGCCGCCGCCATCATCTTCCTTTTCCGACCATACGGCATCTCCGGCAACCGTCGGAGGAACTATATATTTATCATCGTCAACATCTGCCTTATTATTCTCTATGTCCCAAGACAGGCATACAAACCCGCCAAGCTCAACCTTCACGACTTCCGTAACCGGTCTCACATACAATCTTTTCTTCATGCCCACATTATTTTATAAGGATTTTCCTTCCGTTCACAACATATACACCACGTGGCAGATCAAAAAGATTGCCAGCCGTACCCACACAACGTCCGCCGGCGTCATAGACAGGACCCAGCAATAACCTGTCGCCATTCGTCAGTCCTGTCAGCCCGGTCGTACCGCCACTGTCACCATCCACTCTGAAAATCATCTGCTTTGCCCCTGCCGAACCGAGCGTCTCGTTTATCCAGAAACGGAATCCTTTCATCTTTGCACTGTTCGTTATCCTCCACAGCAAACCACGGCTGAAGGCATATATTCCCTCCGGCAGCGCCTGTTTATAGTTATACGTCCCGGCAAATGTGACGCTGTGCGTGTCTGACGTGTTTGAATATGTCTTCGTTGGCTCCACCTCGTCTGCAGCACTGTAGTCCACGCCGTTAATGACATACACATCTCCCGACGTATACTGCGTCCCGTCAGAGAACGTGTCCCAGCCGTCGTCCTCGGTCTTCTCATGTTCCGGAGTGCGCACGGTCTCTATTATATAGAACACACCGGGCTTTATCACCGCCACGTCATCATTCGTGGGGACATCGATCTTTCTGAAAACAAGCAAGTCGCCCTCCATGCCCTTAACCTCTGCAAGACGTGTGTCGTTGCCGAAAGCATTTCGCACCTGAAGCCCCGTCAGACTCACGGGCAGTACTATGGAACTCCACAAGTTGTCGCCGATATTGTTGCCACGGTTGAATGTCCTGTGCAACAACAGGCGTGCATTGTCATAATCCCTGCCCTTGTTCAGGACCTCGGCAACCTCCTCGTTCAGCACGATATCCTCCGAACACGAGGATTCGTCGTACACGTCGGGAATTCCGTCACCGTCGGTGTCATCGCGTACAAACACTCCGTAGATCTTGACATAGTCTAATGCGTCAGCAACTCCGGAGAACTCTATGCTCACCTCATCAAAATCCGTCTCAGGCTGCATGGTTACAAAACGCTTGTCGCCTGCGCCGATTACGCTCACGCCCAGAACTTTCCAGTCCTGCTGGCTCTCCTGCTCCTGTCCGTTAAGATAGGTCACCATCTTTATCCACTTTCCCACACCGATGGAAGCCATATAAGTCTTGTCATCGAGCACAAAGCCCACCTGTGTCTTTGCCCTGTAAGTGCGCCCTAAGTTCACGGCATATATAGAACCGCCTGCGGCTACCGTCTTGGCCAGCATAAACGCTGTCTCGAACTCCGGATCATCATCTATCAAGTTTGTAAGGTCGCGCTTTACACAAGCCACGTCTGCCACCGCCACCTCCGCCATTCTGTCGGCATTCAACGAGGCTCCGGTCTTGTCAGACACAACCGTTACGCTGCCGAGCGTGGAAACAGGATTATCGGTGTCATCGGCAAAGGCATAATATATATTCAACTTAGATATCTTCAGGTTCAGCACACCTTCCTTCCACAGTTGGAACTCATCTATGTCCCCGGCATCATCAGGCACTGCCACCGAGTAGCGCATCTTCTGCACCTTGCTGCTGCCTATAAGATCAAGCGATACGGCGTTAGTCTCCTCCACAGGCTTGTTAAAAGCCTCCTTGCCACCCTTGAAGCCGCGAATGCAGAAGAATTTGAGGGCATCAAGCCCTAATCCGTCGGACAATGTCTCCACCATAAAGCCCACACGCTTCAGCGTCTTTCCCGGCAGATGCTCCTTTATGGCACTGCCGTCCTTTGTCTTAACACCCACAATCCCCACATTCTCCGCAAGACCGAGACCGCCCACATACTGGGCATAGTCGCCCGTCTGTGCATTGAGCACATTCTCCTTGTCGCTCAGCCGGTCAAGGCTGATAAGACCACCATCTGTTATATGCGTTTCAGTAGACAGTTCATACACCTCATTGTCCACATTATAAAGAGGATTGTCCTCACCTGGCATCAGACTGATGTCATCCATGCCGCGGTGTATAGTGACAGTTTCTTTGCAGCCGCAGTCCTTCGTAGATGTTGCCGTCACCTCATAGCTGCCGTTCACCGTCATGCCTGTAACATTTCCCTCCGCATCTATTTGGGCATTCGCACCCTCAGGCTGGCTCGTTATCTCATAACTGACATCCACCCCGGTTATCTTATAGGATGTCTCACTGTCGCAAATATGCGCATCGGCAGAAAGGCGCATGTCGCAACGGTGATTCACCTCATCCGGAGTTCGTATGTACGCATAACGTATATTCATACCTCCAAGTCCCACGCCCCCTTCCTCAAGCTTTGCACCATAACAATCTTGATTTGTACGGATTTCTATATTACCGCTATTTCCTCCACTTAAAGAAAGCTTAAGAATATCACCAGATACGGTAATCCCATCACCCCATATATCTTCCGGCTGATTCAACAAGCCATTCTTCTTTCCCAAACATAATTTTATATCTTTTCCACCTATATTAAGTACATCGGTAGCAGCGGCAAAATGAAAGCCGAACACAGTACCTGCCTTGAACGGAGCTTTATTATTATCACTTCCAATGACATAGTCTTCCGGCATTGCCTTGATTTCTACATATCCTCCACCAGCTACCAGCTTTAAGAATGTCACTCCGTTATTTTCCAAATCAGCATCTATGAAGTTTGCCGTATTCGCCACATCAGAACTTCCAACCTCAAGTTTAAGACTGGTTTGGAAGTCTTCATTGAAGGCATATATACCGTCACTGCCGTCAGAGCACCCTCCCCGACCGGCATTAACAAGATTATACTGTCTTGCATTGCCTGCAAAAGCATATTTCACTCTCGTATTTTTAATCAGCTCCAAGTTTACACCTCCTGCCGGCATCAGGCAGACTTCATCAAACTCACCCGGTGCCACTGCCGATAACGTTGAAGTAACATCGTCCGAACCAGGTATCTTTATCAAAGAAAGATTGAGCGCACCAGCAGACTGTCCTTCCGTAACGGGAACAGCTGTTCCGACCTCCTTCCCGTCACAGTAAAACTGAATGGCATAAGCCTTCACGACATCCAATGACAGTAAACTGCCCTCAGCACTTGCAACAACAAAACCGGCAACTGTTCCTCCTGCATAATGATTCTCCATATCGCGGATACTTACAATCGGAGCCACACCGGCATCGATCGAAACACCAGTCGGAAACGACGCAAAGTTCGTCAGATCATCATCCACAAGATTGTCAAGCCCATTCGCCCAGGAAGCCACAGTAACTGTATTCACGAGCATGTTTACCTCGCATCCCTTGCCGGCAAGTGCACGACGGCCTTTCAAATAGTTACCTCCTTCAGGATCGGTCTGCTGCCACACAGGCTTTGTCGTCTGTGCAAAAGACACGCTTCCCCACAATACAAAAAGACATAGTAGCATATATCCTGAGTTTTTGCCGCAATGTCTCAAAAACATGTTTGACCTCATAAAATAATTTTTTTATTACCTATTGTGTTATTTATATAGAATCCATATTCATGCTCTCCAATCTGCGGAAAACTGTCTTTCCCGGTTTTTCAGGTGGCAAAATTAGTGAAACATATAATATTCCGCATCATAGGTTAATATTCATTAATAATAGGGGGGTAATTTGCAGTATTTAACATAGACAAGATGTTATAATGAAGAAAAACATGTTTTTTCTTAAAATTACACAAAATCATAAGCGGTATGGTCTTTAAGGCAACGCACCCGTACAACTTGTCATCAAAGATAAACAAGCCTGCCGGATGGCATATCGGTATTATTGAGCACAATTTATCCTACCATTAATATTGTAATTGAATAATTATACCTAATTTTGCAGGCAAAGCTAAAACATATAACATATAACTATAAATACAAAACATTATGGCAACAACACCCGAATTTAAGTACGCGCCCATGTTCCAGACGGGCAAGGACGATACGGAATACTACCTGCTGACCAAAGAAGGCGTGTCCGTAGGCGAGTTTGAAGGCACACCGGTGCTGAAAGTCAGCCCGGAAGCACTCACGATGATGTCGAACGCCGCATTCCGCGACGTAAACTTCCTGCTGCGCCGCTCGCACAACGAGCAGGTGGCAAAGATTCTCACCGACCCCGAGGCAAGCGACAACGACAAGTACGTGGCGCTGACATTCCTGCGCAACGCCGAAGTGGCATGCAAGGGCAAGCTGCCTTTCTGCCAGGACACCGGCACGGCAATCATCCACGGCGAGAAAGGACAGCAGGTGTGGACAGGCTTCTGCGACGAAGAGGCACTGTCGCTCGGCGTATACAAGACATACACGGAAGAGAACCTGCGCTACTCGCAGAACGCTCCGCTAAACATGTACGACGAGGTGAACACACGCTGCAACCTGCCGGCACAGATAGACATCGAGGCAACCGAAGGCGACGAATACAAGTTCCTCTGCGTTGTCAAAGGCGGCGGCTCTGCCAACAAGACATATTTCTATCAGGAAACAAAGGCACGCATACAGAACCCCGGCACGCTCGTACCGTTCCTCGTGGAGAAGATGAAGACTCTCGGAACGGCTGCATGTCCGCCTTATCACATAGCGTTTGTCATCGGAGGAACATCGGCGGAGAAAAATCTCCTTACCGTAAAGCTCGCCTCCACGCACTACTACGACAACCTGCCCACGACGGGAGACGAGACAGGACGCGCCTTCCGCGACATAGAACTGGAGAAGCAACTCCTTGAAGAAGCGCACAAGATAGGTCTCGGGGCACAATTCGGAGGCAAGTACTTTGCCCACGACATACGCGTAATACGTCTGCCGCGCCACGGCGCAAGCTGCCCCATCGGTCTGGGCGTGAGCTGCTCTGCCGACCGCAATATCAAGGCAAAGATAAACAAGGACGGTATCTGGATAGAGAAACTTGACGACAATCCGGGCGAGCTTATTCCCGAAGAACTGCGCAAGGCAGGCGAAGGCAACGCCGTAAAAATTGACCTCAACCGGCCTATGAGCGAAGTGTGCAAACTCCTGAGCCAATATCCGGTATCAACGCGCGTAAGCCTCAACGGCACCATCATCGTAGCACGCGACATTGCCCACGCCAAACTCAAGGCGCGTCTTGACGCCGGCGAAGGTCTTCCGCAGTATTTCAAGGATCATCCTGTGCTCTACGCCGGACCGGCAAAGACTCCGGAAGGCATGCCTTGCGGTTCAATGGGACCCACCACGGCAAACCGTATGGACCCCTACGTAGACGAGTTCCAGGCTAATGGCGGCTCAATGGTGATGATTGCCAAAGGTAACCGTACACAGGAAGTTACCGACGCATGTCACAAACACGGCGGTTTCTACCTCGGCAGCATCGGTGGTCCTGCGGCTGTACTCTCAATGAACTCCATCAAGAGCATCGAGTGCGTGGAATATCCCGAATTGGGCATGGAGGCGGTATGGAAAATCCACGTAGAGGATTTCCCGGCGTTCATCCTCGTCGACGACAAGGGCAATGACTTCTTCAAACAGCTGAAGCCATGGGCTCCAAGTTGCGGCAAGTAATGCTATAAAGGATTTTTACTTGTAATAATAAGATAAAAAGATATAGGAGAAGATAAGGGAAGATAAAGGACGTATGCCTTGTTGTTTGCTTCAAGACCATTGTCCTTTATCTTCCCTTATCTTCTCCTATCTCCCTTTATCTCCTTATATCTTCTCCTATCTTCTTTTATCTTCTCCTATATCCCTTTATCTTCTTACAAAATAATACCCCAGCCTACTTCATCTGCCCTCTGTAATCGCTCGGCTTGCATCCGGTCTTTATTCTGAACTTGCTTGAGAAATAATCGGGAGAGTCAAAACAAAGCCTGTACGCAATCTCCTTTATGCTCAACCCCGTAGTCGACAACAGTTCCTTTGCACGTTGCAGGCGCAGATCCTGCTGAAACATGGCAGGAGACATACCCGTATACTCTTTGAAAAGTTTGCGGAAGTTGGAATAGCTCACGCCTAACTCTTCCGCCACCTGCTGCATGGTAAGGTTTGTCTCCACACTCTGGCGTATCCGCTCACGCGCTTTATTTATAAGATCGGCATATCCGCTCTTTCGGTTAAGCTCGAGATTACGCTCGAGATAATACATCACTCCAATAAGATTATTCACTATTCCCGCAAGTACCTGCTGCGAATATGCCGCTTCCTCGCGTGCCGCATCTATGGCAGAGTTGTACAGATGCACAATATCACTGCTGTAACCCACATGATATATCGGTTTTTCAGGAGACAGAAAGCCATAGCGCATACGGTCGTCCATGTTTCTGCCCTTATAACCAATCCAATAACTCTTCCAGTTAGAACCCGGTACCGGATGATAACTGTGCCACTCATCTGGAAACAGAAGAAATATATCCCCTGCCTTTATTCTTGTCCGGGAAACATGTTCCGATGAGAACACGCCCTCGCCTTCCAACAGATAAAGCATCTGGTATTCGTTGAGCACGCGTCCTCGTTTTATATCAAAATAATATCCGTCGGCATGCCCTTGCGTAGGATAAGGTTCGTCTGCCGACAGTTCGTCATAACCTACAGTGCTCACCGTAAGTCCCCACAGCGCATCCCGCTCATTGGCAACAAGATATTTGCTCTTCTGCATATAATTGTGTTTATGTAGATATCTGATATTGAAGATGTTTCATGGGATGTCCTCCCCACACCGTATCACCGACATGTTTAAAGCCCATCCTTACATACAGTCGTTCTGCAAGCGGATTACCCTTGTCGACAAGCAATCCCGCCGGAATTCCCATGTCCGACGCCTTGGCTATGGCAACACGCAACAAGTCACCGGCAATGCCACGTCCACGGTATTGCTCGTCTACAGCAAGACTGTCTATGTAAAGTTCACCGGGCGCCGTCTCGTCACCGATAGTACTGTAATCGCGTCCGAAACATTCTCGCGCCGCATGTATAAAAGCCTCTCTCAGTTCATGAAGCCTCGCACCGTCGTAAGTCACACATATACCGGCAACACATCCGTCATCATCCAGTGCCACATGAGTATTTGTATAACTATACTGCGAGTTGTCGGCTTCCACAAGCCGCGTCATCATCCTTTCAAAGTCTTCAAGACTATGCTCCGGTCCGGCATAATACCTGCAACAATCATAATTCATTGCTTGCATTATAAGCCGCGCTATTGCATTTGCATGCTCTCTGCACGCCGTCTGTATAACCATGTCTTTTTATAAAAGTCTATAATATCGGCAAATATAATAAAAAATAAGGCATAAACAAAACTTGTCAAGAAGTTTTGTCTATGATCTTTGCATATCGGTTGTCATACGGCTATGTATCTGTCACATTCCGTGAAAGCCACAACCAAGACAAGAAGACAAGCCTATAACCCTTAAAACAATGTAAGAGAATATAGATATACCACAGCCGCCGGCATTGCCATAAGCGACGAGTCAAACCTATCCAGCATACCACCGTGACCGGGAAGTATTGTGCCGCTGTCTTTTATTCCGAGTGTCCGCTTAAAAAGGCTCTCGACAAGGTCGCCCCATGTGCCGAACACCACCACGACAAGTCCGAGACCGAGCCACTGCGGAACAGTCAGAACATCGGCACCGTTATCCACGGCACATGTACCTACTATCCATGCGGCAACCATCACCAGTACGGCACCGCCTATGCTGCCTTCCCAACTCTTTGCCGGACTTATGCGCGGAAACAGCTTATGACGCCCTATCAGCGAACCCGTGCAATACGCGCCGGTGTCGTTGGTCCATAGAAATACAAATATGCTAAGCGGAATAATATAGTTAAAACGTATGCTCCCGTCGGCAGCGGCGTTGAACGCCAGCACATTTATCATCGACAGCGGCAACGCCACATACATCTGCCCGAGCATGGTGTATGCCCAATCGTTCACTGCATTCTCGTTCTTCGCATACAGCTCGCTTACGAACAGATATACTAATGTGAGCAGATACGGAATGAACACTGCCCCCGTCTGTACAAGTCCGCTACAGAAACCGCCCACGGCAAGAAAGAGATATACACCCGCCACAGTGCCGATAAAACGGTTTACGGTCACACCTTTCACACCGTTTACAAGTCCGCCGTATTCCCACATCGTCAGTCCCGTCACCAAGGCAAAGAGCACTTCCATTGCAAAGGCATCAAGAAAACATGTCACTATGGCTGCCACAAACAGCACTCCCGTTATACTTCTGGCTATCAGGTTGCCCAACTTGCTTTGCTTATCCGACATATCGTGCTCCTCTCCTATTCTTTTTCCCGGGTTTCCTCTACACTGTCTGCTGACACTTCGCCTTCATGTTCCTCTGTTCCACCGACAGTACTCTCTTGCTCATTCATTATTTCCTGCGAGCGGCTAACCCACTGACGCTTGCCGAATATATTCTCCACATCCTCGGCAAATATCACCTCACGCTCTATAAGCAGCTGCGCCAGTTTGTTGTGTCCCTCCTTATGCTCGGTCAGCAATCGCTTTGCACGCTCATACTGACTGTTTATCATCTCCAGAACCTCATCGTCCATCACCTTTGCCGTGGTTTCCGAATAAGGTCGCTGAAAGTTATATTCATTATTATTATAGTAACATATATTAGGCAGCCTGTCACTCATTCCGGCGTATGCAATCATGCCGTATGCACTCTTTGTCACACGCTCCAGATCGTTCATGGCACCCGTGGATATATGCCCCGTAAACAGTTCCTCGGCAGCACGCCCGCCAAGTGTGGCACACATCTCGTCAAGCATCTCCTCCTTTGTGGTTATCTGCCTTTCCTCCGGCATATACCATGCGGCACCGAGAGCACGTCCGCGCGGCACTATCGTCACCTTAACCAGCGGATTGGCATGTTCCAGGAACCATGATATCGTGGCATGACCCGCCTCGTGCAGGGCTATCGTGCGTTTCTCGGCAGCCGTCATCACCTTTGTCTTCTTCTCCAGTCCGCCTATTATCCTGTCCACCGCATCCAGAAAGTCCTGACGCTCTACAGTCTTCTTGTCGTGACGTGCAGCTATCAGAGCCGCCTCGTTGCACACGTTGGCAATGTCCGCTCCTGAAAATCCCGGTGTCTGTCTCGCCAACAAGTCTATATCCAACGACGGATCCGTCTTCACCGGCTTCAAATGAACAAGGAATATCTCCTTACGCTCGTTAAGGTCGGGAAGATCCACATGTATCTGCCTGTCGAAACGCCCGGCACGCAACAGAGCCGAGTCGAGCATGTCCGCACGGTTCGTCGCAGCCAATATTATCACGCCGCTGTTTGTCCCGAAACCATCCATTTCCGTAAGCAGCGCATTCAGCGTGTTCTCGCGTTCGTCGTTTCCGCCCATTGCCGGATTCTTGCTGCGCGCCCTTCCAACGGCATCTATCTCGTCTATGAATATTATACACGGTGACTTCTCCTTTGCCTGGCGGAACAGGTCGCGCACGCGGCTTGCACCTACTCCGACGAACATCTCCACAAAGTCCGAACCGCTCATGGAGAAGAACGGAACACCCGCCTCTCCTGCCACAGCCTTTGCAAGCAATGTCTTTCCCGTTCCCGGAGGACCAACGAGAAGAGCACCTTTGGGTATCTTACCGCCAAGTTCGGTATATTTCTGCGGGTTCTTGAGGAACTCTACTATTTCCTGCACCTCCTGCTTGGCACCCGCCTGTCCTGCAACATCCTTGAATGTCACGTTCAGCTCGCCGCCTTTCTCATACATCTTTGCCTTGCTCTTACCTACGTTGAACACGCCGGAACCTCCGGCAGAGCCTCCTCCCATGCGGCGCATGAAGAACAGCCATATAACCACAAGGAATATTATAGGTCCGAAACTGATGAGTATGTTCATGAAACTGTTGCCCTGCTTGTTTTCGTATGTGAACTCGCCGGCAAACTTACCCGCCTTGCGTTCCAGGTCAATGAAGTTCTCCACATTCTCCACACTTCCGAACTCGACATTCACGTAAGGTTCCTTACCGGTCTGATCGGTACCCTGACGGAACACTGTCCTTATGTGTTCGGGCTTTACATACATCTTCAGCTTGCTCTCATCCTTGTTGACAACAATCCTCGATGCGTATCCCTTGTTGACATATTCCTTGAATACAGTATACGATACCGGTCTGCTCGCACTTCCGGCTACGGCGTCGCCACCTGCAAAATATACCGCAAGCAATCCTACGATAACAAGACCGTAAATCCAATTCATGTTGAACTTAGGCATCTTTGGAGTCTTATCCTTTTCCATTTTCTTCCATATCGGCATCCGCCCGCCCCGTCGCCTGCTGTCATCTTTAAAACAACGGTACGGCACATATCGGCATCCGCCCTTTATATAAATAAGTAATAAATATTAAAAATACGATTGTATGAACCGGGACATCAGTCAAGATCCGGAACATTCACCAACGGCGCATCCATCCAGAGATTTTCAAGATTGTAGAACTCCCTTGTCTCCGGCAGGAAAATGTGAACTATAACGTCCGTATAATCCATCGCTACCCACTGCGCCTGTCTCAGTCCGACAACATTCACGGGTTTCTCTCCCGCATTTATCCGTGCGCTTTCTCCCACTGCATCGGCAATAGCCTCTATCTGTGAGGGCGAATTTCCCTCGCATATAACAAATCTGCTGCATATCGCCCCGTCAATTTTCGAAAGGTCGGCAACGGTTATTCCGCGTCCTTTCTTCTCCTGTATACCCTCTATTATTGCCTTAACTAACTTTTCTGTCTGTTCCATTAAATAAGCTGTTGTTATGGCGCAAAGGTACATTGATTTATCGTAAAACCACGAAAAAGCACCTCTTTATTTGAGTTTTTTTAGAAAAAAACAAGAAAAACTATTGCAAAGAAAAAAAAATATAGTACCTTTGCACTCGCAATCAGCCGTAAAGCACATTGCAAAAGATATATTGGGATATGGTGTAATGGTAACACTACAGATTCTGGTCCTGTCATTCTTGGTTCGAGTCCGAGTATCCCAACACTGAAAAAGGCTGTCTGAAATCGTTTCAGACAGCCTTTTTTCGTTCTCAACGGATATCCTTTATATCTTCTATATGGGCTATTATCTCTTTGTATTTGCGCTGTATTTTGAAGTGCATGTGCATGCCCATGATGCCACCGACAAGTCCGCCGATTGTTCCTCCTATGGCTCCTACGTATCCGTGGTCTTTTTCCAAAGTCTCAATCAAGAACCATACAAACCATGGTATTACTGTGGGAATGGAATATTTCAGCCAGTCTGAGTCTCTTTTCTTTGCCTTTGCCACTTTCAGTCCCGCTTCAATCATGTTATCGCCAGAGTCAAACGCACTGTCCAAAACCCTCATATTATAATAGGTGTATATTCCGGCTATAAGCATAAAGATACTCGTAACGATGCCGAAAGGCAATGAAAAGCCTATATGGGGCATCAATATCAGGTTGTATGGAATCATGGTGATGCACATTATCATTACGATTCGGTATTTCAGTTTTATCCTGTGCGACTTGTCTTTCATCGCCATCCTTATCATATTATCGCTGATTACGGTTTGTTTCTCAAGCCTGTTTTTCAACACGTCCAGTTGCAGACGCATATTCTCCATTTCGTTTGTTGTTTCCATTTCTTGCAGTTTTAATTGTCAGACATTTTCTTTAATTCTTCCTTAATCCTGAACAGACGTACCGAAACGTTCTTGGTACTGATACCCACCACGGCACCAATCTCTTCGTAACTCATGTTCTCGAGCCACAACAGCACTATCGCCCTGTCGAACGGCTGGAGCCTGCTTATCCGTTTGTGCAGCATGTTTATCTGCTTTGTCTCACGGTCATTGTCCTCAAAAAGAGCAATGTCCATGTCATGGATATTACATCCGGCTCTTCTTTTCTTCCTGTCGGCGGATATACATGTGTTAAGTGTCACCCTGTAAATCCATGTCCTGATGTCGCTCTGCCCGTTAAATCCAGGAAGTCCGCTCCAAATGTTTGCAAGCGTTTCCTGAAACAGGTCGGCAACCTCGTCGGCATTTTTGGAGAACATATAGCATACGGTATAGATTATGCTCTTGTGTGTTCTTGCAATCTGCGCAAATTCTGTTTCTGATACATTCATGATGTCTGTTCTGTTGATTAATCTCTGCACGTTAGACGCAGAACAGTTCGAAAAACTACAAGAAAATAGGAAAAAATGTCTGTTTTGTCTTTTGTTAATAAGGAAAAGTCTACAACAATGGTGAGAGAAGTCTGACAACCGACTCCCACAGACGTTGCAGATAAGGTATGCGTATGTAGTTCATGGCATCCTCTATAGGCACGCACTGCTCTACATCGTCCATGAAAACCTTCTTCAGACGAAGCGCCGTCGCCTCGTCGTATATAAAGACATTTGCCTCGAAATTGTTCTCAAAGCTGCGGAAGTCTACGTTGGCAGAGCCGCACGAAGCCAGAGCATCATCGCATACGAGCAGCTTGGAGTGGTTGAAACCGGCTTTATAAAGATATACCTTCACGCCCGACTCCACTATCTCCGACACGTAGGAGCGGCTTGCCCACTCTACAAAACGCGCGTCGGCGTGCATCGGTATCATTATGCGGACATCCACACCGGCAAGCGCGGCGATACGCATTGCAAACATTACAGGCTCGGTGGGCAGGAAGTAAGGTGTCTCCATATAGACATATCTGCGTGCCTCGAGCAATATGCGCACATAGCCCTGCATGATGTCGGGCCACTCGCTGAAAGGGCTGTCGGTGACAACCTGCATGAGACAGTTGTTTTCCGGCGCTCCTTTAAGTTCCGGATAGTAGCACCTGTCGGTGATGAGCGTGCCCGAGACAAAGCACCAGTCTACCATGAAAGCGCGCTGAACACCATATACGGCGTTGCCCTCTATGCGCAGATGGGTGTCGCGCCACGGCTGCGAACCGGTGCCTTTGATGTAGCGCATGGCTATGTTCATGCCGCCGATAAACGCCACCCTGCCGTCTATCACGCACAGTTTGCGGTGATTGCGGTAGTTCACCTTGCTTGTGAAAGCCGGGAAACGTACGGGCATAAAGGGATATACCTCTATCCCCGCCTCCTGCATGCGGTCGAAGAAACGGTTGTCCACGTTCCAGCATCCCACGTCGTCGTATATCACGCGCACCTCCACCCCGTCGCGTGCCTTGTCCATAAGAGCGTCTGCAACGAGATTTCCCAACGGATCGTCTTCAAAAATATACGTGTCGAGATGTATGTGGTGGCGCGCTCCGGCTATCTCTCTCAGCAACGAATGGAAATATCCGTAGCCGTCGGTATATATGTCGGTGGCGTTGTCTTTGAAGGGCAACGCCCAACTGCGGTTGGTAAAAAGGTTTATCAGAGAACGGTGGGTCTCCGGCACGTACAGGTTTTTCTGTTCAACAAACTCCAATACCGAGCTTTTTGTCAGCAGATCTATGTTGTGCTCGCTGAGATACCTTTCACGTCGTGTGTTCTGTCCAAAGAAGAAATAAAGCACAATACCTATCACCGGCAGGAATATCAGCGCCATTATCCACGCCACGGTCTTGGCGGGCTGGCGGTGGTCCATAAGCACCGCCACAATGGCAGACACCGTCACCACTATATATATAAGATATGTCAGCCAGTGAATGTATACCATACGTCATACTATTATTTCGTTTCCCAGTTCCTTAGCTATGCGGTTTCTAAGGTTCTGAACCTCCGTGTATTCCTTCATCAGCGGCATCAGCTTCTCCATGTCGCTGGCGGCAAGCGCCATTTCTTCGCGCAGCCTGCCGAGACGTGTCTTGACATAGTCCATGCGGAAGTCGAGCACCATGTGAACCACTCTGTTGCGCAGGCTGTCCTCGTCTTCCTGCACCTGCATACTCTTGCTCAACTGGAAACGATCGGCTGCCATCTCCGCCGCAATGGTGCTTATTCCGATATCTGGATGACGTGTGAAGTAAGCCTCTGCCTTGAAGTCGGCATCGGCACTGTGCTCCACTGCCTCCGCCAGTATGCGGTTGTACTCTTCGGAGTGGAACGAAAGTCCGTCGGCACCGAGGTCATAGCTTATGTATTGCGCCACATTAAGGTCGGTTGTCCCGCCGTCTTCGGTCTCCACATTGCGGTATATCGTCATCTCTCCGTGTCTTACAACCGCCTGCACCAGCATATATTCCACCTTTGATGCCTGCACGTCGGGCGTGGCAGGGCGCAGAGGTTCCTGCGGCTTGTCGGCAGTGCGTGCCTCTTCGCGTGCCGTCTCCTTGCGTTTTTCCTCCTTTCCGCTGCGTATGAACTTGTTCATCGTGCTAATGAGCGTCGCCTCGTTTATGCCTAGACGGTGGGCGCAATCTTTAATATATGTGGCGCGTACAATCTGGTCGTTTATCACCGACACGCTCTTGACGATGCTGTTTATCGCCTCCGAACGCTTTATCGGGTCGGTGACACCGCGCAGCATGATGTTTGTCTTGAACTCTATGAAATCGGTCTGATGCTCTTCTATATATTCGCGGAAGCCCGATGCCGAGTGGTTGCGCGCAAAGCTGTCCGGGTCTTCGCCGTCGGGCAGCAGCAGCACCTTGACGTTCATGCCCTCGGCAAGCAACATGTCGGTGCCGCGCATGGCGGCATGTATGCCCGCCGCATCGCCGTCGTAAAGCAAAACTATGTTGGCGGTGAAGCGTCTCAGTATGCGTATCTGGTGAACACTGAGCGCCGTTCCGGAGTTTGCCACGACATTCTCTATACCGCACTGGTGCATAGATATTACGTCGGTATATCCCTCTACCATATATACAAGGTCTTCCTTGGCTATCGCTCTCTTTGCCTGATATATGCCGTAAAGCTCGCGTTCCTTATGATATATGTCGGAGTCGGGCGAGTTGACATACTTCTGCTGCACGCCCTTGGTACGCGAATCGAGCAGACGTCCGCCGAAGGCACACACCTTTCCGCTGACGTTTATCCACGGGAATATCACTCTTCCGGCATAGCGGTCGGACAGTTCGCCGCCGTCGCGACGGTAGCAAAGTCCCGTCTTTACAAGATATTCTTCTTTATAACCTTTTAATGTGGCTGTATTTGACATTGCCGTCCGCGAGGGAAGGGCAAAGCCCAGACGAAACTTTTGTATGATATCGTCACGGAAACCGCGGCTGCGGAAATACTGCATGCCCACGGCTCGCCCGTCCACATCGTTAAGAAGCACATCGCTGAAATAGTCTGCCGCCCACTCGTTTACAATGAACATGCTCTCGCGGTCGTTCTGTTCGCGCTTCTCTTCATCGGAGAGTTCCCGCTCGCGTATCTCTATATGGTATTTGTTTGCCAGCCAGCGCAGTGCCTCGGGATAGGTCATCTGCTCGCGTTCCATGACAAATCCCACCGAATTTGTGGTCTTTCCGCACGAGAAACAGTGGCAGATACCGCGCGACGGCGACACATAGAACGACGGCGTGGTGTCGTCGTGGAAAGGGCAAAGCCCCTTGTAATTGGCTCCGACCTTACGCAGTGAGACAAACTCGGACACCACGTCCACAATGTCAGCAGCATCCATTATACGGTCTATCGTCGCTCTGTCTATCATCGCAAGCCTTCCTGTTGTTTATAAGATTATTGTGTAAAAAAGAGTAACATGCGGATTTTGCACCTTACAAAGGTAAAAAATAAATTTGACGATAAGGCTTCATAATATTACAAAGAATGTAACACGAGACATTTTAATATACTTTTAGGGTTGTTAATAATTTCGTTTTTATTGACTGCGGCAAATCTCATTCTACGCGGAAAAAGCACGGAAAGAGGACTGCCGACGGGCTTTAAAGAAGGCGAAAAGGCGGTTTTTGAGGCTGAAACAGCGCACTTCGGGGTGTAAAACACGGCACTTTGTGGCGTGATATGCCGCCTTTCAGCATGCAATATGCCGTGTTTTGCAGTGTGATATGCCGTATTTCACAATCCGAAGGCATATACTTGTGATGGCGGCAAGGCTGCATTCAAAATATAACCAACTGATATACAAACAATTACACACAAAAGAGCAAAATATGATGTTTTTCGTATGTTTTGCCGGCAAAAGGCAATCCGCGGTCTGCGACGGGCAAGAAAATGTTAAAAGCGCTCCGGAAACGGGTGTTAATATCTGCCTTGAAGGCATCTAAAAACATTGCCGGCACAACGGCATGTACGCCACACGGAAATGCACAACACAAGGGGTGATTGTGCATTTTAACCTTTTTTTCTTTGTGACAATACAAAAAAAGTGTATTTTTGCATTATATATACTATCTTAACAACCCGTATCCGACGGCATGTCTCATGAGATTTAAAGTCGCCGGAGGGTGGCTTATGAAAACATTACATTATACTTTTAATATATGAAATTGAAAATCATCGTGCTTGCAAAGCAAGTACCCGACACAAGAAATGTCGGAAAAGATGCAATGACTGCAGAGGGAACGGTCAACCGCTCGGCCCTGCCTGCAATCTTTAACCCCGAAGACTTGAACGCTTTGGAACAGGCTCTGCGCCTGAAAGAACAAAATCCCGGTTCGACAGTTGGCTTATTGACCATGGGTCCTCCACGTGCGGCAGAGATTATCCGCCAGGGACTTTACCGTGGTGCCGACACGGGCTGGCTGCTCACCGACCGCCTTTTTGCCGGTGCCGACACGCTTGCCACATCGTATGCGCTCGCCACAGCCATTAAGAAAATAGGCGGTGCGGACGTCATTATAGGCGGACGCCAGGCGATAGACGGCGACACGGCACAGGTGGGACCGCAGGTTGCACAGAAGTTGGGACTGTCTCAGGTGACATATGCAGAGGAAATCGAGAAGTGTGAGGACGGGAAACTGACCATACGCCGCCACATAGACGGAGGTGTGGAAATGGTGGAAGCACCGATGCCTATAGTGATAACAGTGAACGGAAGTGCGGCGCCATGCCGTCCGTGCAACGCAAAACTTGTGATGAAATACAAGCGTGCCACCGTTCCCATGGAGCGTACCGAAGGCATGGAATATGCCGGTCTGTATGATGAACGCCCTTATCTGACACTCAACGAATGGTCGGTAGCCGACATCGACGGCGACCCGCAGCAGTGCGGACTGAGCGGTTCGCCCACAAAGGTAAAGGCTGTCAAGAACATCGTGTTCCAGGCAAAGGAGTGCAAACGGATAAGCGGATGCGACTGCGACATAGAGTGCATGATGAAAGAACTTCTTGATGAGAAGATAATCGGATAAAAAAGAAGGAGAAAAGGGACTTGAAAGGAGATAAAGGAAGATAAAAGAAGATAGAAGAAGATAAGGGACAAATGCTGATGACGCGGACTTTCGAAGACATATTGGCTTGGCAAAAGGCTCATGAACTTGTTATCAAAATATACAAGATAACAAGAACTTTTCCTGAGACAGAGAAGTTTGGCTTGTGTCAACAGTTCCAACGCGCAGCAGTGTCAATAGCAGCCAACATCGCCGAAGGGTATAAAAAGCTGGGCAAGGCAGACAAACTTCGCTTCTTCAATATATCGCAAGGCAGCCTGAAAGAGTGCAGATATTACTGCATTTTGTCAAAGGGCCTTACATATATCGACGAAAATACGTTTCATAATCTTGTCTCTGAAATACAGAATACGAGCTTTATGCTAAACGCATATATAAAAGGGGTGGTCTGCAATAGCTACATAAAAGACTAATGTCTCATATCTCCCCATATCTTCCCGATATCTACTCATATCTTCTTTACCTAAAAAATAAAAAAACAATGAACAACGTTTTTGTATATTGCGAGATAGAAGGCACCAAGGTACAAGAGGTATCTCAGGAGCTGCTCACAAAGGGCCGCAAGCTGGCCAATGAACTTGGTGTGGAACTGCATGCCATTGTTGCCGGAACGGGCATCAAGGGCGCGGTTGAGGACCAAATATTGCCTTACGGCGTGGACAAGCTGTTTGTATTCGACGGCGAGGCACTGTTCCCTTACACGTCGGCACCGCACACCGAAATACTCGTTAACCTCTTCAAGGAGGAGAAACCACAGATTTGCCTTATGGGAGCAACCGTTATCGGACGCGACCTCGGACCGCGTGTATCGTCATCGCTTACAAGCGGACTTACGGCAGACTGTACACAACTGGAGATAGGAAGCTATGACGACAAGAAGTCGGGCAATCACTATGACAATCTGCTTTATCAGATACGACCGGCATTCGGCGGCAACATCGTTGCAACAATCGTCAATCCCGACCACCGTCCGCAGATGGCGACAGTACGTTCGGGCGTGATGCAGAAAGCCGTTTACGAGGGCGAGAGCCGCAAAGAAGTGGTTTACCCGGAGGTTGGCAAGTATGTGTCTGACGCCGCTTATGTGGTAAAGGTGCTCAGCCGACAGGTCGAGGAAGCTAAACACAACCTGAAAGGTGCGCCGATAGTTGTTGCCGGCGGTTACGGAGTAGGCTCAAAAGAAGGCTTCGACCTTCTGTTCAAGCTTGCCAAGGAACTTCACGGCGAAGTGGGAGGATCGCGTGCAGCTGTGGATGCAGGCTGGCTCGACCACGACAGACAGATAGGACAGACAGGTGTGACGGTTCATCCCAAGGTTTATATCGCCTGCGGCATAAGCGGACAGATACAGCACATCGCCGGTATGCAGGACTCGGGCATCATCATATCCGTGAACAGCGACCCCGACGCTCCTATCAACAAGATAGCCGACTATGTAATCGTGGGAACCGTGGAGGATGTTGTGCCGAAGATGATAAAGTATTATAAGCAGAACAGCAAATAAGTGCATGACAATAATAAAGTAACAAACATTTAACAAGACAGATAAATGGCAAATTATTATACAGACCATCCCGAAATAGAATTTCACCTTAGTCATCCGCTTATGGAGCGTTTGGTGGAACTGCGTGAGAAAGGATATGCGGACAAGGATGAACATGCCGATGCTCCGGTAGACTACAACGATGCCATAGAGAACTACAAGAAGGTTCTTGACATAACCGGTGATGTCGCCGCAAACGTTATCGCACCGAACTCAGAGGACGTGGACCTTGAAGGACCGCATCTTGAAAACGGACGCATGATTTATGCTTCGAAGACTTTTGAGAACCTTGACGTTACACGCAAGGCGGGTCTTTGGGGTATCAGCATGCCGCGCCGCTACGGCGGACTGAACCTGCCCAACACAGTGTTCTCGATGCTTTCTGAAGTGATAGCAGCTGCCGACGCCGGCTTCCAGAACATCTGGAGCCTACAGAGTTGTATCGACACTCTTTATGAATTCGGTAACGAGGAGCAGCGCCAAAAGTATATTCCGCGCATCTGTGCGGGCGAAACGATGTCTATGGACCTTACCGAACCGGATGCCGGTTCCGACCTTCAGCGCGTAATGCTCAAGGCTACGTTCGACGAAGAGAACAACTGCTGGCGGTTGAACGGCGTAAAGCGTTTCATCACCAACGGCGACTCGGACATCCACCTTGTGCTGGCACGTTCGGAAGAGGGCACACACGACGGTCGCGGTCTTTCCATGTTCATCTACGACAAGCGTGACGGAGGAGTAGACGTGCGTCATATCGAGCACAAACTCGGTATACACGGGTCGCCCACATGCGAGCTTACATACAAGAACGCCAAAGCCGAACTGTGCGGAAGCACACGCATGGGACTTATCAAGTATGTCATGGCGCTTATGAACGGTGCCCGTCTCGGCATCGCCGCACAGTCGGTGGGTGTAGAGCAGGAGGCTTACAACGAGGCTCTGGCATACGCAAAGGAGCGTGCACAATTCGGAGAGAAGATCATAAACTTCCCTGCCGTATATGACATGCTTTCGCGTATGAAAGCGAAACTCGATGCCGGTCGTTCACTGTTGTATCAGACAGCACGCTACGTTGACATCTACAAATGTCTTGAAGACATAGCACGCGACCGCAAACTGACACCGGAAGAGCGTCAGGAACTAAAGAGATACACACGTCTTGCCGATGCCTTCACGCCTCTGGCAAAAGGTATGAACTCGGAGTATGCCAACCAGAACGCATACGATGCAATCTCCGTTCACGGCGGTTCGGGCTTCATCATGGAGTACAAGTGCCAGCGTCTTTACCGCGATGCGCGTATCTTCTCTATATACGAGGGTACGACACAGCTTCAGGTTGTAGCTGCAATACGCTACATTACCAACGGTACATACCTCTCGATTATCAAGGAGATGCTTGAAAATACCGTTGCTGCCGAATTGCAACCGCTCAAGGAACGCACCGCCGCCCTTGTAGAGAAGCTCGAAGAGGCAATCAATACGGTGAAGGAAGCCAACAACCAGTGTGTTCAGGACTTCCTTGCCCGTCGTCTCTACGAAATGACTGCCGACGTGATAATGTCGCTCCTCATACTCGATGACGCAACACGTGCACCCGAGCTGTTCGCAAAGAGCGCAAACGTATATGTACGCCATGCAGAAGCAGAGGTGAACGCACACCACTGCTTCATCAAGAACTTCCGCGCCGAAGACATCGAGTTCTACAAGGCTCAGGAGAAAGAGGCAGAAGAGGCATAAGTAACATTATCCTTGTAAAAAGGAGACTTGTAAAATAAAAAATCATCCGCTATGCAGCGACATCTCATTGTGAATGTCGTGCATAGCGGATGATTTTATGACAGCCGGCGGCGTCAGTCTTTATTGACAAAGTCGCTCATTCCGCTCTTTATACACATGCCCAGCCCTATAATGCCGATAGCAATGATAGCCGCTTCTTTCATTCTGTTCATAATAATAAGTTATTGGTTAGTGCCGTAAATTTAATACAAGTAATGACAGAATGTACACACCCGCAGAATTATTTATGCTATATTACGATTTGTTTGCCTTGGTAAACAACATGTTTCGCTACCGTGCAAGAGTGTCACAGCAGCGAAACATGATAAAAAGAGATTGCCTCCAACCGGCTACGGTCTTATGTCAATATTGGGGAAGCGTGCCGTTATCTGTGCCTTTTCGTCATCAGACATCTTGCCATGTATAATGAACTTGTCTATCTGTATACGGTCCATCCACTCCGGCAGGGACACTTTGTCAATGAAATAGAGTTCAAGATTGCTCATATACTTTATCTTCGACAGTATCGGCGGGACTTCTTTTACGCGCAACGAAAAGTGGTTTTTCTTCATATCCTGTATTATTTCGTTGTCTGTATCAGCCACGCGCACAAGCCAACCGATCTTCGGTGTCAGGGCAAGCGTTGTGCTGTCTTCCTCTACTCCGACAAAACCGGACCACAGTTCCATCGGCGTTTCTGTCGTCGTACCCTCGAATACTGAGATATAACGGAACGGTACTTTCACCATTTCCGGCAGCATCTTTGTAAGGTTGGTCACCTTTCTTACACGCTTGCCGTCTTCATTATAGGGGAAGAGACGCAGGAACCAGCCGTCGAGTATGGTAGGTTTCTCGGAAGAACACAGTCCGCCGCGCATCCTGTCAGGGTGGTAAAGCGTAACCATGTCTTTCCAAAATCTACTGTTAGGACGCCCTTCCGACGCTTTCACGAACTCGCCAAGCACGGGCTTAACTCTGCCTATCCACTCTTCCATACCATACTTCTCAAGCTCACAGGTCTTGTCAAGCACCCGTTTCCAGTCGTCGGACGTGCCTGTAAGCGTTATCTCGGGTATTCCGCAGGCAATATATATCACGACATAATCAAAATAAGACTTCATTACATCCATCACCGTAATGCCCGATGCGATGCGTTCCACCGGTCCGGTGGTAGTAAAGTCTGCAACAAATGTTTCTGCTATGCTGTCTTTTGTGTTCTCGTTTATCTGCCTTAAAAAGTCCTCCATTATTCCCGACCAGTCGGCTTCTTCGTGCAACAGGCATTTCTTTGTCTGCACAACAAGGCTCATCTTTCCGTTGTAATCAACAAACTTGTTGCGCAACGCCTCGCTGTTGTTATTGAGATAATGGCTGAATACCTGGCAGATGTGAAGCCATATCATGTCGGGAGAAAGAACAAGCGGTCGGTGTTCTGCATACGCCTGGACGATACATTGGAACAGAACATCCTGTCCCATTGTCTTGAAAGAACAGTCCTTGAAACTTGATGCGACGTACCCACTATCGACATTTGCGGCTTTGTATTTATCCAAAAGATACTTTGCGATATAGTCACCGTCTTCATTATCCCAATACTTTGTACGTTGTGGAGCCGGCAAGTTCTCGTCAACGGCAAACGTTATACTTCCTTTCTTCTTGCTTATAATCCTACACTGAGGGTCGGGTTCCTGCGCTTGTATCAGTAAGAACATGGCAATGCAAGACAATAGTATTAGAATCTTTTTCATAACTCTTCTATAGTTTAAGATGTTTCTTTTACAAAGATAATACAAACCGAGTGCAATGAAACTTGTTTCTTATTGCCGAGGTGAAGCTTATCTTATACAAAGATAATGCAAACCGAGCGCAATGAAACTTGTTTCATATTGCCTAGGTAAAGCTTATCTTATACAAAGATACGCATAAACAGACTACAATGTCACAGTTTATCGGTTTTTTATTGACATTTGTCTATTTATTATAGTATATTTGCAGAAAAGTAATACCACGGACACCCTGTCTTTTAAATAAAGCAATGTAATTACATTGTCGTTTGAAAGGAACTGCTTTGAATTAACATAAACATTCATATCAATAAAGTTATACAAATGAGTATTATAAAAAAGTATCTGCCGTTTTTCACCTTATTATTATCGTTACCGCTGTCGGCACAACAGCCCGTTGCAGAAAAGCCCCGCATCCTAATAAGTACGGACATTGGAGGAACAGACCCCGACGACAATCAGTCGATGATGCACTATCTGCTTTACTGTAACGAGTTTGATTGCGAAGGACTTGTTTCATCTCCTTCATTTGGAGACGGCAACAAGAGCGAGATACTGCGCATGATTGACCTTTATGAACAGGACCTGCCCAAACTGAAAGAGCACAACAAGGAAGCCAAAACGCCCAACGCCTTCTATCCGTCACCCGAATATCTTCGTTCGATAACAAAACAAGGAAGACACGGAGCAGCCCCACTGGCGGGGTATTCCACGGCAACAGAGGGATCGGAATGGATTGTGCGCTGCGCCAACAGAGCCTCAGACCGCCCTTTATACATCCTCGTATGGGGTTGTCTTGACGATGTAGCACAGGCGTTGCATGACGCTCCGGAGATTGCAAACAATATACGTATATACTGGATTGGAGGACCAAACAAGAAATGGGGCATCAACGCTTATGTGTATATAATTGAGAACTTTCCCGATATATGGATGATAGAAAACAACTCCACATATCGCAGTTTCATTGCCAAATATAAACAAAAAGACCGGTGGAACGGCGGTTTCTACGACTATTACGTTAAAGGATGCGGTTTTCTCGGAGCCGATTTCTACAATTATCTGCATGGAATGCCTAAGCTCGGAGATACTCCGTCACTGTTGTACATGATGGACAGCGACCCTGCCAATCCGGAAAAAGACTCGTGGGGCGGAAGCTTTGAACGCTACAACTACACTCCAAGACATGTGTTTCACCATACAACCACGGCAAAGGACACGGCGCAAATATATTCTATTATAGAATGGCACATAAAAGGTTCCGTTTGTAAGAAGCTAAGTATTGGTGACGAGTGTATCACCTTAAACATTGCCAACCAGAATTGGCGTGGATATTATCTCGGAAACGGAAACTATGTTGTAAAATACAGCACCTACAAAACGGGAACTCAACCGTATTCCATAACCTCCGAAATAAAAGGCTTCCCTATACAAAACGGCTATATTACAATAGACAATGCCTTTCCCGGGAAACATCTTGACACAAACTACACTGTAGGAAAGCAATGGTGGTCCGACAGAACAGGTCCGACACTATTTCACGACGGACATCAAGGTGCTGCAACCATATTCAAGTTCCGTAAAGATATAATCGAGGACTGGGGCAAACGATGTTCGTGGCTAAAGAATATCAACAAATAGATATTCTTGTTTTTAATACTATATCGTAGACAAGTATACCGTTGTCAAAACATATTATCCAACAAACGGTTTATAAATATGATGTAATGAAAACAAGGATAAAGGACGACAGTCTTATAATATGCAACAAAGCATGCATCTTTTGTCGTCCTTTATCCCTATATTATCTCCTCTATCTTCTTTTGGCATAAATACCCTCAAGATATCTGAGGATAGTTTCCACGCATGCAGCGCCCAATGCCATAAAGAACAGATCCGACCAACAGAGTTCTTTACCCATCATTACATAAACCAAAAGCAGTCCGATAAAGAATAATGCCGTCTTCAGAATAAATCTTATAATCTTGTTCATAGTTGTAAATATTATTTCCCGCCGGTTTGTCTAATGATTGCATGGCAAACCGGCAAGTGCAATATTACGAAATATTTTTGAAAAAGACTTCCACCGATATATAAAATTTATGTACCTTTAGTTCTGTATAGCCGGATGTATAGCCGGAAATGCAGCATTACCTGTCATTATTCGAGAGTTACACGGAGTTGTCTATCGCCCGTCATAAACACGAAATCCCCCGGTTCAAGTCTCCAACGACCGTCATAGCCCACAAAAGCCAAATCGGAAGCCTTAAGATGAAAACTGACTGTTCTTGTCTCTCCCGGCTGGAGTTTCACCTTGACAAAGTCACGAAGACGACGTCCGTCAGGCACCATACTTGCCACAAGGTCACTGCTGTAAAGCAATACGCTCTCCATGCCCTCACGTTGTCCCGTATTCGTCACGTCCACCGACACCGTGAGCGTATCATCAGCATGGAACACTGTTTTGTCCACACAAAGGCGGCTATATTCAAATGTAGTATAGCTCTTGCCATAGCCAAAGGACCATTGTTGCGTAACCCTGGCATTATAGTCGTAGGCTCCCGCCATGGTCTTTGACTCCTGACTGCGCTTGAAATCGTAGTTGACAAGCGAATTTATCTCACTTGGATAAGTGAACGGCAGCTTACCGCTGAAATTTGCATCGCCCGCCAACAAATTCGCCAACGCATCTCCGCCATAGTTTCCCGGAAGCATTATATCCACAACGGCATCAACCATAGGTTCTATGTCTGCCAACAGCCGCGGGCGCCCTTCGTTCAATATCAGCACCAGCGGCTTGCCCGTGGCAGCCAAAGCCTCGACAAGTTTCTTTTGTGAAAAAGAAAGGTTCAGATCGGAAAGATTACCCGGTGACTCACAATAAGAGTTCTCGCCTATACAAGCCACTATGATGTCAGCTTGCTGTGCGGCAGCCACCGCCGAAGCTATGTCATGTGCATCTTCTTCATAGTACTTACCCTTTTCACTATAGGTGACTCCCTGGCAGAGCTTCACGTTGTCCTTGCCGAACTTATCAGCCAAAGCCTCATATATAGTGTTATACTGCGAGGCAAATTCATCCGTTCGATGTCCCTGCCATGTGTAGCTCCAACCGCCGTTGAGACAACGCATCCGGTTGGCATTGGGTCCTGTAACGAGCAAGCGCTTGCCTTTGGCAACGGGCAGCACATCTCCCACATTCTTCAATAACACCATGCCTTGCTCAGCGGTCTCCACCGCAAGGGCTGCAAATTCTTTGTCGCCAAACTTTGGATAGTCCTTAAATTTCTGAACAGGACATTTAAAAAGTCCGAGGCGATATTTCATACGCAACACGCGCCGTGCCGCATCGTCTATACGGCTCTCGGGTATGCGTCCTTCTTTTACCAGTTGGACAATCAAGTCACAGGCATCGGCATTGTAAGGCTCCATTATCATGTCTATTCCGGCATTGATAGCCATTTGCAGCGCATCTTTCTTGTCGTGCGCCACCATCTCGCGAGTAAAGAGATTGTTTATATCCGCCCAATCAGTAATAACCACACCGTCCCAGCCTGTCTCTTCCTTGAGCCATGTCGTAAGCAGCTCACGGTTGGCATGTACCGGCATACCGTTGACTGAAGCAGAATTAACCATTACAGACAATGCTCCCGCGTTAATGGCAGCAAGAAATGGAGCAAAATGTTTTTCACGCAATTCAGCGGGAGCGATATAAGCAGGTGTACGATCCTTACCACTGAAAGGCACGCCATAGCCCAGATAATGTTTGAGCGAGGTTCCCACGTGCCAACGGTCTATGCTATCCGGATTCTCTCCTTGGAAGCCCAACACCATCTCACGTCCCATAACAGCATTAAGCAAACAGTCTTCGCCGAAATTCTCATACATACGAGACCAGCGCGGGTCACGTCCAAGATCGACAGTAGGACTATACGTCCATGGAACACTGACAGCACGTGTCTCATAAGCCGTAGCCTCAGCCATCCGGCGCGCAAGATCTCGATTAAAGGTAGCAGCCACATTGATATTTTGCGGAAAGAGAGTTCCACCCTGTATATACGTCGAGCCATGGTTCTGGTCAAGACCAAAGATACAGGGAATACCGAGAATTCTCATGGAAGCCTCCTGTATCTTCGCCATATAACTTTCCCACTGACGTGCCGTAGGTGCTACAGTACCCGGAGCATTAAGCAACGAGCCAACCTTGTACAAAGAGAACAGTGAATCAAGTTTATTACTGTCTATCTCAAATAAACCTTGTGCATTGGTAGTGCCGACTACATCAATGACAACCTCCATCATCTGTCCTACTTTTTCTTCCAATGTCAGCCGGCACAACGTGCTATCTACCCGTTTTTCCAAATAGGCAGAAGCACCTGCCCTGATTACAGCAGATCGAAAAGTACCGACCTCTTCCATAGCAAGAGCGGTTGTCTTCGCTCCTACGAGAGAAGCAAAGACAACCGCAAAAGCAAGGAAAGAAATCCTTTTTAACCTTATCATGTCAACTATTCAACTGTGATACGTTTCAATGTATAGCCGTCACCGACAAAGAGGAAACCGTCCTGCTGTTTCATCAGCTCAATGGAGAAATCCGTCATTACATATTCCAGCATCTGATCGCCGGATATCATGATGTCTCCACGTTCCGGATCGGACTTACCGGTGAGAATGTTGTTCCACCATGCAGTAGTGGCAGTACCCTGACCGTTACCGCTTACATAAGCACGAAGAATTGTTCCGTCTTTACAATAGTTAATCATTGTGGTCTTCATCTCGTCGAAAGGAGTACCCCATGTCACATTGAACGAACCTTCCCATATTGTCTCTTCCTTTACGGGATAAGGATCGGTGGTCACTGTAATCTTGCCGCCACCGTAACTGTTACCCTCGGCATCCTTAAGCACCAGACGATAGTCACCCAGTGCGGCATCGGAAGGAACGACAAAACGAAGCACATCGCCGACTACCGACACCTGAGAACATTCATAGCCGCCCATAGACACAGAAGCGACTTTTTCAAGATTACTGCCATGTATGGCTGCTTCGGCACCGGGAGCCAGCCAACGTTCTTTCTCATTGTTTCCAAGCGTAGGATCGCCCTCACAAGGCAACACGACAAGTCGTGTGGTACGCGAGGTCTCCTTACCCTTAGTAGTCGTAGCAACAATCTTCAACAGATAATTGCCAGCCAGAACAAACTGGTCTATTGTATTGCCCTCGGCTATTTTCTCGCCGTCGAGAAGCCACGACACCGTGGTATAATCTACCGGTGTGGCGATAACTGAAAAATTGAATTTGGCATCGCGGTTTATCGTCAGCAGCGTTCCCGGCTCACCGTTACTCCATTCGGGAATGTCAGTGTTGAGAATGCGCGGCGAATCATTCTCTGTTGCCGTGAAGATCGGGTCATCGTCCGAAGAGCAGGCGGTGAACACCATTACGGACATCAGCATCAGCAATGTTCTGCACAGACTCTTTATTGATATGTTAGTTTTCATAATATGAAGTTTAATATGGTTTTTAACAATGGTTTATTTATAATTACCCTCATTGGCGTCCCACCAAACACGTTTGTGCCAGTCGTCGGTTCCGCCGAGACGTTCAATAGCCTCATTATAATTAGCGCTGTTGTACTGAGCCTCCAGTTGGGGATATCTCAGACGCGTAGGTGTGGTAAGGTTGTCGTCATCATAGGTGAAATCGCTTGGGAACTTATCAAGTTTGTTACGGTCCTGAAGCACAGGATAGTCGGAACGGCGCAGGTTAGCCCAACACTCGGAAGGATTTGTAAGGTGCAACATCCATGCCTGGGTGTTGATTGCTTCGCGGGGATTGGCATCAAGTTTGCCTGATGCAAGTACAGACGCCACGTAGCTGTCAATCTCGTCGTCACTTATCTTGTTACTTTTCAGATAATAGTTGTTCATAATCCGCATTGTTGCTTTTATACCTTCAACGAAGTGACTTTCAACTGTGCCTGGTACGTTCCAGCCTTTCGACTTTGCCTCAGCCAACAGGAATTCGGTTTCCGCCGACGTTATCAATATGCCGGGGCACGCAGCCTGACAGAAGTCGATTGAATAGGCAGGACGCATCATGCGGGCAGGATAGTTGTTCTTGTCATAACCGGCATCGGGATCGGATTTCACGAGAGCATCCAATGTCGGGATTTCCGAATTGGCAGGAGCATTCACCCAATTGTTCCACCATGCGGCACCGGGATTGCAAGGATGTACTACGTCACCTATCCTGTCCAGATAAGCATAAACCTCGTCGGTTACATCCACATTGCCCTCATAGTCGGCTCTAATCTCACTGCGTTTCGTATTGATATAGTGACGGCAGATACGCTGAAGACGCGGGTCATTGGTCTCTTTCATCATGTTGTAGAATGTAGAACAGATGAAAGAGGGAGACGTCGGATCCTGTCCATAGAGTATTTCACCGAGAGCATTAACACGGAAATCAAGATCATTGGCTCCGTCATAAAGCGTGAACGGGTTATCACTATACTTGATATAGGCATTGTCGGCAGCATCGGTAATATAACCGCCGGCAGCCGTGAGAGCCTTCTCGAACTCCTCTTGTGCCTTTTGGGGATTTACATCCGAGATACGCATTGCGAAACGCATGCGCAGCGAATTGGCATAACGCTTCCATGCGTCGGGGTTTCCTGCCATACTGGTAACATCACCTGTGATGCGGTCCGTACCCGTACCGAGCTGTTCTGCACAAGCCGCCAGTTCAGTAAAGAAGAAATTATATATGTCCTCCTGCTTGTCATAACGTGGGTTTGGAATGCCTTTCAAATATCCTTGACCGGCTTCCATACACGGTACATCACCGTAAATGTCGGTAAGAACGGATATCATATATATATAATGTATGCGCAACACAGCATTGAGATTGGGTTTGTCGGTACTGTTGGCTATGGCATCTGCCAGGTCCTTGATACCTATTGTATAATAGCGATCCCATACTTTCGAGCTTTGATCGTCTTGGGCATGTACGCTGCCTGCAAAATTGGAGACATTCCAACCGCCTGCAAACTGCTGCGTGAAACCGGTGATATAACTGCGGAAAGTGTCCATGAAGCTAAAGTCACCGTAGGTTTGCAACAGTGTCGTGGTAAGCAACGTGTTGGGGTCTCCGTCTTTCGACTTGGAGCCATCGGTGTTCATTTTTTCCATATAGCTGTCACTGCAAGAAGTGAAAACACCACCTATAACCAAAGCAGAGAACAGCAGGATAAATATATTCTTTTTCATCTTATCGGTTTGTATTTTACGTTTTTCCTTTTATTATTCACTCAGAACTTGACGTTCAGATTGAGACCGTAGCTTCGACGTGAGGGCAGTGAACCGTACTCAAGTCCAAGACCGGATGTGTTGTAACCTGAATCCGGATCAATGTTCGGTATGTTCTTATACAAGATAAACGGATTACGGGCCACAAACGACACGCTGAGTCCCTTGACATACTTACCTAACATCTTCTCAGGGAATGTGTAGCCGAAAGTTATTTCACGGCATTTCACGTATGAGTTGTCATATACGAACATACTCGGAGCACTGTCGGCAGCGCTCTTCCAGTAGGCTTCAGGATTGACAGGGATATCGTTGGGACGGTACGTTCCGTCACCGTTGTCGATAACGCCGGGAGCTATAAAGCCTTTGCAATTGCCAGATGCGCGCCATTCATCAATGCCCATGCCGGCAGCCTTGCGGGCTTCTTCGGAAGCATACCATTCCTCGCGCCCTGCAAGAGTGCCTACAGCTTTACCTGTCTGGTAAGCCGAACGCATCGACATCGAGAACAAGTCGGCACCCACTTTGACATCGAATGACGCGGAAAGACGGAAGTTTTTGTATGTGAACGTGCTGTAGAAACCGCCTGTCCAGTCCCAAGATGCATTACCGATAGTAGTTGTCTTGTCGGACACTTCAGGCATACCGGTGTTGCCGTTGATTATCACCTGACCGTCTGCGGTGCGTTTGAAATCTTTGCCAATGATAGAACCGAAGTTCTTGCCCACTTCCGCTCCGACTGAAACGCCGCACCATGTAGCCTTTTCAAGCTCGAAATAATCCATACCGTTGACCAGTGACTTGACCTTATTACTATTCTTCGAGAAGTTAACGCCCATGTCCCATGCGAAGTCTTTAATAGCCAACACACGACCGTTGAGGGCAATCTCTATACCCCTGTTCTGAATGCTTCCGGCATTGACAAGGCGCGATTCATAACCACTCGTGGAAGATGACGCGAGACGGATGATCTGATCCGTGGAGTTCTGATCATAGTAAGTGACATCCAATCCGAGGCGGTTGTTGAAGAACTTCATCTCCAGACCGAGTTCATAAGATGAGGTCATGGTAGGACGAAGATCCTTGTTGGGCTGCACCGTGTTGCTTATCATACCCAAAGTAAAGCCCGGATAGGAATATTTAGCAGTGGTATATCCAAGATCGAGTTGGTAAGGATCTGTATCACTACCCACCTTTGCCCACGATGCACGTACCTTACCGTAGTTTATTATCTTCTTGTTCTCGATGAATTCCGAGAACACTATACTTGTCGAAACAGACGGATAGAGATATGTGTTGTTCTTTATAGGCAGCGTGGAAGACTTGTCACCGCGCAACGTACCTTCGAGATAATAAGTGTGACGATAGCCTACGCTTGCACTTCCAAACAAAGAGTTTATCTGCTTGCGATAAGGATCACGGCGAATGTTTTGCTCACTATAGTTCATTATAGAAACCATGTCCTTCATCTGCTGGTTAAGTCCCGTAAGCGTGGTAGTCATGTTATTAACCTTAAAAATGTTGCCTCCGACAGTGGCATTGAAATCGAAATCGCCCCAATTGTTGTTGTAGAGGGCAAGCAGTTCGGCATTGAGAGTACGGTTGTTGAATATCTGATTGGTCAGTTTACCCGGAGCAGTACCCGGCGTAGTACGGCAGATGAAGTCCTCAAACTCCATGTTGTTGATGTCAGTACCTACCGTTCCTTGCAGTTTGAGGTGCTTGTCGATGTTCCAAATAGCCTTTGCGGTGAGACGGAACACATCTTTCTTGGTGGTGTTGACGTTCTTGTACAAATCCCAATACGGGTTTTTGTTGTACTGATCGTTACCGTTCCAGTTCGCATAATCTCCGGTTTCAGTCTGATAGTGTTTAAGCCATGCCTGATTGTATGTGCTTGCCAAGGTCATGAGGTTCTTACCGACATTGCTCTTCGAATCGCCTAAGGCGGGACGGTTCTTTACATCCTCACAAGTATAATTGGCAGTAAAGTCGAAGTCTACGGGACCTGCCGAGGTGTTAACGCGCAAGTTGAAGTTGTCGCGGCTCATCTTTGTGTTAGGCAGAATGTCGCGATTACGCATGTCGGTTGCCGAGAAGCGCACGCCTGTCTTGCCGGAATTTACGGAAAGAATAGCCGTGTTCTGTGTCGTGAAACCTGTACGAAAGAAGTCTTCAACATTGTTTGGCCATATCTGGAACGGACGTTTTACGCCGTCGAAATATTCAACCTCGTAATTGTCGGCCTTAGGTCCCCAACTCATGTTTGTACCTGATGAAGCGGTGTCTAAATACTGACCACCGTTTCCCATACCATATACCGACTGCACATCGTCCCATTTCGCAAGCTGCGTATCTACGGTGAACGAGCCATTGTACTCAACGCTCACCCTCTCTTTCTCGGCTTTCTTCGTCGTTATGAGAATAACACCGTGAGATGCGCGGCTACCGTACAGTGCCGAAGCAGCCGGACCTTTGAGCACCGTCATGGTCTCGATATCATCAGGGTTGATTGCCGAGATACCGTCGCCGAGGTCGTAGCCCCCAGCCAGACCTGCGCTACCGAAATTTGTATTGTCCAACGGCACACCGTCGATGACATAAAGAGGTTGATTATTACCTGTCATTTCCGTGTTACCACGCAGTAATACACGCGTGGAACCGGATGCACCTCCAGCCGTCTGCTGCACTACAAGACCTGCCACCTTACCGCTGAGCGAGTTTATGACATTGGTCTCCTTTGCCTTCGTAAGTTCATCGCCTTTGACTTCCGACACGCCGTAACCCAATGCCTTACGGTCGCGTTTTATGCCCAAGGCTGTCACAACAACATCGCCCAAAACTTTACCGTCTTCTTCGAGGACAATATTCATTGAGGGCAACGCTTTCACTCTACGTGTCTTATAACCCACATAGCTGATTTCAAGAACATCACCCACATTGCACTGAAGTGAGAAGTTTCCGTCCAAATCGGTTATTGCACCGGCAGACGAGCCTACCACTTTGACCGTTGCGCCGATGACCGATCCCTGCGCGTCAGAGACTTTACCTTTCACTGTCTGCTGCGAAGGTCCGGCCATAACTCCGGTCTCCGTACCAAGAGAAGCAAGGGCTTCGCCCGGCATCAACATCATACCTGCTCCAAACAGGCACAACAATAGTTTTCGATAATTCATCATTGATGTGATTATTAAGTTAATAAATAATTTTCTTACCGTTCTCTATGATAAAACCCTTCTTTTGGTCACTCTTCATCTGTATCCAAGAGACATCAAGAAGATGGGAAACGGCATACTCGGCACCGGCAATCATACTGCCGGTGACATGCATCACAGCACCAGCCGGAACTGACGCCCAGTCTGTAAAGGGGATTTCAAAGCGCTTTCCCCAATCATTAATGGCTTCTGCAAACACAACTGTCTCTGCCGAAGCCGTAAAAGGACAGAACGTGGCTATTGCCACAAGAATTTTTGTAAAGAATTGTTTCATTGTATTTTATTTGATTATTAACGATTTCAGATGTCAATGGTTAAAATTGTCATATATATGATATACTATTGATTAATGGTTCTATAATATAATTTGATATCATTTAATTACCACGAAGTTTTCATCTCTCTGATTTTCTCGGTAGTGAGCGGATAAACAAACATGAGTACCACCATCAATACAGAAATGGCAGCAGGAATGTAACTCATGGCAAGTTTCATACCACAAATGGCATCTGCTGTCTGATTGACTGCATTGGGTTGAAGACCGAAAGCACTGAAAAGCACCAACACCGCCGAACCGGCAATGGCACCACCAAACTTCTGAGCCATGGAACCGGACGAGAAAATAAGGGCAGTGGATGCCGTGCCATGCTTATAATAAGAGTAATCTGCAACATCGGCATACATACTCCATACCAACGGACTGACAACCCCCGTGAAAATGCTGATAACAATCTGTAAAAGCAACATGCAGACAAAGCCGCTATTAGTAACAGGCAAATAGAAGAATGCTATGCTCAATATGCCCATCATAACAGACGAGAACAGGAATGTCGTCTTCTTTCCCAAACGCTTGCTCAACGGCATAGCCAATACCACACCCACCATATTGCAAACCTCACCTATTGCAAGAAAAAGACCGGCAAAGAAAAAGAAAGAGGCAAAACCAAGGTCAATGGATGTATCTGCACCAATATAATATTTAAAATCATTGCTGTCCCATTAAAATCCAAAATAGTTCTTTGAAATGTTTGAAATTTAGTTAGTTACAGAGATTTTTCGAGCGCGACGATTTCACGACGATTTCATTTGATACCTTTGCCGCCTATAACAAA
>Ga0209064_1001214_pt1 | contig 43950 bp, 42 predicted proteins | sample Inofromicrocosms_FD_187498 | JGI IMG/M metagenome (GOLD analysis project Ga0209064, IMG submission 187498) | Mouse cecum microbial communities from Vienna, Austria - Inoculum for glucosamine and mucus D2O microcosms (SPAdes) (version 2) | ecosystem: Host-associated > Mammals > Digestive system >...
TTTGGGGCGGGACGCGTTCGCCTGTGCGTCCCCGGCGGCTTTCTTAAGGCTGCCTGTCCCGGGAAACGGCCGTGCTCCGGGCGGGCGCGGGCCGTATACCGGCTTGTGCGGGGGCTTGCCAAAGGCCTGCCGCTGTGGGGCGCTTTCGCCGGCGCGCCCCGGGAGGGTTTGTAAGGTCCTCCCCTTCGGATTTCTCGCCTCCCCTGCACTGGTCGTGGTGCGGACTTATTGGTGTCGCCGCTGCCATCTTGGCCGTGTCCGGGCGGTTTGATATTGCAAATATACAACATTTAAAATACGTTTGTCAAGTATTTCTGCAATTATTTTTATGATTATTTTTTATTTTGTTGTGGGTAAGGGGGATAGAGAATGTTAATTTTACAATTTTTGGAGGGTATGTGGTTTCCTTGTTGGCTTAAATCGGCGTCCTCCAGACGCCCAACGTTAGAGGGGGATTCCCGGCACACCTGCGGTGTACCGGGTTACTAGGAATCGGCGTCCTCCAGACGCCTGCTTGACGGGGTGAATTTCCTGATATGGGGCATAAATCTCTGGATTGATGACGCTATGATGTTTATGAGGGATGGGACATGAAATCCCTGGATTGATGATGCTATAAGGTTTATGTGGGATTATCATGGAACTTTTGGGTGGTGTAATTGGCCGTTTTAATCGGCGGATTGATGACGCACTCGGTGTCGGTGGGGGATAAAAAAAGCCATTGCTGGTTTGCAATGGCTTTTTTGTTTGGTGGTATGTTTTTTTTACATCATGCCGCCCATGCCTCCCATGCCAGGTGCTGGCATTGCGGGTGCGGGGTTCTCTTCTTTCTTGTCGGCAATGACACATTCGGTGGTGAGGAACATTCCGGCAATGGAGGCAGCGTTTTCAAGCGCTACGCGTGTAACCTTGGCGGGGTCGATGACGCCTGCTGCCATAAGGTTCTCGTATTTGTCGGTACGGGCGTTGTATCCGAAATCGGCTTCACCTTCTGATACTTTCTGCACTACTACAGCTCCTTCTACGCCGGCGTTGGCTGCTATCTGGCGGAGGGGCTCTTCGATGGCGCGGCGTACGATGGCGATACCTGTGGTCTCATCGTCGTTCCCGCCTTTTACGCCTTCAAGGCGTGAGAGGCAACGGATGTAGGCGATGCCTCCACCTGGTACGATGCCTTCGGCGATGGCTGCGCGGGTTGCGCTGAGTGCGTCGTCGACACGGTCTTTCTTTTCTTTCATCTCAACTTCGGAGGGCGCGCCGATATGGAGTACGGCAACTCCGCCGGCAAGCTTGGCGAGACGTTCCTGGAGCTTTTCGCGGTCGTAGTCGCTCTTGGTCTGCTCAATCTGTGCCTTGATCTGGGCAACGCGCTGTGCGATGGCGTCTTTTTCGCCTGCACCGTTGACGATTGTGGTGTTTTCTTTGTTCACGTTCACCTTTTCGGCACGGCCGAGGTCGTTGATGGTGGCTGCATCAAGTTTCATGCCCTTTTCTTCCGAGATAACGACTCCTCCGGTGAGGATTGCGATGTCTTCAAGCATCTCTTTGCGGCGGTCGCCGAATCCGGGGGCTTTCACTGCACAGATTTTCAGTGAGCCGCGCAGGCGGTTGACCACAAGTGTGGCCAGGGCCTCGTTGTCGACGTCTTCTGCTATGATAAGGAGAGGACGGCCGCTCTGAGCAACGCCTTCAAGTACGGGAAGGAGGTCCTTGAGGTTTGAAATCTTCTTGTCGTAGATGAGAATGTAGGGGGATTCCATCTCGCATTCCATCTTTTCGGTGTTGGTGACGAAGTAGGGTGAGATGTATCCGCGGTCGAACTGCATGCCTTCCACCATGTCTACTGTTGTCTCTGTGCCTTTTGCCTCGTCGACTGTGATGACGCCTTCTTTCTTTACTTTCTTCATGGCTTCGGCAATAAGGCGTCCTATGGCCTCATCGTTGTTTGCCGACACGCGTGCTACGTCTTCGATTTTCTTGAAGTCGTCGCCTACTTCTTCGGCCATCGCCTTGATGCCTTCCACTACCAGCGCCACGCCTTTGTCGATACCGCGCTTGATGTCCATGGGGTTTGCGCCTGCCGCTACGTTCTTGAGGCCGACGGTGATGATGGACTGTGCCAGTACGGTGGCTGTGGTTGTGCCGTCGCCGGCATCGTCGCCTGTCTTGGATGCGACTTCCTTGACGAGCTGTGCGCCCATGTTCTGGAAGGGGTCTTCAAGCTCGATCTCGCGTGCCACGCTTACGCCGTCCTTTGTGATATGGGGCGCACCGAACTTTTTGTCGATAATCACATTGCGTCCTTTCGGGCCGAGTGTCACCTTGACGGCATCGGCGAGTGCGTCAACGCCTTTCTTGAGCTCTTCGCGAGCCTTGATGTCAAATTTTATTTCTTTTGCCATGATATTCCTAGTGTTTATAAAATTGTCAAAACTGTATATTGTTGGTTTAGCCTATCACTGCGAGGACGTCGTTCTGCCGCATGATGAGGTATTTTTCTCCGTCAAGCTCGATTTCTGTTCCTGCATATTTGCCGTAAAGGACTGTATCGCCTTCCTTGAGGACCATCTCTTCGTCCTTGGTGCCGTTTCCTACTGCGAGGACGTTGCCCTTAAGGGGTTTTTCCTTTGCGGAATCGGGGATGATGATACCGGAAACTGTCACTTCTTCGGCAGCGGCGGGCTGAATAAGCACGCGGTCTGCCAGGGGTCTGATATTCATAGTCAATCTTGAAATTTTATGAAATTTGTAATTTTCTTTTATCTTTGACGGACGCCCATTTGCTGCGTCCCTGCCATGTCATATGCATAATCCGTGCCAAAGCCTGCAACGTGACAAAGGGCGTGACAAAATGTCCACATCCCTGTCAGTATCCGTCAGTAATATGTATGGATAAGCACGTTCCATATAAGCATGCCTTTTTTGTAAACAATCTATGCCATGCTCTGGTTCAAAGACACAAGAAAAAGAGGTACTCTCACGAGCCCCTCTCCTCCCATTCATCACATTATGCTTAATTTAAAGTGCTATTGCTTATGTATTTTTTGCATGACATAAAACTGTCATAATCATCATTCAATCCTTTTTGAGGCGCCGGCTTCAGAAGCGTTCCTCGACCACTTCCCAGTCGACAATGTCCCAAAGCTTGCTGAGGGCGTCGGCACGGCGGTTCTGGTAGTCGAGATAGTATGCATGTTCCCACACATCGAATGTAAGCAGCGGGGTAAGGCCGTCTGTTATAGGGTTGGCTGCATTTGGGCCTTGGGTTATGAACAGTCGTCCTTCGTTGTCGCGTGACAGCCATACCCATCCTGAACCGAACAGACTGACACCTGCATCTACAAATGCTTTCTTGAAGTCTTCAAACGATCCGAATGTTTCGCGTATGGCATCTGCCAACCGTCCTGAAGGCTCCCTGCGGCCATCGGGGGAGAATGTAAAGAAATAGAATATGTGGTTCCACGCCTGTGAGGCATTGTTGAACAAAGCCCCGTTGGCATGCTTTATCACCTCTTCCAGCTCCATGTCTTCAAATCCAGATCCCTGGATGAGGCGGTTGAGGTTGTCGATATATGCCTTTTCGTGCTTGTTGTAATGGAAATCCACTGTCCTTGCGGAGATTGCCGGTTCAAGTGCATCCATCTCATACGGGAGGTTGGGCTGTGTGTATGTCATCGCTGTAGTGTTTATTTTGTTAATAATCATTCGCCGCCAGCGGTAATATGTAATTCCTGGCGACCTAATGATAAAACACACTACGGGCCGTAATGTTTTCGGCCACCGGCCCACGCCCAATTAAAAATTCATAAAACGTCTACGGCGCTCAACATTTCCTCGGTGGCGCGACAATGCGGTCGCCCAGGAAATGTGCCAGTTCGGAACGCATGGCCGACAGGTCGATAAGGCGCTTGATCAACGGCGTAGGGTCAAATCCCGGCTCATCCTGGCGTGCGGCTATCTCACCGTGTATCTGTGTGATATTGTAATCGAGTATCGCCGATTTGAGGGCATATACTATCTGGGGCACTATCTCGGGGAGGCGGTCGCGTTCTGTGCCAAGGTTGGTGTATTTGGAATGTATCTTTGACAGTTCATGCCTGTTGGATGCCAGTTCTGTGGCAAGATGGCGTATATTGTCATCGGGTGAGTTCACCAGGTAGCGGACAAGGAACATAGATGCAAATTCCTCAATTTCCCTGGCATATGTGGCCTCTGTGGAGTCAAGCAGCATGAGTTCGCGCCGCTTTATGTCGGCCAGGTCGACGGCCTCGCGCCTTATCTGCTCCTCTCCTGCGGCAACCGATTCGGAGCGCCTGCGGGTTGCGGCTTCAAGGAAGTCGGCATATTCCTGAGGCCATGTCGCATGGCGTAGGGCCAGAGCCTCTTCCCATACCGCCCGGCATGCACCGTTGTCGAATCGGATCTCGTCGACAGAAAGTTCGGAGTCGATATAGTCTATCAGCTTCATGCTGGAGGGGTTGCCTTCCTCATCGTAGGCCTCGCAGAGGTCGACCATGCCATAACGTACCACCATCTTCACTACCTCACGCTCAAATCCGTGAAGCATCTTGGCCCGCCGTTCGCCGGATGCATGGCTAAGATGCGCCTGACCGGCCGGGGCTGCCGGGGGGACGGCCTGCAGGGTATTTCCGGCCGGCTGCTCCACATCGGCCTGCTCCCTGGCCTGCCGGGGGTTCGCCGCCCGTTCGGCACGCAGTTTGTCGCACTGCAACGTCAACACCTTTTCGTCTATACCGAACTTGCGGCTACATTCCCCGATATACACGTTGCGCGTTATCATGTCGGGGATGACCGATATGCTCCTGACCACATCGCTTATCACTTTCGAGCGTGCAATGGGGTCGCCGCCGCAATCGCGCATCAGTATGGACGTCTTGAAGGATATGAAGTCCTTTTCGTTTTCCTGCAGGTAGCTTTCCAGCTCGGCAGCCGTGTGGGACTGGGCATATGAGTCGGGGTCGTCGCCTTCGGGCAACAGCAGCACCTTTATGTTCATGCCCTCAGCCAGAAGCATGTCAATGCCCCTTAGCGATGCCTTTATACCGGCAGGGTCGCTGTCGTAGATGACAGTAATGTTGGTGGTGAACCTGCGTATAAGGCGTATCTGGCCCTCGGTGAGTGATGTGCCCGATGAAGCGATGACGTTCTCCACCCCACTCTGGTGCATGGATATGACATCCATATACCCTTCGACAAGGATACATTTGTCTTTCTTGGCTATCGCCGTACGCGCCTGGTACAGGCCGTACAGCTCGCGGCTCTTCGAGTATACGGCCGATTCCGGCGAATTGACATATTTCGATACATTCTTGTCCTTGCGCAGCGTGCGGCCTCCAAAGGCAAGCACTTTACCGGAGAGGCCAATCACGGGATATATGACACGCCCTTTGAAGCGGTCGTACATGCGCCCGTCATCGGTACGTATCTCCAGGCCGGTATTTATAAGTATCTTGTCAGAGAATCCGGCCTTGCGGGCAGCCGCAAGCAAGTTGTCGGAACGGTCTATGGCATAGCCCAGGTGGAAACGCTTTATCGCGGCATCGTTTATGCCGCGCTCCCTGAAATAGCTCAGTCCGATGTCACGGCCATCGTCGGTGTCCGTAAGATTCCGTTCAAAGTGCTCCATGGCAAATTCGTTGGCCGACAGCATCGATTCGCGCTCGGTGGCCGCCTCGCGCTCTTCGGCGGTCATCTCTGTCTCCTTTATCTCGATATGGTATTTCCTGGCCAGATATCTCAATGCCTCTACATAGCTCAGCTGCTCCAGCTCCATGAGGAAGCCTACCGGCGACCCTCCTTTACCGCAACTGAAGCAGTGACAGAATCCGCGGGCCTTGCTGACGGAGAACGAGGGGGTGCGCTCGTTGTGGAACGGACATAGGCCCACATAGTTGGCCCCACGTCTTTTCAGGCTCACAAAGTCGCTCACCACCTCTACTATGTCGGCGGCATCCAAAATCTTGCGTACTGTCTCCTGGTCTATTTTTTTCATTGCCATAATACAAAGTTAGTGAAAATTTTTGAGTAATTTTACATCGTCCGGTGAACACATCACCCCCGTATATATAAATCAATGTACTATACATAATTTCACGGTATACCATGAATACAGACCGCATAAAGAGATTGGGGCTGCTGCCAAGGATAATAGTGTCAATGGCCCTCGGCATCGGAGCAGGGTACATTTTCCCGGAATGGTGCGCAAGGATATTCATAACGTTCAACGCCCTGTTCAGCCAATTCCTGGGATTCATCATCCCGCTGCTCATCCTGGGGCTGGTAGCGCCTGCCATCATCGAGATAGGCAACCGCGCAGGTAAGATGCTGCTCTTCACTGTTGCGCTGGCGTATGCTGCGACTGTGCTTGCCGGCCTTGCCTCGTATGCCACAGGGGCAGCATTCTTCCCTTCGCTGATATCGCCAGGCAGCGATATGGCCGCATCCGGAGGCACTGAGCCGCCTGCCCCGTTCTTCACAATAGAAATGGCGCCGCTGATGACTGTCACCTCTGCGCTGATACTGGCTTTCACCCTCGGCCTGTGTGTGGCCAAATTTTCATCCCACGGGGCCATGCGCAATGTGCTGTCCGACCTCAGGCAGGTGATTGTGATGGTGATACGTTCGGTGATAGTGCCGCTGCTGCCATTGTATATATTCGGCATACTCCTCAACATGACAATATCCGGACAGGCAGGCCCGATACTGCTTACATTCATAAAGGTGATAGGCGTGATATTCGTGCTGCATGTGCTACTGCTGGCCGCCCAATACGCCATAGGGGCACTTATTGACGGAAAGAACCCTTTTAAATGCCTGGCAACAATGCTGCCGGCCTATTTTACGGCCCTGGGCACGGCTTCTTCGGCCGCCACAATCCCGGTGACGCTACGCCAGGCCAGGGCTATGGGTGTGGACAAGGATGTGGCCGACTTCACAATACCGCTGTGCGCCACGATACACATGAGCGGCAGCACACTGAAGATAGTGGCATGCGCACTTGCGCTGATGATAGTCCAGGGCCATGCCTACGACCTCGGCATGTTCGCGGGCTTCATATCCATGCTGGGCATAACGATAATAGCTGCTCCGGGTGTGCCAGGTGGCGCAATAATGGCATCACTGGGACTGCTGACGTCAATGCTGGGGTTCTCTGAGGCCGACAATGCGCTGATGATAGCGCTGTATATTGCGATGGACAGTTTCGGGACGGCTTGCAATGTCACCGGTGACGGCGCACTTGCGCTAATCGTCGACCGTTTCTTCGGGGACAAGACGCGCACCAAGCTCCCATAGGGCATACAACGGGATAAAGACCGCAAAAAGGGTGAACGGGTCGCCGGTAGGGGTGATAAGCGCCGCCGCTACCAGCAGCCCTACAATGGCATGACGCCTATACTTGGCAAAGAAGCCGCGGCGCAAGATACCCATCTTGCCTAGCATCCATGCAATCAGCGGCATCTCAAACACCACGCCCATGACCAGCACCATCATAAAGAAGTTGTCCATGTATGAGTCAAGGGTTATAGTGTTGGGAATGGCATCGCTTATATGGTAATCGGCAAGGAAACGCAACGTCAGCGGAAACACCATGAAATATCCTGTAGCCATCCCGGCATAGAACATCAGGCAACCGAAAAAGAATGCACGCCGTATGCCCCTCCTCTCATGTTCGTACAGCGCCGGGGACACAAAAGTCCACAACATATAGACTATGAGAGGGAATCCGCAAACGGCGGCGGCCCAGCACGATGCCGACATGTGGATGAAGAACTGCGATGCCAGCTGTATGTTGATGAGGTCGACATGGAATGTGCCGCCAGCATCATCCTGAGGGGCTAACGGCCCGGCATGGGCCGACATCCAGTCAAACAGCCGGTAAAGCGGAAACCCGTCACGGCATGGGGCCAGGATAATGTTGTCGAACAGCCATGGCATGGCCACGAAAAATCCTGCGCCGAGGACGAACACCACCACGGCGACCCTGACCAGCACGGCACGCAAGGCATCGAGATGGCCCCAAAAAGACATATCCCCACCTGATGATGACAAAACGGCCGTATGTTTTTACTTTTTGCTGTCCGATGATGGCTTGCCGCCGTCATCGTCTATCTTGTTGATTTCCTTCTTGGCCTCTTCCATTCCCTGCCTGAACGAATGGACGCCCTTGCCTATCCCTTTCATAAGTTCGGGTATCTTCTTGCCGCCGAACAGCAGAAGTATAGCAAGGAGTATTATAAGCCATTCCCAACCGCGTAGGTTGCCAATGAATAATGGAAGTGATATGAATGGATGCATGTTCAAGATACTTATTGTTGGGATTAGGACGCCCGGTATACACCTGACGCTGTTTGAAAGCGTAAAGTTACACAATTCCACCGATTTCAATGGCCTGTTTGACAATTTTTTGTAACTTTGCACAATAAAACCACATCATTTTTAAGACAACCGACACAATGAAAGCATTTGTATTCCCTGGCCAGGGCGCCCAGTTCGTAGGTATGGGCAAGGACCTCTACGACAACAACGAGGAAGCCCGCGCCATGTTTGAGAAGGCGAACGAGATACTAGGATTCCGTATCACGGACCTCATGTTTGAAGGCACTCCCGAAGACCTCCGCCAGACAAAGGTGACCCAGCCGGCCATCTTCCTCCATTCAGTTATACTTGCCAAGGCCCTTGGCGATGAATTCAAGCCCGACATGGTGGCTGGACATTCATTGGGCGAATTTTCTGCCCTCGTGGCAGCTGGCGCACTCAATTTTGAGGACGGACTCCGCCTGGTATCGGCACGCGCACAGGCCATGCAGAAAGCCTGCGAAATCAACCCTTCGACAATGGCCGCAATCATAGCGCTACCGGACGAGAAGGTGGAAGAGGTGTGCGCCGGCATTGAAGGCGTAGTGGTATGCGCCAACTACAACTGCCCCGGACAGCTGGTGATCTCCGGCGAGGAGGCTGCCATCGACAAGGCTTGTGAAATACTTAAGGCCGCAGGCGCAAAGCGCGCGATGAAGCTGCCTGTAGGCGGCGGCTTCCACTCTCCCTGCATGGAGCCGGCCCGTGCGGAACTGGCAGAGGCAATCGAACGCACCAACTTCACAACTCCTTCATGTCCTGTATACCAGAACGTGGACGCACTACCCCACACAGACCCCGCTGAAATAAAGGGGCTGCTCATATCCCAGCTGACAGCACCCGTACGCTGGACACAGACCGTGAAGAATATGGTGGCCGACGGGGCGACTGAATTTGTGGAACTCGGCCCGGGCAAGGTGCTCCAGGGTCTCGTCTCCAAGATATCCCGCGACGTGACCGTTGCCGGATACCAGTCGCTGGACTAATACAACGCCATCGCCAAATATAAAATTATAGTCCCGGAATCCGTGCCATCGGATGTCCGGGACTTGTTTTTATGGTATTTTCGTATCCGGTAAGAAACTATGCATTGTGGGAATTTGTCCGCCTTCAACCATGTAGACAATCACGGGTGCGGCTAATAAAGACAATTGGCAAAATGTAAGTCAGATGCCGTAGAGTGTGTAAAATCCGGTTCAACGGTAGCTTGAAAAGCGCTCCTGGAGCTTCTTGCGGGCAAAGAATATCCGGCTCTTGACCGTGCCTATCGGAAGCCCCATCTCTTCCGCAATCTCGCTATACTTATATCCGGCCACATGCATCGAGAACGGGATGCGGTATTCGTCAGAAAATTCCGATATTGCCGATGTTATCTCCTGAGCGCCATATGACTCTTCGGGTGATTCCAATCCTGAATCCTGCGAGAGGTTCAGGTGGTACAGGTTGTCGGTGGTATCGACAATTGTAGCAGCACGTGCCGTGCGGCGGTAATTGTTGATAAACAAATTACGCATTATCGTGAACACCCATCCCTTGAAGTTGGTATTGGCCGCATATTTGTCCTCATTGTCAAGTGCCTTAAGGGTAGTGTCCTGCAGCAGGTCATAGGCATCGTCCCGGTTGGAAGTCAATTTATACGCGAAACTGAGAAGATTGCCCTGCAGTTTGGTAAGATTGTCTTGAAATGCATTAGTTCCCATATTGATTAGTTTTTTGATGAGTTTTTGTAGATTTTGGCTACGTTTATTTGGTTTTAAGCCTCAAAATTACACCCGTTTTTCTCATTTGCAATATTTTTATAGTTAAAATATATTAATTAAGCAGATATTTGCATAACAATCATTGATAATCAACTATTTACAATATTACATTATTTTGTAATATTGTTACAATTAAAACATATTTTTGTAAATGTAACCTATTTGCCATATTTTACCATTTGTTTTTATTTATTTTGTAACAAATATGCAATATTAATATTCAAAGGCAAAACTATACTATTTTATCCCCCCCCAAAAAAAATAAGTCCGGGACGCACAACGCGCGTCCCGGACTTTTACACATAACGGCTATGTATCCTAGTCTTCGAGGTAATACGTTATATATGTCACAACCCTGACATTCTTTATATAGGGCGTATATGCGTCACGGTCTTCGATAGAGAACTGTCCCTGTGTAGCAGATTTTATCTTCCCGAGGTCACTTTCCGAGTCTTCGGCAAATTTCTTGGCCGCTTCACGCGCATTGCGTGTGGCTTCGGCTATCATTTCCGGCTTTATGTCATTCAGCCCGGTATATTCGTACAATGTCTGGTACTCGTAGTCATTGCTCAATGCCACTCCCTGCTTAAGCAGCTCAGCCTGCCGCTTTATCAGTGCATTCACCTTCTCCACCTGCGATGAGGTGACGGTAATGACCTCAGTCACAGTGTAACGGTAAGGCGAATTGTCGTTGCCGCCGTAACGCTGCGCGTCCTTGTCGAAAACTACAGGCTCGTTCACAGAAATCTCATCCTCGGAAATGCCGTTTTCCTTAAGGAACTTTATGGCAATCGCATTGGTGGTATTTATCTGTTCATAAAGCTGCGGCAGGTTATTCCCAAGGTTCTTCATCACAAGCGGCCAGGTGACCTTGTTGGCCATGACCTCCTTTTCGGCCAATCCACGCACCTGCACCTGACGGTCGCGGTATGCCAGATTGTTAAGCGCCGAATAGATAAACCAGCCCAGAACGACTATGCCTAGGGCTATCAATAAAGCAGGGATATTTTTCTTCATAATCCTTGAAACTTGTTAAAATAAGACACTTCAATTATATTTCCACCAGCCCCATGCCTTTTTCAATGGCCTTCTGGTTTAATGGCAACAGGTGGTGATGCCGTTCCGGAAGCGTCTTCTTGAGGCCACGCATGAGGGCATCCAGGGGCACAACAGGACGTATCTTGAGCAAAGCTCCCAGCAGCACCATATTGTATGTCTTGCTGTTGCCCATCTCTATGGTCGCATCCATTGCATTCACGCTATAGACATTGATGTCAGTACGGGTCGGGGCATGATGTATACCGTACGGGTCATAGATCAACGTGCCTCCGGGCTTTACCTTGCGTTCAAACTTGTCAAGGCTCTGCTGGTTCAGGATGACCGCCGTATCGTAAGAGTCGAGCACCGGCGACGAAATTGGCCTGTCACTGAGCACGACAGTGACATTTGCCGTACCACCGCGCTGCTCCGGGCCGTATGACGGCATCCATGTGGTCTCCATATCGTTCATGAGTGCAGCATACGACAGAATCTTACCCATCGACAGTACGCCCTGTCCGCCGAAACCGGCTATGATAATCTCTTCCTTCATATCATTTTATTGTTTCAATCCATTTATAAATTTTTGAGGTCTCCAAGCGGGTAATGGGGGAACATGTTCTGCTCCATCCACTTATTGGACTGGTCGGGCGTCATCTTCCATCCCGATGAGCATGTACCCACAATCTCCACCACTGAAGTCCCTTTGCCGGCCATCGAGTTCTCAAATGCCTTTCGTATGGCGGCCTTGGCCTTACGCACTGCCACGGGGGTGTGCACCGACTGACGTGTCACCAGGCACGTGCCGTCGAGCTGTGCCAGCAGGTCGGAAATCTTCAGCGGATATCCGTTAAGGTCTACGCGGCGTCCGTATGGCGTAGTGGCTGTCTTCTGCCCTTCAAGCGTAGTAGGCGCCATCTGGCCGCCTGTCATTCCGTATATGGCGTTGTTGACAAATATTATGGCTATGTTCTCGCCGCGGTTGGCAGCATGTATCGTCTCTGCCGTACCGATTGCGGCAAGGTCGCCGTCGCCCTGATATGTGAACACCATGTTGCCGGGGTTGAGGCGCTTCACCGCGCTCGCCACAGCTGGCGCACGGCCATGGGCGGCCTCAATCCAGTCAATGTCTATATAGTTGTAGGCAAACACGGCACACCCCACCGGGGCAATGCCCACAGTCTTGTCCTCAAGCCCCATCTCGTCTATGAGCTCGGCTATTATTCTATGCACCACACCATGGCTGCATCCGGGGCAGTAGTGCATGTTGACCTCAGTGAGCAGGCGCGGGCGGCTGTACACCTTATTGGCCGGGGATATAATTTCTTCTGGTTTCATTGTCGGAATTTGTTGGATTTTTCTATTTGTCCTTCAGAAAATTCTTTCCGAAAGCCTCAAGTATCTCTGTGGGGTTAGGCACTATGCCGCCGAACCTGCCGAAATGGCAAACCGGCACACGGCCCTCAACAGCCAGCCTCACATCCTCTGTCATCTGGCCTGCATTCAGCTCCACTACCATTATGCCCTTTACCCTCGACGACAGGCGCTCTATTTCGGCATACGGGAAAGGCCACAACGTGATCGGACGCAAAAGGCCAATCTTGAGGCCCTGTTCACGCGCGTCCTCAATAGCCTTGAGGCATATCCTTGCCACAGTACCGAATGCCACTATCACATATTCGGCATCGTCCATGAAACGTTCCTCAAACCTCACCTCATTCTGCTCTATAAGGCGGTATGTCTCCTGGAATCGCTTGTTGTTCTTTTCCATCTCAACGGAATCCATCTCCAGCGATGTAACCACATTGCGCTTGCCGCGGCCATGCTTGCCTGTGGACGCCCACGGGCACTGGCGGCGCACCTCTTCATCTGTACGACGTGGCCGGGCCGGGGGAAGCACCACCTTCTCCATCATCTGGCCTACTATACCATCGGCCAAAATCATTGATGGCGTGCGGTATTTGAACGACAGGTCAAAGCCAAGGCCTACAAAGTCGGCCATCTCCTGGACTGTCGACGGCGCAAGCACTATCATGTGGTAATCGCCGTGGCCGCCCCCCTTTGTGGCCTGGAAATAGTCGCTCTGCGACGGCTGTATGGTGCCCAGGCCTGGGCCTCCCCTCATGCAGTTTACAATCAACGCAGGCAGCTCGGCTGCGGCTATATATGAGATACCTTCCTGCTTAAGGCTGATACCAGGACTTGACGATGAGGTCATCACGGCCTTACCGGCGGAAGCGCCGCCGTATACCATATTTATGGCAGCCACCTCACTCTCCGCCTGAAGGACCACCATTCCGGTGGACTCCCACGGCATAAGGGCTTCCAGGGTCTCCAATATCTCCGACTGTGGAGTAATGGGATATCCGAAATAGCCGTCAGCCCCGTAGCGGATGGCCGCATGGGCTATGGCCTCATTGCCCTTCATCAATTTCACTTCTTCATTCATTATATTCTGTAATGTAGGTGATTAATCTGTTTTTGATTTATGTGTGGATGCTATTTTAGCACCACACGGTACACTTCTATGCATCCGTCGGGACACACAGTGGCACACGCGGCACAGCCGATGCAAGCTTCCGGCTGCGCCATATACGCAAAGTGATAGCCTCGGTCGTTGACGTCCTTGGCCTGCAGGTGCAATACATCGGCAGGACATGCCACCACACAGAGGTCACACCCTTTGCAGCGCTCTTCGTCAATAGTGACTGCTCCTTTTACTTTTGCCATAAATTTATTATTATGCGGGGTTAATAAATAATTAATTACTGTGTTGGTTAGTTTTTTCACAAAAGTAATAATTTTTTTGGCACTTTGCTATTTTTAACACAAACTTAACCATTGGCACATTTCCATCATGATTGTGCCGCCCCAGAGATGCCGGAAATAAAAAATCATACAAACAGGCAGTATTTTTCGACATTTAGGACTCACAGGCACACAAATGGCACTTTTTCAGGATATTGCGTTTGCAGACTTGACGTTTTAATTGTATTTTTGTATGTATTTTTCATATTTTTACACGTTTCAACAAGCCTTAGATACCTAGACCATAACCTATGGATCAGAACGCAAAAGACGGACAAAGCGAGAAAAAATTCCCTGTCGTAATCATCGATGATGACCCAAATGCAATTTCAAGACTCCGTAATATGTTGGAGCCATATGACATACTTTCAGTTACCGCCACTGCAAACAATGCCGTTGACGGCATAAAGACCATAGAGCAGACATCACCGGCGCTGGTATTCATCGATGTCGACCTGCCAGATGACAACGGATTTGATGTGGTGACCCACCTGCGCACCCTCCCGCAGTCGGAAAACCTGTATATCATAATGTACACCGCATACTATGACGACTGCTCCAAACGCGGACAGGTGTTCGTCGATGGCGAACAAGATTACCTTCTCAAGCCTATAGATCCCAAGGAACTTGACATAACCATACAAAGATTCCTGTATTCCAGGCGCACTCGGACATCGCAAGGCTCACTGCAGTCGTTTGCAATGCCGCCGGAAGACAACAAGGTACTGGTGGTACTGACCACAACATCCGAAATGAGGATGATACGCATAAAGGACATAGGGTATTTCCGATACAACTCCAAACGCAAGATGTGGGAAGTGGCACTGGCCGACAAGACTGTCGTTCAGCTGAAAAAGACATCCACAGCCGGCGACATTCTCGGTTATTCACAGAAATTCGTACAGACACACCAGAGCTATATCGTGAACATCGACTACGTGATGCTCATCGGAAAACAACGCATAAACCTTTACCCGCCTTTTGAGAATGATGAAGCCTTGGTAGGCCGCACTTACCTCAAGGCGTTGCAGGCCAAGTTCATGTGCATCTAATGCCTCTTGGGGAGACGCGGAAAAAGCCTACGCAGACGCACTATGTAATGCATCACCGATCCCGAAGCCACAACCGCAGATACGGCCACGATTATCATAACTATACCCAGGATATCGCGCCCTGTCAGCCGCTCACCGAACACTGTGACCCCGAACACAATCGCCGTCACGGGCTCAAACGCGCCAAGTATCGCCGCCGGGGTAGCGCCTATACGCTGTATGGCCGCAGTTGTGCACAAGAATGAAAACGCAGTGGGCACTGCAGCAAGCGCTGCAAGATTGAACCATATATACCAGTCGGACATATCTGGCACAACCAGCTCCTCCACCGTACATATCCTCACGCTGAACAGCATAAGCCCGAACAGCAATATGTAGAACGTCACCTTAAGGGTGGCCACCCTGGAAAGACGGCTCTTGTTGACGGCAACAATATAAGCGGCATAAGACAAAGACGAAACAAATACCAGTACCGTACCTGCCATGCTAAGCGACGCGCCGTCGCCACCGCGGCAAAGCATCGCAATCCCGCCCAAGGCAAGCACCATGCTTGCCAAAGTCACCCACGACAGCCGTTCACGGTATGCAACAGCCATAATCACAGCAACCATTATGGGGTATACAAACAGTAGCGTCGACGCAATCGACGCCTCCATATAATTATAGCTCATGAACAGCGACAGCGATGATACGGCAACTGTAAGCCCCAACACCGCCAACAATATGCACTCTTTCACCGTCAGCCTGAATCCGCGGCCTCGCGCGACAAGCATCACACCCATCAGGGGTATGGCAAAAAGATAACGGAAAAACAGCACTGAATCAGGATTCATGCCCGATTCGTACAACGGCAACGCAAAAAGCGGATTCATTCCATATGCAGCTGCCGCGACAATCCCCAATATATAGCCTACAAACCGGCCTTTACTCTCCATCCGTACCATAATTATCGTAAATCGGTGTAAAGTCATACCCGGACGGAACAACTATCGTGACACGATAGTATTTCATACCGCCATCTTCAATTATATTATGTGACAGCGTCATCTTCCTGTGGTTCAATTCATTCAGCAGATGCATAGTCTGATTGACAATACGCAGTCCCGTGCCAGTGCCTCCATATTTTGCAGGACTTACCATATTGCCGTTGTTGGTGATAGTGACAGTCACGCCATCCTCCCCGCTTTCAATCTTGACTTCCAGCATCTTGTCACCGCAATATCCACGGAGGCCATGCTTCACGGCGTTCTCCACAAATATCTGCAGCAACATCGAAGGTATCTCCTGCGACATGTCTATATCAGGCGAGACAGTGCACGTATATGTGAAATCATCACCCAGCACCATACGCTCCGTATCGACATATCTGGCAATGAAATCAAGTTCCTCAGCCAGAGTAACGGTGGTGCGGTTGGAAAGCTCAAGGTTCTTACGCATGAGGTCGACCAGACGTGGTATCGCCCCGTCACTTCCTGGGGCAAGCTCGTTGTTGAGCACATTGAATATGAAATGCGGGGAGATACGGTTTCGCGCGTTCTCCATCCTCATGGCCATAAGCCTCGTCTTCATACGGCTGAACGCCCGCTCCTTATTACGGGACATATGGAAGATATATGCCCATCCTACAGCCACAAGCGCGACAACCAGGGCAACTACGGCCCAAACACCCTGCCGCAGGCGCATCACTTCTTCCTCTTTCTTGGCCATGCTTGCCCGGCTGTTTAGCAATGTAGTGTCCTGCATGTACCTGTATTCAAGTTCCGCGGCATAATTGCGGTTCGACTCATCAAAAAGCGACATCTTCACCGAATCGGCCAATGTCTGGTAATTGTAGGCATTCCTGAAATCGCCAATAAGCCTGTAATAATCACGCATACGTCCATAATGTACAGCCACATATCGCGGTGGCATCCCGGAAATATTGTCAAGTGCCGATGACAGCCTGAGGGCAGCATGCCTTGAATCTCCCTTGCGCAGCGCCAATTCACCAAGCAGGCTGGATATATAGAACGCCTGGCCGCGGTCGTTCACGCCAAGGTTTTCAAATTTTTCCACGCCGCTGTTTATATGCATGTCAGCCGAATCAAGCCTACCGGCATACATAAGCGCCTCACCCAAATTCACTTCACACATTGCCATCATATAAGGGTCTCCCAAGGAATCGGCGATAGCCTGCGCCATCCTGAATTCATCCACAGCCTCATCATACATCTTACGGTAATAATAGCTATTACCCTTCCCGTTATAGTAGAAAAAGTTGACTGCCGGGCTATAATCCCCGATCTTTGCCTGATGCATGCCATAATACCTGTCGGCCTCAGCCCAGTTGCCTATTGCCGAATACACCGCAGCAAGCATCACAGGCAAAGACCTCCGCCCGTTGTAACCTATGGAATCAGCCATGGCAATCGCACGCCTGAGGGTAGCCGCAGCCTGTGGCATGTCGCCCATATCCGATTGGAACTCACCTACCGACGACAAGTTTTCCACAGCATAGACATAGTTACCAGCCTTTATCGAAGCATCATAAGCCCGGTATCCATGCACTACGGCAGAATCATTAAGGCCCACGATATTATACCTCACCTGCTTGCATCTCGACAGATATTCCTTCAGAAGCGGCTCGTCATCCTCGAATGCATCAGCCACCACCGACACTTCCCTGAACAAGGAATCACATGTAGCGACATCGCCCTGCAACAGACGTGACAAAGCCAGGAGCGACTTGAAATATCCGGCCTCAACCTCATCAAGCGCGGAATCAATGCCGGCAATACTGACGGCCTCTGCCCCTGAAGGATCTGCGTAAAGACGGGTCCCGCTATGTCCCCTGACTTCCGTATCGACCGCCATATGGCGGTCAACCACCAGAGGATCAACCTTTTTACCGCCACAAGACACCACAGAGACCATGGCCACCACGGCAGAAACTACAATCGATATATAAGGTAAGAGTCGTAAGCTGTTATGATTAATCATATGTATAAAGGTTTCAAAGGCGCAAAATTACTGCCAAATCCCCAATCACACAAATTTCAGACCCACAATCTCCCACATATAACGGCTTCGGGACAGTCGGTAGATACCAACTGCCCCGAAACGTCATTTTTTTACTTTGACAGTCTTGACTTCGACTGGCTTAGCAGATTGCTGCCGGAGCCCCAAACCAAGACCGAATCCTGTCAAGGCTACGCCGACAGCACATAAGATTGTTCCTAATGGTCTCATATCAATCCAGTTTCATACAATTATTTATTCCAATTTATGTATGATAACGGATTGACGCTACCATTTGTTTAATATGCGAACATAGGATAGTCCTTCATAGTCTCGTTTACCTTCGCACGGACAGCTGCAATAGTCTGCTCAGACTCATGATTGGACAGCACGGTGTCTATCATTTCTACTATCTCGCCCATAAGGGACTCACGCGCGCCGCGGGTTGTTATCGCAGGTGTCCCCAGACGTATGCCTGAAGTCTGGAAAGGAGAACGGCTGTCAAACGGCACCATATTCTTGTTTGCGGTTATGTCCGCATCTACCAACACCTTTTCTGCGACCTTGCCAGTCAGTTCCGGGAACTTGGTACGCAGGTCAACAAGGATGCAATGGTTGTCTGTACCGCCTGACACGATCTTGTAACCCTTGTCAACCAGAGCCGACGCCATCGCCGCTGCATTACGCTTCACCTGTAGCTGGTATTCACGGTATGATGGCTGCAACGCCTCGCCGAAAGCCACCGCCTTTGCCGCGATAACATGCTCCAACGGACCGCCCTGTACGCCAGGGAACACAGCCGAATCAAGCAGCTGCGACATTTTCTTTACCACACCTTTCGGCGTTGTCTTTCCCCATGGGTTGTCAAAATCCTTGCCAAGGAGGATAAGTCCTCCACGCGGCCCACGCAATGTCTTATGAGTCGTAGAGGTCACGATATGCGCATATTTCAATGGATTGTCAAGCAGACCAGCTGCGATAAGCCCTGCAGGATGGGCCATGTCCACCATGAATATTGCACCGATCTCATCGGCGATACGGCGCATACGTGCATAGTCCCATTCACGGGAATAGGCACTTGCCCCGCCGATTATAAGCGATGGGCGCTCACGCAATGCCACTTCCTCCATCTGGTCGTAATCCACAAGTCCATTGTCCTCACGTACATTATACTCAAGGGCCTGGAACATCAGGCCGGAGAAATTGACAGGGCTGCCATGCGACAGATGTCCGCCATGCGATAGATTGAGACCCAGGAACTTGTCACCAGGCTTCAGGCACGCCATGAATACTGCCATATTGGCCTGCGCCCCGGAATGAGGCTGCACATTGGCATATTCAGCGCCGAAAAGCTCCTTCACCCTGTCAATGGCACACTGCTCCACTTCGTCCACCACCTGGCATCCGCCATAATAACGGTGTCCGGGATATCCCTCAGCATATTTGTTGGTAAGGCAGGAGCCCATGGCCTGCATGACCTGCTCACTGACAAAGTTTTCAGAAGCGATAAGCTCTATGCCCTTATGCTGGCGTTCGTTTTCCCTTGCAATGGTTTCAAAAATAAATCTGTCTCTTTCCATATATTTTATATAATGATTGTGTTGTCTAAAAATATCGGCATGGCAGGATTCAGCGCCTGCCGCCCCCTTTTTTCGGGGACTTCCGTACAGAAAACCCGAAATGTCCCAGTTCACGGCCAAGCGTATAATAATGTCCGTGCGCATAGGCGATAAGCCCGGCGTCCTCCAGCCTCAACGCACCCGTCTGGGCGTCTATATACCTGTCGTCCACTATTACATTGAGAACATCGGCAATGAACATGTCATGAGTGCCAAGATGCACCACCTCCTTTACCCTGCATTCTATCGACACAGGCGACTCCTCGATATAATAGCATCCCACCATCTGTCCCTTTACGGGCGTAAGCCCCGTCTCCCGCCATTTGTCATATTCACGGCCTGAACGCACACCGCACCAGTCCGTTGCGCGGGCCATGCGTTCCGTGGTAAGGTTGATGGTGAATTCCATCTCTTCCATAAGTATATGGTGGCTGTAGCGTGGGCGCTGCACAGAGATATAGCACATCGCCGGATCAGAACAGATTGTACCAGTCCAGGCAACGGTGATGAGGTTGCGTGTCTGTTCTGTCGAGCCGCACGACACCAGCACCGCAGGAAGCGGATAGATCATCGTGCCGGGACGCCAGGACTGCTTCATAGAAGATGGGCCTTGCTGTTTGTGACCGTGTGGTTGCAGTACTGACACCTCAAAGTCACACACTCCGTGTTTTCACGGTCAACGATATGGAATACCGTTGACATCGGTTCATTATTGGTGATGCATTTCGGGTTATCGCATTTCACGATACCCACTACCTTCTCCGGCAATTCCACCTGGCGCTTTTCCACCACCTTGAAGTCACGGATTATATTGATCCGCGCTGTGGGCGCTATGATAGCTATGCGGTTAAGCACAGCCTCAGGAAACTCCACATCAGCCACTTTTATTATGCCCTTTGCTGCCAGACGCTTGCTCGGAAGATTATTGCCGATGGTCACAGGGGTATGTATATTGGCTATACCCAATATTTTAACGGCTTTGAACAAAGCCGACGACGGTATATGGTCTATGACAGTCCCTGCGCTGAGCGCCGCTACTGCCAGTTCTTTCTTGTCAGCGGTCATGGGCGGTGGTTTTTATATGCAAGCGGGTCTATCCCCAGCGCGCGGCATATGAGTGCCTGACGGGTGAACAGGCCGTTCCTTGCTTGGTCAAAATAATATGCTTTGGGGTTATCATCCACATCGTAGGCAATCTCGTTCACCCTGGGAAGCGGATGCAGTATACGGAGGTTAGGACGAGAACTGTCAAGCATCGAATTGCGCAACGTATACAGGTCCTTTACCTTCTCATATTCCATTATGTCCGTAAAGCGCTCACGCTGTACACGGGTCATATAGATTATGTCCGAAGTGTCTATCACTGCCGGTGAGAAATCCGTATGCTCCGAATAGCGTATACCGTTCTTGTCGCAGAACAGCTTGTACTCATCAGGCATCCTCAGCTCGTTGCAAGCCACAAATCTGAACGTAGGGTTGAAATGGCGCATAGCCATAAGCAGCGAATGCACCGTACGGCCATATTTGAGGTCTCCCACCATTGTTATGGTCAGGCCGTCCAGTGTGCCCTGCGTCTTATATATGGAATACAGGTCGAGCATGGTCTGCGAAGGATGCTGGTTGGCGCCGTCGCCGGCATTTATCACAGGGACATCCGTTACTTCTGCCGCATATCTAGCCGCTCCCTCCAGATAGTGCCTCATTATGATAAGGTCAACATAGTTGCTCACCATCTTTATCGTGTCCTTCAGTGTCTCGCCCTTCGACGAGCTGGATGTCGCAGCATCAGAAAAGCCGATTATGCGGCCTCCGAGGCGGTTCACTGCTGTTTCAAAACTAAGGCGCGTACGGGTCGAAGGCTCAAAGAACAATGTCGCCACCACCTTGCCTTCAAGGATGCGGTGGTTTGGGTGCTCCTCGAAATAGCTTGCCATACGGATTATATCAAGCATGTCCTCACGCGTAAGGCCATCGATTGTTACCAGGCTGTCGGTATTCATAGTCGGGAGGGAATAATGGATTGGTTGCACAAAGGTAAGAAATATACATTTCCCGCACAATCCTTTCTCAAAAAAGTTTTGATGCGCACTCCGATTCATAGAGGCCGGCCGGAGAAGACACGCCCGACAGCTCCTTTATCAGTACGGCATACGCTGCGGCTACGTCTTTGGCAAAACGTGCACCCTTCTCAGCCGTAGCGCCACGCGGGTCACCGATACCGGTGTCTGTGGTCACGCGACTCCAGTCACGCGGCACCCACGCCACACCGTTGCGCAACGATTCCAGGGCAAATCCTGTCGACTCACCGCTACCGGCTTCCGAAATGGAAACAAGTTCAGGATGATAATGCATCATGACCGATGTTTCTAGTTCATCTGCATGGTCACCGGGATTATCGAAATATCCTCTGGAGGGAAGCACCTTGTACCATTCACCTGCGGCGATTATCATGTCTGGATAGTCAATTGCAAGGTCACGTATCATGCCTTTGAAATTATTGCCGCCATGGCCGTTGACAATCAAGAGCCTTCGGAAACCCTGATGGTAAAGCGACGCCACTATGTCTGTCAACACAGCCATCTGGGTGGACTGGCGCGTGTGCACACAGAACTTAAGCTCCCTCTGCCCTGGATTCTGCGCACCCAACGCCACAGGCGGCATCACCATGGCACGGACACCGTAACTGTCACGCGCCTCACGTGCAGCATCCACTGCAATATCATGCGACAATATAGCATCTGTCATATATGGCAGATGGAGGTTATGGGGCTCTGTCGCACCCCATGGTAGGATAACGACACTATAGTCAAGGCCGCGCACCGTACTGTAATTAGAAACAGAAAGATCCAAATCCTTTTCCATTTTCATATAATTTCTTTAATATTCAATATTTCTCTCTTTTAAACCAATAATAGGCCGTCTGGACGATTCCCCTGACCGAAAGGTAGGCCACAAACGAGCACCATAGACCATGATTGCCATATATGGGTGTCAGCCACGAATAACAGGCAAAGAAAACGCCAGTAGCTACGGCCATCGACACCAGCATGCCCCTTGTCATCGTCATACCCCCGAAAATGCCGTCCCACGTAAATGCGGCGAATCCGAGTAACGGTATGGTAAGCACCCATGGGAAATACACCTTGGCCGCCGACACCACATCAGCTTCATCCGTAAGCAGCCCCATCACAATATCCCCGGCAAGAAAATATATGGCAGTGAACACAAGCGACATTACAGTCCCTGCTACAAAGAGCCCACGTACCGTACGCTTTAGCCCTAAACGGTCACAAGCCCCGAGATACTTGCCTGACAAGGCTTCCCCGGCAAAGGCGAACCCATCGGTAAAATAGGAAAAAAACATAAAGAACTGCATCAACAGCGCATTCGCGGCCAGCACAAGGTTGCCCTGCACCGCGCCGGCATGCGTAAACCATATCGTCACCGCCACCAGGCACACCGTACGCAGGAATATATCCAGGTTTACTGTAAAGAAACGTCTTATGCCGTCTCCTCGCATCACACGCCTCCAGTCTGCACGGCCCACACCATAGCGCCTTGCAACAATCCATAGCCCGACAGCGAACCCTGTCCACTGGGCAACCACTGTCCCCGTGGCCACACCGCCTATGTCCATGCCGAAACCGAACACAAACACAAGGCTACACGAAATATTGACTATATTCGTCACAAGGGCCATCCACATAGGCCCACGGGAATTCTGCATGCCCAGAAGCCAACCCGAAAGCACGTAAGTACCTAACACGGCAGGCGCGCCCCATACACATATAGATACATACAGACCCGCCAGACCGGCGGCCGATTCCTCAGCATCCATGAATCCTATCACGGCGTCACCGGCGACACCATGCAGAGCCAATACCACAACAGATAAGGCAGCCGACACCGCCAGACCGCGGTAAAACACATCAGAAAGCTGACTGCTGTCTCCAGCTCCATAAGCCTGTGCTGCCATACCGCTCGACCCAAGCCTAAGGAACGAGAACACCCAGTACAGCATATTCATCACCGCCCCTCCCAGCGCAATGGCCCCTATATACACGGCACTGCCGATATGCCCCACCACCGCAACGTCAGCCAGCCCAAGCAAAGGGGTGGTGATGTTGCTGGCTATCGCGGGAATCGACAGTGCCAGTATCTCGCTGCGTACAGACCTCTGAGCCATAGTTTGCGAGAATATATAGACTTTATGCCTTCTTTGCGCGGCGTGCGTTGAAATACAGATATGCGATTATACCAAGATACGCCACCACACCAAGCACCTGAGGCAGGAATTCACCTCCGTTGACAGGGGCATCCTTGCCAAGCATTATGGTCACTGCGGCAAACACGCCGAACAGCGCGCCACCGGCAATAAGCCCGGACGCTATCAATGTGCCACGGTCATTACGTGCCTTGCACACATCAGCATCTTTCGACGAACGGTTCACCAACCATGCGATAAGGCCACCGACGAGTATCGGCGTATTGAGTGAAAGCGGTATGAACATGCCAAGGCAGAAAGCAAGCGCAGGAACGCCAAGCCAGTTCAGCACCACAGCAAGTATAGCGCCTACAAGATAAAGCATCCACGGCGTCTCCCCCCCCATCATCATCGGCTCTATCACCTTGGCCATCGCATTGGCCTGGGGTGCAGCAAGGGCAGTATCACCTGTAAATGAATATACGTTGTTGAGCATCAGTATCACAGCTCCTACCGTAGCTGCCGATACAAGCGTACCAAGGAATTTCCATGACTCCTGCTTACGCGGGGTAGAACCCAGCCAATATCCTATCTTGAGGTCGGTGACGAAACCGCCGGCCATCGACAGCGCCGTACATACAACGCCTCCTATAACCATCGATGCCACAATACCTGACGTGCCGTTAAGCCCTATGGCTACGAATATCGCCGAAGCCACGATAAGGGTCATAAGTGTCATACCAGACACCGGATTTGAGCCGACGATGGCAATTGCATTGGCTGCAACAGTAGTGAACAGGAAGGCTATGACGGTCACTACTATCCACGCCACGAGTGCCTGCCAGAAAGTGCCTATGACACCGACCCAGAAGAACACCAGCACCGCAACAAGCGCAATGAACACAAAATAAGCTATATGCTTCATCGATATGTCGAGCTGCCAGCGAACAGCCTTCTTAGCCCCGGAATTACCGCCGCGCAATTCGCGGCCGGCAAGCCCTGCTGCCTGACGGATGATAGGCCATGTCTTTATTATGCCGATGATACCGGCCATGGCAATGCCGCCTATGCCTATAAGGCGTGCGTAGTTCTTGAATATGGCATCCGGCTCCATCATCGCGATATCGGCTGCGCCATATGTGCCGAGCAAAGGCAATATGATCCACCATACGAATATCGAACCGGCAAATATAACAAATGCATATTTAAGCCCGATTATATAACCAAGGCCAAGGACAGCCGCCCCAGTGTTGCAGCTGAACACGAGCTTTGTCTTGGCAGCAATAGCCTGTCCCCACGTATAGGCGGAAGTGGTCACTGTCTCTGTCCACCAGCCGAATGTGGCCACAATATAGTCATAAATGCCGCCTATGAGCGAAGCCACCACAAGCAGCTTGGCCTGGCCGCCGCCGGCCGCACTCTTCGATTGGCCGCTCATCAGCACCTGTGTAGTGGCCGTAGCTTCCGGGAAAGGGTACTTTCCGTGCATGTCCTTTACGAAATAACGGCGGAATGGTATGAAGAAAAGTATGCCCAGCACACCGCCGAACAATGAGCTGAGGAATATCTCAAGGAAGTTAACCGTGATTTCCGGATAGGTGGCCTGTAGGATGTACAAGGCCGGCAATGTGAATATAGCCCCGGCCACGATCACACCCGAGCATGCACCTATCGACTGTATTATCACATTCTGCCCTATGGCATTCTTCTTTTTTAGCGCGCCCGACAGGCCGACAGCTATGATGGCAATAGGTATAGCCGCCTCAAACACCTGCCCAACCTTAAGGCCCAGATATGCTGCTGCGGCACTGAACACCACTGCCAATATAAGCCCCATAGTCACTGAATATGGGGTCACTTCGGGATAGTCATGTGCCGGGTGCATAACAGGGTGGTATTCCTCATCCTGTCCCAGTTCACGGAATGCGTTTTCGGGAAGTTCGGTAGCCTCAACCGATGCTCTGAAGTCACCGTCATGCATGGCGGTGGCGGTGCGCTCTGTCTTTTTCATTACTTAAAGTGGCTTTTGATATTGTGATGGTTGGTTCATTCTCTGCTGTCAACGGCGGCGCTTGCGCCCTGTCGCCTTCTTTGGTGCAGGTATCTTAAGTTTCTGCCCGTCGCGGATATTGTCCTTGGTCATATTGTTGGCCTTCTTTATGTCAGCCACGCTCACACCTGGAAACCTTGACGCAATCTTTGTAAGCGTATCCCCCTTGCGGACGGTATATGTAGTGGCTTTGGGTGCAGGGGCAGGCTTCTTTGGCTCAGCCTTTGGGGCAGGCTTGGCCTGTACCGGCTCTTCCTGCACCGTCTGTGGCCGCTGGCCTGCGGATGCTGCTTCAGTGGATTCAGCCACCTCAACAGCAGCCGTATTATCAGCCGCAAGCTGTTCCGCTGTCTTCACATACTTTTTCTTGTATGTCTGTATCTTCAGTGTCTGGCCGCGTTTCACACGCTTGCCAACTTTGTTCACGGAACGGATATCTGCCACAGTCACCCCATATTTGCCGGCTATAGATGTAAGTGTCTCACCACGGCGTACCTTATGGTACTTCACCGAGACCTCCTCTACATACTCGCCGCCCTGGTCCACTCCGGTACGGGACCCGTCCCCGGGCTCGACCACCGTACGGCGCGCATACTGGCTGGCATTGTGGTTCAATATGGAGTCCTCCGAACTTACATAGCAATAGCTCTGCAGCGACGGGAGCACCAATGCATAGGGACGTATATCACCAGGTATCACATCCGTGCGGTACTGCGGGTTAAGTATGCGAATCGCATCCATCGGTATCCCTAGCACATCCGATATCTGCTGGAAATGCACGCGCTTGTTCACATGAACGGTATCAGTCACCACCGGACGGCGCGCCAGCGCAGGCTGTATGTTATGCTTGTCGTAATATGTCATCACATAGTTTGCCGCGATGAATGCCGGCACATAACCTCTCGTTTCGGTCGGAAGGAACGGATATATCTCCCAGAAATCCTTCTTGCCTCCTCCGGCCCGCCTTAGGGCCTTGTTGACATTGCCAGGGCCACAGTTATATGCGGCTATGGCCAGCGACCAGTCGCCATACATGCCGTAAAGCTGCTTGAGGTACTGCGCCGCACGGTCGCTCGACACGTAAGGGTCACGGCGTTCATCGACAAGCGAATTCACCTCCATGCCTAGCCCGGTAGCCGTCGGCAGCATGAACTGCCAGAGGCCAGTTGCCCCCGCACGCGATACTGCCGTCGGATTGAGGGCGCTTTCTATGACCGGCAGATACTTAAGCTCCAGCGGCAGCCCATAGCGGTCCAGGGCCTCCTCGAATATCGGCATATAGTACAGCCCCATTCCCAGCATGTTCCCGACAAGCGAGCGTTTGCGCTCGGCATACATATTGATATGTGCCCTCACAACCGAATTGTACGGCATCTCGATTGTCGTTGGCATCGCTGCAAGGCGGCGTATGTACTCATCTTCACTGACATTTGCCACAGGACGGCTGTCAGCATTGTCGTCAAGCACGGCATACGTGGTCAGATACCAGTTTTCGCGCATCTTCTTCACGTCTGTCTCAAAACTTTCAGGATAAATAATGTTGTTGACGTCAATCGACTCGTCCAGCGACAGTATCGAGGCCGATTCAGCCGGCATTGTAGCCATGGCAGCCAGTACAATAGGCAGGAATATCTTTATCTTCATCTCTATTTGTTAGTCAGCGTAGTTTTGGGGTTGTTCTTTATTTATCTAAAAATTGAAGGCCCACGTAAGGCCGAATGCCGGACGCGACGAACGGGTGTCCCTTATCACTGCCGGGGCCACATCCATTGACAGGCTCGGGGATATATCAAAATGGCTGAGCGATGCATCCACATACGCATCCACCATAGCCACGAGGTATACACCTATCATCGCTATGATACAGAGGTCTCGGTTACGCCGGTAATAGTCCTTTCGCGAACGCAGCACATTGGTCAGCCATGTCTTGTCCAGGTCCTCCTCCTTAGTTGTAGACGGGAAAAGGTCCATATAGCTGTTAGTCGACGGATCATTGTCCATGATGTCGCGGTAAGCGCGGGTATAGTCGGTGAGCATCCCGTTGTTCCACGTCGTGCCGTATAGAAGCCCTACATATGCTCCCACCACTATTGGCAACTTCCAGTAACGGCGGTTATACACCTGCCCAAGTCCAGGGCATAGGGCCGACAGCCATACGGCTCGAGTGGGGTCCGGATTGAACACGACACTCCGCTCCTCCCAACGGTCATATTCCTGTCCCTTGGGGACAGTCACCACGGGCACTGTATCGACAGGCACTATATCTATCGTACCGTCGGCTACTGTTATGGAATCCTCCACTACGGCAAAAGGGTCGGCAACACCCACTGGAATGGAATCAGGAAGCCCCGCAGGCTCCGGACGTTGCATCTGCCCCAATAAGCCTGCAGGAATCATCAGCATCATTGCCATGAAACAGATGAAACCTTTCTCTAGCCGCGTTGTACCTATTATATCAAAGCCGTTTCTTGTGCCCGACATTATATCAATGGTTGGTTTTCTCTTTATGTGGTTGGTTTAAGACCATCAAAGATACTAATTAATCTTTCAAGTTCATCTACATTTTTGAAAGTAAATGCAATTTTTCCTTTTCCTGACTCGCTGCAAGTAAATTGGACCGGAGTCTTGAAGGCAGCCGTCAGGTGATGGCGCAGTATATCGAAATCGGCCGAAGCAAACTGTCCTTTCCCCTTCTGAGCCACAGGCTTGTCCATATCCGCAGCCCCAGCGCCGCGCAGTTCATTGGCAATCTTCTCTACCGCACGCACCGAAAGCCCTTCTTCAAGGATGCGGTTGTACACCTTCAGCTGCACCGACGGCGACTCTATAGACAGCAACGCGCGCGCATGCCCCATGTCAACGCGCTTGTCACGCAGCCCCAGCTGCACCTCCGCAGGAAGTTTGAGCAGGCGCAGGAAATTGGCTATCGTGGCGCGTTTTTTCCCTATGCGTTCACTCAGGCGTTCCTGTGTCAGCGAATACTGGTCAATCAGCTTCTTGAATGTCAAGGCGATTTCGATTGCGTTGAGGTCCTCACGTTGGATGTTCTCGATAAGGGCCATCTCCGTCAGTTCGGAATCATTGGCTGTACGTATATATGCCGGAACAGATGTCAGTCCGGCACGCTGTGCTGCCCGGAAACGGCGTTCCCCGGCTATTATCTGGTACGCGTCATTCCCGACTTTACGGAGCGACAGAGGCTGTATGATGCCCAGCTCACGTATAGATGCCGCCAGCTCATCGAGCGCTTCTTCATCAAATGTGGTACGTGGCTGGTCGGGATTGGGGGTAATGAACGAAAGGTCAATGTCATTTATGGCCGAAGCCCCGCGGGCAGGGACATCATCCATGGCTATAAGGGTGTCAAGCCCCCTGCCTAATGCTTTTCTGGGTGTGGACATATGTGGTATATAAGGAGGGATTTTTTATTGAATCATGCTATGCATGCTTCCTGTTGTTGGATATGATCTCTTTGGCAAGCATTATATGCGATGTAGCCCCACGGCTCTCAGCATCGTACAATATCGCCGGAAGCCCGTGCGACGGGGCTTCGCTAAGGCGTATGTTGCGCGGGATCACTGTATTGAACACCATTTCGGCAAAATGCCCCTTGAGCTCTTCATATATCTGGTTGGCCAGGCGCAGGCGCGCGTCATACATGGTCAGCAGGAAGCCTTCAATCTCAAGCTGCGGATTAAGGCGTGACTTTATGATACGTACTGTATTGAGAAGCTTGGAAATACCTTCAAGGGCAAAATATTCGGCCTGGACTGGGATTATCACCGAATCGGCAGCCGTAAGGGCATTTACCGTTATCAGTCCCAACGAGGGGGAACAGTCTATCAAAATGAAATCATATTTGTCCTTGACGGGCGCAAGGAGATTGCGTAGCACGTTCTCCCTGTCCTTTTTGTTGATAAGCTCAATCTCAGCGCCGGCAAGGTCTATACGCGAGCCCACCAGCTCAAGGCCGTCAATACAGGTCTTGACCTGTGAACCGTCAAGAGGGTAATCGTCCACAAGGCATTCGTATATCGATGCCGCCATCGACCTGGGGTCGATACCATAGCCCGAAGTAGCGTTTGCCTGTGGGTCGGCATCAATTATAAGCACCTTCTTACCTTGCATGGCCAACGATGCCGCTAGATTGATGGCTGTGGTAGTCTTGCCCACACCACCCTTCTGATTTGCTATTGCGATGGTTTTTCCCATATATGAATTGGTGTATGTTTCCGTCCGCAAAGTTAGTTCTAATTTTCGTAAAGGCCAGTGGACGTGAGTGCTAAACTTCCATAAATGTTGATAAGTGGGCTATAATGTTAATAACTGCGCCTTGATGCAAATGATGCATCCATACATATATAAAATTAAGAAAGAGCTTCATCTCAAAGCTCTTTCCTATGGATTTTCAATAGGTACAATTTCTAAGGTAAAAAAGATTGTTTTAGGTTCGTGCCACAAAATTGAGGCTTTTCGGCTGGGTATGCAAATATATTTATATGTTTAGCAACATAGTTTTACAGCATGCCCGCAAATTACAGATAAAATAGAAGCTTATCATCCTGACCGACAGGCCTAATAGCTCTATTACGATATATCATCCCATAAAGCCCCTGAGTGTTAGAATTCGCTAAAACCATATTTTTCACTTACCATATACCTTTAGTTTCAGTTCCTTGCCGTCAAATACCGCATACGAATCCTGGTTTATCCATTCGCCGAGTAGCACAAGCCTCGACCTAGAATTCAAAGGATAGTCAAACTGGATATGACGGTGTCCCATGACAAAATAGTCGATATCCGGATCGACATCCGCAAGGTAGTCCCTGCAGAACCTTATAAGCGGGTCTGATTCAACGTCCGGCATAACCGTCACCGAGGCATAGCCGTCGCCACGGCTACCCTTCGACCATCGGTGGGCAAACGGTATGGTCCACCGGGGATGTATGGCAGAATAAAGTTTCTGGCACACCTTGTTGCGGAACACAGTCCGTATGAACCGGAAACCTGCCGGAAGACGGCCCACCCCGTCGCCATGCGAAAGGAAGAACCGACGGCCACCAATATCTTTCACCTCGACACCGTCCACCACAGTTATGCCTATCTCGTCACGCAGATAGTCGAACAGCCAGATATCGTGGTTGCCTATGAACCAGTATATCTTGACACCGGCATCGGCAAGCTCCGCAAGCGTACCGAAAAACCTCACATGCCCCCTTGGCACTACCGTACGGTATTCATACCAGTAATCGAGCACATCACCCATCAGGTACAGCTCCCTGGCCGTAGGCTCTATCGAGCGCAGAAAACTGCACACGCGGGCCTCATGCCCGCGTGGATCTGATATATAAGTCGCCCCCAGATGGAGGTCGCTCATAAAATAGACAAGTTCACGTCCCATATGAATACGCCGCAGCCTATAGGAAACCGAGTTCAAGCTTGGCCTCTTCGCTCATCATGTCCTTGTTCCATTCCGGCTCAAAGACAAGATTGATGTTTACGCCGTTTATACCCTCGATACTTTCCAGCTTTATGCGTGCGTCCTCTATTATGAAGTCAGCCGCCGGGCAGTTCGGGGCTGTCAAGGTCATGTCTATACTGAGGTCGCCACTGTCATCAAGGTCTATGCCATAGATAAGCCCAAGGCTATATATATCCACAGGGATTTCCGGGTCAAATACCGTCCGGAGAATCTCCACGACCTTCTCTTCCAAGGCAAGATGCTGTTCAGAAGTCATAATCCCCTAGTTTTTTTTATAAAATACGGGACAAATCAAGCCCGAACAAGATGTTAAACATCAGCGTCCCTATACCTCCGAACACAAATGCGATGATGGTCATGGTCTTGGCTGTGGAATTCTGCGCCTCAGCCTCCTCATACATCTGCTGCTGGTACAGGCTGTTGGCTTTTGAAGCCTTGACTACCGCTATTATCCCGAACACAACTCCAATGCAGGAAAACATGAACGCGACTACAGCCGATATGATAGCCGGGACAAGCCAGTTGGCCCTGCGGGGCGACTGCACCTGCTCAGGCATAGGCTGCGGACATACCTGTACATTTACACTGCGGAGCACATCCTCAAGCTCGGGCACTGACGAAGCAGCCACCCATCCGGACATACCAGGACTCCACACCAACGAATCCGGAGTCAGCCCATAGCCTGCCAGCTGCTCCTTCTCCATCGGGCCAAACTGCTGGTTATTGTAGATGATATAATACATAATTAAAGTTTTTTACACGCACGGAGCCTTATGCACCCATGCCCACACAAAGTTAACTCTATTTTCCGGAACGGCAAGCATCCGTACGACATATCGGAAAAAATTAGACGGAGTAGCGCAAAAACAGGGGGCAATCCGCAAAAATGCAGCCGCCCCCTTTATAAATATAATCCGAATGGTCCGGAATATTATTCCCACTCAATAGTTGCCGGTGGCTTGGATGAAATATCATAGGTCACGCGGTTCACACCACGCACCTTGTTTATAATATCATTTGACACTTTCGCCAGGAATTCATAGGGCAGATGTGCCCAGTCGGCGGTCATCGCATCTGTAGAAGTGACGGCACGCAATGCGACAGCCCGCTCATATGTGCGCTCATCGCCCATTACACCGACACTCTGAACAGGCAGCAATATTACGCCGGCCTGCCACACCTTGTCATACAAGCCCCACTCGCGCAGGCCGTTTATGAATATGGAGTCAGCGTCCTGGAGAATCCGGACCTTTTCAGGGGTGATATCGCCGAGGATACGCACTGCCAGACCTGGACCGGGGAACGGATGGCGGGTGATGAGATGCTCCGGCATTCCCAGCTCACGTCCGACGGCACGTACCTCATCCTTGAAAAGCAGGCGCAGTGGCTCACATAGCTTCAGGTTCATTTTTTCAGGCAGTCCGCCGACATTATGGTGGCTTTTGATCGTTGTCCCGGTTATGGACAGGGATTCGATGCAGTCGGGGTATATAGTACCTTGGGCAAGATATTTCACATCCTTGAGCTTGTGCGCCTCCTGGTCAAAGACATCAATGAATCCCTTGCCTATAATCTTGCGCTTCTTCTCCGGGTCGGCGACTCCGGCAAGCTCCCCGAAGAACTTATCGGATGCATCCACCCCTATCACATTGAGGCCAAGGCTCTCATAGTCGCGCAACACATCACGGAACTCATTCTTGCGCAACATGCCATGATCCACAAATATACATGTCAGATTCTTGCCGATGGCGCGGTTGAGCAACACAGCAGCCACCGAGGAATCGACACCGCCGCTAAGTCCGAGCACCACCTTGTCATCGCCAAGGGTGGCCTTAAGCTCCGCAACTGTCGAGTCGATGAACGATGCCGCACTCCAGTCCTGCTTGCCTCCGCATATGCCTACCACGAAATTTCGCAACAACTGCGTGCCGTGCTCAGAATGGAACACCTCCGGATGGAACTGCACGCCCCATGTGCGCTCACCTTCAACGGCAAAAGACGCGATACGCACCTTGTCGGTAGACGCTATCACATGGAAATTTTCAGGAATGGACGTGATAGTGTCGCCATGGCTCATCCACACCGTAGACCCTACAGGGATATCCTTCATAAGGGGGTCATTGCTGTCTATGGAGGCAAGGTGGGCACGCCCGTACTCACGCGAGCCTGCCGGCTCGACAGAGCCGCCGGAACTCCACGACAGGAACTGGGCGCCATAGCATATGCCCAGCACCGGATAGCGGCCGCGTATCTCCGAAAGGTCTACACGGAACGCCTTTTCATCATACACTGAGAACGGGCTGCCTGACAGGATAACACCTATCACAGACGGGTCGTCATGTGGGAACTTGTTGTAGGGGACAATCTCGCAATACATGTTCAGCTCGCGGACACGGCGTCCGATCAGCTGCGTGGTCTGCGAACCGAAATCGAGAATAACGATTTTTTCTTGCATAAATGTCAATGAATGGACTGTTACGGAATTTATGCCCACAAAGTTACAAATAATTGCCCGACAAATCAAAAAGCCATGGAGTTATTTACCTTATATTTACCTCAGGCATCATTATCCGTCGAAAAACCGGCATGCGGTCCGGTTTGTTATATAAAGATACAAAACATGTGCCATGTAAGCACACATATTTAATATACATGATTGCATGGTTTACAAAAGTTTAGTAACTTTGCCGCGCATTAAACAAACTAACCATTAACAAATCTCCTTAATGAAAATGAAACCACGTATTTTGACAATAGCCCTCGTTGCGGGGTCGATCGCATTGACAAGCTGTGTCAGCAACAAGAAGTACGCGCAGCTGCAGGCCGACTACAAGACCTCCCAGGAGGCGCTTGCCGACAACAAGGCCGCTCTCGCCGAATGCAACGCCAATACACGTAGCCTCCAGCAATTGCTTGAGGACGCCCGCAAACGCAACAACGAGCTGAAAGAAGGATATGCCGAGCTCAAGGCCACACTCGACAAGAGCATACAGAACAACTCACAGGGAAACGTCAACATCGCAAAGCTCGTTGACGAAATCAATGCGTCCAACAAATATATAAAGCAACTGGTAGCTGCAAAATCAAAGTCGGACTCACTGAGCATGGTGCTTACAAACAACCTTACCCGCTCGCTGTCACGCGATGACCTCCGCGATGTGGACATCAAGGTGCTAAAAGGCGTAGTTTACATCTCTCTTGCCGACAACATGCTGTTCAACACCGGAAGCTACCAGATAAGCAGCCGCGCGATGAGCATCCTGAGCAAGATAGCGAAAATAATAAAGGACTACCGTGATTATGACGTGCTCGTTGAAGGCAATACAGACAATGTGCCCATTTCACGCCCGAATATCCGCAACAACTGGGACCTCAGTGCCCTACGCGCATCTTCTGTAGTACAGGCGCTCCAGAACGACTTCGGCGTTGACCCGTCACGGATGACAGCAGGAGGACGCGGCGAGTACCACGCAGTGGCATCGAACGAAAACGAACAGGGACGGCAGCTCAACAGGCGCACCGAAATCATAATCACCCCCAACCTCGACCAGTTCATGGAACTCATCGACAAGGCTCCGGAAACAGAGTAAAGCATCCCACATAAGATAACCTACGACCCCGCTATCGGCCTAAACACCTGCAGCGGGGTCGATTTTATATCACGCCACAGCATCGAAATCCGATATTTTGTCGTAATTTTGCAATATAAACCACACGTCTAAATGGAAAAGCCCACAGACACTTCAAAACGTAAGGTATCGGTACTCATACCCTGCTATAACGAACAGGAATCCATACCAGCACTTCACTCTCGGCTGCAAGCAGTCATGGACTCCATGCCCAGGTATGAATGGGAAGTAATATCCGTCAATGACGGCAGTTCCGACGGCACTCTTATGATGCTGAAACAGTTGCACGCCCGCGACAAACGTTGGCGATATATCGACCTGTCGCGCAACTACGGGAAAGAGACTGCGATGCTGGCCGGGATGGACCTCGCCACCGGCGACTGCATGATAATAATGGACGGAGACCTGCAGCATCCCCCGGAAGAGTTCCCAAAGATGCTTTCCCTATGGGAATCAGGCTACGATGACGTGTATGGACGCCGGCTGCACCGCGGCAAAGAGCCATGGCTGCGGCGGAAACTCTCATTACTTTATTACAGGTTGCTGCAACGCACCACACGTATACCCGTGTTGCAGAACACCGGCGACTTCAGGCTGCTTGACCGCATATGCATTGATGCCCTCACCTCGATGCGCGAGACACAACGCTACACAAAAGGCCTTTACTGCCAGATAGGCTTCCGCAAGCATGAATTCGAGTTTGAGCAGGAAGACCGAAGCGCAGGACAGTCAAAATGGAGCATGATCAAGCTCCTAGGGCTAGCTATGGATGGTATAACAAGCTACACCACAGCGCCGTTACGCATATCTACCGCAATAGGCTCACTCGTGTCCGCCATTGCGTTCATATATATGGCCTGGGTATTCATAAAGGCAGCGATTTACGGAGACCCGCAAGCCGGATTCCCCTCTCTGATGATAGTAATGCTTTTCCTGGGAGGGGTACAGCTGCTATCGCTAGGCATACTTGGCGAATATGTAGGCCGGATATTCAACGAGACCAAGGACAGGCCAGCTTATTTCATACGTGAGGTCGATGGCGACAGACCGCAACAAAATAAGTACACCAAAGACAAATAATGAAACACAATATCAGCCACCACCTACGGCAGGAGTCGACATGGATCATCATATTATTGCTCCTTATAGGAGGCCTATTCTATTCACGGTCGGCCTGCCATGTTGTCATAGGCGACGAACTGCGATATTTCTATACCTTTGACCTGCAACCGGGCGAAAATTACTTCAACTTCAACAAGATGCGTTCCATCCACGGCTTCGGAGACATCGTGGATTCACAGGTGAACCATTACCAGACAGTGAACGGGCGTACACTTGTACACACAATCGAACAGATATTTTCATCCATCATCGGCGTCAGGTGGTACTATGTGCTCAACACATTCATATTTCTGGTCACCCTGCTGCTTTTCATACGTGTGGCCTTCCCCCGCAGCAGCGAAAACAGCCCGTGGGCATGGCTGGCCGTTGTGGCAGCATTCCTGTACATGTTCCCATCGCCAGGTCGGTTATGGCTCTCTATAAACCTGTCGCTAAACTATCTATGGCCAGCAGCAGCCACTCTTGGGGCAATGATACTATGGCAGAAGGCATCAATGGAAGCATGGAGGCCCACAAAGCGTTGGCAGTCATTGCTGACAATACTGCTGTGCTTCTTTCTGGGATGGTCGAATGAGGCATTTTCCCTTCCGCTCTCTGGCGCTCTGTTCATTTACCAGATGCAAAATTACAAGAAAGCCAAATGGACAGGCATTTCGGCTTGCATATTGTACCCTCTGTGGGCGGGGGCTATAATGCTGCTGCTTTCACCCGGCAACTGGCTACGCGCCGATGGAGGCATGGACACACTGGGCTCATTCTGGACCGTAATATCAGAAATGAGGCTGCTGTGGATTGCCGTGATAGCCGGATGCACGGCCGCCATCGCACGTCCCCGCATGCTGGCCGCTTTCATACGTGAGAACCGCATAACTGCCACTGCCCTGGCTCTGGCCATATGCATGGGTATCCTGGCACATACAGCAGCACGTGCATTCACTGCCATCGAGCTGTTTTCTGCCATACTCATAGCCCGCGCGGCAGCACCGGCCTTGCGCCCTATGACGCGCAGGGGCTGGGCCATATGGGGTACGATCGCGGTTTTGCTGGCAACACACCAGACCTTGATCACAGTGGAACATTACCGCCAATACGACTCCATACGCCAGACCGTTATCGACTTCGGAAAAAGTCCTTCAGGCACAGTGCGATACCGTTTCCACGAACCGCCATGGTGGGCAGCCCCGTTCGTTTATTGGCAGATACCCACAACAGAGGGCGCTGATTATGAATGGAGACTGTTAGGAATAGTACGCTCAAATGGACGTAAGCCATTTACAGCTCTAGAAGAAAGCATATATGACCATATAGAGGACATCCCAGGAAGCATAGGGACGGGAGACCTTGCCCCGTTCATAAAGACAGGACGGAACTCATATCTGGCCGATGCCTCATCACTGGAATCGAACCGTTTTGAGATAACCACAAGCGATTCCATGAAAACGACCGTATACCGGCGGCTGTTCCTGACCCCAGGAGGCAGGAAGATCGCATTCATAATACCGCCTGCCGGAAAAGCAATAACCTCCATACGCGCCATCGGAACACATTGAGCATGCCGAAACCTGTGATAACGGCCTCCATCATACCACCAGCAGAAAGACGTTAAGTTTATTTTTGAATATCCGGACATCTTTATCTGTCAAGTTTTCGTAACTTTGCATGTCGGATAGCCTTACTGTCCAACAATAATGCAGCCAAGGCGTTATCGGTATATATGCGAACCACCTCCGAATATATCTTACAATGAAAAAAATACTTACATTACTTATCATTATCACCATGGCGGCCACAGCGGCCATGGCCCAGACGGTACAGCCAGTAAAGTGGCGCATATCCGTAAAGATGACATCCAAGACCGAAGGTGTTGTGACAATCCGTGCCATTGTGGGGCAGGGATGGCACTTGTATGGGCTGGACATACCAAAAGGAGGACCGAAACCCACTTCGTTCAACTTCAGCAAAAGCGAGGGCATTGAGCTGGCCGGGGGCATTGCCCCATCAGTAAAGCCGGAGGCCAGACAGGATGCCGCCTTCGGGATGGAGCTTTCCCAATGGTCCTCAAACGTAAATTTCACACAACATTTCCGTCTAAAGGGCAATGGCCAGGCAAAAATCGACCTCGCAATCGTATACATGGCATGCAACGATGAGAACTGCATGCCGCCAAAAACGGAAACATTCTCGGTAAAAGTACCTGCCTACAAACCATAATGACTCACATATACAAGACATGACAAGAATAGCAACACCGTTCATACTTTTCCTTGCAGCCGCGATAGGAATGTTCTGTCCAGAGGCATCTGCCGCCATCTCAAGCCATGTCAACTGGAAGACTTCAGCTGAGATGACATCTGAAAGCGAAGGTGTAATCCGCTGGGAGGCATCTATTGACCAAGGATGGCATATATACGGGCTAAATATGCCCGATATCGACAACACTGTCCCACCCACATCGTTCACCGTTGATACGATTGGCGGTATAGAGCTGATAGGCAATGTAATCCCTGATCGGCCAGCAACGGCAAAAGTGGACGAAGTGATGGCATTGAAGCTGGACCAATGGGAAGGCAATGTGACGTTCACACAACATTTCCGTCTGAAAGCCCCTGCAAAAGGCGCTGCCATATCAGGAATCATCCAGTACATGGCATGCAGCAACAAGGTGTGTACACCGCCGGCAAAAGAACCTTTCAGCCTTACAATAGGAAACCCGGTGGCCGTACAGCAGGTGGAGAAAGAACAGCCCGCACCGCAAAAGCCGACAGCAAACGTGCAGACTACTGCCTACGACAACAGCAAATGGTGGACACCAGTAGATGTTGAATCACTGGACGGCACTATTCAGGACACGTCATCATCGGCATGGTGGTCGCTGCTTATATGGGGATTCCTCGGAGGGCTCGCAGCATTGCTGACACCATGTGTATGGCCGATGATACCTATGACGATGAGCTTTTTCCTAAAAAAGACATCGAGCAGAAAAAAATCAATGGGAGAGGCTTTCACATATGGACTCAGCATAATAATCATTTACCTGATACTGGGCCTTGCCATAACTGTAGTATTTGGTGCAGGCAAGCTGAACGAACTGGCCACCAGCGCCGTGTTCAACCTTATATTCTTCGGCCTGCTGGTAGTGTTCGCCATATCGTTCTTCGGGGCATTCGACATAAAGTTGCCTTCAAAATGGTCAAACAAAATCGATGACCGTGCGGAGACTACGACCGGGCTGCTGAGCATATTCTTCATGGCATTCACACTAGTGCTAGTGTCGTTCTCTTGCACAGGCCCGATCATAGGTACACTACTCGTCGAGGCCGCATCCCAAGGAAACATATTAGGACCGGCATTGGGCATGGGAGGATTCGCATTGGGCCTTGCGCTTCCGTTCAGCGTATTCGCCCTGTTCCCCTCGCTGATGAAGGAGATGCCCAAGTCAGGCGGATGGCTCAATTCAGTAAAGGTGGTGCTCGGATTTCTGGAACTTGTGCTATCTCTCAAATTCCTGTCGGTAGCCGATCTTGCATACGGCTGGCACATACTTGACCGCGAGGTGTTTGTGGCGCTATGGATAGTATTGTTCGTATTGCTGGGAATGTACCTTCTGGGCAAGCTGAGATTCTCTCACGACTCCGAGACTAAGCATGTGTCCGTGCCTAGGTTCTTCCTAGCCCTTGCATCGCTGTCGTTCGCAGTGTACCTTCTGCCAGGCATGTGGGGCGCACCGCTTAAAAGTGTCAGCGCATTCGTGCCGCCCCTGTCCACACAGGATTTCAACCTCTACGGAGGAGTGTTCCGCGAATTCGATGACTACGATGCCGGCATGGAATATGCCCAGAAGAACCACATGCCCGTTCTGATAGACTTTTCGGGCTATGCATGTGTAAATTGCCGGAAAATGGAGGGGGCTGTGTTCGACACACAGGCTGTCCGCGACATCATCGAGAACGAGTACGTGCTGATAAAGCTTATGGTTGACGACAAGACACCATTGGCACAGCCATATAAAGAGCAGGAAAACGGCCGTGACATACTTATCGAGACCGTCGGCGACAAATGGAGTTTCCTGCAGCGGCACAAGTTCGGGACAAACCAGCAGCCGTTCTACGTGGTGCTCGGCAACGACGGAGCACCTCTGACCCCTGCCGTAGCCTATGATGAGAACGTGGAACGTTTTGTAGGCTGGCTCAATTCCGGAGTTAATAATTATATGGAACAAAACCGATAGACGACCTTACAACATGTCACATACAAGAGAAGACAAGCTCCAGGCCCTGGGGCGGATAATCGACACCCTCGACATTCTGCGTGTGCAATGTCCATGGGACAGGAAACAGACGAACGAGAGCCTGCGCGCAAATACCATCGAGGAGACATATGAACTGTCTCAGGCCCTGCTTGAAGGGTCGGCAGATGAAATAAGGAAAGAGCTCGGAGATGTGCTTCTGCATATACTGTTCTATGCCAAAATAGCTGACGAGAAAGGACAGTTTGACATTGCTGACGTGGCGGATGCCTTGAACGCCAAGTTGATATTCCGTCATCCACATGTGTTCGGGTCTACTGAGGTCACGGACGCAAAGGATGTGGTGGAAAACTGGGAACAGCTTAAGCTCAAGGAAAAAGGCGGCAACAAGACAGTGCTGTCGGGAGTGCCGCGTGCCTTGCCTGCCATAATAAAGGCATCGCGAATCCAGGAAAAAGCCGCCAATGTAGGATTCGACTGGGAGGAGCGCCACCAGGTGTGGGACAAGGTAGAAGAAGAAATCCGTGAAGTGAAGTCGGCCGCGAAGGAAAATGACAGCGCCCACCTTGAAGAGGAATTCGGAGACCTGCTGTTCAGTGTAATAAACGCCGCCCGCCTATACGGCGTAAACCCTGACAATGCCCTTGAGCGCACAAACGCCAAGTTCATCAGCAGGTTCAACCATGTAGAGAAGCGGGCCAAAGAATCGGGCCGCGACATGCGGGAAATGACGCTTGCCGAAATGGACTCATTATGGAATGAGGCAAAGGAACTTTAACGACAACATATGCAGAACAGGATACTGGCATCTATAATATCGGCCATAGCCTACATATGCCTTAACGCGGCAGGGGCACATGCGCAGAAGGACGTGCGACGTGTGCCGTTCGCAGTGGCGGTTGACTCTGTGGAGTGGCGCGATGACCTCACACGCGTATATTGCAGGATAACCGGACATCCGCACACATCAGGCCGGATCGATGCTGTGGCAATGGACATTCCCGGTGCCCGGGGCAGCCATGTGGCGTCAGATATCGACGGCGTTGATTTCCGGCGCTATTTCCAATGGGAAGACGATGGCGTGATAGTACTTGAGATCGACTTCCCACCGGCTGGCGGCAAGCCATCGGACTATTCACTGAAATTCACCACTGTCAACGGGGACGTGGAAACCTGGTTCAAGACACGATGATCCTGTGCATAACGGAGAAACCAAGTGTGGCCAAGGACATTGCCGCCATACTCGGCGCCACGGTAAGACGTGAAGGCTACTATGAAGGGCCTTGCGACTACAAGGTGACATGGACATTCGGCCATCTTTGCTGCCTTAAAGAGCCTAACGACTATACTGACCTGTGGAAGCGATGGTCATTGTCGGCACTCCCGATGATACCCACAAAATTCGGCATAAAACTTATAGACCAGGAAAGCATAAAACGCCAGTTCCATGCGATAGAGACTCTTATAGGCGAGGCCGATGAGGTGATAAACTGTGGCGATGCCGGACAGGAGGGGGAACTGATACAGCGGTGGGTGATGCAGAAGGCTGGATGCCGATGTCCGGTGAGCCGACTTTGGATATCATCGCTCACCGATGATGCCATACGTGACGGGTTCAAGTCGCTGCGTCCGCAGAAGGAATTTGACAACCTTTATTATGCCGGGCTTTCGCGCGCAATAGGCGACTGGATACTGGGGATGAACGCTACGCGCCTGTACTCGCTTAAATATTCATCGCCAGGCAATGTGCTGTCGATAGGCCGTGTGCAGACCCCTACCCTGGCCCTGATAGTGAAACGCCACAAGGAGATAACCGAATTCAAGCCAGAAGACTACTGGGAACTGAAGACGGTATACCGTGACACTACATTCAACGCCACTTCCGGCCGGTTCAAGACCGGTGACGATGCCGAGAAGGCCCTTGAACAGATATCCGGGAAAGAGTTCACGGTGACCGATGTAAGCGAGAAGAAAGGACGTGAGGCTCCGCAGCGCCTGTTTGACCTGACAAGCCTTCAGGTGGAATGCAACAAACGCTGGGGTTGGACTGCAGATGACACCTTACGCCTCATACAAAGCCTATATGAAAAGAAGGTGACCACCTACCCTCGCGTAGACACCACTTACCTGAGCGAGGACATCTATCCCAAAATCCCGGACATACTGCGCCAGATGTCGCCATACGCCCAGCTGACATCCACACTGCTGGCCGGCAAGCTGCCTAAAAGCAAGAAAGTGTTCGACAATGCCAAGGTGACCGACCACCATGCGATAATCCCTACCGGCCAGCCGCCGTCGGCACTTGTGGGCGATGAACGCAAGATGTACCATCTGATAGCCCTGAGGTTCATAGCGGCTTTCTATCCCGACTGCCTGTTCTCGACCACCACTATACTCGGAGAGAGCGGTGGCGTCAAGTTCAAGGCTACCGGAAAGGTGATAACCTCCGCTGGCTGGCGCGCCATATTCCAAGGAGAGCCTACTGACAGGCAAGGCGACGATGATGCGATATTGCCACAGATGACAACTGGGGAACACGGGCCACATACCCCATCGGCCATCAAAAAGACGACCCAGCCTCCGAAGCCTTATACGGAAGGTACGCTGCTGCGTGCGATGGAGACGGCAGGCAAGACTGTCGACGATGAGTCCTTAAGGGAGGCGATGAAAGAAAATGGCATAGGGCGTCCCTCGACACGTGCTGCCATAATAGAGACGCTATTCAAGCGCAGGTATATATACCGCGAGCGCAAAAACATAATGGCATCCCAGGCTGGCATCGACCTGATAGATACCATCAATGAGGAACTGCTCAAGAGCGCGAAGCTGACAGGACTATGGGAGAACAAGCTACGACAGATTGAACGCGGGATCTATCCGCCGTCGCAGTTCATAGACGAACTGAAATCGCTGATAGGCAATATTGTTGTCAATGTATTGAGCGACAACAGTCTGCACCGCATAGATGTAGAGGCGGAAAAGAAGGTTGAAGCCACTGCATCGCGCGGCAAGAAAAAGGCGGGAACAGACGGAAAAGCCAAACCGAAGCCAACAGCATCTCCACGCAGGAAGAAAAAGGCTGTATCCACACTGGAGGACATAAAATGCCCGAAGTGCGGGAAAGGACACCTCCTGAAAGGACGGTCGGCCTACGGGTGCAGCCGGTATGCCGACGGATGCGACATGCTGCTGCCTTTCACGGAATATCCTGCAGAACTGGACGCCGCCGGGCTACAGGAAATGATAAATGCCAAATTATGACAAACATTACCATCCAATACATATCGGCGGCGCTGATTGTCGCCGTAGCCATATATTTTTTCATACGGCGCCCATACCGCAACGGATGCGGGGGATGTGCCCTGAAGGACAGCTGCGCAAGTAAAAAGGCAAACAAAAGCAAAGGACTACCCCTAAATGACCTTAATAATACGGGATGTAAATGAAGATTCCAAATCGAAGTGCAAAACTTTGAGATGGGCATTAGTCATTCTCCTCTCTCCTTCTGGCGAGGGGATGCCCAAGCGGCGGGGGCGGCCTAAACCGCCCCCAAGAGCGGACAGCAGC